>Ga0183097_10315_pt1 | contig 116632 bp, 94 predicted proteins | sample BioMet8_FD_128883 | JGI IMG/M metagenome (GOLD analysis project Ga0183097, IMG submission 128883) | Microbial communities from bioreactor (seeded with sewage sludge) at Lawrence Berkeley National Lab, California, USA - Biofuel... | ecosystem: Engineered > Bioreactor > Anaerobic > Unclassified ... | reverse complement strand
CATCCACGATATCCTTTCATCCACGATATCCTTTCATCCACGATATCCTTTCATCCACGATATCCTTTCATCCACGATATCCTTTCATCCACGATATCCTTTCATCCACGATATCCTTTCATCCACGATATCCTTTCATCCACGCTTCTCCGCGTTGACAGTGGTATTGGGATCTATTTTAGTATTCCCAGAACTTCTGTCTAAATATAGACTTTTTTAGTTTAAGTTTAGACTTCTTTGACTCAAGTTTAGACTTCGTTACTAATTTCTTTTGCCCCGCCGAGGTATGGTCTGAGGACCTCAGGGATTTCCACGCTTCCATCCTCGCGCTGGTAATTCTCGAGTATCGCAACAACCGTCCTCCCTACAGCAAGGCCTGAACCGTTAAGGGTATGGACAAACTGCGGGCCTTCAGGAGTCCTGAAGCGGATGTTAGCCCTTCTGGCCTGGAAGTTCTCGAAATTCGAGCACGAAGATATTTCCCTGTATTTTTCCTGTGTGGGTACCCACACCTCGAGGTCATAAGTCTTCGCTGCTGAGAATCCAATGTCTCCAGTACACAGGTTTACCACGCGATAAGGCAATTTCAAAAGTTTAAGGATTTCTTCCGCATCATTGGTGAGCTTTTCCAGTTCATCGTATGAGGTTTCTGGATTTACGAACTTGACAAGTTCAACCTTATTGAACTGGTGTTGACGGATAATGCCTCTGGTGTCCTGACCGTGTTTTCCGGCCTCACGCCTGAAACAGGCAGTATACGCTGTAAGGAAGACAGGCAGTTTTTCAATATAATCGTCCATAAAGAGATTGGTTACAGGGACTTCTGCGGTAGGTGCAAGATAGTAACCATCAGTACACAGGTACATATCATCCTTAAATTTCGGCAACTGACCTGTGCCAGTCATGGCTTTTTCATTGATAAGTACAGGTGGAAAAACTTCAAGATAACCCTGCTTTTCATGTACATCCAGCATAAAGTTTATGAGCGCTCTTTCGAGTTTTGCGCCCATACCTTTATAGACTGTAAAACCCTGGCCTGCGATCTTGGCTCCTTTCTCAAAGTCGAGTATGTCCAGTGCTTCTCCTATTTCCCAATGGGGCTTTGGAGTGAACGTGAACTCTCTTGGCTCACCAACAACCCTTACAACTGGATTATCATTCTCGTCCTTACCTACTGGAGTTGTCGAGGATGGGATATTGGGAATCCTAAGCATTATTTCATGTATTTTTGACTTGTAATCACGTATTGTATCATCGGTTTCTTTTATACGGCTATTAATGCCTTGCATTTCCTCTATCTTGGATAAAGTATCTTTATTTTCTTTCTTTAGCTTCGCTATCTCACGGGTGACAACATTGCGCTTATGTTTTAGCTCATCACCTTCGGCGAGACATTCTCTCCACGCTATATCATACTCAAGAAGGCTGTCTATAAGCTCAGTGCTCATATTCCTATTAATGAGAGCGTGTCTAACTATATCGGGACTATTACGTACAAGTTTAAGATCCAGCATATTAAGCCCGAGATATCCTGCATGTGAGAGAATATATATTTTGTGATTTTTCGGGTGTAAAGCTGTTATGAAAATCAGCAAAGTTGAAAAAGAAGAGAAAGAACAGGAAAATATTAAGATAAAAATAAAATTAAAAAATCTGAAAACCTTAACTGCTCGCAATTAAATATATTACTTATTAATACTCTGCTGTTAGGATTTCAGGCAAGAAGTTTTCCATATGGACTGTCTTCAAAGTAACTGACAGACTGTTTGGCTGTCTCATTAGATCCTCTGGAATCAGAACCCAAAAGTAGCCTTGAAAGACTTGCCTTGTTCATAGATTCAACTTTGGGTTCCCCTGAAATTCCTCCAAGTTCCGCAGCCTTGTCAATTGCATCATAAAGATTTCCAAAGCCATCCACAAGCCCAAGTTCCTTTGCCCTGGTTCCGGTGTATATGCGGCCATCAGCAAGGGCTTTTACTTCACCTCTGGACATGTTGCGCCCTTCAGAAACCTCAGTTACAAAATTTTCGTAGCTATCCATAACCACAGAATCAGCATACTCTTTTTCCTGATCAGTAAGTCCTCTCCAAGTACTTCCCATGTCTTTCATTTCTCCAGATTTTGCAACGTAGTAATCTACACCTGTTTCTTTATTAGAGAGAGAATTATTCTGGAAGACCCAGATCACTCCAATAGATCCGGTATTCGTAGAGGGGTTTGCAATAATGTAATCAGTCGGTGCAGAGATATAATATGCAGCACTGGCTGCAAGGTCTCCCATAGATACAACAACAGGAATTCCTTTTGCCTGAGCTTTCTTAATTTCTTCTACAATTTCTTGGGCTGCTGCTGGAGATCCTCCAGGACTATCAATTCTAAGCACAATTGCCTTGACTCCATTATCTGCGGCAGCCCTGTGAATATCTCCTGCAATCTCTTCTGAAGTAGCATAACCAAGTCCTTCAGCAACGTTTCCGGAAAAGATAGTACCCTGGATATAGATAACAGCTACCTTCTCTGAACTTCCCAGGCTTCCACCAACACCAAGATTGGAGGAGATTACCGCAAGACTCACAAATATGATAGTAACGAGAGCCAGTACGACCAGCAGGTAGGGCATCCATCTATGCTTTTTTTTCTGTGGATACGGATTGGTATTCATGCTTAAACTCTTGTTTTTAATTTCTTTATTTTCAGAGATCTCAACGTGGGTCCCATGATCAGCCATTTTTTCCGGACCATCAGGGGCAGAGCTGTCAAAGGAGTTATCACTCGTACCGTAAATCCCATTATCAGGGACAGAGTAATCTCTTCCATTGTGAGGACTGCTTTGTAAGTTGTTATCTCCAGATAGATCTTTTGAGTTCGTATCTTCAGGGTTTATGTTTTCATCGCTCATATCTAATGGAACCGTATATCTAGGATCGTATATTTTAGATTTACCGCTTTAGTTTGCAGTCTTGAGAACTGTTTAGATTTTAATCAAGAGAGCAAATAGTATTGTAGCGGGCGGTGCAAGAAGGATAACCTACAAAAGCCCGCAGGCAATAGAATTTACAAACAGCTCATTTGTCGGAGCTATTATTAATCTGTCTCTACATTCCATCCTTCTTTATATATGATTATTAACTATTCCTCAAATAGATTACCTTGTAAAACACAGTAGCGAAATATATTTCAGAGTTGCAACAAACTTTTTCAAAAAAAGTTTGATCAAAAAGAGTGAGCGAAATATATTTTAGAATTGCAATCATCGAAGAGGAATATATTCATAAAAAATATATGGAGATCAGAATGCCAGAATCATCCAGTAAACCCGTACTTGTCACCTGTGGCCTGCCTTATGCTAACGGCAAGGCTCATATCGGGCATCTCCGGACCTATGTGCCCGCTGATATTTATACCCGTTCCCTGCGAAAAGAAGGGAGGGACGTTACTTTTGTCTGCGGCTCGGATACTCACGGCACCCCCATTGTCGTAAACGCCGAAGAACTAGGGATCACCCCTAAAGAACTTGTAGAAGTATATCACAAACATTTTGACGAGACTTTCAAGCAGCTTGGAGTTTACTTTGATGCTTTTGGGACTACGGACGATCCTGAAAATCACAACCGGACCCTGGATATTGTCAACAGGCTGATTGAAAAAGACTATGTGTACCCGAAAACTATCGAAATTGCCTATTGCCCTAAGTGCAATCGTTTTCTCCCTGACCGCTATGTAGAAGGCTCCTGCCCTCACTGCGGCGAAATTGCAAGAGGAGATGAATGCGATCAGGGATGTGGAAAACACCTTGAGCCCGGAGAACTTCTGAACCCTGTCTGCACTATTTGCGGAGGGCCTGCCGAGTACAGACAGCAGGAACACTTCTTTTTCAAGCTTTCCAATTTCAGCGACTACCTCATGGACTATCTCTCAAATGACCTTGGCGGAACCATCAATGCCAGAAACTATGCACTTGGCTGGGTAAAGCAAGGACTTACAGACTGGTGCATCACCCGGAACCTGGAATGGGGAGTAAAATTTCCTGGGCATGATGACCTCGTGGTCTATGTCTGGGTAGATGCTCCCATAGGGTATATCGCCTTTACCGAGGAATGGGCTGCAAAAGCCGGGGATTCCTGGGAAAAGTTCTGGAAAAACGACGGGGAAATTGTCCATTTTATAGGAGGGGACATTACCTATCATCATTGTATCTTCTGGCCGGCTATGCTTAAAGGTGCGGAATATTCGGTGCCTACAGCCGTTGTAGCTTCAGGAATGGTCAAAATTGAAGATAAAAAGTTTTCCAAGAGTCGGGGTAATGTTGTCTGGGTAGGAGAAGATTACCTTGACCACGGTTTCCATCCTGACCTGTTGAGATATTATCTGGCAAGTTATACCTCCCACACAAAGGAGCTGAACTTTTCCTGGCGCGTACTTCAGGAGAAAATCAATACCGAACTTGTTTCCGTGCTAGGAAATTTCCTGTACCGGACAATGCTATTTGCTTTCAAGAACTATGGAGAAGTTCCCGCAGGAGAGCTTGAACCTGAGGTTAAGGAAGAAATAGAAAAGGACCTGAAAGAAGTAAAAGCTGCAATGTCCGAATACGAGTTCAAAAAAGCTGTTGATTCTGCAATGTCCCTTGCATCTTTCGGAAATATCTACTTTCAGTCCCACGAGCCCTGGAACCTGATAAAACAGGATAAGGCAGCCTGCGGGCAGGTGCTTTACAACTGCCTGCACCTGGCAAAAGCTCTATGCCTCATTTTTGAGCCAGTAACCCCAGGAAGCATGGAGACCGCATGGAAAGAACTCGGGCAGGAAGGAGACCTGCACACCGCGCTGTATGCTGATGCCCTCGTACCTCTAAAAGCAGGCACAAAACTTGCAAAGCCTAAAATCCTTTTCACAAAACTTGAAGATGACAGGATTGAGGAAATGGAAGAGATTGCAAACCAGAGGGTAAAAGCCGCAGATGCAAAGAAAGTCGCAGGAAAAGGTAACGGTAAGGAGCCCGCAAAATCCGAAGGGATGGGCATTGCCGAAGAAGCAAAACCAGCCGAAAAAGCTGGAGGTGCAGCAAAACCAGAAGATGAGGAAAAAGAAAACCTCCCCACGATCGAGTACGAAGACTTTGCAAAACTCGACATCCGCGTAGGAAAAGTTCTCCTCGCCGAACCTGTGAAGAAGTCAAAAAAGCTTATCAGGATTGAAGTGGACATTGGCGAAGAAAAGCCAAGACAGCTTGTTGCAGGTCTTTCTTCTTATTATGCTCCTGAAGAGCTTGTAGGAAAATCTGTAATCGTACTCGCCAACCTGAAACCTGCCAAACTCTGTGGAGTCAAATCAAATGGCATGATGCTTGCAGCCGACGACGGTGGAGAAATCGTATCAGCCCTGATGCCGGACAAAGAGATAAAGCCGGGTTCAAGGATACGCTGAAACAACCTCCTGAATAGAAAAATACTTTTACTGGTTTAGAAACGTCTTCTAATTATACAATAGGGAACGCCCCAACCAGTATATCTGGTAGCACATCCCAGAAAAGGTAGAGTTAAGCAAAAAAGATAAAATGCATTTTGAAAAGAGTAACGTGCAGGTAGAATTCAACCCTGTTATTTATTATGTAGGGTTTTCATTTTTATTTTCTGCTTTTTACTCTTATTTTCTGCTTTTACTCTTATTTTCTGCTTTTACTCTTATTTTCTGCTTTTACTCTTATTTTCTGCTTTTACTCTTATTTTCTGCTTTTACTCTTATTTTCTGCTTTTACTCTTATTTTCTGCTTTTTACTCTTAGCTTCATATCATAAGCGTTACGGATCATTCATTATTTTTTTTGCTCAAGCATCAACAATGTAACCCTTGACAAAAAGTTTTTCATTGATATGAAAAACATTTTTATATAGTTACACAGATTTAATAGATATGAAATAAGTTATCAAAATAAATCGTCTTACTTTCAGCTTTTATTTTTAAATTTAAGATAAGTAGATGAATCTACCTTAATAAATGAAAAGAAGACAGTTTTTACAAAAAATTATGAAAAATCCAGCCCGAGATTTCGATTACCTACTATTTAGAAAATTAAAATAAAGAACAGGAGAATTTTGATGAAACGACTAAATTTGTTTCCGATACTTTTTACGCTTATACTGCTTCTTCTGGTTCCAAATCTCGCAGTAGCACTGATTGATGCAGAGGCTGCCAAAATCCCTTACCAAGTAAACAACTCTGACCGAATAATTATTGGTACAGTCAGCAAGATTGACACATATAGCAGCTACACAATTTATACCGTTAAAGTTAAAGAATGGCTCTATAATCCTATTCCCGCAGAGACCATAAAAATAAGAAGTAAAATAGGGACTAATCTAGCTGTGGAAGATGAAGTCGAGTTTGCCCAGAACGAATCTGCTCTTTTGATGTTAAATGACGGAAATCTCGATGAGCTACTTTTTAGAGTACCTTTGGGAATAAAATATCCTGTTTCAGACAGGGACGCAGTAATCGAGGAATTGAAAGCTCAGGGTAAATGGCAAGAAGAAAATCAAACAGAAAATAAGACAAGCGAAACCGAAGCGGTAGAAAATACAAAAACAGAGGATGAACAAGAAAATCAAAACGTTGACAACCTAAACGATACCAAAACAACAGAGAACGCAGGAACAACAGGCAAGCAGGAAGAAAGTTCCAATCAGACCCAGAAACCAAACGCTACTCCTTTCATGAGCCCTGTCTGTGTGCTTGCAGTAATGCTGGGGGCAGTCATATACTTAAAAAGGAAAAACTAACAATGGTTCTTCGCTATTTTGCGTGGGCTGAAAATAAAGAACAGGAGAATTTTGATGAAACACCTAAATTTGTTTCCGATACTTTTTACGCTTATACTGCTTCTTCTAGTTCCAAATCTCGCAGCAGCCTTGCTTGCTCCAGAAACTGCCGAAATTCCGTACCAAATAAACAACTCTGACCGCATAGTGATTGGCACGGTGAGTAAGATAATTGATTACGGCAGATACACTATTATCACAATTGCAGTTAATGAATGGCTCTATAATCCCCTGCCTGCAAAGACTATAAAAGTAAGAATTGAAACAGGAAGCAGTTATTGGACTGAAGATGAAGCTGAGTTTACTAAGAACGAATCCGTACTTATAATGTTAAAAGACGTAGATATAGATAAACAACTTTTCAATGTGACTTTTGGTTTTCCAGGAAAACGACCGACTACAGACAGAGATGCGGTAATCGAGGAGTTGAAAGCTCAAGGAAAGTGGCCGGAAGAAAACCAAACCGAAAACAAAACAAACGAGACCGAAGTGATAGAGAGTATTGGAACAATAGACAAGCAAGAAGAAAATCAAACAGAAAATAAGACAAATGACACTAAGACAAATGAAACAGGAATGACAGAGAATACAGGAACAATAGGCAAGCAGGAAGAAAGTTCCAATCAGACCCAGAAATCAAAAACTACTCCTTTCATGAGTCATATCAGTGCGATTGCAATAATGCTTGCGGCAGTCATATACTTAAAAAGGAATAACTAACAATACCTCTTCGTTATTTAGTAGGGGCTGAAAATAAAGAACAAGAGGATTTTGATGAAACGCCTAAGTTTGTTTCTGGTACTCTTTACATTTACACTTCTTCTTTTAGTTCCAAACCTCGCAACAGCCTTATTTACTCCAGAAGCTGCCGAAATTCCGTACCAGATAAACAACTCTGACCGTATTGTTATTGGCACAGTAAGTAAGATTGATGTACCTGACTATTATACGAATAACACAATTACAGTTAAAGAATGGCTATACAATCCTCTACCAACAAAGACCATAATAGTAAGGACTAATATAGGGGCCAATGCCTCTACTGAAGACGAGGCAGAGTTTGCTAAGAACGAATCCGTACTCCTTATGTTAAAGGATCAAAGACCCGATAAGGGAGTTTTTTATATGTCTCTCGGCTTTTTGGGAAAACACCCGGCTACGGATAGAGATGCAGTAATCAAAGAGTTGAAAGCTCAGGGTAAATGGTCGGAAGAAAACCAAATTGAGAACAAAAAAGACGAGATAAAACAAATAGAAAATGCAGAATATGTAGAGCAAGAAGAAAATCAAAAAGAAAATAAGACAAATGAAACCGGAATGACAGAGAATACAGGAACAGTAGGCAAGCAGGAAGAAAGTTCCAATCCGACCCAGAAATCAAAAACTACTCCTTTCATGAGTCATATCAGTGCGATTGCAGTAATGCTTGGAGCAGTCGTATATATAAGAAGAAATCAATAAAAATTGCGGAAGGAGAGTTTATGCAACTTATATAAAAAGATCGTGTCTCAAAATCATTGACTTAATTTTAAGACACGCTCTTATTTAGCCTGTATGAGTTTTTAAATTCAGTCCAAACGTACAACTCTTAAAAGAGACTTAATCGGGACATTAAAGATTGTATCTACACCTTTTTTGTCGACCAGTACTACTACAACTCTTGGTTTTGCATTCATTTCTCTCAGTTGCTCAATCACTTCCATACTGGTTGAACCGGTGGTAATAACATCATCCACGATAACGCAGTTTTTACCGGCAACTGATCCAAAATTCCTGCTTATGGTCCCTTTGCGTCCTGTGCTAACGGTCTCCTGCCCTTTGCGGTGATAAATAGCTAAATCTGCACCCAGTTCATATGCCATCATGCTTGCCAGAGGAATACCATTGGCTGCAACGCCAACAACCACATCTACTTCAGTATTTGTTTTTCCCAGGGTCTCGAGCACCACGTCGCAGAGGGCAAGCGAGACGTTGTGAAGACGTTTAGCACTTTTCCCTATACTGTTCCAGTTTACAGAAATATCTTTTGGAGCGGGAGTTATTTCTTCTTTTTTTGAACGGGTTAAAAGCCAGGTAACGGTTTCCCTTGAAACATTGAGTTCCTCGGCGATCTGACCAGTTACAAGCCCGTTACTTTGCAGTTCCACAGCTTTCTGTATTAAATCTTCTATATCCTTCATGCCTCCATGCCCACCTGAAATTTTTATCCGGCTGTATTTCCGGGGTTTCCAAATTAAGACAATATTATAATATCAAGTGTTATATCAATTTCTTCAGCCTAAGATTAACTCTTTTACAAGACACTACCTATAAAAAGAGTGTACGAAAAACGTTGAAAAATTGGTACATACATCTACCAGATTTATTAACCTTTATTTTTTTCCAGTACCATCTCAAGATAAGAAGTCCTGATAGAATCCTTTTCTCCGGCACCAAACCGTTTTAGTAATTCAAATAACTTTGACCTTGAAGTTTCAAGTTCTTTTTCGCTTTCAGCCACGATTTCGACTTCAAGAAATTCCCCGAGCCCTTCGACGGCATCGAGACAGACAGTGATCTCTCCAGCCCTGAAAACTTCCCTTTTTTTGCGGACTACTCCGGCTTCCAAAAACCCAAGAGCATGCAGTATTTGTGTTGTGGTGGCCTCGTCTACAGGAGTTTCTAATTCTTCCCGGGTCTTGGAGATCCCATCAAGTTTGGGGCCTTTATAGGTCAGCACAGCCTGATCATTCAGGGAACGGATCCTGAGCGCTTCATCGGTTTTTGCAAAATCCCTGTGAGGAGCTGCAAAATAAACGTCAGACTGATCCTCGACCCCAAGTTTTACTGCCCCTATTTTCTTTAGAATCGGGAGGGCTTTTGAATAGTCTACTCTGATCTTAACCTCGATTTCAATCATAATTATCAGGCATCTCCAGTTAAATACGGTTAAAATTGGTAAACATTGTGACAAGGTATTTGTAGCTAGTATCTATGACTAGACATTTTGCCTTGCTAAAAAAGCTCACCTCAGTAATCTAAAAAATGGAATCCGGAAAATCCGGATCTTTCATACATCTTCAGGGACGAACTTGGTGCCATAGTAGATCATGCCACCTTCACCGTCCTCTCCAAGCTTACGGAATACGGATCTTACCCTCATTCCAATGTGAATTGTTTCAGGATCACCAATTACCTGCGAAGTCAGGCGGGGACCTTCATCAAGCTGAATTATCGCAAGAGTGTAGGGAGTCTGGTCTTCAAAACCTTCCGCAGCTGTATGGATTATTGTATATGATATTATTTCACCAGTACCTTTGAACTTGTAAGGCTCAATATGGCCTACACGCCTGCAGTTTACGCAAAAATTGCGTGGGGGATAGAAATGTTCCCCACATTCTTTACAGCGGGTACCTTCAAGGTTATACCTGCTGCCAAGACTTCTCCAGAATCTTGGAACGGAAGACATCGGATCTCACCTCTCCCTCGAGAAAATATGCACTACTACTGTTGCTCCTGACCCTCCTACATTATGGGTCATGCCGTACTCTGCGCCTTCGACCTGACGCTTGCCTGCTTCTCCGCGCAGCTGAGTTACGATTTCTACAGCCTGTTTTATGCCAGTTGCTCCCACTGGATGTCCGCAGGCTTTGAGACCGCCAGACGTGTTGACAGGAATCCTGCCTCCGATTGCAGTTTCCCCGTTTGCTGTGACAATTCCGCCTTTTCCCTTTTCCGCAAACCCGAGGTCTTCAATTGCGCAAATCTCAGCAATTGTGAAGCAGTCATGCACTTCTACAAGGTCGATGTCTTCAGGCCTCATTTTTGCCATGGAATAAGCTCGCTTTGCAGCCACCACGGTTGCATCGAGGGTTGTTATATCCCGCCGGTCATGAAGCGCAATTGTATCACTTGCCTGAGCGGTTGCCCTGATATAAATGGGAGTATCCGTATATTTATGCGCAATATCCGCTGGGGCAAGCACAAGAGCTGAAGCGCCGTCCGTTATTGGGGAACAGTCAAAAATGTGTAAAGGATCGGCTACCATTATAGAGTTCAACACATCGTCCACAGTGATTCTGTTTTTATACTGAGCAATGGGATTTAAAGAACCATTTTTATGATTCTTTACGGCAGCCTCGGCAAGCTGTTCACTGGTGGTTCCATACCTGTGCATATGCAACCTTGCAATCATTGCATAGATCCCGGGAAAAGTTACCCCTGTCATCCCTTCCCACTCCCGATCAGCCGCTGCTGCAAGAGCTGAAGACGCTTCCTCAGACCCCACATCAGTCATTTTTTCGGCTCCTGCTGCAATCACAATATCATTATAACCGGAAGCTACAGCCATGATGGCCTGCCGCAGGGCAAGCCCACCCGATGCACAGGCAGCCTCAACTCGCGTAGCTGGAACATGCAGGTTCTTAGAAAGTCCCGAATAGTCAGCTATAAGAGCCCCTATATGTTCCTGATCAATAAATCGGCCTCCACTCATATTTCCTACGTAGAGAGAGTCGATTTCTTTTCCTCCAACGCCTGCATCTTCGAGTGCTCCAGCCCCGGCTTCTACCACTATATCTCTAAGGGACTTTTCCCAGAGTTCTCCGAACTTGGTATTTTTTACTCCGATAATTGCTACGTCTCTCATATTCTTCACTCCGTTTTCATGACCGGCGGATCTTCCCTTTATGTTTGGCGTATTTCGCATAATCAATATAGATAGGATTTTTAATCAGTTCGGAAACCGTTGGAGCCCTGTTTCGGATTTCCTCGATCCTGTCTGTAACCGTCATACTAAAAGCATCAGATCCTGCACCTGACCCAAAGGAAGTCGCGAAAATCCTGTCCCCTGGTTTTGCCTGGTCTAGAGTTGCAGCAATTCCCATAAGACAGGAACCTGAATACGTGTTCCCGATTTTTGAAACTACAAGTCCCGGAGCAATCTGGGCCTTAGTGAAACCCAGGGTTTTTGCAGCTTTGGTAGGGAATTTTCCGTTTGGCTGATGGAAAACCGCATAATCATAATCTTCAGGATTTGTCCCGAGTTTTTCCAGAAGACCTTTTGCGCCGTTAGTCACATGCTTGAAGTAGCCTGGTTCTCCTGTAAAACGGCCTCCGTGCTCAGGGTAAGGCATTCCTTCCCTTCTCCAGAAGTCAGGGGTGTCAGTTGTAAAAGAATAAGTGTCTTCAATGATTACGGCAAGCTCGGATTCGTTTTTCCCAATGAGGCAGGCAACTCCTCCTGCAGCTGCAGTATACTCGAGGGCATCACCTGGCGCCCCCTGGGAAACATCGGCTCCTATAGCCATGCCCAGGTCGATCATCCCTGAACTTACCAGTCCCATACAGGCCTGAACTGCGGCTGTCCCTGCCTTACATGCAAACTCGAAGTCTGCTGCAGTCATGTTTGGGGTCGCTCCTATAGCCTGGGCGACAATTGTGCTTGTTGGCTTTACAGCATAGGGATGACTCTCCGATCCCGTATATACCGCCCCAATCCTCTCTGGATCGACCCCGCTTCTTGCCATCGCGTATCTTGCAGCTTCCACAGCTATAGTTGCTGCGTCTTCATCGATATCAGGCACGGATTTTTCATATACCATCAGGCCACTTTTAAGAGCATCTGCATTATCACCCCATACCCGGGCGATTTCTTCAACTTTGATACGGTATCGGGGGACATAAGCACCGTAAGATACGATTCCAATAGTCATTATTTCCACCTGTTTTTGAATGTTTCAGGGCATCAGAATTCAGGGTTTATTCCCTGGCATAGTATTGACTGTATTTTCTCAGTAACTGGACAATCTGGTCAAGATCCATCATAGTAGCGACCAGGGGGATGCGGTCGACTTCTGCCATTTTGATTGCAACAGGCTCGACCTCTTCTTTTCGAAGCCCATGAAGTACCACGGCACCGGGCTTAAGGTTGGTAACCCGGATGGCCACCATTGGGGATTTTCCGGTGCTGACCTTCGTAAAGATCATGGCTCTGTCGGTACTCCAGCCATAGAGCTTCTGAAACTCATGGGAAGAAAGTTCCAGGATTGCTCTCTGGCTGTCAATGACAGAAAAACCGTAAAGAGGCCTTTCAACCCCTTTGTAAACAATATCTCCTTCAATAAGGTTGACCAGTTTAGCAAGCTGTATCGGGATCGTATACTCATATGTTGAGTAAATGGATTTCGTACCGCTTTCGGCATTAAGTATAGATTCGTAAGCGTGAATTTTTTTGCTTCCCCGATCCATATCAATCTCAAGGAGGCACTCAACAATTTTTTTTATAATTAGTGTTCCTGGAGACTTTCGTCTCCCACTTTCATAATCACTGATAACGGAGGGGGAAACCTTAAGATAACTTGCAATGTCAGTCTGGGATATCTCAAAATTTGATCTCCATTTTTTGAGCGACTCTCCCGGCTTTTCCGAAAGAGTTATATCTCCAGCCATTTTTTCCGCCAGACGATTGCGCAGATTTTCTGAGGATTCATTAGATGTCATGACTCACGTACTCTAAGAGGAAACATTACCTTATATATCTAACGAATATGAATTCGGCAATTGTCGCAGAACTTCTGAATCAATGTACTGTAAATGCTCTTAAAAAAATATATAACATTTGCAAAAGAATTAGTATATGATGTCAACCGATTCGTCCAATCAGGAGATAAATGTCTCAGACCTTCTTCTATATATCAACTGCCCGAGGAGAGTATACTTTGTCAGTCGAGGCTTTGAATTGTTTTCGGAAGTGACCGCCTCCAGGCTCGAAAGAATAATCCTGAAAGAACTCTCCTTGAATTATCCCGAAATTGTGAAGGAGTATTCGTTAAACGCCGATAACCTCCATAAAGAGCTTGAAATTTCCCTGACAAAGGTCTGTACAGACCTTCCGCTCCTGTTTCCGAGAGAACTCGCAGGTGTTACAAAGGAGATATTAGAGGAAGGAGAAGCGCGGGCAAGAGCTAAACTTCCCGAAATTGCAGCCAACCTGCTGGGAGCACTTGAAGAATTTGGGAAAGAGCCTATGCTTGCGGCACTTACGCCTGTTAAAACCGAGCCATTTCTGTCCTCAGAAAGACTTAACCTTAAAGGTGTTCCATCAAAACTCGTTTGCTTTGAAGGTGTGCAGGTTCCCTCAATATTAAAGCCAGGAAGCTGCCCTCAACAGGGAGTATGGGCTTCTGACCGGATACATGCCGCAGCTTTTGTCCTGCTTCTTGAAGCCGAAAATGGAAAAGAAGTTCCCTTTGCCTTTGTGGAGTATGTAAGTTTCGGCCTGCTCCGAAGGGTGGCTGTTCGAAGCTCGGATAGGCGGGAAGTGCTCAAAATCTGCAGAGAAGTGAAAAAAATTAAAGACGGAATTATGCCTGAGAGAAAGGAAGAGAAATTCTGTAAGGAGTGCAATTTCTCAGAACACTGCATTTCAGAGTCTTCCCTTATGTCGAAATTTTTCTGAATTAGAAGTGGATGGAAAAAGATTACAACACAATGCATTGGTCATCGGTTAAGAAATTATTTTACCTGAAAGCTATCGATTTTGCATTCGAAGCCGGCCTTAAATTTTGGCCTGTTTACATGAAATCGATGCTCTGCTCCACCTCACAATTTATTAAAATATTTGACAAATGTTGTGGAAATGAAGAGAATGTGTCGCGATTCCTCACTTAACCGAAGACGCATGCAACACAATGGAAAAAGAGTACAATGCAATGAAAAAAGCCGTATTGAGCATGTTAAATGATAGTAAAAAAGTTACACAACTTAAGAATATAATCCAATGACACCACCAGTTTGATTTTCAAGGGCTCAAATCCCAAGTTCTCAAAGTCGCGAATTACGATTTTTCAGTTTTGTTTATAGTTGCTACGGGCTGAATTAAATATATACATCGTCAATTTATAACTATATATATTCTTTTTTATGTATATTAAGGAATATGAGTCGGGGCGTATACTCAAATAAATAATTTATGACCAAATCATCAAACAGTAAAAATATTTGGAAGTAATCTCAGACTCAAAATCAGTTTGAAAATTGCATTGTTAGAGAAATTGGCCGGAAAAGTTATAAGGAGTTAGAAAAGAGGAATTTATGGAGTTAGAAAGTACTTTCCAGGTAAACCAAACTCCATAAAACATGCCCTAAGAGGCACGATTAAGTTAGCTTTGCGCATATTTAAGTTTACCTGATTTTGTCTCCTAGGGAAAAATAACTAGGAGTTAAATGAATGATTAAGAAACAATTTGGAATAGGAATGCTAATTTTAGTAATATTGCTGGTTGGTATTACATTGATACCAGCCGTAAGTGCTGAAAAGCTAGTTGAAGAAACAAACGAGAATGTTTTAGGAACATACGAAGATTCACTTGAAGTAAAATCAATAATCGAGCAGATTCCTCCAACAGATCCATCAATCTTGGAAAAAATGAGTGAAAATAAGAACATTTTAAGAACTTATGGCAAAATTCCTGAGATTACGACAGGTACTGAAGTGTATCAATGGCTGAACAAGTTGGACACTATTAGAGTTAACCTGAATGAGAACAATGAAATGAAGCCATACTTTTATCCTGCAGGCCCACTTGTAGCGTACGGTACAAACGCAGACGGTTACTTTTGGGTTATTTTTGATGAAAGGTATAGCGCTAAAAATGAAGATTTTGATGTCATTTTTGATCTCATAAACAAACAAGCAGTAAAATTAAATATTAAAAATGTACCAATTGTATTCTCTACTGGCACTCCAATAACTCCTGTTTCTGCTTCCATTAACCAAGTTTCAACGATTTCTACAAATCCGTACCTAGTGTCTTGAAAATTTAGTTATTGATCGCATGTTAACTCTGAATCGCTATATATTGATGAGAAGCTATCAAAGATTATGCTCAATAATTAAATTGTCATGACACTAGTTTATCGTCGCCCTATTACCGGGGGAATAGGGGATTCGGTAGTTCAAGGGAGTACGGCAGCTTTAGGGACTATAGGGTTTACTGCCAAAAGAAATAGTGATAATGCTAAAGGATATGTAATTGCTGGGCATACAGCTTGGTTCCAGACAGGCTTGAGTTCATACCAACCATTATACGCCTCTGGAAATCTGGCTGGGACAGTTTCAAAAATAGGCTCAAATACTGATGCAGCTTTTATACCTTATAGCAATGTTGCGGCTAGGATGCATATTGGTGGAGGAAGTTTTGTAAATGTAAACGGTTGTTATTCGGGCGGAATTTCAGGCATGACTCTAACAAAATCTGGAGCTGCAAGTGGATCTGTGACAGGGCAATATCTTGGAGTTTTAACAGGTAAGACAGTTAACGGACATTATATGGATAGAATAGAATTAATGCGTACAACATGCACAGATGGAGATAGTGGTGGTCCTGTGTATTATACTTTTAGTGGCCGTTATAAAATTGTTGGAATAATAAGTGCATCGGCTACAGTAAATGGTAACATACCTGCCACTGTTTATATTCCATGTGGAGAGGTAATGTCTAAACTCGGTGTAACTCCTCTTACCGCATAAGTTTTAAGACGTAAATAATTACGTCTTTTAATTTTTAGAGAGTAAAATGGTGATACTTATGGGCAGAAAACCAGTAATGCTTATTATTCTTGTTTTAAGTATAGTTTTACTTTCAGGAACTGTACTTGCCAATACTTATTATGTATCTTCTTCCGATTTGCATAAAATTAATGACACAAATGGCTGGGCGAAAAGAACCGTGCCATATTCTGGCTGGCTTGAAAATCCAGATAAAACAATTTCCCTGCTCTCAAAATTGAATGAAGAATCTCTTACGAATTGTACAAATCCTGAAAGTCCGATATACGATCCCAATGTATTGAAAGCGTATGGAAAAATTCCTGTAATTAAAAATACTACGCAGTTGGCTGAGTTCAATTCAACCCTACAAACTGTGAGAGACAATTCTATCCGTGAGGTTAAACCGTATCTTTACCCTAAAGGACCGATAGTTGACTATGGGGCTGGCTCCATGCACGGGTATTTTCTGATCAAACTTTACGATTATGAAGGTAACAAAACCGTCTATTCGAAAACCGAGTTAAAGGAAATCTACGAAGTAGTCGAAAAGTACGCATTGGAAGCTGGAACTGATGAAGTTCCGGTAATGTTCTGCCTATGGGATAAAACCGCAATTTTTTATTTTCCTGAAAATAACTCTTCATTTGACGGGAGCATCTTCGGTAAGGATGTCGTCCAACTGACAGATATCGAATTTCCGGTGTATTATTATAATATAGCCAATTCTTCATTCTTACAAATCATAAAAAATGATTCTCTGGATGAAATAAAACCGTATCTTCACCCCAAGGGACCTATAGTTGAATATGGTTCCGACACGATGGAAGGAGTTTTTCCAATAAAACTTTATTATGAAGGAAATAAAACAGTCTATTCTCAAACCGAGCTGGATGAAATCAATAATATTGTAAGGAAGTGTGCGAACAAGGCCGGTCTTGAAAATGTTTCAGTTATGTTTTACAACCAAGAAGGTGTTGTACGCTTTGATAGCTACATTAATGAAAAATATTTCTCTCCCAACAACTCGATATCTGGAGATAAAAATATTATAGAATTCAATAATTCAAACAACAATGACTCAAAATCCCTTTATAAAAATAGTTCGAACTTAATTAGCTCAAGTGAAAATGAATCGAGTAAAAATAACTCTACTCCAGGCTTAGGATTATTGGGCGGCTTGGCCTGCCTTTGTGGAGGATGGAAGTTTGGTAAGAAATAAGTGCCAAAATGGATTTTGATGTCATTACTTATCGGACTGAACTAGCATTAAAGACAAACGCTGTCTAGGGAAAACTGTCTAGGGAAAAAGAGGAAAAATAAAATCATGTTAACAATACAAATTGACACTTTTTCGATTCCATTCTCATCTATAGCTATATTTAATAAGGCACACAGAGGAGATATTTTCATAAGAGCTCTGGGAATAACGGTACTTGTGATTTTAATACTGGCGGGCGCAGCATGTGCAGCTCCATTTGCATATGTTGCGAGTCTGGGAGTTGACACAGGAACTGTTTTTGTAATTGATACAGCAACCGATAATCTTACAGCAGTAGTGCCTGTAGGAGGGTGGCCTGAAAGTGTTGCAGTCAACTCTGCAGGAACAAAGGTATATGTGGCAACCGGATTTGACCCCACTGTCTCTATAATTGACACAGCAACAAATACGGTTAGTAACACAGTGAATACAGGAGGAAGTTATCCCTGGGGAGTTGCAGTCAACCCTGCAGGAACAAGGGTTTATGTGACAAATCGCTACAGTGTGGCGGATAATGACAGCAACAATATCTCAGTAATTGACACGGCAACGAATAGCGTAACGGCCATGATTAATATCGGAATAAGTACTGTTAACGTTGCAATCACCCCAGATGGGGAAAAAATCTATGCTGTGAACAGCCGCAACAACACTACTTCTGTAATCGATGCGGCTACAAAAAAAGTTACAGTCACGGTGCCTGTAGGAGACCATCCTTCTGATATTGCAGTTACTCCTAATGGAAATAAGGTGTATGTGACCAATACAGGCAGCAACGACATATCAGTACTCAATACAGAAACAAACACCGTTACAGCCACAGTGCCTGTAGAAGATGGTCCAGGTGATATTGCAGTCACACCGGACGGAACAAAAGTTTATGTGGCAAATTGGAAGAGCAACAACGTTTCCGTAATTGATGCAACAACAAATACTGTCACAGCCACGGTGCCTGTAGGAAGTTATCCACGGGGAATTGCAGTCACACCGGACGGAAAAAAGATATATGTTACAAACGCCGAAAGCGACAATGTCTCCGTAATTGATACAGATACAAACAAAGTTACAGCAACTGTGAATTCAGGAAAATATACTATAAACTATCCTACTGGAGTTGCCATTGGGCCTTTTATAGATTCTAATATGACTGGTCAAAGCACAAGGGTAGCTTCCAATGCAAATGAAGATACAGAAGCCGAAGAAGATAACCTACCATTTGAAGAAAAAAAAGCTGTTGAACTCAATAATTCAAAGAATAATAATTCTGAGTCTGATAATGGTAGTAGCTCAAGTGGAAATGAATCGAGTAAAAAGAACTCCACTCCAGGCTTCGGATTATTGAGTGGTTTGGCCTGCCTCTTTGGAGGATGGAAGTTCAGGAAGAAGTAAGTGCCAAAATGAGGTTTAAATGCCGTTACTTATTGGACTGAACTTGCATTGAAGACAAAGAATGCTTATGGAAAAAGAGGAAAAATAAAATAATACAAACAACACTTATTGATAATTTTCCGATATTTACCTTTATGAATACCAATTTTTAGCGCAAAACCTCCACCTTGACCCCTTTTTTCGAGCCCACTATAGTATTATATAAGCTAGCTGCAATACGCCCTATGAAGTATCCAGATACTCCATAAAATATAGGTAGACTAAGTACAGCCCACTTCCCGAAAATCAAGGAAAAAATTCCGAATTTTTTTGGCATAGAAATTCCCATTAAAGCAGCGATTGTTGTAAAAAACCCAAAAACTAAACCCATTGTTCCATAAAAGATTGTAAGGATTTTCCCGAATCCGGCTGAATCTATTTCTTTTATGACTACCATGAAGTTCCCCCAATATCCATTAGTTCTGCATTTGTATATATCTATATCATGAGCCGATTCTGAAACCAGTCTAATAAATAGCAGTCTAAGCAATAGTAATTTTATTATTTTTAATAGTATATTATTCTGTAAAACAGATTACATTTGTGGAAGTCCATAGACCTTTATCTTTTTCCACAGAAACAACATACAATAATGCTTCTTGAAGATGCAAGAAAATTAATGAATAGAATTTATCTGTAATTGCAACAGGTTGTATATTGAAAGATGTTCTGTCGCTATGGTCCCAAGTTAACAATTATGATTTAATCTCCACTTATGTGAAACATGGTATCTATCAGGAAATTTTTAACGAATTGTTAAACAGAATTATGACTTGAAGAAAACAGATCTTTCCTATTATATTACTCAAAGAAGCATAACTTATGCGTTTAGATATGAGATGGGAAATATAAGTTAATGTGGAAGAGTATATTATCGAGTAAGATTATTTTGTAATGAAGAAGAATGAGTTAACACTTTTTCTGATATATGAACTGAAACAATTGCTTGATAATATCAATAAATTTTATTGGAAGGGTGGGCAAATATATATTTTAAAAATAGCAACACAAGAGGACTATAATTTTATTTATAACTTGAATAAGGCTAACATAGAAGATTATGTAATAAAAACATGGGGCAATTGGAATGAAGATTTTCAAAGTGAATTTTTCAGCAGGTATTTCCAAACTATAGAATTCCAGATTATTGTTGTAAATGATAAAAATGTTGGCATTGTTGCTTTCAGTCGAAGTGAAAAATCCATTGTTATTGATGAAATACAAATATTGCCTGAATATCAGAATAAAGGAATAGGAACTTTAATTCTTTCAGATATTATTGCCGATGCTCAAAAGGCAAAAATAGAAATAAATCTCAGAGTGTTAAAAGTTAATAATATAGCTCAAAATTTTTACAACAAACTTGGTTTTGAAAAAATTGGAAATACAGAAACTCATTTTCTTCTTAGTAAAAAACCCAATTTGCATATTCCGGATTATCCAGATATTGAATCCAGGGTATCCAGACACTAAACTGAAACATTCAGACCGGTTTTGTCAAGACGTTATAGCTAAAAGAGTCCATACATGCGTCTTCGGTTAAGTGAGAAATCACGATAAATTGCGTCCATCCCCATAACAGTTGCAAAATATTTAATTTTATTATAGGCTGGAACAGAGTATCGATTTCATGTAAATAGTCCAAAACTTAAAGCAGGATTTGGGTGCAAAATCGATAGCCTTCTGGCAAGAAAATTCCATGACCAATGACAAATGATTATTTATCAGGAAATTTTTAACTAATTATAAACAGAAGTTATGACTTGAAGAAAACAGATTTTTCCTATTATATTACTGATACAGAGATATTCCTGCTAAATGTTCGTACTATCATATTATTGAGTTTGAGGAAAAAGCATGATGGTTTTCTTTGATATAGATGGTACTCTGTTGGATCATAAAAGTGCAGAATTTACGGGGGTCAAATTATTTTACCAGAATTACCGAAATTTTTTTGGCATGGATTTTAATGAATTTTATTCTATTTGGTGCAAACTATCAGAAAAACACTTTGAAAAATATTTAGCCAAAAAATGCTCTTTTGAAGAGCAGCGAATAGAGCGAATTAAAGAACTTTATTTAAAAAGAAATATTAATCTGTCAAGTGAAGAAGCACTTGAAGCATTTGATTACTATTTACGCAATTATGAATTAAGTTGGAAACCCTTTAATGATGTGATACCCTGCTTGAAAAAACTTTCAAAATTAAAAATGGGTATTATCAGTAATGGCGATTTAGGGCAACAAAAATTAAAGCTGGATAAAATGAAAATATCTCACTACTTTGTTGATATCGTAGCAGCAGGAGAATTTAATGTTTCAAAACCCCATACGGGAATATTTGAAATCGCATGTAAAAGAAATGGTGAAGAACCAGAAAAATGCTTCTATGTTGGAGACACCATCGAAACTGATATTATACCATGTGAGAAAATTGGAATGAAAGGCATATGGATTAATAGAGATAACAAAACTTTGCAAAACAAAAACATTAAAATTATTATCTCATTGAAAGAACTTGCCAATGTATTATGCGAGAATGTGTCACAATCCTTGGATTATTGAGCCTTGTTCAAAGATCAGAGCATTTGGAAAAACAGTACGTTCCAATACATAATTTTGATTAAACTTTTTTTAAAGAGCTTAAGAAAAGCCAAGACTTTTTAAATAAATTTTTGCTCAAGCTTTTTTTTAAAAAGCTTGAGCCAAAGCCTTTTAAAGGTGAACCTCTCTCAATCTGCTTGACATGTCCAGACCAGCATATCTTGGAAAAATGCTTCTGCACTGGTGTGAGGCCTGTAATGTGCCTGTGCTAGGTAAAAAGTGCGGATGCGGCAAAAATACAAAAAAAGTTGAGGTCACCCCTCCAGGGGATATCCGCCCGGCTTTTGATTATGATATAAAACGCATAAACTCGGTTTCGGAAAAACAGTTCAATGCGCCACTTATACCTGAAGAACACCTTGCAGTGCTAAATAAAGCTCCGTATGAAGACCGTATGGATGAGATTATAGTTGACGGGGAAGTGCTTGCGTCTCTCAGATTTGAAATAGAGAGCTGCGAATGGGTTCTGCTTCCAAGGCTCGAAGGGGCAAGAAGGCTTTTCCAGGGAAGGGATAGAAAAGCCCTGAAAAAATGGGTTGTTATCGAGCAGGCAGTCGTACCTTTTATCCTGGAAAAAGGAGCAAGTGTTCTGGCGCCCGGGGTTCTTGATGCCGATCCTGAAATTAAAAAAGAAGATGAAGTAGTTGTACTAAACCCTGCAGGAGAAGTAATCTGCTGTGGGCGGGCCCGAATGACAGGAAAGGAAATGTGTGAGGAAAACCACGGGCATGCCGTAAAACCGCGCTGGAGCGGAAACCCAGAGCCTCAAAAAACAAAACTTGGAGGGCAATCCTGGGAAGATGCCGTAAAAGCCAACGAAAAAATTCTGGACGGCATGATAGAAAGATCCCATGCTTTCATAAAAAATGTCGCCGGAAGCATGGACCTGAAAGTAAGCGTATCCTATTCCGGGGGTAAGGATAGCCTTGCTGTGCTCCAGTTAGTTAGTGAAAGTCTTGACGATTACGAGATTATGTTTGCAGATACTGGGCTTGAGTTTCCGGAAACCGTTGAGAACGTCAAACAGGTTGTAGAACACTACGGGAAAAAACTCAGGACATCAAGTGCAGGAGACGCTTTCTGGAACTCAATAAGTATTTTTGGCCCTCCTACAATGGATACCCGCTGGTGCTGCAAGATCTGTAAACTCGGGCCGATCACCAGGTTAATTGATGAGAACTACGAAGGCGGATGCCTTAGTTTCATAGGACAGCGCCAGTATGAATCCCATGCCCGTTCAATCAGTAAGAAAGTCTGGAAAAATCCCTGGGTGGGAAACCAGGTAGGAGCATCCCCTATACAGGAATGGACAGCTCTTCATATTTGGCTTTACCTTTTCAGGACAAAAGCTCCCTATAATCCGGCTTATGAGAAAGGATATGACAGGATGGGATGCTGGCTCTGCCCATCTTCCTCTCTTGCAGATTTCTTCCAGCTTGAAGAAAGCCATCCTGACCTTGCAAAAAAGCTGAACTCCCATCTCCTTGCCTATGCCGAGAAAATGGGGCTTTCTCCTGAGTGGGTAAAGTACGGTTTATGGCGCTATAAACGATATCCTCGTGTTCTCCAGAAACTTGCTGAGAAAAAAGAAATTTCTCTTATTCCATCCCAAGAAGCTCCAACAGAACTTCATTTTGAAGTAGCAACAGGGTACAGGCCCTGCAAAGCAGGAGGAATATCTGCGGACGGAAGCTTCGGGCAGGCAATTGACATAGAAACCCTGAAAGAAAGCGGAATGCTTTCACCCATCGGAAAGGCTTCTTTCATAGAAGGAGCCGCGTCGGTAGCTTTCAGAGAATCCAGGGCACAGGTTTTTGCCTCAGGGAATGTTAATGGGAGAAGTGAGAACGAAACCGAGCTAAAAAAACTTATGAGAATTGTTGAGCTCTCGGTAAGAAGGGCTTTACTCTGCCAGGGGTGCGGAGTTTGCGTGGGCCACTGTGAGCATAATGCGATTGAAATGAAAGAAAAGAAGGTAAGGATTAAAGAAAACTGCATTCACTGCGGAGCATGTATTGAAGTCTGCCCGCTTGTTAAATTTATTTAAACTCATTCATAAACTCTTACATTTACACGAATTAGAACGGAGTACTTTGCAGAAAGAAAAAGTGAGAACCCAAATAGAGGTAAATGTAAAACTTCAAAAAGGCAAACTTAATAATCAAAAAAAAGACAAAACTCAATTTGTGTAGCCTTAACAAGGCTACCTGAATAGTTACAGCTCAATAATCAAAAAGGCTTTTCTGGCCCATCCTTTTTTGAAGTTCTCCTACCCTGACACCTACACGTCTGAACTCAGTCCGGCTTTCCGAAAGGAACTCATTAAGGATTTCGCGAGTCACCTCGAGAAGAGTTTCCTTTGAATAGGCCGGGTGGTTTAGTGTACGGCTTTTAGTGTACATCCTGAACTTTGAATTTATGACCGTAATAGTTACAGTCCTGAAGGAAAGCTCCCTTGAATCGAGTTTTGAAATTACATCCCCTGCCAACCTGTCAAGTAACTGAGAAATAAGGTTGATGTCAAGTGTATCTTCAGGCAGGGTTGCAATCCGCCCTATCTGTTCAGAGCCGTCCCTTTCTTTCAGGAGTGAATCATCGATGCCTGATGCAGCCTGTTTAAGCCAGATACCCCGAGTTTTTCCGAAAGTTGAGATCAGGTCAATAACGTCGTGTTCAGCAAGATCTTTTATTGTGACTATGCCCATTTCCTGCAGTTTTCCTGCGGTTACATCCCCTATTCCCCAGAGTTTGGACACCTTGAGAGGCCAGAGAAAACTCTCGAGTTTGTCCGGACTTATAACAGTAATCCCATCGGGTTTCCGGACAGAGGATGCCATCTTGGCAATAAGCTTATTTGGACCTACCCCCACCGAACAGGTCAGCTTCTCTTTATCCTTTATTTCATTTTTAATTTGGGTTCCAATCTCAAAGGCAAGGTTAAAATCCCCACCTGTTTTTTCGGTAATTTCCAGGAAGGCTTCATCTATACTGATCTGTTCAAACGCTTCCCCTGCCTCCCTGGCATCCGCATAACTCCTGAGAATTTCCATAACCCGGTCCGAGACCAAAGTATAGAAATCCTTTCGTACAGGCAGGAAAACAGCTTCAGGATTTAGTTTTTTTGCCTTCGAACATGGCATGCCTGCCCTGATTCCTGACTCTCGTGCAGTATAATTACAGGTACTTACAGCCCCACTGAGCCCACCTCTTCCGGAAAGCATGCAGACCACGACGGCTTTTCCCTGAAGTTCAGGGTTTTCCCGCTCTTCAATCGCTGCATAAAAAGAGTCCATATCTACATGGAGAACGATACGCTGCATCGAAAAAAATAGGTTGGGAAGATTTGTATAGTTATCTCTCAAACTTCAAAAATATAAAAGTACAAACCATAACACATAAGAAAGATAACTTCATTATTTGTAACACTATTTTTAAAAAAGTTAGTTTGCAGTAGTAGACGCGATTTTCATACAGGACGTTTTCAGTATGAGCACTCCGAATTCCCCACATAACTCAGAAGAAACAGCAACTTTCCCAAAAGAAACAACAGGCAGAACGAGCCAGATATCCGGAACATGTTCCGAAAAACCGGGCAAGGCCTCAGAAAGAAACGGTATTCCTGTACTGGAAGTCAGAGACCTCTGCCATAGATATCCTCATCTTGATTCAAACACCCTGGATAAAATCAACCTCAAAGTGTTCAAAGGGGAGAGAGTTGCAGTGCTTGGGGCTAATGGAGCAGGAAAATCGACTTTGTTCAAGCACCTCAACGGGATCTTGCGTCCTCTTTCAGGGGAAGTCCTGATAAAAGGAGAAAAAATGACTAAGAAAAATCTCCGTACATGCAGGGAAACCGTAGGAATCGTCTTCCAGGATCCCGATGACCAGGTGCTTGCTCCGAGTGTTGAAGAAGATATTGCTTTTGGGCCAATTAATATGGGTTTGCCCAGAAGTGAAGTCGAAAGGAGAGTAAAAGAAGCCCTTGAGATGGTCGGACTCACAGGTTTTGAGGAAAGGGCCCCGCATCATCTGAGCGGAGGGCAGAAGAAACTTGTGGCGATCGCAGGCATCCTTGCCATGCGCCCTGAGGTTATAGTCCTTGATGAGCCAACAGCCGGACTTGACCCTCTCAGTTCGGCTCGCGTTCTTGAATTAATTATGAAGATGAATAGGGAACTTGGAATCACCCTGCTACTTTCTACCCATAATGTGGATGTAGTTCCTTATTTTGCAGAAAGGGTTTTTGTTCTCCATCATGGAAGACTTGAGGCTGATGGAAGCCCTTACGAGATTTTCAGCGATCCAGAACTCCTCAGGAAAGCTCACCTCAGACTTCCGAGAGTGGCTGAAGTATTCGAGATGCTCCAGCAAAGAGGACTCAGTGTTAACATGCAGATAACAGCTGAAGCAGCCAGAGATGAAATACTGCGGCTCGTAAACTCGGGACAGCAAAAGATGAGGCTTGAGTGAAAGCTGGAAAGAGTCCTCGGAGGAGAAATTTCAATGGTAACGCTCACGGATATTGAACGCGAATCATATAAAGACAGCCCAGTACACAGGCTTGACCCCCGGATAAAGCTGCTTTTTACACTTGCAATAATCATATATGCAGTTAGCCTGCCCCGGATTCACGAAAAAAATATTATCCGCCTTTTTGCCATAGAGGTTTATTTACTGCTTCTGGTGCTTGCTGCAGGACTCGACTTAAGATACTTCTTCCTTCGTATTCTTGCGATTTTACCATTCGGACTCGCAATTATTCTTATCCAGCCATTCCTCAGACCTTCCTTTATAGAAAATTATACTCCATACCCTCTTGACCTGCCTTTCGGGCTCAGTATAACTTATGAAGGACTTGACTTTGGAAGTACACTGCTTGCAAAATTTCTGGTCTGCATAACAGCTATTATCCTGTTTTCTTCTACTACGCGGCTAAGAGATATGGTTGCGGCTGCAGACAGGATAGGCATTCCAAGAGAGTTTACCCTGCTTTTGAGCATGATGATACGCTATCTTTTCCTTTTCTGGGCCGTTCTCAAAAGGATAAGGATCGCACAGCAAACAAGGCTCTTTGATATATGGAACAAAGATGTGCCAAGAAAATGGGTCATCGAGCAGGTCGGAAACAGCATAAGTTCGATTTTCATACGCTCCTACGAGCAGGGAGAAAGGACCTATATAAGCATGCTTTGCAGAGGTTACGGAAGTGGTCACGAAAAGGCTTATTACAGAGCAAAGATCAGAGCTCAGGACATCTTCTTCTTGCTTCTGAGTGCAGGATGCATATTATATATCCATATTTATATCTGAAAGAAGCTTCTACCGCTACACTACTTCCTTAGATCTTCTGAGAACTGATTATTTCTGAGAACTGATTATTTCTGAGAACTGATTATTTCTGAGAACTGATTATTTCTGAGAACTGATTATTATAGAAGATTTTGAAAACCGCTCCCTACAGCCAGAAGATTTTATCTCTTTTTCAAAAATACAACCGTATTATTAACTGGAGGTTCCGGCTGAACCCTGAGATATTCTTCAAATCCTGAAGGCAGTTCAAAGAGGAAATTACTGTCCAGAATTCTCCGAAGGCCCTTTTCATAAAGGCGGTAGGAAACTTTACTTCCTTTGGGAAGGACTTTTGCAAAGTGCTCGAATATCTCTTCTTTAGGTTCAGCCTGGGCAGCGACCATGTAAAGGTCACATCTGGTTTTAAGGGGCAGGATGAAATGGTTTCCTTCGATTATCTCGATACTTTCGGAAAGACCGAGACAGGCAATTACTTCCCGGGAGAGGCTTGCCCTTTTTCCATCCTGTTCAATTCCGATTCCGAAAAGACCGTGTTCACGACAGAGCATTATCAGACTAAGCGGTAGAGGGCCGCTTCCAAGAAAAAGAACACAATCCTTTGGTTTAAGACCTGAACCTGTATATTCGGTGCTGGCAAGCTGCAGGTAGTTCGGATAAAATGTAAAATTATGGAGAGTTTGCCACGGATTCGAGCTTTCAAGAAGACTTTTTGCTTTTTCGATTTCAAGTTTCAAATTGTATAAAAACCGAAAGCGAGAAATCTCAGCAATCAAAATATTAAAATCAGGGCTTTCAAAGAGTACCTCAATAGACTGTTCATCTATATCCAGAGATACCAGTTCATCCAGCCTTTTAAACACGGCATACAGTTCAGGAGAGGAATTATCCAGGATATCGGTTTCTTTAAGATCTTTTACCTGGGCATAGATCTGGCTAAATTCGGTAATTAGGGGCTCAACATCGATTTTTTGAATGTTACTCACACTCCATGAAGACCAGAGTATTGTTTACTTTTCCAGTGGGATAGATTTCTTTTATTTTTCTGAAACCTTTAATCTGTTCCGGCTGGACTGGCCAGTATAGCAATTGTCTTATGCCGCTATAGTTGCGATAGCACACTGAAACAGGTTTTTTGGAACTCGATTTTCGATTTTTTATCATCATATGTAAGTTATCGAAGATGCGCTGTTTGGGTTCGGCAAGTCCTGCTATAAGCACAGAGTCCCATTCAATTTTTGAAAGTACGGTTTCGTCTCCCTCAAGAATACTGATTTCCTTTTCAAGCCCAAAGTGCTTTATACAGCTTTTTGCCAGACCCACTGCTTCAGGGTCCTGATCTACACCAATGCAACGGATGCCGTATAATTTACTGAAAAGAAGTAGAGTAACAGGAAGGGGACCGCAGCCTATGAAAGCCAGCACTTCAATTCCGGGGGATGCCTGAACTTGAGTCTTGATCATTTTTTCGTATCTGGGATATAGAGGAAAAGATTCCAGCATTTTCCAGGGTTCCTTGCAAGCCAGGATATTTTTTGCTAGCTGAGTCTCATGCAGACTAAAAAAATGAGTATAACTGGTGTAAATCGCAGGAAGGACGGAGCTGATCACCGGGTCTCTAAGTAAGGCCAGACAGAGATCTTCAGCAACATCCAGATGCCCAAATTCATCGAGCTCGGAAAATATCTCATAAAGTTCAGCCATATTTGATTCTGCAATTTTGCTTAAATCGCGATCTTTAATATTGCTGTAAAAATGTAAGATATGGGACCTTATGTCATATAATTGCGGCTCATAGTCTTGAAATGGGGGTAGTAAACTGCTACCCTCAACACTTAGTAAGCTGTTCATGAGATCACACTACTCCGTGTTATTTATTGATAATATATTAATAAAAATATATTTTGTATACAATTAATCTTTGTTGAATTCATATAAACTTATCTACAATTTAGGAAAAGTAAGTATATTGAAAAGTTTCATTATATTAAGTAAAAAATAAGACAAAAAACGTAAGATGGTTTAGTAAAAATCATTAAAACCATACGAAAACAAAAAAATGATATTTGTTAACGGTGTGAAAATAAAAATGTTGCGGCATTTTAGGGGAATTTAGACATATACTTCAAATTAATGGATAAGTAGATTTCATGATTTTGTGAAAAATCCAAAAACGCAACTAAATTTGAGAAAGTGTTTCAATCAAACGACGCATTAAACATAATAACTATAGGATAAAATCCAAATTGAAGGAGATGCGTATGAAATAATAATGATGTACAGTGTAAAAATGTACCAAAGTTATTTCAGGTAGATCCTAAGTGACAGCTTCCGCCATTAAAATGGCAGGCATCTAGGGTATTTCAACCCACGCCATACTGCCCTATGGCGAGTATTTATCTGTCTCGCCGCCACCGTTTAAACTTATACCTACAGAACTTCTCTGTAGAACCTTATAGTTTAAGTTTAGAGCAAAGCCTGATTGACCTACTTGAGTCTTTTCAACTTCTGGTAGCAAAGATCAGGCATTAATAATATGGTGTGGCAGTAAAAAAACATTATCAGTTGATGGAATTATAGAAAGTTGATGGTTATATCCTGCGATTGAAATCGTAGGGATTAGCCTTTATTGCTCCTAAAAAATAACGGAATCAAAGAGATTGATTTTTACTCTTTCTGTCCAGAGATAAGAAAAATAGAGTTATTCCCAAAAAGCCTCTGCGTAGATGATTGTTTATCTTTTGTGAACTACCTCTCCCTAAACTCTTCGCAAAGCTTAGAGTTTTAAGGAAGAAGCTTCTTGGTTCATTCTTCCGACTAATGCTGACAAGTCACACAAGCCCTTCCCCGCTTTCCGCAGGTGTAAGAAGAGGGTTGACTACAGTGTTTACAAATCCAATTTCAGTAAAGAGGAAATAAGCTTTTTCCGGGGTATTTCCTCATAGAAAGGCAGAAAATTACGAATTGGCCCATAATAGTCCTTGAAACTACCGAATTGTGCAGATTCTTTTTAATAAATTTGTCAGCCTATTCATAAACCGCTCTTTAAATACGCCTGCTTAGCCTGGGATCAAACCAATTTTCATATATAGCAAAAACCATCCCTCCTGGTTTAAGGACTCGCTTCCATTCCCAAACAGCACAGGAAGGCTGCTGAATAGTCCATCCCGAATTTGACAGATATTATTAATTACCACAGTAGTTTCTTACAAAAAACACATTGCATTGACACATTACCTTGTAGTAAAATGAAATATATTAGAAATCAATAAACACAAGAGATAAATTTGAATTGTATGAAGAAAACAGAAGCTTGAAGCAAATTTATACATTATGAAATGTATGCGTCTGTCAAATAAGGGGTCCATAGCAGAAATTTGTTCGTGACCAGATCGAAATAACTGTTCTCAAAAGGCAGGTTTTCCGCGTTTCCATGAAAAAAGTCAATTTTAAGCCCCAAGCTATCTTCATTCTTCTTCGCTTTCTTGAGCATACCTGCGGAAAGATCCATGCCTGTTACTTTATGACCCATCTCAGCAAAGAAAAAGGCGAGAAACTCAGTGCCTGTAGTACCCACATCCAGTATGTTTAAACGCTCACCGAAAGCCAGGGAGTTTTCAAATATTTGTTTTCAGACAGCGCGTTCTTCTTCGTCAAAGCCATTTACCCCGTTTATGTATGTGGAAGATCTTATGTTCCAGTAACTGGCAATATATTTTTTGCCGTCTATAAAAATACCTCCACGAAATTATAAGAGAGATCTTTGTCTACCCTCCTTTTAAAGAAGTTTTTTGGATTTTTTAAGTTAAAGATTTGGAAGGCTTCAACTCTGAATCCATTTTCAGTTGGTTTGGAAATCCTTCAATTTTCCAAAAAGAGAGTTTTAGAACTTTTTCGGCAGTGTTGTAAATTTTATGTAAACTTAAAACCAAGTTCAGAAATTACTATGATTTGGCTCTATTGGTTGTTTTATCCTTCAGTGTCATTCTTTGTGACAAACGGTTTCGACTTCCGAAGTCTAATTTTCAGGCATTTTATGCGTGTATTTTTTAACCTAATAACATTTGTTCTTGCAATTTTCTCAGACATATTTTACTCCTTTCCTGGCCAGACAGGATATTCTCAACGTCTTGCCCATACGTTAAATAGATTTCTTAAAATAAATTATTTCCTGTTGGCCATAATATGCATACAAAATTAATAAATTTGTTTATAAAAATAATACCAGAATGAAATTTAACGATGCAGGTCAGTTAAAAAAGTTATTTTAAAGAATAGAAATATTCCAGTAAATCTGGGTCCAATAGATCTACAGAAGGTTATTTTGAGAATTAAAGACTTTAAGCTTCCCTGTTTTCAGAGCTAAGAGAGTTCTAAAAGATCTAAAGCAATTTGAGTTTCTTTGTATCCCCCGAGATATTAACACTAATTGTTAATTTTGTAGGATAAAGTATTTATTATTTAAGATGTTTTACTATAGAGTAATACTAAAATTGAATTTAGTAATACCCATGGCTTTTTATTGTGGAAAATATGGTCAAGAGGGGTAGATTCACGGTGCAGGGAATAAGAACAAAGAAAATTTCGCCAAAGGAAAAAAATAGCTTGCCGGTACATAAAGTGCAGGACAAGTTATTCCCTGTATCTTCACCAGTCCCTCCTGTTGCCCTATACTTCTCTCCTTTTACTTATCCTGTTTCTAATCCTGCTCTGGACTGTTCGTTTTTTTCTCCAGGGCCCCTCTATCTCGATCTGAACATTTACCGGGAAACTGCGATAAAAGCTCTTATCAAAGAACAAAGTGAGGATCTGTACCGGCTAATCGAAAAAGTCAAATTTGACGGAAAATACTATCGGGTAAAGTGTGTGCGTTTCGGAGAATGGAAACACTGCTGGGACCTGGCAGTTCGAGTGCAATTTTGTGGAATGATGCCGGGGTTAGCTTTCGAGCCGAGAAAGATCATTTCTAGAGAAGACAAGAAAATAATATACAGATCCCTTGTCCTGGTAAATCCATATGAGTTATGGGAAAGAAAACTGGTCGAAAAATTATGGAACCTTCGGGATAGAATTGAATACCTGATAGCGAAAATCCTCTTTCATGAGTGCATCCATATCCTTATCTTCCTAGGAAAAACTCTACCTTCAGATTTTAAGCAGACGAATATTTTCTTTGAATTCAAAGAGCTGCTTAAGTTTGCAAACTCGAAGAAATTGTGCCCTGAAAGTTGTGGCGTCCAGTACCACCTACGTAATCTAGTTGACCTTTGCCCAAGCTTTTCCAAACACTCCGAAGAAAAACCAGCCCTAGTTACTGAGCTTTACGAGTTTCTGATCCACGAAAAATACAGCATCAAAAAAACCGATCTGGCTTTCGGCCTTCCCTGCAGCAACAGAAAAATTTCCCAGAACTATGTGAAACTAGCAGCTTTGAAAATGGGCCCCTGTATGGAATTTGACAAAAAAATCTGGAAAAAGGAGGTTAACAGGTTGCAGAAGGATCTGGAAAAACTGTATGACAGGATTGATGATAACCAGAGCTGAGGGTGAGAGAAATTGAAAAATTCCCTTGAAAAGCTTGAACATGCAGGTGATGGGGAAGAGGCAATTCAAGTTTATCTTGAAGTAAAACCTGATATTGTATCATTGGTCATCGGTTAAGGAATTTTCTTGCCTGAAAGCTATCGATTTTGCATTAGAAGCCGTCCTTAAATTTTGGCCTTTTTACATGAAATCGAGACCCTGTTCCAGCTCACAATTTATTAAAAGATTTTACAAACGTTGGGACATTACTGAAATTTGTCATGATTCCTCACTTAACCGAAGACGCATAGAGTCAAATTAGCTTATTTAACTCAATATTGGACCTCCATGACCGAAATAATAAATCAGAGTCTGAAGCTCAAAATTACTTTTATATTATCCACATTGAGTATACATGGTTCTCTCACCAATATGTGTAAAATCAGAACATCCTATTGTAAGGGTTAATGAAATTTTGATTAAGTTCAGACAACAAATGGCTATGAAAAAAAATCATTAGTTTAACCTGGAGTTCTGAAGCTTTGCATCCAATCCCTGCCTGCTTTGTTACCACAGGCAGGGCAAAAAGGAGTTCGGATGACTTAGGCGATTTAGGAGGTAATTTTATCTTGTGTCTGTTCGCCAGAGATCCTTTATCGATATTACCAGCTGATATTTAAGACTTTTGGTATATTTTCTGTTACAAATTGCTAACTTTTGTAATAATATTCTTACGCTGCCCGGGCATTATTTCCGGGAGAATTTACCATCTTGCAGCGACAAAACATTAAGTGCGAGTGAAGGGGTTTAAAAAGCTACATAATACGAATAAACACAACTCAGGGAAACAAAATAGGTTGAATCTTTTAGACCTAACCGACAAATTCACTTTAGTTATTTTTAAACGAAGATACCCAGTTCTTTTTTCGTTAAGTTTTAAAACAGATTAGGAGACAAAGTCAAAAAATTAACGTGGAAAAGTATTAGATTTAATGCAAGATACCAGGATACCTTATTTGACTAAAAAATAAAAATACAGACACAAGAGAAGGCTTCAATAAAAAAATTTTCAAAAAAAGTAATACCAAAACGTATATATGTAATACTAAACAATGTGATGCTATTGGATGTATTCTTCAAAAACAGTTACCAGAAACATTGTAAGAAACTCAAAGAGATTAAGATTATTCCTGAAAAAGAATTTTCGGGTTTTATGTTAAGGATATTTTTCTATTCCTTGCTTTAGGAATATTCCTGAACCTAAAGAACTTCTGTTTGGATTTACAGGAAATAAGAGATATGGGTAAAAGAGGGAAGTGAAATGCATATACCTGATTCATTCATACCGCTTAGCCAGGCAGTAATTTACTGGGTTATTGCCCTTCCATTTATTATAATGTCAATGAAATGGGCAAAAAACGAGCTTGACGAGATGAAAGTACCAATTCTTGCCGCTCTTGCGGCAGGAATTTTTGCAATTCAGGCCATGAATATTCCCATAGGGATGGGAACAAGCGGGCATATGGTAGGAGCAGCACTTGTTGCCATTATCTTCGGAAGCCCCTGGGCTGGAGTTCTTGTGCTTACTCTAGTCCTGCTTGTGCAGGGATTCGCCTTCGGTGATGGGGGAGTCACTACCATGGGAGCGAATATTCTGAATATGGGCGTTATTTCCGGGTTTGTCGGATACTATACATATGTTGCCCTTCGCAATAAGGCAGGCACAAGCATCGCAGCTTTCGGAGGCGCCTGGCTTGGACTATTTATTTCGGCAATAGCCTGTGCGATTGAGATGTGGATTGCTGGTACCTTTCCTCTGCGTGCCGGACTTATAGCCATGGGAACTTATCATCTGATTATCGGTTTCATAGGAGAAGGCCTGATCACTTCAATTGTAATCACGGCGATTGCAAAATCCCGTCCTGACCTTCTTGAGGATAATTTCACTGCCAGACCAGAAAAGCATAAAAAGGAGGCACATGCATGAGCGGGAAATCAAACATGAAATTCTTTTACGTCGGAATTGCGATTGCAATTCTGCTCGCGGTTCTAGCCCCTTTCCTTGCATCCTCCGACCCCGACGGACTGGAAAGTGCTGCTGGAGGGGTAGTCGAAGAATCGAAGATGTCCAAAATTGAAAAGACTGAACCTGTAGTAGGCTCTCCGATGCCTGACTATTCAATAGAAGGTCTGGGAAAAGGAGGAGAAGTAGCAGCAATAGCTGTTGGAACACTTGCAGTACTGGCAATCAGTTTAGGGCTGGGAAAAGTTTTTAGCAAAAAAAACTGAACATAAAATAGAGTTCTCTTTCCTTAAAAACCGTTTCTCTTCCCGAAATGTAGGGGAGAAACGGCTCACATATAAAAAGATCTTTGAAAAGGTAAATCTTTTCAGTAAAACTTTACAGATTTTGCTTCAATAAAATAATTTAGTCTTCTGTCTCTGGAAAAAACATTCAAGCACTGCTAATAAATATAACACTCGAAGGACATAAGTCCTTTACAATACAGATTTTGCATTTTGGTTTTTTTGCCTGGCAGACCTTCCTCCCATGATAAATCATGGTCATGGAGATTGAATCGAGATCTTCCCTTCGGGCAAGTGAGATAAGGTCCTGTTCAATTTTAGCGGGGTCGGAGTTTTTCGTAAGTCCCAGCCTTCTTGAAACCCTTTTTACATGGGTATCTACAGCAACTCCCTCTACTATCCCGAATGCTCTGGCAAGTACTATATTAGCCGTTTTCCTTCCGACCCCCGCCAAACTGGTAAGTTCTTCCATAGTCTTTGGGACTTCTCCATTGTACTTCTCAACAATCATCTGCGCAGCAGTTTTGATATTCTTTGCCTTGCTTTTGTAAAAGCCTGTGGAATATAGATCGTTTTCAAGTTCCCTGAGGTCTGCACTGGCATAATCTTCTGCAGTCCTGTACTTTTTGAACAGTTTGTCAGTTACTCTATTAATCTGTACATCAGTTGACTGGGCTGAAAGAACAGTCGCCACAAGCAATTCAAGGGGATTGCTGTAATTAAGAGAGGGTTTTACATCAGGATACTCTTCTTTTAGAAGAGCCCAGATACGGTCGAAATTGTGTCTGTTATCAGGAATATCATATTCGGAAACGAAGTCCTGAGTGTCAGGTTTTTTTTGTTTTCTTTCAGGCATGCTAACTCCGTCTTCTAACTGTTTTTAGATTTTAGCCGGGAATTATTTGTTCGAGGAAATGGTATTTTCTTGAAGGTTCCTTAGAATATTCAGTTCTGCGATCGATCCTGCAGGTTACAGCATATACTGAATATCCGAACATGTAGTAGGATATGAGAAGAACAGTTTTTTTATGTCCGATGCCTTGAGCCCAAGCCGCATTACCAAAGCGAAAATATTGATAGCTTCTTCGGCATTTGGACCCAGAATATGCGCTCCCATTACACGATCGTTTGCTTCATCGATAATTACCTTTGAAGCTGCAAACTCCATTCCTTCTTTTCGGGTTGTGTACCAGTTGCTTCTGTCCTAGAAAATCACTTTATACTTATCGCTATCCTTAGCCACACTGATTCCTACCGACGCTAGAACCGGAATGGTAAAAACTGCACTTGGAATACCTGTATAGTCTGCCTCGATACTATCACCCTCGAGGACATTAATTGCGGCAACTTCTCCCTGAAGGGCTGCTACAGGAGTAAGCTGCATGCCCTCCAATGCGCAGTCCCCACCTGCATAGATTCGGGAGTTTGAAGTTCTCATGTGCTTATCAACTACAATAGCTCCCTTTTCGGTTTTAATCCCGGCATTCTCAAGATGCAAATCCTCTATATCGGCTACACGACCTGATCCGTGCACTACCATATCTGCACGGAAAATCTGAGTTTCTGGTTCGGTTTCAGATTTAGATTGAACCTTTACAATAAGACCATTATTCTCTTTTTCTACTGAAATGACAGGTTTATTTGTAAGAATTTTGATTCCTGCTGCTTCAAAGGCTTTCATAAGCAGATTTACCATATCAGAATCAAAAGCTCTCAGGATCCTTTCACTTCTTTGCAGGATTGTTACTTCGGCTCCAGTTCTTCGCACAACATTAGCGAATTCCATGGATATATACCCGCCTCCGATGAAAACGAGTTTTTCAGGAAGCTTTTTGGTTTCCATTAACTTTTCACTTGTGATAATGTACTCCTCACCGAGAATATTGAGTTTTCTTGGCTTTGCACCTGTAGCCAGGAAAATATATTCCCCTTTAAGTTTATCCTCTCCAACAACGACTGTGTTTTGATTTTCGAAATGCGCTCTCCCATGATATGTATCAATTTTTATCTCAACCAGATGTTTCTCTATTTTGCTGGGATAGCCTTCCGTAAATGTCTTTTTGAACTCGATGAGTGAAGTCCAGTTGAGTTTTAAAGGAGTGTCTATCCCTACACCTTTTCCTATTAGCCGATTACTAGAGTCAGTAACCTCAGCGATATTGGTAAGCACTTCTTTCGGATCACATCCCCTTAGAGGACAGGTGCCCCCGTATTCCCTGGAGTCAACTATAGCAATCTTTAATCCTGAATGTGCAACTTTACCCGCAAAGGTTCTGCCCGCAGTACCCGTTCCGATGATTATAATATCATATTTCTTTTCCATTGAACTCCCCAAACCTCTGAGACTGTTTTCTGAAACGAATTAAAAATGTTTTAAAATTATAGGTCGTGTCCTCAAATTATTGAACAGGAACTCTAAATGTTAATAGTTCCTTTAAACTCCATATGTGATCAGTTATTCCTTCTGCCATAGCTGGAGTCCTTTGAAACCATTTTCTATTTCCAGAATCTATTTTTAACCTTAGAGACTTATGAGGTTTTACAAAGTTATACCATGCTTGGAATAAGTCAAATGCTTTCTGATGCATCCTTTTGGTTTTACTGAAATTCATTCCTTTTCTTATAAATCTTGCAAGAGATGTCCTTATCGTAAGGTTTATCCTTTCTACATAAGAAGTTCCAATATAACCATCCGAATCAGCTCCAAGCATTTGGAATATCTCTTCAGGATCTCCAAAGATGATACGTTGAACTGTTTCAACTATATAATTTTTTACCTTTTTTTTCAATACTTTGACATATTTTAAATCGTCAAGTGGAACTATTTTAGGTAGCGGTTTTCTTCCGATACCTTTGTACTGTGGCAACTCGATTTTACCATAAACGTTTATAAGTGCTTCTTCAAAAGCATCCCAATCATCTGAGGTAAATACAGGGATAGGAGAAGATGGGGAACGCATATTCTCAACTTCTTTAAATAACTCTATAGCATCCTCTGTACTACGTTTTCCTTCATGATGAGAAAGGAGCAATCTTGTGTCACTTTTGATTGCTGTAAGTGAATATACGTCACCATACTCTTCAGAATCTTCTTCAGTAACATTTTTTTGCTTTTTTTATATATGACCAGATCTCATCAACCTCTACTCTCGTAAGATTAAGATTTTTGAGGAAATAAGTTGTAACTTCTTCTGCATGCCTTCCTGCAATCTCAAGCCATCTGCAAATTGTATCTTTACTATGTCCAGTAGCTCTTGCAACTCCACGGATACTTCCTTTTTCAGGAATCATAGCTATTGTCCTTAGAACTTCTTCATCAGAAGTGTTGAGTTCGAAAAATATTGTACCTCTAGTTTCACTAAAACATTTTTTACAAGTTTTACATTTAAGAAGCACATGGTTATTTTTACCATATCTTTCTTTAAGGACTATATTCCCTTGATTTTTAATTCCATAATCAGTGCAGTCTTTGTTCCAGCAAAAAAATTGTGAAAAATCTATTTCAGAAGTAATTAAGATGCCCCAAAATAATAATAGATTCAAGATTATATAAAACTAAGTCAATGATTTAGGGACACGACCGAAAAACGGAAAAACGGAAAAACGGAAAAACGGAAATATCTATCCCATAAACCAGCCCCTGAGCTAGTTGAAAGACAATTTACTTACCCATAATTAATTCATATCAGCTCAGCTAAGAATCTTCATTATAACTCAGCCATTTGAGCGAATGAAGTGAGAGAAAAGGGCACCGTCCTCCCGAGACGGGACTCGGGCAAAAAATATTATTACCATCGCCGCAATTAACCTCTCAGATGATTATCGGTGTATTGGGGCCCGAAGGCTCATACTCGGAAAAGGCAGCACAAATCTGGGTCCTGAGACATAGGCTAGATAATGTAAAAATTCAATACTTTGCAGATATAGAGGACGCATTTCTGGCTGTGGTACAGGGAAAATCCGATCTCTCGATAGTTCCGATAGAAAACTCTATTGAAGGTTCTGTAGGCGTTACTCTTGATTTACTTCTTGAGAATGGGGTTGAGATAGTCGGAGAGATTGTTGTCAAAATCGAGCACTGCTTGCTCTCGAAAGGCGGACCTGAGAAGATTAAGGTCATCCTTTCCCACCCTCAGGGGCTTGCCCAGTGCAGGCATTTTCTAAAAAAACATTTTCCTGAGGCTGAACTAAGGAGCACGGGCAGCACTTCCCATGCAGCAAGGCTTGCAGGAGAGTTTGAAGAAATGGCAGCAATAGCTTCTCCTGAGGCTGCAGAGTGCTACAGGCTGAAGGTTCTCCTTCCAAATATACAGGACAGGAAAGAAAACTACACCCGCTTCATTGCCTTGCAAGCCGCAGGAAAAAGTCCGGCTGAGCAGGTTTTATGTACTGCAGAAGATAAAACGGATAAGCCTGAGAATTCCAGCCATTCAGCCTTCAAGACCTCTATTATAGTATATCTGGAAAAAGACAGGCCAGGAGCATTATATGAAATTCTCGGGGCTTTTGCAAAGAATAAGATTAACCTGACCAGGATCGAGTCCAGACCTTCTAAAAAAGAACTTGGGGATTATTACTTCTATATTGATTTTGAAGGGCACACAAGCGATGTACTTATAAAAGAGACCTTAAAAGACATAAGAGGTAAAACCGATACTCTTAAAACACTGGGTTCTTATCCCGCTTTCAAAACTTAAGTGATCGTAATTATTTCACTTTAAAACAAGTAAAAGGCCAGAAGCCGAATCCTATGAATTTTGGCATAAGGACATAAAGAAATCTCAGCATATTCAAAGCTGTAAATTCAAAGACAAAACCTGACAAAAATTGGATTGTTGTGCGAATCTAAAAAATTCATATTCAGGAACGTGTACTTTTATATACTATCTTTCTCTATTCTCTTCCTAGAATATCTTCTGACAGTATATTTGTATGTTCTATAAATACAGAATTCATTCTCATAGTTATTTAAGACCACAGCCTTATTCCAGGCTGCAAAGGGAGCGAGATGGCTCTGAGTATTGAAGAAATAGTAAACAAACACGAATCGGCTTTAAAAAAATATAGAGGACTCTATGCCTTTGCGGATCTGCTTGCAACTTATTTTGTCCTTTATGTTCTTTTCGTGCTTTTCAATATGAGAGATTTATTTTTAATGTTTAGCATCTTCGAACCTTATACCGGTGCGAAATACAGCATTCTGGGCTTTGGAATTGTTTTTGAAACTCTGGGGCTTATTTTTCTGGCTTTTATCCTCTCCATTATCTTTACAGCTATCAGGCATTACAGGGCTGAAAAGAAAGATTCGATTGCCCTTATAGAAGAGACACACCCTGTACTCAGGGAGAGACTGAGGACTGCCTATGATAACCGCAATACGGACAACATTATTGTCCGGGACCTCATAGGCGGAGTCATAATCGATTCAAAACCCGTACAATCATCGTCCTTTCTTGACAGGAGAAAACTTACAAAAGACCTGATTGTAATAGTTTTTGCAGTTACCATTCTCGCATATGTTGCCGGAACCGGATACCAGACAACTCTCAGCCCTACTGACCTTAACGGAGTAATCGACAAGCTTCCCTTAGTTTCGAATTCAAACTCTGACCTGTACCCTGTGGATGAAAACGGCGGGACCTCGAATAACACCAGCCAGGAAAATCTCTTTGGAAAGCCTGCCGTTGTTGTGGTGGAAGGTAAAGAGGTTGATCTGACGATTCCTCCGGGTACAGGTCAGGGCTTTACAAGCCAGGAAACAGGAGAGCAGACGAATGAGTCATTTACCCAATCAGGCCGGGTAAATCCTGAAGCTGAGGCTTCCCAAGCTTATTATGATAATTTACCGGAAGGATACAGGAACGTTATCCAGAGTTACTTTGAAGGACTTGCAGAAGAATAAGTTGGAACATTTATATAAAGTTGGATTTATCTGAACTCAGGTTAATCAAAGGTTGTCTAAAAGCAGTTTTGGAAATAACAGACAGTGTACTGGAGATACACTGCTCTGGGGATATACTGCTGCAGGAGCAGGTAACATCCAGAAAAAGCTGGCTTTTTAAGCCTCTAAAAACAGAAACTTAAAGGGTGAAGCGGATATGAACGAAACTAATACCGATTCTGGCCAGGCTGCCACGACCTACCAGAACGCAGGCGCAATTTTCAAAAGTTTTTTTGAAGATATTGGAAATGTTGTGGTGGGTCAGAATAGAGTAGTAGCACAAATAGTGATTGCAATACTCTGTGAAGGGCATGCCCTTGTTGAGAGCAATCCAGGGCTTGGAAAAACACTTATGATCTCTACGGTGTCAAAGGCAATGAACCTGAAATTCAGCAGGATCCAGTGTACTCCCGACCTCATGCCCTCTGACATTACAGGAACAAACGTTATTGAAGAGCAGGACAACAAAAAAGAATTCAGGTTCCAGCCGGGTCCAGTCTTTTCAAACGTTGTTCTTGCGGATGAGATTAACAGGGCATCCCCTAAGACCCAGTCAGCCCTGCTGGAAGCTATGCAGGAAAAACAGGTAACAGTCGGAAACGATACCTTCATGCTGGACCGTCCCTTTTTCATTCTTGCTACCCAGAACCCCATAGAAATGGAAGGCACATATCCCCTGCCTGAAGCCCAGCTTGACCGTTTTCTCTTAAAAATCCTTGTAGATTATCCTTCCCACGAAGAAGAAATGGAAATAATAAATCGCTATACGAAATCCGAAGTCCCAAAAGTGTCCAGGACCCTTGATAAATCCACACTCCTCGATTTGCAGAAACTAACCAGGCAAGTCCCGATCTCCGAGGAGCTAAAGCAGCGCGTCCTTTCTATTGTGGGCATGACAAGAAAAGACAAAGAGCATATTGAGTATGGGGCTTCTCCACGGGCATCCATCGGCCTCATCCTTGCCGCAAAAGCCAGGGCCCTTATAGAAGGCAGGAACTTCGTAAGCAAAGAGGATATCGATTATATGGCATATCCGGTTCTCCGCCACAGGCTTATCCTGACCTTTGAAGCCGAAAGAAGCGGGATGACTCCTGATCAGGCTATTGAGGAGATTATCCGGAAGCTCAAATGAAACCTGAGCCTGGAATTGCCAGACAAGGAAAGGAACTGTATAAATAAGTTGAAATAACCCTGAAGGGTTTCCCGAGTCCGGAATAAAACGGACTTTTTATTGACGATCCAGAATGACTCGCACAAAACAAAACATTGAAACGGACTTTTTCAGGCAGCTTGACCGCTTTACCTTCTCTGTCCGGAAAAGGGTATCTACCGTTTACGCCGGAAACCGTCCCTCCACCCGAAGCGGGCACGGCATCGATACCATCGGGTTCAGGGAATATGACCTTAACGACAGCCTGAAAGATATCGACTGGAAAGCCTATGCGAGAACTGAAAAGCTCTATGTGCGGCAGTTTGAGGAAGAGAAAACCCTTACAACTCATATCCTTCTGGATGCCAGTAAAAGTATGGACTACCCTGAAAAAGGGACTTCGAAGTTCGAATACGCTGCCATGCTCGCGGCAGGCTACGCCTACATGGTAACAAAATATAACGATAGGTTTGCAATCTCAACCTTTGCACAGGAAATCGATATACACAAACCCAGCCGCGGGAGAAAAAACCTTTTACGTGCAATTGATAGGCTGACAGAGCTTGAACTATCTGGAAACACTTCCATCGGGGAAGCTGTCATAAAGTACAGCCGGGAAATTAAATCCAGGTCCCTTGTAATCCTTATTTCGGACTTTCTTCAGGAACCCGAGGCAATAGAAACTGCAGTTTCCAGGTTATCTGACCATGACCTGATTTTGATCCAGGTGCTAGACCCCACGGAAAAAGTACTCCCTATCCAGGGTAACAGCAAGCTTATAGACCTTGAAACCGGAGAAGAAGTCAGGACTTATGTTAGTGAGAAATTTAAAGAACGCTATCTTAAAAAGCTCGATGATCACAGCGCAAGGATTAAAAAAGCCTGTATGAAGACAGGGGCTGAATTCTATACTTTTACAACCGACACCCCTATTTTTGATGCTTTCTACAATACCATCAGGAGAAGGAGACGCTAAAAATGCCTTTTGAAAACCCCCTTGCTCTTATCGCTCTCCTGAGTGTAATCCCGCTTATTATTATTTACATGCTCCGTCCCAGGCCGAAGGTACTTGCAATTCCTTCGCTCATGTTTGTCCTTAAACTTGAGAGGGAAAGAAAACGGGTTTATGCCTCACTTACCAAAATTGTTCAGGACCCGCTTTTCCTTATCCAGCTCTTGATGCTGATTCTTCTTTCCATTGGCGCAGCAGGGTATTACTATACTTCACAGGAACCGCTGAGTGGAGAGCATACAGTGCTGGTCCTTGATACCTCTGCAAGTATGCAGGTTGACTCTCGCTTTGCTGATGCTGTTAAGATTGCTGATGGCTATGTGAGCAAGAAAAACAGCATAATCCTGGCTTCGGATACGCCTCTTCTTGCTCTTGATGGAGGCGACGCTTCCGCTGCAAAGGATATTTTCAGTAAGGTTCAGCCAGGGGCAGGCACTGCCGACCTGTCTGCAGCCATAACTACAGGTATGCGTCTTTTATCAAAGGAAGGAGGGGGAAGAATCATCGTCATTTCGGATTTCACGAATTCGAAAGGAGACGATCCTGTTAGTTCCAAAAACCTGGCTGAGTCTTACGGGATTTCAGTCAATTTCGTAAAAGTCGGAAAGCCTGCCGATAATATAGGAATCATCAATGGATGGATTGAATCAACGGACGGAAAATACGGCTACACAGGTGTAATTAAGAACTACAAAGATCAGGACGAAAAAGTTAAAATCGAGACTGGAACAGGGACTTCTGGAAATTCAACGTCGTTTTCCCTTGACGTCCCGGCAGGCGGGACAAACCAGTTCACGCTTGAAAACCTTGGGCCAGGGATTACAACAGTTCAGCTTAATGTGAAAGATAGTTTACCTGTTGACAATAAAGCTTACATTTCCATTCCAGATACTTCAGAGCAGCGTATACTCTATGTCACTGACGATGGAAAACTGCCTTCGAAAACTGCACTTTCCCTGCTTCCTAACAGTAACCTCAGTGTCGTAAAATCCGTGCCTTCTTCCCTTGACAGTTACACGCTTGTAGTGCTTGCGCAGAAAGAAACTCCAGTTGCTAGTGATTCAGTAGAGACAATTGAAAATTATGTAAGAAACGGTGGTAATGCAGTTTTCATTGCAAGCGGCGCCTTAGCCCCCGAGAAAACTGAGGTTGGCCTGATAAAGATCTTACCTGTAAAACCTACCGGAATTGAGAATGAAACAAATGGAACCGATTTTGGAGTTAAGGAAGTTAAGCAGAGCAGTATTACAAAGGATATTAGAAGTGATGAGATCTCAGTCCACACGTACCTGGACGCAACTGAGAGAACCGGCTCGACAACCCTGGTAGCTCTCGAAAATGGAGTTCCGGTCTTGAGTTACTGGCAGGTAGGTAAAGGGACCGTTTTCTATATGGGACTGAATGATGAACTCGGGGACAATGCCTGGAACAATTTCCATAATTTGCCTGAGTATCCTGTGTTCTGGATAAAACTTGTTGAATGGCTCGGAGGGACAGGTGATATTTCAGAATATAACCTGGATACAGGTACTTTAACGTCTCTTTCGAAGACTGAAGAAATCAAGACCCCATCGAAAACTTTCACCTCAAATCATATTCTCTTTGATGAATCGGGAATTTACGAAATTTCAGGAAAGAAAATTGCAGTCAATCTTTATAATGACAAAGAATCAAACACAACAGTTGATGCATCTGATGTTATTCAGCGAGCGGTTGCGGAAGATAAGTCCAAAATTGTAAGGGCTGATACTTATACTGTCAAAAATGACATTACTGATTACCTGATAGGAATTATGTTCCTCCTCATGCTAGCTGAAATTATGATCGTGCGCCGGCGGGGTGAACTATGAATATATCCCTTGAACACCCGGAAATGCTTTTACTCATCATTCCTGTGACAATTGCCGGGTTCTATCTACTGCGGAAGACAAAAACGAAGATTGTGGAATGGAGGATGCTTGTAGCTTTCCTCCTTATACTCGCTTTGGCTGCTCCATTTACAACGGTTACGCAGACTGTTAATGAAGACAATCCTTCACTTGTACTAATTCAGGATAAGACCTCAAGTATGGGGCTTTTTTCTAATGAAACAGGTGCCGACCTGTATAAAGCCCTTGCAGCTGATACCTCTACGACCTTAGTCCAGCTTACAGGCGATAAAACAAATCTTGGGGATGCTGTGACTCAGTATTCTGGCACTGGTAATCAGATTGTTCTTATTACTGATGGAAACAACAACTCCGGAAAGAGCCTTGTTGATGCTCTCGGATTTGCCAAAGAAACCAATACTTCAGTCTACCTTGTCGAGCCTGAACTTAAGACAAATGACCTCAGTGTCGAAATTCTTGGGGACAAAAGTGTAGTTGTGGATAACCCGAACGAATTTGATATAATTGTCCGTCAGGCTTCAAATCAAAGTGTTAGCTATTCCTATGAAGCGTACGTAGATGGGGAACTTTCCCAAAGTGGCGATGTTACTCAAAACTCAACGCAGTATAGTATTACCCCCAATCTCAGGCACACTTTTAGCACTCTTGGTGCTCACAATATCAGTGTAAAGATTACTCCTTCCGGAGAAGATCTGAACAGTATTAACAATGAATATTATAAATCCGTGTATGTAATTCCCAAACCAAAGCTCACTCTTGTTACCAGCGAGCCAAATTCACCCCTCGCTCAAATCCTTAATAAACTTTACAACACTTCTGTTTCCACTACTTATCCTGGAGCAAGTGCTCTGAATAGTAGCAAAGCTCTGATACTTGATAACCAGTTCGCCGATAATCTTACGGAGACCCAAGTAAAAGAAATTAGGAAGTATGTTACTAATGGAGGTGGACTGGTAGTTGTAGGAGGAGAAAGAGCATATAATTACGGCAATTATCTTAATTCCTCATTTGAAAAAATCCTACCTGTGCTTTCAAAGCCTTCCGAATATAAGGGAGGACGAAACCTTGTCCTGATCCTCGACGTTTCTCCCAGTACTGCAGCCCACAAAACCCAGGGAGACATCCTGGGAAATGCTATAAATATTATTCAGAACGAGAATCTCAAAGATGCAAATGCCGAAGTTATCGCATTCGGAAGCAAGGGATATGATGTTTCCGGAGGTTTTGTTTTCCTGGGACTTGCGCAGAACCAGGCAACTCTTAAAGACAAAATTGAGCGACTGACTCCTGACGAGGAGAGCAAGACATCCTTAGACGCAGGACTCAACATTTCAAAGGAAATGCTTACCGGCAAGGAAGGCGAGCTTGATGCTATTATTATTTCAGACGGAGCAATCGAAGATTCCTACGAACCAAGCCTTCAGGCTGCAAAAGAACTGCAGAAACTCGGTGTAAACCTGTACTTTATCCATATCCGTTCAGTAGCTCCTTCCCAGATTGACAAATCCAGAAATTATTATGCTGAGATGTTTATGAAGGAACTCGGGCTTGAGAAAAACTATTTCCATATTAATATGAGTGAAAGGGCAAACATAATCTTTAAGTCAACCGATAAGTCTCAGGAAGAAGAGAAAGAAGAAGAAAAAGAGAAAGAAGAAAATGTAACGTCTGATTATTCTCTCTATGCTTATTCTCCAAATAGCTTCGTTACGAAAGGTGTAAACCTTACTTCCAATATCACGGGATATAACGATGTGACTCCGAAAGCCGGAGCTGAACGTCTGGTTATAACTACTTCAAATGGAAAACCAGTACTTACCACATGGCGCTTCGGACTGGGAAGAGTTGCAGCTTTTACCACAGACAACGGACAAGGGGACGGCTCTCGCTGGGCGACTAATGTTTATAACGGATCGAGTGCCAAACTAATTTCGAGCATGATCAATTGGGCAATAGCTAACCCAAGAGCTGAAGAAGGGACTGTTGTAGACAGCCCGGATACCTGGCTCGGCACTCCCTCCAACCTGACGCTTACGATGTACGATGAAGGAATCCCGCAGCTAAAACTGGATGGTAATGCTCTGGACCTTGCTTTAACCGGAAGAAATACCTATGAAACAACTGTGAATCCGGATAGTATTGGGATTCATGATATCTCAGGCTACCCGCTTGCAGTAAATTATCAGCTTGAGTACAGGGATGTAGGGCTCAATGAGGATATAGAGCCTCTTGTCCTTGCGACCGGAGGAAAAATTTACAATGAGAAGGATGCAAGAGCCCTTCTCCTGAAAGATGCGCGGCAGAATTCAGTGAAACAATCTGATGAGCAGGTAAGCCTGAAAGTGTATGTACTTCTTACTGCGCTTGTGCTTTATCTGGGAGAAATCCTTGCCAGGCGCATAAGGGAAATGAGAAAGCTCAAGAATGCGCAGGTTGAGATCAAAGCTTAAAATAAGAATCCCGAAAGTAAAAATCCCTTAAGGAGTTCTTTTAACTTTGTGAGACTGAGGAACAGCAGAAAATTCCATCCTCGCTTTCATCAGCAGGTAGTTCACACAACATCAATACAATCGATTTTACCAGAACCACACCACCTCATAATATATGCTCCACCCTTATCTATATATAGAAACGTATTTGCGTAACGCATTTTTCCATTTATATCTTCATCTGTTCCAACCCAGCATCCACTATTAACAAATAATTTTTCCTTTTTCTTATCCTCTTTTTCAGAGAGATCAAGGACATAGTAACTTGCAAAGTGAGTGTGCCCAAAAACAACGACATCTGCCTGTATAGTATCCTTCTTTTTCTTGTAATATTCATCTGTTATAACTTCTTCTGCGGTTTTATCCCGGGGATTTGTAGACTTATATATAATTTTTTGTGTATGCGCAACAATACCGGGAATAGAGCTAAATGCAAAAAAACCAGTAATTATAGCCCATGTTGCAGTGACCCAGAAGCTGGATTGTAGAAACACACTCCATAGAAGATATTTTCCACCAAAAACCAGGCCTAAAAATATAACAAAATTTCTTTTCCAGTGTTTTTTAGTAAATGGGATATTATAAAGAACCTGAAACCAATTTAATGGATTCCAAAGTTCACCGATAAGATGAGACACATATGCAAGAACTGCTTGCTCTTTGTCGAATTGATGACCATGAAGGAAGAAATAAGACCTGTTTCCTATATTGAAACCATGGGCAATGCCATTTTTATCCTTTTTAGGATAGTGACTATCATAAATATTAAGTTCTGTTCCATTGCACAGGGGCTCCCAGTTAGTCTTTTCTTCCAGTTCACCCAGAGAATCATCGTGGTTCCCAACCACGTATATTTTGTCGCAACCGACACTTGTGAGTAAGGAGAGAGGTCTCATAGAATCTTTGATAACGTTATCTCTATCACCATCTTTAGGACCCCACAATTCCACAATATCTCCCAGCAGAATTATTTTGCAAGGTTTTTTAATTTTGACTTCTTTATTCTTACATTTTACAATCTGATTAGTATTGTCTTGACTGCTTAAACTATTTATCCACTCAAGAAAACAACAAAACTCATTTTGATTACATTGTTCACTACCCAAATGCACATCTGAGACAACTATGTAAGCTGACTCCCTCTCAGGACTCATAAGACACCACTTTTTCCATTATTCCAGAAATTTGATATTCAAATGATCGTATTTGGGTACCTAAATCTTCTTTTTTCCACATTGGCTCTTTCATTTTCACTAAATCTTCTGCTGTTTTCACTGAATCGTCTGTTGTTGTTTTCGTCGAATCTTTTACTTTCAGGGTATTGTTTATTGTACCAGCAATCATATTTGTGACCCTTGACTATATTTGTTGTTTTTGTGGGTTGAAATAATTCTTTATTTAAAAATGACCGAACCAGAGAGGATAAACATTGATTCAAAATTGGAGTTTCTTACACAAATATTTCCAAGGGACTTATATGCACCTTACAAGGAATCCATATTCATAGGAGTCATGATAGTTTTCGTGTTTTGGACATTATAAGGTTTCATCATATTGATTTCTCATCAGTCCAGATAATCAACCCTAAATATTTAATAGATATTTAGTTACTATTCAGGTACCTTAAATCAATATCAAAAGCCGTAATTTAGATTGTTTGGCATTTACACTATATTTCATTCAGTTTTGTAGATTGATGTCAAATGATGTCATTTTTAATTTTGCTATGAATTCCTTATTAGACAGATCCCTATGACCAAAATCGGTGTTAGTTGACTTATTTAGGGTACCTGAATAGTTACGATATTTATTATGAATAAAATAGTCCACTATTTTAGGTCGGATCAGTGATTTATTAATTGAATTAAATAAGAAGAGTATATTTGTCTATTTTTTAGTTTACTAACCCCTCTTTTTGTTTGTGTTTTTCTGTAACTACTACGATCTTTAGTTATAATCTACTTAAGCATCTTTTTAATCAAAAATACTACAAATTTATGTAATTTATAACTATTTATATTCAAAAATATTAATATTTAAATAACCTATATAATATTTTGTTTTCATCTAAAATTAATGGCTCTTCGTTGTTTTGTGTGGATATCCTCGTAATGTCTTCATAAAAACCAATGCGGTCTCGAATTGAAAATCATCTTATCCACAAGGAATGACGAAGAGCCAAATTAATGATTTATATATTGTGGACTGATATAACAGTTATTTCAGTCGAATACCCCGCTAGCTTGCTGCAGGGGTGGAAAACTTTCCCGAAAACAGTTAATGATAATATTATTAAGTCCATTTTTTGTTTATTGACTTATGCTCAAATTAAATTGTTTAAGGTTACTGTTTCTTTAACGGAATTTGGAGCTTTGGCGTGAACATAATCCATTGCTTGCAGCGAGGACGCCAGCGCAACTTTGATTATAAATATGCCAGAAAATTCAGGGTGATCTGCCCGAAAAAACCGGCGAAAACCGGCACTATAAGGTTATCATCAATTTTATTGACTGCAGTTTCCGTAAGGGTTGCAAGAAAAGCCATCACTAGAGAAACGATGGGATTTCCGAGAATAAGCAGCCCGATGAGGAAATCAATAACAAATTCCGAAGCTGAACCTTCAATCGATTTATCATTTTTAAAGATTTTTTGAAAAACTCTCCTCTTTCCATAGAATTTTCCGATAAGGGCTGCAGCCAGATCCCCGAAGGTGGCCATAAGGATTGCAGCATAAGCGATTTCTCGGCTGAACAAAGATATTACTGAAATTGCCCCGAGCGCAAAGAAGATATGTCCTCCGAAACGGTCAGCTTCGCTTTTTCTGTACATAATATGGAAAAAAGGTATTCGAATTTCATGCTCGATCCGAAAGTAATCAAGAACGAGAACAACTACAAGAAACAGCATGAGCACCCATAAGATGGTTTCTTTTCCATAAAAGTTGTATATAAGCACGATCAGGATTGAAACCAGGTGCACACTTTTTCTCAGGATTTCAAAAAAAAATTCTCTGGACGGCATGGCAAAAAGACTTGTCAAGATTAGTATAAAGTTATATCTGTTTCAGTGTTGCTTTCGTTCTGCGCGTCCTGAACACTTCACAGATGCCTGTAGAAAGATGGATACGAAAAATAAGTAGCAGAAAATCGAAATTCAACCAGGGTTCCAAAAAAGCAATTTCAACCTGAAGCGACCAGGATTCCAAAAAAAGCAAGTTCAACCTGAAGCAACCGGGATACCAAAAAAGCAAGTTCAACCTGAAGCAATCAAGATTCCAAAAAAGCAAGTTCAACCTAAAGCAATCAAGATTCCAAAAAAGCAAGTTCAACCTAAAGCAACCAGGATTCCAAAAAGCAATTTCAATCTGAAGCAATCAGGATTCCAAAAAAGCAAGTTCAACCTGAAGCAACCTGAAAAATGAGGATTCAGAAGTCCAGTTAATTTATTCAGACTGGGCTCTGTCCTTTGAAATTCGAATTTTACGAGCCTTCATGTGCAGCATCATAACCGGAATTGATCACGGTTTCCTTTATGCTTGAGTCTTTATCTATAACGACTTCGGGCCAGATCTTAACTCCGGAATGTATTGTTGAATTACTTCCGATCAGTACTTTATGCCCGATAACGGTTCCATTTTCTAGGAAGCAGTGTTCTCCAATGATTGTATCATCTGCCACCACACCGCCTGAGATATTGGATTCCTTTCCTATGGACACATTATCAAAAAGATAGGATGAAAGGATCTTTGCATTGTCCTCTATAGTGCAATTTGAGCCTATCACGCTGTAAGGCCCGATAAGGACATTATCGCCTATAGTTGTGTTTTCCCCTATTACTATTGGCCCTACAAGGGAAGAATTTGAACCTATACAGACATTGTTTCCTATGGACAGGGGGCCTTTTATTCTTGCGTTCCGGGTTGTGAAATTCCCTTCGATTGTTGTCCCAGGAAGGGCATCGAGCATCCAGCGCTGTGCCTGCCTGTAAGCTGCCGAACTTCCAACGTCAGTCCATTGTCCCCGCACAAGTACACCATTGATTTTTTTGTCGGCTGCAAGCATGAAGGGGAAAAGGTCTTTTGCAAAGTCGTATTTCTTGCCTTCAGGGATCCATTCAAATATCGAAGGACTGCAAATATAAATGCCAGTGCTTGCGAGATTGCTGAAAATCTGGCCTGCTTTCGGTTTTTCCAGAAAGCGGTGGATCCGGTTATTAATGTCCATGTCCGCAATTCCGAATTCTCTCGGGTCGTCAATCGAAAGAAGCCCTATGGTTACCGGGGCATCGTTTGCTTCATGGAAACGGTACATCTCCCTCAGGTCGAGGTTAAGGACGTGATCTCCCCCAAGCACGATAAATGGCTCGTCTTTCAGGTACTCTTCAGCATTTTTAATGCCGCCTGCAGTTCCGAGTTTTTCTTTCTCATACACATAGTCGATATGTACTCCAAACATGTGCCCGTCTCCGAGCTGCTCTTCTATGCGCTCTCCCATGTACCCCAGGGTCATGACTATTTCATTGAACCCTTCCCTTGAAAGATGCTCTATCAGATGTCGGACTGACGGCTTATTAAGAATCGGTATGCTCGGTTTGGGATGCTTGAAAGTTAGCGGCCTGAGCCTTGTCCCAGCCCCTCCACACATGATACACGCTTTCATATTTTTCCCAGATGTCCTTTATGAATATATTATTAACGATTTTGTTGTCGTTATCTCAAAGGTTATTGATGATGGTTATTCAGCTAATGATGATCATTCAGATTAATTGTGATCAATCAGACTAATTGTGATCATTCAGACTAATTGTGATCAATCAGACTAATTGTGATCAATCAGACTAATTGTGATCATTCAGATTAACTGTTATCATTTAGAAGAATATCTTCTTTTCTTTCAACCTTGATTTCCCTTTTCCCTTCATACTCCGAAACAGTACCGATTACGCTGATGAAATTCCCTTTCTGGATGGAGTTATTCAGAGCTTCAGCACCTGCGGTTTTTGGAATAAAGACGCTCAGGACTTCGGAGTTGCAGTCTACCTGTAAAAGCAGATGCCCGCCTGTATAGGTTAACCGTTTACTCAAAACCTGGGCTTCAAGGAACACCTTCTCCCCTTCACCGGACTCCCTGGTATACTGCCTGGCTTCTTCTCCTGCCTCCTGTCCAGAAGCTGTAAGTTCCGTCCCAAAGCAGAGATAGGCTGTCATGAGAGAAGTCAATGTCATAAACAGCAGCAATACCATGACTTTTTCTTCTTTTTCCATACCGTACCCCCCTGATTTTGGGCCTGGAATCAGTTTATGATCGAGACCAGTTTTATTTCAAGGATGAGAGTTTTGCCTGCAAGTTCATGGTTAAAATCCAGGGTAGCAGAAGTTTCCGTGGAGTTGATCACTTTAACCTCACTCCCGGCGGGTGTTATGATTTTCGTTCCTGGCTCAGGAGGACTCTGGAGTCCAAGCTTTTCGAGAGGGATCTCCTGAACAAGGTAATTCTTATATTCTCCGTAGGCTTCTTCAGGTGGGATTGTGAGGGTTTTTTCTTCACCCTCTTTCATTCCAAGCACTCCCCTGTCGATACCTTTTATTGCCTGGAATGCATCCGTTCTGAAAAAAAAAGGCCTGTAACCTTTTTCTTCGTCATAAATCCCTGCTTCAAGAGCTTTTTCCTTCAAAGTGGTATCAAAGATCGTTCCGTCTTCAAACTTACCAGTAAAATCAATAAGAAGGTAATCTCCTTTTTTCACAGTACGAGAATTTTCCATTATCCCTTTCTCCTGTGCATTTTCCTTTCGGTATCCACATCATCTCAACATCTCCCCGGATACCGAAAGGATACACATTTTAAAGAAATATAATAACTTTAAATTTGCTCTTCAGTAACTTAAACTTATTCTATTGAGATGAGTTTTATATCAAAAATCAGGGTCTTGCCTGCAAGCTCATGATTGGCGTCAAGAGTGATATGCGTGTCATTTACAGCTGTTACTTTGTACTGGTTCCCGTACATATCTCTCAAGGTTTGCCCCACTTCAGGAATTTGGGATCGGTTTGTTAGATTTAATTCTTCAATCGGAACAGACAGTACTCTGGCTTCGTCATGTTCTCCATAAGCTTTATCTGGAGGAATCGTCAGGGTCTTTTCTTCCCCTACTTTCATTCCGATTACGCCCTCGTCAAAACCCGAGATTACCTGTCCCGAGCCAACGACAAAGCTAAGAGGGGCATACTCCTTTCCTTCAACATACATGCCGGCCTGCTTTGCAACGTCTTCTCTGGAGGTATCAAAAACCGTGCCGTCTTCAAGCTTCCCGGTATAGTCGACCTTGACAGAATCTCCGGACTTTACTGCTCTGCTGTCTCCTCCATCATTCCCTTTATCCGTGCATCCGCTGCCAAAAATTATGCTTACCAGGAGCAGTACAGCTATGAAGAAAACTGCTTTTTTCCTGGTCTTCATCACTTTCATTCCCCCACAGAAACGATTGTGACTGAGAAAATCAGGGTCTTGCCTGCAAGCTCATGGTTGAAGTCTACAACGAAGTTATTTTCGTTTACATTTGTGATAGTGCCTGTCAGACCGTTGTCCGTAGCCAGCTTCATTCCGACTTCCGGAGTAAAATTAACAGTATTATTCGGGATTTCTCTTGCGAACTCTTCCCTGTACTCTCCATATGCTTCTTCAGGCGGGATTGTAATGGTTTTTTCTTCCCCCACTTGCATTCCGACAACGCCCTCATCAAATCCTTTAATCATCTGGCCTGCGCCGACGGTAAATGTGAGGGGTTCATAATTTCTCATTTGATTGTATTTCCCTGCCTCAATAGCAACTTCCTTTAAGGAAGTATCGAAAATTGTGCCATCTTCAAGTTTTCCTACATAATTAACTGAGATTGTATCCCCATTCTCAATTTTTTTGCTGGTGTCTTTTGTTATATCCTCGGCCATAAAAATCAATAAAACAAACGAGAACATGCTAGATAAACGTGATGATAAAATAGAAGTCAAAAACCGAGTAAACAGAAATTTCAGAATCCGGAATTACAGGAATTCCTATAACCTTCATTTTTAAGTTTTAATTTGAGATTTGGTTTCTTTCAATTCTTTTTGATATTCAAGATATGAGTAAACAGCTGTGAACCCCACAATAAAGAATGCAGGCCCAAGAATGAAAATGAATTCAAACCCGGGGTAAAAGGCCCCAAGCATAGCAACTATTCCTGCGACCCTGATTATCTTGAGATTTTGTGGCAAACGAGTCTAAATTTTTACCAAATTTAACTTATATTATCTATTATCGAAGGTTTAAAATATGCTTTCTGTATATAACAGTCTAATAAAAATTGGTATGTTGTGGATAGTTATGGTAACAAGTCAGGAAAGACAGAAGGCAAATCTGGCCAAAATGAAAAGAATAATGGAAGCAATTGAAAGTACGACAGATGATTCCGATCTGATTGCCGAATTGCAAGAATATTTAAGAAAACCGTACTCGCTGTCTCTTAAATGGCACATGATTGTATTTAAAAGTGAAGTTGATAAGAGTTTATGGTACCTGGAAGATATAAGAAAAGAAGAGATTAAAATGGAAAAAATGAAGCGAAGGAAAGGAAAAGATCCAAAAGAAGAATTAAACCAGGTTAAAGGTAAATTTTCCGAGGCAGTTAGTGAATTTAAACTCGATCACCAGATGGTATACGATCCGAAAATGAATAAGTATAAGTTGTCAAAATCTGGGATTTCCAGAACAACGAGAGAAAACATTTTTGCAATTCCAAAATCTATGATTGGGGATGATAAACTCCAGTGGAGTGAGGCAGTTAAACAAAAATGGGGAGAAGATACTATCGGGAAAACAGAATTACTGGAAAGAGGTCTCTATGACCAAAAGAGTATGAGAGCTGCCTGCAATCGCGAGGACAACTCTATCTATTAATTAACTGATCTTTCAATTATCAGTCTTTAAATTATCAATCTTTAAATTATCAATCTTTAAATTATCAATCTTTAAATTATCAATCTTTAAATTATCAATCTTTAAATTATCAATCTTTAAATTATCAATCTTTAAATTACCCAATCGTTTACTTTTGCAAAAATTGGCTAGCAGTTTTTCCTTTATTCTCGGTTTATGAACTCGATAACAAAAGTAGACTTATATAAATCCAATGAAAAATGCAGCCATTTCTCAGTTTTGTGGCTGTGTCTCATTTGAAATTTGGAGATTAGTCCTTCTTGACAATAGAATCAATAAGATTAATATACTTGCCACATCTACTTTTATTTTCATTTAATTATTAATTCATTTTTTCTCTTGTGGTTGAAAAGCATTTGAATAAGAATCCATTAGTTCCAAAATAACAAGTTCCAATAGTCAGGAAGAAAAGGTCGTAAGACAAATGGGAATCTCCTTAAATTAGCCTATAGTAAGCTTTCGAGAAGAACTGTGCACTATTGAGTTTCTTGAGACCTTTAGAGAGCGCGATCAGATATAAAAGAAGATAAACGAAAATTGTAAAGTAAAAATGAAATCAAATACCCTGGTGCAAAGAAATTTTTATCCTGGTATTCTCAAAACCCGGAGACAATACCCATGAGAAAAAACACTCGAGATTCTGGGATTGATACTGTTGGCGAAGTACCCTGGGGAACACACTTCTGCCAGTTTTATCAGACAAAAGAAGACTTGATGGATATACTTGTCCCTTATTTTAAAGCTGGGCTGGAAAATAACGAGTTATGCATATGGATTACCTCACAGTCTCTGGAAGTGGAAGAGGCAAAAACATCCATGAAAAGAAATGTTCCTGATTTTGATGTTTATCTGGAGAAAGGACAAATAGAAATAATCTCTTACACCAGTGGGTATTTAAAGGAGGGTATTTTCGATCCGGACAGAGTCGTAAATAGCTGGGTTGAAAAAATTAACCAGGCTCTGGCAAGGGGTTATGATGGACTGAGGGCTGCAGGGGACAATCGCTGGCTGGGAAAAGAAGGCTGGAACGGATTTATTGATTATGAGAATAAAGTAGATGCTATTATCGACAAACACAATGCGATAGCCCTATGCCCATGTTATCTCGATATGTGCAGTACGGCCGAGATTATTGATGTAGTATCCAGCCATCAATTTGCTTTGATCAAAAAGGACGGAAAATGGGAGCGGATAGAAAATTCCGGAAGGAGAAGAGCGGAAAAAGAGGTTATTCAGGCTGTAAAAAATTGGGAATATACCTTTGATGCTGTGCCAGACCTGGTAGCCATAATCGACGATAAACATAGAGTTGTTCGTGCGAACAAAGCCATTGCGGCAAGATCGGGGATGACACCTAAAGAGTGCATAGGGTTAACCTGCTATCATGTTATCCATGGGACAGACAAGCCCCCTTCTTTTTGCCCACAACGACGGTTGCTTAAGGATCAGGCCAAGCATACAGCAGAGATTTGCGAAGGTTGTCTTGGCGGTAATTTCTTAGTAAGCATCTCGCCACTATACGATTCAGAAGGAAAACTCATTGGGAGTGTTTACGTCGCCCGTGATATTACCAAACGCAAGCAAGAAGAGCACCGCATTCGCAGATACAACCGTGTTCTTGAGGGAATCAATAAGATATTCAGCAATGTGGTCCAGACAAAAACAGAAGAAGAACTCGGGGAAGCGTGTCTATCTGTGGCACTGGAAGTTACCAGCAGCCAGTTTGGTATCATCAATGAAATGGGCGCCGACGGGTTGCTGCACGATGTTGCAAAAAGCCAGCTTGCATGGGAACAGTGCCTTATGTACGACAAGACAGGGCACCGCAGTTTTCCGAGCGATTTCGCTGTTCATGGCCTGTACGGCAGTGTCATTAACAACGAGAAAGGTTTCTTTACCAACGATCCACTATCACATCCCGACAGTATTGGTTTGCCGCATGGACACCCACCGATTACATCGTTTCTTGGCGTCCCCCTTGTCCAGGATGGAAAAACGAGAGGTTTGATTGCGGTTGCAAATCACGAAGGCGGTTATAGCTACGAACAGCAGGAAGATCTTGAAGCTATCGCGCCGGCTATAACGCAGGCTCTGCAGAGAAAAAGGTCGGAAGAAGCTCTGAAATTATCAAATATTTATAATCGTAGCCTGATTGAAGCTAGCCTGGACCCCTTAGTAACCATTGGACGTGATGGTAAGATTACGGATGTTAGTGGCGCTACTGAACTGGTTACCGGATATTCAAGAAATGACTTGATTGGGACTGATTTTTCAGATTATTTCACTGAGCCCGAGGAAGCTAGAAAAGGATATCAGCAGGTATTCATGCACGGTGAGGTTAGGGACTACCCTCTGGAGATTCGGCATAAGGATGGACACATAACTCCCGTTTTGTATAATGCTTCAGTTTATAGAGACGAAAATGGTAAGGTTATTGGGGCTTTTGCTGCTGCACGTGATATTACTGAACTTAAGAAAGCAGAAGAAGCTCTAAAAAGAGTGCACGAGAGTCTGGAAGAAAAAGTTAAAGAACGTACATCAGAACTTGAGAAAGCTTATAATTCATTGAAAGAAAGTGAAAAACGCCTTGCTGAAGCTCAAAAGATAGCTCAGATTGGAAACTGGGATTGGGATCTCGTAACTGGTGAAGCATACTGGTCCGATGAAATGTATCGGATTTTTGAACGTAATCCCCATGAATCAGGCGCAACTTACAAAGAACTTTTAAATTATATACATCCCGACGATCGAGATTATGTTGATAAAGCTATCAAGAAAGCTGTAAGAGAGAAACCTCTTGGCATTGATTATAGGATTATCCTGGCTAATGGAGAAGAACGTACAGTCCATTCTCAACCCGAAATTATTTTTGATGAAAAGAATAACCCTGTTCGAGTAAAAGGAATAGTTCAGGATATTACTGAACATAAAAGAGCAGAAGAGAAACTTCAGATACTGGCGAATGCCGTGGAATCTTCTAATGATGCTATTATAACTCTGTCTCTTGAGGGTATCATTACCAGCTGGAATAAGGCAGCAGAACAGGTTTATGGTTATTCAACCGAGGAAATTTTGGGAAAAGACGTATCCATACTTGAACCAGAAAATTTCAAAGAGGAAATTAAGCAGTTTTCTGAAAAGATTAAACAGGGAAAAAAAATCCAGCACTACGAAACTTTGCGGATGAAAAAAGACGGTACTATTATAAATATTTCAGCAGCTCTCTCTCCGGTGTTTGACGTCGCTGGAAAACTCGTGGCCATTTCAGCTATTGTAAGAGATGTTACTGAGCGTATCAGGGCTGAAGAAGCACTGCGTGAGAGTGAAGCACGCCTGCGCCAGTTTTACGAGTCGGATATGATTGGTGTATTTTATTTTAATCTGGACGGTTCGATCACCGATGCCAATGACAAGTTACTGGATATCGTCGGTTACACGCGTGAGGACTTGCAGACTGGAAAGGTTAAATGGGATAAGATGACTCCACCTGAATACTGGTCCCTGGACGAACGAGCTATTGCTGAACTGAGAACTATTGGGATAAGAGAACCCCAGGAGAAGAAATACATCCGCAAAGATGGCTCCCACGTACCTGTTATTGTGGGGGTAGCTACCTTAAACCAGGGTAACGAAGGCATAGCCTTTGTTCTTGACATTACCGAGAAGAAAAAGGCAGAAGAAGCTCTGGCAAATATCGAGACCGCCCGTAAGAAAGAAATTCACCACAGGATAAAAAATAACCTGCAGGTTATCTCTTCTCTCCTTGATCTTCAGGCTGATAAGTTTGATAACCCGAAAGTTATTGAGGCTTTCAGGGAAAGCCAGAACCGGGTTATATCTATGGCTCTCATCCACGAAGAATTATATAAAGGAGAAGAAACCGAGACACTCGACTTTTCGGCATATATAAGAGAGCTGGCTGAAAACCTTTTCCAGACTTACAGCCTTAGTAACAAGAACACCCATCTGGGTATGGATCTGGAAGAAAATGCATTCTTTGATATGGATGTTGCTGTCCCGCTAGGAATTATTGTTAATGAACTGGTTTCTAATTCTCTAAAACATGCATTTTCGGGCAGAGACAGAGGAGAGGTCCAAATCGAACTCCATAGAGAAGAAAACGGGGAAGACAAGAAGGAAGGCGATAGGCGCACCAGTTTTGTTCTGACCGTCTCAGATAACGGCGTTGGTATTCCTGAAGACCTTAATATTGAAGATCTTGATAGTCTTGGGTTTCAGTTGATAACCACACTTGTAGATCAGTTAGATGGAGAACTTGAACTGAAAAGAAATAATGGAACCGAATTTGCTATAAGGTTCACAGTCAAAGAAGAAAATAATAATCAGACACCAGCTCCGTTAAAACAATTAACTGACTAATAGCGCCATCTGTTGTTGTTATAACGGATCATTAAGGGCTTTGTTCAGGCTCCTGGCTGACTCAGTACCAAAATTCAGTGATAAATGTAAAATTCAAAATCACTAGATTTTGTAATTGGCCACAGTCCCTGTGATATAAATCAGAGGTTGAAGTCTTAAGATGTCAAATATTGATTTTGATGAATACCGGATTCTTCTTGTTAATTCAGATTCAATAAAAAAATGCAAAAATCACTAGATTTTGGAACAGAGCCTATATATCTTCAATTAAATAGTTAAAAAGGAGTTCTTTAACTCCTTGAGTTTTAGCTGCTTTTAAGCCTGTTGTGTGCGCACTCCTAATAATCTTTGCTTACTCAACTTGTTTTTAAAGCATTAATTACAATGTTTGCCGGATCAATCAATGGCTATCCTCCACCTGATGAAAGTATTCCACTCTTGATGTAAGCTTCTATCTGATTAAAGAGGAACTATAAACAGCCCAATGGCAACAGGATAGTTTCCTACAGGTACATTGGCTGTAACCGTGTTTGTTGCAGTGTCAATTACAGAGACAGTTCCATTATAGTCGGAGTTCGCCACATATACCTTTGTTCCGTCAGGGGTTACTGCAACACCATGAGGAATACTCCCTACATTTACTGTGGCTGCAACGGAATTGGTTGATGCGTCAATTACAGAAACGTTGTTGCTGCCAGCGTTCGCCACATATACCTTTGTTCCATCCGGGGACACTGCAACTCCAACAGGATAATCTCCAACATTTACCGTTGATGTAACAGTTTTAGTTTCAGTGTCAATTACAGAAACACTGTTGCTGCCAGTGTTAGTAGTATACACCAATTTTCCATCCGGGGAAGCTGCAACTCCAACAGGAATGTAGCCCACGGGCACGGTGGCTGTAACAGTGTTAGTTGCAGTGTCAATTACAGAAACATTGTTGTTGAATGCGTTTGTAACATACACCTCTGTTCCATCCGGAATGACTGAAACTCCTAGAGGCCATTTACCTACATCCACCGTTGATGTAACAGTATTAGTTGCAGTGTCAATTACAGAAACGTTGTCGTTGCCTCCATTCGCCACATATGCCTTTGTTCCATTCGGAATAACTGAAACTCCTAGAGGCCATTTACCTACATTCACAGTTGATATAACAGTGTTAGTTGCATTATCAATTACATCTACATTGTTGCTGAATGCGTTCGTAATATATGCCTTTGTTCCATCCGGAGAGACTGCAACTCCAACAGGGTAGTTTCCTACAGGCACAGTGGCTGTAACTGTGTTTGTGGCTGTGTCAATTACAGAGATATTGTTGCTGCCGGAATTCGTAATATATGCATATGGTACTGCGCCTGCTATGCTCACCATCATTAAAAGAGCCAGTACTGTTATTCCTAAAACTTTTATGAAGACATGTTCGCTGTGTGTTTTATCATATATAATTTCTTTCATTTTAATCCCCCCAAATACCATTGGTGATGAGAAAAGAACTTACAGTAGCTATCTTTTCATTTTAAACAACTACTTGCAAATTCCCCAGTTTGAACAAAAAGAGTATATTAATACAAAAATATAATAGATTGCATATATTGAAAAATAGGGATGTTTCGTATCAGTAAGGCACTGAGAAATCTATTTCTTCAAGGTTAGCAGAAAATGTAATGATAAAAGGTTTCTATTCCTCCGAATTAGGAATTATCAACGTTGGTGAAAATACGAAGCTACAAAGCATAGCTACTTTTTACACGTGAGTCTTACATGCACGTACCAGTTCCTCTCCATGAGCTTATGCAGCCCTCGTATAGATCTTTCCAAGGCATTTATCCAGATTATGGGAAGCCGTGTAATTGTAGGATTTGTGCCAGTTTTGAAGCGGACAAATCTTGATTATCTTTGTATAAATTTTCGGGATATATAAGAAACTCGAACTAAGTTCGTAATATAGATAGCTGGCTAGAACCTACATACAATGGCCAGGGCTATCGCTTACTATTAAGTGGTTGTTAAGGGTATATTCGAAAAATAAAATCAAATAGGTAACTGTAGGTGCTCAATTTTTGGATGAGCCCGTTAAATATAAAAACTAATTAAATAAAGTTTAGTATTATCATTACTTTTTTATATTATTATACGCATAATATTGATTGGTTCATGAGGAAGTAATCTGTAAATTGGAGTAAATTCAGGACAGCTTGAAATCTGATCCCGTAATAAACTTCATTGCGCGTATCTGTAAAATGAAGCAAATTCAGGACAGCTTCAAAACTGATCCCGTAATAGACTTCATTAACGCGTATCCGTAAAATGAAGCAAATCCAGGACAGCTTCAAAACTGATCCCGTAATAGACTTCATTGTGCAGGTCAAACCTTGTGAACCACCTTACAACTTTTTACTCAACATTCAGGCCCATAGATACTTTTTTCATCATTTACTGCTTTTTCCTGCCTTTTCCACTTTATTCTGTTCTTCCTTTTTTGCCGGGCTGTAATCGCTAAAACCTTTGGAGCATATAATCAGATCTAAAACTCAGATCTAAAACTGCTGCCTCCAAGGGCAAATATCGAGCCATTTAAAGATGGTTCAAGACATGAAAAAATAGTGCTATTGATCAGGATTATATGAACTGTTTAACTTTATTAAGTAGTTTGGGCGGCCTTGCGAACGGCAGCCAGGCCTTTCCAATCTTCCATATCGAGTTCCGGTTTTTCGGCCCGATATTTCGCATACAATGCTATTCCCACAGGGTCTTCAAGGATATCGACTTTGACACCCTTCTCGCGAAGCATCTGTTCATTACCCGAGGCATTTGTAACATCACCGACGACCACACAGTCGAATTGGCGCATATATATTAACGTGGCACAAATGTCACAGGGGCTAAGCGTTGTGAAAATCGTAGTATTACTGAAGTCCTGTCGTCCTGCATCGCGTATGGCTGACGTTTCACCGTGGTTGTAAGGGTCATCATCCTGCACAAGCGTATTGTGTCCTTTTCCAACAATCCGGCGCGTATTGTTATCGATGATAACGCCACCGATGGGGCACCCACCTTCATCATAGCTTTTTTGCGCAAGTAGAACTGCTATACGCATAATATTGCGGTCGCTCAATTTAACAAAAAATTTATCTTCAACTATTGCGGGAAGACTTTTCGTGGGCAAATGAGCGATGACATTAAGCACTTCTTCCGTAACAGGCGTGTCTTGTGTAATGAAGTGTTTCATAAGATCTCCTTTTCAAACCATGAGAGCATTATTTTCGGTAAACAACAACTTGAAAATCAACTTTTAGGCAGTTTCTTTTGATAAACGCTTCTCTTTCCACTTAAAAATACCAGCTATTATTAACAAACAGTTTTATGCTTCACAGCAGTGGTATCTTGCCAATGGGAATGTGCAGGACAAAAATCAAGAGTTTTTCTTCATCAATAATAGAATTTCAGAGATATCGGAAGCAATTTAACCATATTCTTTAAGCAAAATCTTTGTTTTCAGCGCCAGGTCAAGATTCATAAAATGTATTTAGGCCCCGTCTCAGAATAAACTATGCAGATTTCCAATTAGACGTTTTGATTTTCATCATCATGGTCGCCAATCAAAGTTACAATAAATTATAAGTTGCATAGGTTATTTCGTTGCGGGTACTTAGAACCTATCCGAAAAGTCAGTAATGCATGTTGAAAAGCCACGATAAATCTATACTATCAGAGTATCCGTTCCGGTTTTTTCATATTGCATTTTGTAAAAGTTATATCAAGTAATCACTTTTCGGATAGGCTCTTAGTTAAGCTCGTATATAACTAGTGTCGAGCCAATCATTAAAGATTCAATGATTCCGAATAATTGCAATCGATTTTATACGACATTTTGCGGTTGATTCGACACTAGTGTCGCGTCAATTCTCAAGGATTTACCGATTTCCGAATAATTGCAATTGATTTTATACGACATTTTGCGGTTGACTCGACACTAGCAGTGCATAATTATTTTGGAGCTTTAAAGTTAACGTTGTTCATTACCAAGTTGTAGGAACGGTTTGAATTTTAAAACAGACTCTAAGGTATTTTAAAATCAACCCTTATACAATAGGATATAATGTAAAAAAGAGTATTAATCAGAACTATTAAAAATTGTTAAGTGGACCGGTCGGGAATTGAACCCGAGGCCTCTACCATGCCAAGGTAGCGATCTTCCCCTGATCTACCGGCCCATGTCAGGCTTAGCTTTATCAGCATCCCCTCATACGCTCAGTATCGTATATAAAGCTGTCGCCACATAGGCTTGACGTCTTGCAAATAAACTTTTGAAATTTAGAAACATAAGAGCTTCAAGCAAAAGTTATAAGTAGTAAATTGAGTATTAGAAGTGTTGTCGGATTGGTAAGCTTTCCCGAAAAGCCTTTCTACTTCGGTAATTCTAAAAAACCTGACATTTGGGCCCGTAGCTTAGCTTGGTGGAGCGCACGGCTGATAACCGTGAGGTCCTGCGTTCGAATCGCAGCGGGCCCACCACAATATGAGAATCCTTTTTCAGGAGAATTATCAGGTTTTACAACCTCATTTGCTTTCAATCGGGCCCGTAGCTTAGCCTGGTGGAGCGCACGGCTGATAACCGTGAGGTCCTGCGTTCGAATCGCAGCGGGCCCACCAAAGATTTTTTGAATATTATCCTGTTTTGAACTATCCTGTTTTGAACTATCCTGTTTTGAACTATCCTGTTTTGAACTATCCTGTTTTGAACTATCCTGTTTTGAACTATCCTGTTTTGAACTATCCTGTTTTAAACTATCCTGTTTTGAACTTTGTCTGAGACTTTTGAATTATTTTTAGATATTTTTGGATTTTTTCCGGTTTAGAAGAACAAACTCGAAAGAAACAATTTCAGAAAAACCAATAAACTTAGCAAAACGATAAACTTAACAAAATTAAACCTAAGAAAAACGATAAACTTAGAATAAGAGTAAACTCAGAAAAACATAAAATAAGAAAAAAATCTCCTAAAAAATAAATTGAAGATATTACATAAAACAGGAGATTTTATAAATGTCCATAAAATGAATACTCTTTATTAAGTGTTTATATAATGAAAGAATTGATGGCCAGGGAAAAGTTAGAATGGGGCAAATTTCTATGAATAGTTTCAGGCAATGTGTTTCAGGCGTTCAATATTTTTGAACACGATTTTGCTTTCGGCTACAATATCTTCTTCGATCTTGCTGACAATATAATCCATTGGGACTGTAAGCCTGTATAACTTTACCGGTCTGCCTTTACCCTTTGATTTCTTTTCTTCCCGGATATCAATCCAGTTATTTTCGCGGAGATACCGCATTGCAACACTGACTTCAGGTTGTCTCAAGCCTGATACCATTTCAATGTTCTGAGATGAGATTTCTCTTCCATTTGAAAGGCATGCAAGCGTAAGAGCAATTGGCCTACTAACGTTAATTCTTCTAAATAGTTCTATCATTTCATGTTCGTTTGGTCCCATAGCTACCGGGATCTCTTCTTTTGTGTAAGAAATATCCATAACTGGACCATTATTATCTACCATTTAATCACCCAAAGAACTATTATATAGTTGATTAATATAAATATTTGCTTATGTTTTCGTTTCAATATATATTAATTAATAATAATTCTGTGAGTGTTCATAACGTTCACTTATATTAAAAGTGTCCAGATGACACTGTTTTTCGTTTTCGGCACAGATTACTAATTCTTGTCTATTTATTCATAAAACTTTAAAATTATCTAAAAACTTAAAAATTTCTTAAAAATTTAAGAGTTTGGTTCTCTTCCATCTCAATCAGAATCTGGTGTTTTTTAATTCTTACTTTCTTTTAGGACTCAAACGTTGGTATCCTCTTCAAATTCAATGGAGAATTTTCCAACTTGAGAAACGTGCAACAATTTTAGCATATAGTTGTAAAGTTGAATACGTTGCTCGAAGTTGTTTTTCATACTTGATTAAATTTTTAAATTTTCAGTAAATACATAAAATTTACTTTTACCCATACAATTTGAAGAGAATAAAAACTTTGTATTAGTTTTGACTTTTTTAAAACTCAAGTTTTGCTTCAAACTCAACTTTTTTTAAACTCAAGTTTTTTAAATTTATAAAGGTGTAAAAAGAATTTGCAGGACATTTTTATACTAAAAATTGCTAAAGCTTACTAGATGCCCTCTTTACCTCTATTGAGATGTTTCTTCCTCGTATCCTATATATACTCTATTTTGTAGAAATTATACAGTTGAACTGAGAAAATCAATAACCTGGACCTCTAACATTATAAATTACAAGTTTAACTGGATAGTCTATTTTGCTTAATTTTGTACTTCAAGCGCGAAGTCCTGATCTTATATCCTAAAAATTGCTGCTCCTTTGTCGTTTTCAAAATTAAGATTCAAGTGGAAAAAGAGAGATCAAAAGAACCGAAAAGAGATGGACCGAGAAGAGACATTGCAAAAATGGAAAAAAGAGATCACAAGAAGCAAAAATGACATTAAAAAAATTGAGAAAAGATCAAATTGCGGGCGGCCACCCCACCCTAAACAGGCTGTCCGACAATTACAGACAGTAATAAAAAGACAACAAAAAGAGGGCGTTTAGGACCTTTAAATCGAAAAAGAAGGAATTCTGTTATTACCAGTAGTAATTGCCGGACAGCCTGTAAAGAATGGGGTATTCGTGACCCTCTGCGCTCCCGTTGTAATAAACTAATTACGAGAAAGAGCTAAACTTTCCTCAACTATCCTACCTTTATAATACACGTTTAACAGATAAGAAGCCGAATCCGGGTTATAAAACCCAGACTGTAGAATTAAGAAATAAGTTTTCTGAGAATTTATGAAAAAAGTTTGTGCTATTTCTGCTCTAAAATTGATTTCAGGAAAGGTTCTTGAGGCGTTCTATGTTCTGGAGCACGGCCTTACTTTCAGCCATTACGTCTTCTTCTATTGAATTGATAATCGTTTCCATCTGGACCGTCAGTTTATACAATTTAACCGGTCTGCCTTTGCCCTGATTCTTCTTTTCTTCTCGCATATCTACCCATTCATTTTCACGGAGATAGCGCATTGCAATGCTAACTTCCGGCTGTCTCAAGCCTGATACCATTTCGATGCGTTGGGAAGAAATTTCCTCTCCTTTAGAGAGACATGCAAGGGTGAGAGCAACTGGCCTGTTAATATTAAGCCTTCTCAAAAGCTCTACCATCTCGTATTCAACCTCTCCCATCTTAAATTCATTGTCCTTTGACGTAAACTCATTATCTGCCACAACTATCATCTACCAATTATACCGAAATAGCAGAGTGTGATTGCTTCCGATATTATTTTCCCGTCCAGTATTTCAGATCAATAGAAACATATTATTTTAGATTTGTTATATATTCAGTATCTTTTATTGCATTTATTAAATATATTTCTATTTATATGAGTTTCTGATCTGTGGGAGTATCTCACAAAATCTGTTTTTCTCTGTTGATTTAAATAATAATACTTTCTCCATATATATAATTATGTGCCTATAAAAACTTCCCGACAATTTTACATATTATCTTTTTGCAAGCAGAGGGCTTAGAATTTATAGACTGAAGGACAATTTATACTCCCGGAGTTCTGCAAGCTTCCCTATATATAGGATAAACGCATTTTGATTGTAGTTTCATTTGCTAAGGAAATTGAATTATAGTACGAACAAAGCAAAAGAAAATATAAAGTTCACTTTTTTACTCAAAAATTGTCCGGATTTTGCAATTATTATAGGTGCTTTGTCCTAAATAGGCTAGATATTAGAGCATTCCGGCAAGTCTTAAATAGGAATCCCTGAAAGATTTAATATAATGAACGCTGCCCTGGACAAAACCGCTGTATTTATCTGCCATTGCAGTGGGAACATTTCCGAACGTATTGATATTAATACACTTAAGAAAACCCTTAAGGCAGAAGGGATCCCGGTCTTCGATTATGAGTATCTCTGTTCAAGAGAGGGACAGACCCTTATTAAAAATAAGATTTCTGAAGGGAACCTCGACCGGATAGTAATAGGTTCGTGCACGCCTTCTAAACACGGCACTCTCTTTAAAAAGTGTATTCAGGAAGCAGGCTTGAACCGGGCAATGCTTGAAATCGCAAACCTCAGGGAACACTGTGCCTGGGTTCATCCGGACAAAGCCGGAGCGACTGAGAAAGCACTCTCACTTCTTCGGGGAAAACTCAACCGCCTGGAAAATCATGAGCCCCTTGAAGAAATAAAAGTAAATATCGTCCCGCAGGCCCTCGTTATTGGCGGAGGAATTGCAGGGATAACTGCGGCAGTTAACCTTGCAGATAACGGAATTTCCACCTACCTGGTCGAGAAAGACTCCAGTATAGGTGGAAATATGGCAAAAATAGGCAAGGTTTTTTCTCCTGACAAGCTTGCGGAAGAGTGCGCTATGTGCTCGCTAAGCCCGCTGATGAACGAGGTAGTAGCCAACCCGAAAATAACCCTTTTAACCTGGACTGAGGTGGAAAGCTTAAGCGGAAGTGCCGGCAACTTCACAGTCAAGCTAAGGAAAAAACCGAGATACGTACATGATAACTGTACAGGTTGTGGCCGATGCAGCCGCGTCTGCCCAGTCCTGGTTGAAAACGAGTTCAACTGTGGGTACGTGGACAAAAAGGCAATTTCCCTACGTTTTTCCCAGTCCGTCCCGAAAATCTACTGCATAGATCCTGACCACTGTCTGCAGTTCAAAGGTGAAACATGTGGGAAATGTGCAGAGGCCTGTAAATCCGGAGCGATTGACTTCTCACAGAAGGAAGAGATTATCGAGCTCAATTTCGGTGCAGTTATTGTTGCTACCGGGTTTGAGGAGTACGATGCATCCCAGAAACCTCAGTATGGGTATGGAATTTTCAAAAACGTTATGACCCAGATGGAACTTGCCAGAATGCTTGGGATCAATGGCCCTACAAAAGGAACATTGGTCAGGCCTTCGGACTTCAGCCTGAACCCTGATGCTGTCAGCTCAACAGGCACCTGTGGTAGTAAAAGTTCCTTAGAAAAGTCTTATGAGAATTCCTCTGAGAATAGCCCAGGAATCCCTAAAAGGATAGTTATGATCCAGTGTGTGGGCTCAAGGGACGAAAAAGAAAGTGGAAACCGCTATTGTTCCAGGTATTGTTGCATGGCAGCCTTAAAGCACTCGAACCTGATAATGAAAAAATATCCGGGTACAGAGGTCACGATCTGTTATGTCGATTTGCGGGCTCTTGGCTTTTACGAAAACTACTATCGGGCAGTCCAGGATATGGGAGTTAGATTTGTAAGGGGAAGACCTGCCGAAATTGTCGAGAAGCCGGATAAAAGCCTTCTTGTCAGACTAGAAGATACCCTTAACCAGAAAATAAAAGAGCTGCCTGCTGACCTCGTTGTACTCTCTGCGGCCATGGTCCCTTCAAAGGGAACCCGAAGAATTTCCAGTATACTGAATATTAGCCAGGATGAAAGCGGCTTTATCAAGGAAAGGCACTCGAAATTAAGGCCTGTAGACAGCTCACTGGACGGGATCTTTGTCTGCGGCACTGCCCAGAGCCCTAAAGATGTTACGGATACTATTTCCCAGGCAGGACTTGCAGCTGTAAGAGCAAGGGCCTTTATTGCCGACAGCCCAAAAGCCCTGGTAAACGAAATTCCGACTATCAATCAGCTTCTCTGTAATCAGTGTAAGGAATGCCTCAAGTGCCCATTCGAGGCTTTTTCTTTGAGTAAGAATGGAAAGGTCATCGTAGACCCGCTTGTCTGTACGGGGTGCGGATACTGTACTGAACTCTGTCAGAACGGAGCTATTCAGATTGAAGGCTTTACAAAAAGCCAGCTAAAAGCCGAAGTTGAAGGGGTCGTCGAAGAAGGAGACCTGATCGGCTTTGTAAACAGCGGGATCGCGTCCTTAACCTGTGATAATATAGGAAATAGTGCACTGACCTATCCATCAAATGTCAAGTTAATCAAGGTACCTACAAACCTCGTGGTTGATAAAGACCTGTTACTTCACGCCTTCAAACGAGGGGCATCGGCTGTCCTTTTTATAGAGGACCCTCCAGACAGCCCAAAAGCCGAGATTATATACCCTCTAACTGTCAGCCATTTCGAGAAACTGAAGAAAGAACTTGGAGATTCAGGAAACCAGCTCTATTTCAAAAAAGCTTATGTTCCAAACACCAGAGGACTTGCAGGCACTTTTACCAGCCTTGCCCAGGAAGGAGAGATGATCAAATGATTCCATATGTAAACGAATACGATACCCCGGAATGTAAAACCCTTGCAGAAACCGCAAAGAAAAGCATCCGGACACCTGCCTCTCTGGGGCTTGACCGCTGCATCCAGTGCGGAGCCTGTACGGCCTCCTGTCCTGCAGCCCGCTTTACGGATTACAGCCCGCGCCAGATTGTAAAAAAGGTGCTGGAAAATGACCGCAGTGTGCTTGAGTCCGAAATGATCTGGTCCTGCTTCTACTGCTATTCCTGTAATCTGCGCTGTCCCAGAAATAATAGCCCTGTAACAATTGTACAGGTGCTCAGGCAGATGGCCATCAACGAGGGCATAGGAGTTGAAAAGCTTGCCTACTTCCTTGAAATCGGAGAATATCTCGCAGAAAACGGAGCCAGCAAGATACCGGGTCCTGGAGCTAAGAATATGGAAAGAGACCTCGGAGAACGCTGGATTAGTTTTAAAAAGAACCTTGAGTCAATTCGTGATGAACTGGGGCTGAGTTCAAAGGATATCAGGAACACCCATGGAGAAGTTCAGGCCATTCTCGAAGCCACAGGCTATTTTGAAAGAGAAAAATGGATCAAAGCAAAAATACAGGAAAAACTTCTGCATCAACTCCTGGAGAACCAGTGCATCAAGAGAGAAAATAGAAGCGGAGACTTCGGCTTTGAAAACGATAGAAGATATCCCGGACAGCCAGCTTTTATTATTTAAAAGCTGCATGGTCGGGCAAGAGTACCCAGGGGTGGAAACCTCTACCTGTTATGTATTTGATAAGCTTGGAATAGACTACTGTATAAACGATGAGCAGTCCTGCTGCACAGGAATCGGCCATTATACTGATATCTTCGAAGGACTGACAACAGCAGCCATTGCAGCTCGAAACTTCGCAGTCGCAAAAAGTTGCGGATATCCCAATATAACCTGCCTCTGTTCAACCTGTTATGCCGTAAATAAGGAAGCCTGTGAAACCCTGAATACCAATACCGAGGTCCGGGAAAAAGTGAACTCCATCTTCCGGGAAAAGGGCCTTGAAAATCTTGTTTACGAAAAGGACGATATGAACCCGAGGACAAACTTCTACCATGCAGTAGAGATTCTTTTAAGCAAGGTCGATAAAATCAAGGAGCAGAAGAAATTCGACTTTTCAGGAATCAAAACTGCATCCCATCACGCCTGCCATTACTATAAAGTTAAGTATCTCGATGTCCTCGGAAATCCTGAAAACCCCCAGTTGATAGATAACATAGCCGCAACCTGCGGAGCCGAGCCTGTACGCTGGTACGAAGACCGGACTCTTACCTGCGGAATGGGCTTTTCCCAGCTTCACCTTAACAAAAGTACCTCACTTCAGGTGACAAAGGCAAAACTCGACAGCCTTCAAAGAGCAGGCGTAGAACTTATGCTTCATATGTGCCCGAATTGCCAGATCCAGTACGACCGCTACCAGCCAGTTATCGAAAAAGAGTTTGGCGTAAAATATGATATGGTGCACATGAACATTGCCCAGTTCGTAGCCCTTTCAATGGGTGCTGACCCTTACAAAGTGTGCGGCTTCCAGACTCACTCCGTGTCTCTTGAAGGCTTTCTTGAAAAGACCGGCATAATCTAAAAACCTGAGTTAATTCCCATTTTAAGGTTTTAGCCGGTCATTTTATTCTTTTGATCTTTTTATTCCGATTTTTTAATTTTTTATTTTGATTCGCATCACTTCTGAATACTCAGATCGAGTTCTCCCAGCCCTGTCCCATATCAACGAGAGGTCTCAGCTCAATGATCTCGAAGGTAACCGTTGCATACATCATCTGCGCAGCCACCTCCCCGGCCATTTTTGCGATCTGGCTTTTAATCGTATCAAGCATTTCCCCCGACGTTGCAGATTCCTTCATCTTCATATAAACCCTGATCCCTTTCCATTCCGTATCTTGTTCCATTATCATGTATATCGCGTAAGGGTTTTCCTGAAGGTTTGAAAACGTGCGGTTCTTACCTGTTGCAACTACAACGGTCTTTTCATCGATCATATTGGGTGAGCCAAAAATAGCTGAATCTACCTTTCCATCTTTACTCGCTGTGCTGAGAACTCCAATTCTCGGTTGCTTGTTAAAGTAGTCCATCAATTTTGACGTCATATCTAAACCTCCTCTAATAGCCTGTTTTAGCGCTCTTTTCTTTAAGAGTTGAGTTTGCGAAGCTGCTTGGTCACAAAATATTGTCATGAAAAAATATAATTAATCATCGGGCTGTAATAATAATCGTCTTAATTATGCTTAAAACTTTTTATTCTGTCAATCTGTATACCATGGAGAACTTTTATAATCTATGAATGAAAGTAGGACCAAAATCCATGAATAATAAGCCAAAGACATTCAATAAAAACAAATTTATAAATATAAAAGAAAAGAATATGTTTCTTTTAAAAGAGTCTGGTTATTTGCAGCTCCCGGAAAAGCCGGATTTTACGAAAAGTACGGTTTTTCAGTTCGTCCAAACGAGGCACCGGAAATGCAACTTATAGAATTTGAATTCCAGAAATGAAATTATGTTGTTTTTATCATCAACTTGGAACTATCGAATTGCGGTATTTTTTCGGACAAAAAGTAGCTTGCAGGTTTCTCAGCATACTATTCTCAAGTCTGTAGTCTGTTGAAATTTGCACTAACTCGTTAACTATTGAAATTAGGAATGAGAAACATGGCAAAACAGATAGAAATTTTTAGGGCCAGCCTTGAAGATGCGATTGAAATCTTAGCTCTCCAGAAACTGGCATACCAGAGTGAAGCTCAGATCTACGATGACTGGTCCATTCCCCCTCTGCTTCAAACTGTCGAAGAGATCAGAGATGAGTTCAGTACCAGTGTGGTTCTCAAAGCCGTCAGAGAGCACTCGATCATAGGATCTGTAAGATCTCACGTAATAGAAAATACTTGCCATATAGGCAAGCTGATTGTGCACCCAAAATGGCAGAATCTGGGGATAGGCACTCGTTTGATGACAGAGGTTGAGCTTATGTATCGGGATGTAGCTCGATTTGAACTCTTCACCGGATCGAATAGCATCAGAAATTTTCACCTCTATCATAAACTGGGGTATCAGGAGTTCAGGCGGGAATCGCTGGGCAGCAAAGTTGAACTTGTATATTTGGAAAAGCTAGTAATTGGAAAAAAGAAAAATATCGGATATAAAAATTCTTGATTTTTAATAGTCACTATAACCGGAGCAGGGGCGCGATACCCCTACTTACAGCCGGGTGCGTTACCACAACTTTGACTTTGATTTCCTATTTGACTTTGATTTCCTATTTTGGTTTCCATAACTTTGAAAACTCAGATCGAGTTTTCCCAGCCCTGTCCCATATCAACGAGAGGCCTCAGCTCAATAATCTCGAAGGTGGCAGTTGCGTATATCATCTTTCCCGCCTCCTCGCCGGCCATTTTTGCGATCTGGCTTTTGATCATATCAAGCATCTCCCCCGACGTTGCAGATTCCTTCAATTTCAGATAAACCCTGATCCCTTTCCATGCCATTATATCTGCTCCAGGTTCCATTATCAGGAACATTGCATAAGGGTTTTCCTGAAGGTTTGAGAACGTGCGGTTCTTACCAGTTGCAACTACAACGGTCTTTTCATCGATCATCTGAGGTGAGCCGAAAACAGCCGAATCTACCTTTCCGTCTTTACTCGATGTGCTGAGAACCCCAATTCTCGGTTGCTTGTTAAAGTAGTCCATCAATTTTGACGTCATATTAAATCCCCTATAACAAACTTATTTTCTCGCCCTTCTCCTGAAAAATTGAATTAGACAGCAGCTTTATCCTGAAATATTCCAGGAAAAGAACTTTATTAGATATGCAAGCTGCGATAAATATGAGTCGTAAATATGCTTAAAACTTCGCCTGAAGAATGAGAATTCTATTCTAAATTCACGGGGAATTATTCTATCTCTAAATATTCATTTGAGATTTTTTTGAATATTACATAAAACGCACATGAAATTCTTTGAATAACAGGCACAAATAAATGAAAGTACTCTACTCAACCTTTTTTGACAATAGATCCCATCATTATCTTGGGCAGTAAGGTTGTACTTATTTTGGTTTTTTAAAACCGTCATAAAACTAATCAGTGAATTGCCATCGAAGGCTCACATGTGACTTTGATCACGGATGCCAAATTGGCCTTTGAGGCAATTCCACTGCCCAAATAAATTGGGTGATCTAATTTGATTGAAGTTATAAACAAAGCTTGTGGTTTAGACATTCACAAACTCTTTTTCATTGCTACAATCCTCTGCAGATCCGGTGAAAAACAGCAAAAACGTTTTAATAGAACCGATGATGACATTTTGACCTTTAAAAAATGGGTAATATCAGAAAAATGTAATGTTGTTGCATGCGAATCAACCAGTGATTTCTGGGTTCCGATTCATGATTCATTGATAAATTATCTACCTGTAATAGTTGGAAATGCGCGAGATATGAAGGCTTTTACACACAAAAAAACAGATAAGCTAGATTCAGAATTCATTGCGCAACTTGCATTGAATAATATGATTCAGCCATCAAGAATTTTCCCAATAGATCATAGAGCATTCAGGTCATGCATTAGGCTTCGTCATAGCCTTGTACAAAAAAGAACCGATATAAAAAACAAAGCACATGCTATACTCGCGCCTGAAATGTTTAATCTTAAGAATGTGCTGACAGATATATTTGGCAAGAATGGTATAATGATCTTATCGGGAATCTCTTCAGGTAAGAGCGTTGACCAGATTATAGCAAGTCTTTCCCCAAATGTTCGTAAAAAAAGTGATCAGATACGAGAAGTTCTTAATAACGAAATTTCTCAAAGTGCTGCATTCAGGCTTCAGATCTGTCTGAAACTCATAAAGAGTCTAGACGATGAAATAGAAGTTTTAGAAAACGAAATATTCAATTATGCTTATAATAATCATAAGCACGAAATGGAAATTTTAATGTCTGTTCCAGGTATAGGGAAACTTGGAGCAGCAACTCTAATTGCTGAAATTGGGGATTTTAACGATTTTTCTTCAGGAGATAAACTTGCGTCCTGGCTTGGTCTTGTTCCTAATGTGTACCAATCCGCAGATAAATACCACAACGGTAGGATCACAAAGAGAGGACCTAAGGAAGCAAGGTGGATTTTGACACAAATTGCTCAGGCAGCGGCAAAAACGAAAAATAGCAAGTTAAAAGAGTTTTTTAACAGGAAAAAGAAGTCAATTGGGCATTCAAAGGCAATTATTGCCCTTGCAAGGAAAATTGCAACGATAATATGGCATCTTATCACAAATGATGAGATGTACGAAGATGAAACTGGATATAAAAAGGGAGAAACTCAAAAGACAAAGATTGTTGAGAACGAGATATTATCGGTTGATGAAAGGATAACAATAATGAGTGAAATATTTGCAATTACGAGGAAAAAGGAGGAAAAGAGCACGTGAGGAAGATATCCCACATGTACTTTCATGCCAAATATCTACATCTCAAATTTAACATATTTCTCCCTCTTCTAATTTTATTTTTCCTTAATTTATAATACTGGAAATCTCAATACTACTAATAACTCTTTTTTGGGGGAGAGTATGAAACTTAAATCCGTTAACCCTTATACGGAAAAAGTAAACTGGACGTATGATTCCTTTTCTATTGGGGAATGCAGAGCCCGTATTGAGAAATCCAGGGCTGCTTTTTCCTTATGGGGTTCACTGCCTGTAGAGGAAAAGGCGAAATATTTTAAAACTGCTGCCGAGATTCTTCGGGAGAATACCGATACTTATGCAGAAATTATTACGAAAGAAATGGGAAAAACTGTAAGGCAGTCAAAGAACGAGGTTCAGAAATGCGTCCGGCTCTGTGATTATTATGCGAAAAACGCGGCCGAACTCCTGAAAGACGAAATTGTGGATATAGGAACTGAGAAAAGTTATGTAACCTTTGAACCTCTGGGAGTGATTTTCGGGATCATGCCCTGGAATTTCCCTTTCTGGCAGGTTTTCAGATTTGCGGTACCTGCGATGTGTGCAGGAAATGTCTGTGTGCTCAAGCATGCCTCAAATGTGCCAGGGTCGGCGCTGGAAATCGAAAATGTCTTCTTGAAGGCCGAATTTCCTGAAAACGTTTTCAATACCCTGTTAATCGACTCCAAGACTGCCATGCAGATTCTTAAAGAAGAGCTGGTGGACGGGGTTTCGTTTACAGGCAGCGTAGGCGCAGGCTCGAAAATCGGAAAACTTGCAGGGAGAGGTATCAAGCCTGTAGTACTGGAGCTTGGAGGCTCGGACCCTTTCATAGTGCTTGAGGATGCTGACATCGAGAGGGCTGCTCAGGCAGCTGTAAAGTCCCGCTTCCTAAATGCCGGACAAAGTTGTACCGCTGCCAAACGATTGATTGTCGTAGAAGATATTGTTGCGGATTTTATCGAGTCGTTTGAACTCAAGGTGAAGGAACTGAAAATCGGAGACCCTATGGATGAGAAAACCGATATAGGGCCTCTTGCAAAGAAGGAATTTCTCAAGAGCCTTGAGCGAGTCCTGAAAGACGCAAAAAAGAAAGGTGCAAAACCTCACGTTTACGGAGAAGAACATAAAAAGGGTTTTTTCTTCAAGCCGACCCTCATTCCTTCAGCCAGTACGGGGAAGTATGCAGGACTGAGGTTTTCGGGCCAATTGCCCCGGTGATCACGGTAAAGGATGAGGATGAAGCCGTGGAGATTGCAAATTCCACTGAGTATGGGCTCGGGGCGAAAATCTGGTCAAGAAACCTGGATAGGGCTGAAAGGCTGGCAAAAAGAATAAAATCCGGGTCTGTATCTATCAACGGAATGATCAAATCCGATCCGAGGCTTCCTTTTGGCGGGACCAAGAAATCCGGGATTGGGCGAGAACTTTCACACTATGGGCTAAAGGAATTTGTGAATATAAAAACTGTTGTTGTTAACAGATAAACAGGGGCTTTAAGGCCCATATTGCTAATAATAGAATTATTATTCAATTTATGGGGGGAATATATTGTCCGAATTAGCTGAGCAGGATGTAATGTCCAGATTGACCAGGCTGGAACAGAAAATGAATGACCTGGATAGGAATGCAGACGCTCTGATAGATGAACTAGAGAGTCTGGAAGCTGTAGCTAGAGAACTAAAGTTGACAGAATCGGTAAATAAATTCGATGAATATCTCGAAGAGGTTGGGCAAATTAAAGAAGATTTAAGCTGCAAATTATCGGATGAGATCGAAAATGAACAAATGAGGGAATTGGTAGAGGCAAGGATGAAAACCGTACCCGTGGATATCGAAAACCTAAGAAAAGAATATAATTCTGCTCGTGGTAAACTGGCAGAGATCCGAGAAGAGTTACGAAAAAGCAGATCGAGTAAGCCGGATTAAGTATTAAGGGATTTGAGCGGTTGAATTTTTTATGCAAACCGTATAAAACATAATTAATATAATATTCGCAGAATATTAAAAAGACAATGATATTAAAATATTATAAACATAAAATTATAAAAATATAAAAAAATGTAATGTGACAAATATGTCCAGATTTGTAAATTTTTTATTTCTGACACTGTCCTTATGGATCTGTAAAAGTTGAATGAAAAGCACTAACCTCTGAACTCAATTCTTCATATCAGGACAATTGAGATCAGGATTTTTGCCAAAAAAGACATAAAACGGAAAAGCCTCTATGCATTGATTTTAGCCTGGTGCTGGGCCATGCCTGGAGACTGCAGGACATAATTTTCAGGATAAAAAGGAAATTATTTTCATCAGGGTGATTTCTTTCGTCTCAACACCAGCAACGTAAGGGCTACAGTTACAGATGCAAATATCCAAAATATAATGGTAAATGGGTTTATTGCTTTTTTGAGCACGTCTATTTTCTTTTCTAGCCGTAGCGGGTTCACTTAGTCCAGCTCCACGAAATCTTTGGCTATGTAATATGCCTTAATTAGTATTAATATTGGTACTACTAGCAAGGGTAACAGATATTGATTTAGATTTATTCGGTAATAGAGCTATCCGAAAAGTCAGTAAGCGGATGTTGTAATAATTATAATCGGTCTAAATATTCGTGCATCCGTTCCGGTTTTACATCTTGCATATTTTCAAAGCAACAGTAGATAACCACTTTTCGTACAGGCTCTAAGTCGCGGGGCGATTTTCTGTTTTTCATGAAATTCTCGGACTTTGTTTAAATATCTACAAGATATACCTCTGTTTAGTACGACATACCTCTGTTTAGTATGACATGCCTCTGTTTAGTATGATATCTGCATTGTCTAACAAAGCACATACCATTCTAGCGAATGAGAACTTAAATCTGAGGATAGCTTACTAATTAAATGATCAATTTAATATAAATATCATATCGTTTGAAATGATGATGCTCAATATTACCATAAATAATAAAATGTGATAGAATTCTGATAATAGGCATCCAGTGAGAACTTATTTACTTCTTAAGTATTATTTCTAATTATGTTTTTCTAAACTCAATTGTTCTGTAGCGAGTAAGAATTGAAGACCTGAGAAAACAGATATATTAAATTAGAGATCAGTTAAGCCGGAAGGATGATCAGATAGCCAGCTTAACGAAGTCACACAAAAGCAACCAGTTCGCATTCACAGCTTGGTCCACTTTCAAAGCTTAATTCAAGATAGTATTAATCAGCTTTTCAAGTCCATTTCTATCAACTAAATCAATAAGATTCGCTTCAGCTAATTTTTTGGCAGAATCGGTAAAATAACTATTTGTAACTACTATACCTTCGGTGCATTTGTAAAAACCTTTTGCAGCTACAACTTCCTGTACTGCACTGTTCGATACCTTACCCGAGTATCGTTTGACCTGAACAGCGATTTTCGTTTTTCCTTTTGACGTTAGAATAAGGTCTGCGCCCTGATCACCTGAAAATGGAGTGTGATAGACTGAATATCCTAACTGTTCATAAACGTATTTCATAAATTCTTCAAATTTATATCCATTCATTTCATCAATTTCGGCTAATGTGGGTAGTACTGATTTTGATGGTTTTTTAAGGAGTTGTTTTACAAACCTATATGGCAAGTGGATTAAGAAACTGAAAAGTAGCCATAATGATTTCAGTAAGCGGATCGAGAAACCAAACAGTCGCCACACTGCTTTCAGTAAGTAAATTGAGGAACTAAACAATAGCCTCATTGCTTTCAGTAAGTAAATTGGGAGACTAAACAGTAGCTTTATTGATTTTAGAAAAAGATATAGCACTGTCTGAAATATTTCAGTAATAAGGTGATGTTGTTTTCTTCGTTTTCCTCTCTTTCCGATTTTCATCAATGTACTTCCTTCTGTTTTTAAGAGCCTGCCGAAAGTCTATGATACATGTTGAAAAGTCATAATAAGTCTATAATATCAGAAGTATCCGTTCTGGCTTTGCATCCTACTATTGTAAAAGTTACAGTAGATAACCACTTTTCGGATAGACTCTAAATTACGGGATAATTTTTGGTTTTCGGAGAGATCTCAAACGTTTTTAAAATTTTAGTGAAAAGTTGTATTTATTTAGTATGACATTTGAATGGTGTGATACAGAAATGCTTCTCTAGTGAAATGAAATTCAAATTTGAGAGCAACTTACCAATTAAAAGAATAACTTAATATAAATATACTGTCGTTTGAAAAGACTGTTCCCAATGCTAAACTCAATTGTTCTGTGGCAAGTAAGAATTGAAGAACTGAGAACGTAGATCGATCTGGTTAGAGATCAATTAGGCGAAGGATGACCAGATCACACAGCTTTATGAAGTTACACAGAAACAAGCTGTACATGTTCAGAGCTTAATTCAGAAGAATAGTAATTGAATATGACGCGATTACCGGAGATACCGGAGATTAGTAGGAATAATAAACCCCAGTAGAAATTTGTAATATCTAATCATTTATTATTATGAGGATTTTCGAAAAGGGCAGGGCACTTCTTTTTTAATGGTATGTAATATTCGTCTAATTTCGTATTGTAAAGTGTTTTTACTTTAGAAAGTTGGTCAAAAGATAAATATTCAGGACATATAATTTGAGCTCCTTCAAGGTTTACTTCTTTGAAGTTAGCTCCTTCAAAACAAGTCCATTCAAGATGAGCTCCTTCGAGGTCAGCTTCTTCAAGGTTAGCTCCTCCATCAAAGAAAGAATGCTTAATGCGCGCCCATTTAAGATTAGCTCTTTTAAGGTTAGCTCCTTTGAGGTCCACCATAAGACGAGCTCCTTCAAGGTTCGCCCTATCAAGATTAGCCTCTATAAGGCTGCCTCGAATATGAGCCCATTTAAGATTAGCTCTTTTAAGATTCGCTTTGTCAAGATCAGCGTGACAGAGATTAGCTCGATGGAGGTTAGTCCCTTCAAGGTGAGCTCTCTTAAGATTGGCCTTAATGAGGTGTGCTCCTTCAAGATTAACTCCTTCAAGGTGAGCTCCCTCGAGTTCTGCTTTACCCAAATACGTATAACTTAGATTAAGGTGCTTTGCCTCCTCACTGTTATACACACGCTTATGTTTTCCAAGAATAGTAAGTATTGCTTGAACATCGATGGACAGTGGTTCAACTATTGGATCGTCTTCATCACATTCTGAATATCTTATACGTTTGTCAGTTTGAGCATCTGCAGATATATACTCACTGTTGAGTTTATTTCCGTCCTTGTCAATAATTGAATTCATTCTGACGTAAGCGGTCAGAATCTCCATGATTGGCCAGTAGTCTTTTTCAGATTCATTTGAGATTCTCTCAAGTGCATATATTCCACCTAAGCGAATCTCTAATTTTTCATTTCCCAACTGATCAACAGCTCCACGAAGCTGCTCAATAAGCCCATTTTTCAGGCCTTCCTGAGCGATACTTATGCTTTTTTCTGCAGCAAAAGTTTGTTTACGATTGTAATGTAGAGCAATGATACTAATGATGATGCCTGAAATAGCAACAGTGACGCTTAAGTACGGATTTTCCAGACCTGTCACAAGATCACCTTACACTTTTTGTAATAAAGTAATACTATATACGACTCAGTTTCCAAATCTAGTGCTTTTTGCATTTTTTGATTAAAATCCTTGATTTCCAAGAAGAATTCAGACTTCAATCAAACTAAATATTCGAGACCTTTCAAAATCAACCAATAGATCACGTTCAAAGGATTGTGACCATTTTCAAATCTAGTGATTTTTGATTTTATGTTTATCACTGAATTTTGGCATTGTGTCCGATATACACATTTTTTATTAATTAAAATGGAAACATTGATTATACTTTCTTAAACTTACTCTATCACTTGAGAAGATTCTCATGGAAAAAGTTGTATATTCCATCACTCATTTTCCAGTAAAGCATCTGCATTTCCCCTTTCCATTCAATAAATATATAAGACTCCTCAAAGTATCTTTTATCCATGACCCTTGAGCCCGTGCATATGCATAAAATCTCGGAGCTTGCAAAAAAGATTGACTGCTCGTTTGAGTCTGAGGAAGTTAAAACGGCTTCGGATATCTATTCTCTGCTTGAGGAGCTGAGGCTCGATGGGAAGGTCATTCTTAAAGCTATAGACAGGCTCTTTCGAGGGATTGTAAGGACTCAACTGATGGCGCAGGGTGAAGACCCGTATCCTCTTACTTATGCTTGCGATAGCGGAAGTACCAACCCAAGGACTTATGACAGCGGGCTTTTTGTAGATTTCTGCCACTGTGGGCTGGCTTCAACGCCTACTAATCTTGATATTCAGAGATTCCGAACAATCGTATGCGCCGCTTATTCTTCTTCTCAGAGGGTATCCATGCAGGCTAGTGCAAGCTGGGAAACCTTTGATGAAGGGTTTGGAAGGGCAAAACTGGTTACAATCGCGCCTGACGAGTTAAAACGAAAAGCTTCTGACATGGTGCACAGTTTTGCCATGTACCTGGCAGAATCAGAACACATTCTTTTCATGAAAGACAGGATAAAGCCTGAGAGCTTTTTCATAATGGACGGGCCGATTTATCCAAAACAGCTAATGTACTGGATGGTGCTGGACGACGAGGACGTGAGAGTCCGGCAGAACACCGATGCCCGAAAAATCCTCCAGAATTACATTGATATAATGGACCATTTCCTGAAAAACCGGCAGCCTGTAATTGGATTTGTAAAAAATCCAATTGACATGCAGATTATGGACAGCGTCCGAAAAAAAGGGAATGCTTTCGACCTACCCTGGATGCTGGATTCGCAGTTTTTCAAGAATCTGCTTTCCCTGGAAAAAGTTGATAATGCTTCAGAGCACGGGGGACGAAGTTCGAAAAATAACGGGGAGAACGGAAAGCACAATGGCTCCAGAAATGATTATATTACTTACACAAACTGGTTTTTGCAGCCCAACAGGTTTTACGAAAAACTGCTTAACGGGACTTCACCCCTTGCAGCCGCAGACCCTCTACAGCAAGAACTCAGGCACGATTTCCCGCCTGAAGATTATGCTCTTTGTTTTTTCATGCTTTATGTGCCCTACAAAGATGTGGTCTTCAAGGTCGAAGCTCCATATGGGCTTGTTAAAGACGATTTTCTCCGCATGCAAATAACTAAAAAAGTGCTCTTTGACCTTTCTTTGTATGGTTTTCCTCTTACCCTCACAAAAGCAGACCATCTGGCAAAAATCAGGAAAGTAGAGAGGGAAGAGATTGATAAATTCTTTGAAAATATGAATCCCGATACTACTTACAATGACACCCGGTGGAATAAGATTAATGAAATATGAAAATGTCGACATTTTTACTTTTAACTCTCACAAACCAAAAAAGGAGCCAGCTCCTGCCAATTCAGGAACGGAAGAAAATGCAGGTTCAAAGGAAATCCCTGATGAGATAAGAAAGGAGAGTCTTGCTGAGATAAGAAAAGAAAGTCTTGCTGAGCCAAGAAAAGAAAGTCTTGCTGAGATAAGTCCTGAAAACAAAAATACGAGCAAGACCGCAGATTCCGTTGAAGATGCTCCCGATCTGGTTGCCTCTAATCAGGTCACCTATATACTCACACCTGATACTGAGGAAATACTGCAAGCTTCATCATCTGATAATCTAAGTAAAGATTGTCAGAATGATTTATCCGATCATATTTTAAAAACCGAATCCAATATTGAATCTGATGTTCTTTCAAGTCCTGCCGAATCGATTTTTAAATCTTCCTCTCTACCCAAAACTACTCCTGTATCTAAAAATGCTTCTCTATCTATTTCAGATCTATCTCTTGAATCCGAAGTTCTCGGGAGTTCCGGAAAGGAAGATTTCCCCTTTGAAGGCTTTGCCGGATGTGATGATAATACCCTGAAGGCTTCTCCGGTTTCAGAAGCTTTCGGGATTGTCACTACAGGCATAGAACCCCTTGAATTAACTCCTTCAGGAGCTGTAATCACCGGCTACATTACATCAGCTCGACGGGATGAGATAAGGCTGGGAACATATGTTGTTGTGCCTTACGAAAACGGAGAAAAACTCTTTGCCAGGGTGGGAAAACTCCAGTACAGGCAGGAGTTTGTGGTAGACGATGCAACTGAAATTCATTCAAGGCGCATGCTCAGTGCCCGTGGAAACCCTGTAAATGAAGACGATTACAAGTTCCTTGCCTGTCTTGATCCGCTCTGTATTCTTTACCGAAAGGCCGAAGGCAAGCTCACTCGGCGGATGGCAGACCGGATTCCTCACCCTAACACTCCTATCCTGCCTGTTACTGACAGGCTTGAAGTCCAGACAGGGCTTAACATTCCCGAAAATGGGATCTTTATCGGTCACCTGAGTGTAGGGGGCGAGCTTTTAAAAACTAATTCCGAGCCCGAAACGGTTGCATATTACCTGAGAAATGACTATTCCATGGGCGACCCCCTTATTTTCAGGCATATGCTTATTTGCGGGAGCACAGGGACGGGAAAAACTTTCCTTTCTAAAAATATCCTCCGTCAGTTCATGAATGAAAGCAACAGGTACAGGCTACGGGGTTCTCCTGACAAGGCACGGAAAAATCCTTGTCTGGTAATTATGGACCCTCAGGACGAGTATTCCCAGCTTTTTGAGGATAACGAAAACCTGACTGAAAACGATAAATTCCAGTTCGAATCCGAAAATGTAACTTATGGCCGGGTTCTCTCTACAAAGGCTTTCGTGGCAAAAGTCGATGGACAAAGATATCCCGGAGATAAATCCAGAGCAGAACAGATTGAGTTTACAATTCCTTTTTCACTTGTAGAACACAATTCCTGGCTTATTGCTGCAGCCGGAATGTCAGAACTCCAGTATATCGGGCTTGAAGTGCTTCTTGGAGATTTCTTTAAGTCAAGTGTACCCCATACTTACCAGAATTTCATCAACCATATTGATAATGAAGGTACCCGTTCCTACTATGTTGACAGCGGGAAGCTTCACGAGTCCTCATACGATGGGATTGTAAGAAGAGTAAGAAGTCACTTCTTCTCGAAGGTTTTTGACCGGGATGCAACTTCAATTACTGACCTTGTGGATAAGATCTTCAAGCCAGGGCAGGTTTCGGTTTTCCCGACCGAATATATAAGTGCTCCGAGAATTCGCGACCTCATAGTGCTCACAATCATGAGCCTGATAGTGGACAACAAATTAAGTACAACGGGAAAGGAAGCTATTAAAGAAACTCCAATAATTCTTGCACTGGATGAGGCTCATCGATATCTCTCAAATGCAAATGGGGAACATTCTCGCCTTATTATTTCACGTTTTGCAGATGCAGCTCGTCAGGGCCGAAAAGAAGGACTGGGCCTTTTCTTAATTACTCAGGACCCCCAGGACATCGATGATACGGTTTTCAAGCAGGTTAATACGAAACTGATCCTTAACCTCAACAATGACGCAGCTATTACGTCTCTAAAAGTTCCGAAAGAGTACGAGCGGAGAATTCCCTATCTTAAGAAAGGACAGATGATAATTCATTCTCCGGATAACAGTGATATTGTGGAGATAATCGGGCTTTCAAATTGTGTAGTCCGACATCGTTGAGATTCATCAGACATCAAGCTAGGACTGCTCCTTAGAAAATTGATTTCACATGTACGTTCCATCAGTTCGCATTATGATGAAAAATCTATAGAGACGATTTGAAAAAGGGAATTTTAGTGCACAGAATAAAATTAAATCTCCACCGGGATAAACTCCCAGTGGTTTATGTTCTATTTTTCTGGAAAACTGCCCTTTATTCATACTTGAACTCCAGGCAAGTTTCCCGGCAGCCGGAGTTATGAAATAAGATCTTTTTCTTTATTTTTTCCATTCCGGCACTGATTTATCTTTTTTCACTTTAGCTAATTAGGAAACCACAATATACCCATATTTATTTACTGTGGAACTACCTGCTGCATTTGTTGCTGTAAGTTTAACCTTATAAGTCCGCTTTGGTATACTTATGCGTTGGATTCTGCTCGGTTGAGATTTTTCCGTCTCCAAAAGCCCATCTCCACGAAGTAGGCGTGTTTCGACTCTTGTCAGTAAAAGTAACTGTTAGTGGAGCTTTTCCTGAGGTTGGAGTTACCGAAAAATCACAACCGGTTTTTTCACTTTTAAAACAAGTATTTTGGTATACGCAGAGACGGCTGTAGCACCTTTTGCGTCTTTTACAGTCAACTTAGCGAAATATTTTCCAGGTTGAGAGTAAGTATGTACAGGATTCTTGGATTTTGACCAAGTTCCGTCTCCAAAAGTCCATGTCCATTTAGTCGGCGTTCCTGTACTTTTGTCAGTAAATGTTACTTTCAGCGGCATATTTCCTGAAGTTGGAGAAGCGGAAAAAGCAGCAACCGGTGTTTTCACATTTAAAACAAGTATTTTGGTATACGCAGAGACGGCTGTAGCACCTTTTGCGTCTTTTACAGTCAACTTAGCGAAATATTTTCCAGGTTGAGAGTAAGTATGTACAGGGTTCTTGGATTTTGACCAAGTTCCGTCTCCGAAAGTCCATTTCCATGAAGTTATTTTTCCAGTACTTTTGTCTGTAAATTGGACAGAAAATGGAGCACTACCGGTTGTGACATTCGTGACGAAGTCTGCAACAAGAGGAACTGCAACATTTATGTATTGAGGTTTTATTGTTGTATTCTTTAATCCTGTTGATGTATTCATCACTCTTAAGCTAACAGTATAACTTCCGTATGCTGTGTATGTGTGAGAAGGAGCCTTAGTAGTTGAATGCACACCATCTCCAAAGTCCCAGTACCATGAATTTATATTTCCTGTGCTGGTGTCAGTAAATTTAACTTTAAGTGGCTTGTCTCCGGAAGCAGGAGATGCCGAAAAAGCAGCAACCGGTATTGAGGGATCTGGCCCCGGATTTACAGTTATGTAATCGGATTCTTCAACCGTATCTATTCCAGCTGTATTGGTTACTGTGAGCGTTACTGTATAAGTTCCTGGTGCTGAATAAGTATGCACTGGACTTGGATCAGTTGAAGTAGCTCCGTCTCCAAATTTCCAGCTCCATCCAATTGCATTTTGTGAATTGTCTGTAAACTGAACTGAAAGAGGAGCATAACCCTTTGTAACATTACTGCTGAAGCTTGCGATAGGAGGTTCTGATGTCGATGAAACTATAAACTGCCCGAAAGCAATAGGCCTACTTCCTACAGAAACCGTGGCTGTAACCTTATTTTTTGCGGTGTCAATCACAGAGACAGTGTTGCTGTCTCCATTTGTCACATATACTTTTTTTCCATCCAGGCTAACTGCAACTCCCAAAGGATAGTTCCCTACAGACACCGTGGCTGTAACCTTATTTTTTGCGGTGTCAATCACAGAGACAGTGTTACTGCCGCCATTTGTCACATATACATATTTTCCGTTCGGAGTAACCGTTACTCCCTGAGGATATCCTCCTACAGGTATAGTAGCTGTAACAGTATTTTTTGCTGTGTCAATTACAGAAACAGTGCTGCTACCGCGGTTTGTCACATATATATGTTTTTCATCTGGACTGACTGAAACTCCCTCAGGATTGTTTCCTAGAGAAACAGTAGCTTTTGTCACGTATGCCTTTTTTTCATATGAGCTGACTGAAACTCCCTCAGGATTGCTTCCTAGAGAAACGGTGGTTTTTACAGCGTTTGTAGCTGTGTCAATTACAGATAGATCGTTGCTGAGAATATTTGTCACGTATACCTTTGTTCCTGATGGATTAACTGCAACTCCTGCAGGCCATTTTCCTACAGGCACGGTGGCTTTTACAGTGTTTGTAGCTGTGTCAATTACAGAGACAGTATTACTGTCACAGTTCGCCACATATACCTTTGTTCCTGCCGGGTTAACTGCAATTCCCCATGGATAATTTCCTACCTTCACCTGAGATGTAACCTTTTTTGTGGGTATATCAATTATAGAGACAGTATTTATGGCTTGATTCGTAACATATGCCTTTGTTCCATCTGGACTAACTGCAATTCCATAAGGATCTCTTCCTACAGGCACGGTGTCCGTAACAGTATTTGTTACTGTGTCAATTACAGAAACAGTTTGATCATCATAATTTGTAATGTATGCATATGCCCCCGCAGATGAAGCAGTTTGCTCAGTATCTGCCAATGCCGTGGACGAAACGATAGTTAAATATAAAACCAGAGTCACTGACACTAAGGCTACTGAATATAGCTTTTTGTTAATTTTCATTATCTTACTCCTTATCTTTGCTTATTTTTCATATAAAAAATGTAAATAATTAAAACTTATTTACATCCTAACTCCGCCTTTTTAGGCGCATATATGCTTTTCCGTACATATATGAGGTCAGATGATTTCGATTTAAAGATCTTATCTTGAATATGATGTGCTTAAATTTAAGTACATGTGTCGATATCAGGCGACATCTATGTGCTTAAAAATGCGGAACTAAAATTACATATTACATTCTGAATCTTTCTCCTTTAAGTTTAAGTTTTATAATAATTGGATAACTTGGGAATGTTAATAAGAAATAAAAGTGAAGCTTGGATTTTGTGAATTTTCTCTTTAACTTGTAAAAAAGACCTTTTTTAAGTGAAGCTTGGATTTTGTGAATTTTCTCTTTAACTTGTAAAAAAGACCTTTTTTAACTGTGGGCTTTCTATAAATTTTTCATATTTAGCAGCTTTATTGGTGCTTCGATTAGCTGCAAAATTAATTTATATCACTAGTGTCTTGGCAATTTAGTTGTTGAGCATAATCTTGGTAGCTTCTCACCAGTATACAACGATTTTGAGCTAATTAGATTACCAATAACTAAATTTTCATGACACTAGTACTGCGATTCCGAAGTAGATTCATAAAACTTGACTTTTGAATCGATTCGAAGAACATGGATTTTTTCCAGAAAATAAGGAATTAATTTTGGAATCGAAGCACTAGTAAATTTGTAAACTAAATTTTTTAGTTGGTATTTTCTTAATATCGGCATGTGAGCCCCTCAGACGAACTTAATAAAAGCGCTTAACTATTTTTAAAACTCCTACAATGCAGGCACACTCACACAAATTTTGAATTCAATTACACAATTTATCCATATCCAAAGCCGGTTAACAAGGAAAAATTAAAAAAATTCCCCCACCCCTCATTTAACCTTAAACTTTTTTTCGTTTTAGCTTATTGGATATTTCACTTGAACTTATTAGGATACTACAATATACCCAGGTTTCGTTAATGTCTTCGTACCTGCCGCATTGCTTACTGTAAGTTTAACCTTATAAGTCCCTGCTTTGGTATACTTATGCGTTGGATTCTGCTCGGTTGAAACTTTTCCATCTCCAAAAACCCATCTCCACGAAGTAGGCGTGTTTAGACTCGTGTCTGTAAAAGTAACTGTTAGTGGAGCTTTTCCTGAGGTTGGTGATGCGGTGAAGCTAGCAACAGGTTTTACCACTTTTGGAACAACTATTTTAACAAACTTAGAGGATGTAGCACCTGCTGCGTTAGTTACTATCAATTTAACGGTATAGGTTCCACCTTTGGAATACTTATGCGTTGGATTCTGAGTTTTTACCCGTGCTGAGTTATCTCCGAAATTCCATGCCCACTTAGTTGGATTTCCTGTACTCTTATCAGTAAAGGCAACTGTTAGTGGAGCATATGCTGTGTTCGCGGAAAAATCAGCAGCCAGCTTTACGGAATCTTTCACAGTGATATAATCTGCAACAGAATCGGATCCAAATGCATTGCTTGCTGTAAGTGTAACCTTATAGGTGCCTCCTGCTTTGTAAGTATGTACTGGGCTCTGATCGGTTGAAGTAGCTCCATCTCCAAAGTTCCATACCCAGTCAGTTGGACTGTTGGTACTCTTGTCTGTAAACTTGACATCAAGGGGAGCGATACCACTTGAGACATTACTATCAAAGTCTGCATCAGGAGTTTTTTGTGGTGAAACAGTTACTGTGGCAGTCTTTGACTCATAAAGTCCTCCGCCATTAGCATTGCTTACTTTTAAGGTAACAGTATAGGTTCCGTCCTTTGTATACTGGTGTATTGGACTCTGCTTGGTTGAAGTTGTTCCATCTCCAAAGTCCCAATTCCATGCTGTTGCACCTTTAGATGCATCATTAAAGTGGACCCAGAGCGGGGCATAACCTACACCATTGTTATCCATGGTGAAGTCTGCAACAAGTTCTGTAACAGTTATTTGGACAACCTTAGTTGAAGTAGACACAGCCTTAGTAGACTTGTCTATACAGGTTATTTTCAGGCTAGCATTATAGATTCCCGGGTTTTTATATGTATGTACAGGATTCTGAGTTAGTTTCGAACTTGTTCCGTCTCCAAAGTTCCATTCCCACTTTGTAATATCCCCGGTACTTTTGTCAGTAAATTTAACTGTTAGAGGAGCATTTCCTGAATTTTTGTCCACGGAAAAGTCAGCACCTACACCTACATGTATGTGAGTTGTCTCTTCATCTGTAGTCTTTCCACCATCGTTGCTTACTGTAAGCTTTACTGTGTAATCACCTGGTGTTGAATAAATATGAGACTGACTCTGACCATTTGTAGCTTTTACTATGGTTCCGTCTCCAAAGTCCCATACCCATGAAGTAGGTGATCCTGTACTGTTGTCAGTAAATGTTACATTAAGTGGAGCATTTCCTGAAGTTGGGGACGCGGTAAAGTTTGCTTCAGGAAGCTGTGTAACTTTTATATCTTTTGTCAAGGTACTCGTACCGTAGAGACTTTTTACCGTTAAGCTAACATGATATGTTCCGACTTCAGTGTATGTATGGGTAGGGTTAGAAGAACCTTTTGCATGTATGCCGTCTCCAAAATCCCAGTAACAACTATGGTTTCCTTCAGTGAGGTCAGTAAATTTGACTTCTAATGGTTTGTTTCCGGAATACGTGGATGCCGAAAAATCAGCACCTTTGACCACAGTTACGTAATTGGATCTTAGAAGTGTATCTTGTCCGTCTGGATTGGTTACTGTGAGCTTTACTGTGTAAACTCCTTCTTTAGTGTATGGGTGCGCAGTATTTTGCGTGGGTGCAGCAGGAGTTCCATCTCCAAAGTCCCATGCCCAGTCAGTTGGATTTTCTGTACTCTTGTCAGTAAATGTTATTTCTTGATTAGCATAAGCCGTTATGGGACCAATACTAGGATGAACACCGTCTACGTACCCAATAAAATTCGCGGTAGGTGTGGCTGCCGCCGCAATCGATGAACCTATTACCAGAAGTAAAATAAGGAGCCCGGTAACGGTTATTGCTCTATTTTTTGTTATATTCTTTTCTTTCATGCCTATCTCCTTTTCTATTTGATTCACCTTTTTCTACAAATTTTAGAGAATCACATACTCATTTTCCGATATAAAATCAGATATTCTAATTAGTATATATAAAAAATAGATATAATATAAATATATGAAAAAATCTAAATTTTATGATATACTATTAAATTATATTAGTCTTCCATTTTTTAACATGTAAATATTAATTTAAATGGACTAATATTACGTATAAAATTTAAGTAGCATAACTGTATATAAATACTTCGTTTATTTTTATAAATTAAGTATTAAAAAAATCTCATTTTCATTTCCTATGGATAATATGATTTTAGATTCAACTGATGTTCGACAAGCAGACGTAAAAGTTTATATAATTTCGCTACTGACATCGATTTAGTGAAAAGTTTATAAATTAAATTTAAATTAAAAACTATTAAATGATGGTTATTTCATTATTAATATATATTTATAACAGATTGGAAAAAACGACAGATCTTAGTAAAACTCAAATTTGCATGATCACTATTTTCAAACGAATTTAGAATAACTAACAATCAAATATATTGGTATGTTAAGAATGTACTTGCTGCCAATGTGCTTGCTGCCGAAAGTAGGATTCAAGACCATTTGGTTTTTATGAGAACATTATAAGTATTAGGGTTCTTAAAAATTGGTCCGCTTTTTAAGGATTAATGAGCTTTATTTTTGAAATTAAATATTGTCTCATTGTCCCCCGAAGTAAAATACATACGCAAACAATTTTTTTGTTATATTTAAAGGAAATATATGCTCTTAATTTCTTATTTACTCACTAATTAATCCGTTTTTATGGTTAAGTTATGTATAAAAGAAAAATGCTATCGAATGCCGTAATTACAAATAAATAAAGTTTGTTAAAAAATAAAGCTATTATTACATTCAGTTTTTCGTTTTAAAGCTTAATTTTAGTTATTATCTCAAAATTTTGATGTTAGTGGTGTATTTTTGTTTGGGGAACTCTAATTATATGCGTATAACCTGAAATAAGCATTTTGAAACTTTAATTGGCACACTGATTTTAAAGGACCCTAAAGTATATCCACCAAAACAACAAGCCTAAATAATTAATATAATTTATTAATATAATTTTACGAGCAGGAAAGATATTTTACACCTTAACCGATGACCAATGAAATGTTTTAGAATCTGCAAAATCATTTCAGATAAAACATGATAAAAAGAGAAAAGAAAAGAGAATAAAGAAAGCTGGAAGTCCAGCCTTCATTTTTTACACTTATGAGGTACTAAGGCCAAGAGCCTCTGCAACCAGCTCGATGATGTCTTCTACAACAATATCAGATTTGAGGGCATCACGGCCATCCGAGAGGTTCCTCTTACAGAATGGGCACGCACTTGAGAGGATATCTGCATTGGTTTCAAGAGCGTCCTTAACTCTGGCTTCTCCCATTGCCACAGCAAGGTCAGGCATTCCTGCTTTTACACCACCGCCAGCTCCACAGCAACGCTGGAATTCCTTTGACCTGTCCATTTCAACGAACGTAACGCCCGGGATATGGGAAAGCACAAACCTGGGAGCATTAAAGACGCCAACGTGGCGGCCAAGGTGGCAGGGATCGTGGTAGGTAATCGTCTTGTTGATAGGCTTTTCCCATTTAATCTTGTCTTCTTTTATCAGGTCTGCAAGGAACTGTGTAATATGAACAACCTCAAAAGGCAATTCTTTGCCAAGAAGCCTGGGCCAGTCGATCTTTGCAGCACGGAAACAGCCTGCACATGCAAACAGAACCTTTTTAGCACCCTTTTTCTGGAGTGCCTCTACATTGTGTCTTGCAAGTTCACGGGCCACATCATTGACATGCACCTGACCTGTCCTGATAAGGGCTGAGCCACAACACCATTCCTCTTCACCAAGCATGGTAAACTTAATGCCCAGCTTGTTAAGCACACGTGATGTTGCAAAGGCCAAAGCGAGCTGATTGTACCCTGCAGTACAGCCAGTGAAATAGACAATTTCTGCTTTGTCTTCTATTTTTACGTCTGGGGGAACCCAGGCAAGTCTGTCTTTTTGGTCCTTCATGTAAGGGTTATGGTACTGACCAACAAGTTTTGGGAATGCGTTCTGCTTCCCATAAGGACCTATACCCTTCTTTACAAGATTTGTCCTTATAGCTTCCCAGATTTCCACAGTGTTAATACCTGCTTCACAAACTGTTGCACAAACACCGCATGTGGTACAGCCATGGACATCATCTTTAAATTCTTCAAGCTCTGACTGAGGAATTTCCTGTGGACCAAAGAGTTTTGCTTTAAGTCCATAAGACTTGTTCATGTACTGCCTCCAGCGCAGGATCTTGTCTCTTGGAGCCAATCCTGGTTTCCCGCCGGAAGCGGCATAAGTCGGACACCATTTTACACACTCACCGCAGCGAACACAGGCATCAAGCTCCATAAGCTGAACTGCGGTAAGATTCTTTGTATCGATTGAAGGGGTACGTTTTGCCATCTTTTTATTCGCCTCCTTTGTTTGCAAGAAGTGCAAGCGGTATGGCGATTACATGAATATATTTACTGTATGGTATAAATGCGATACAGAAGAGCAGGGAAAATATGGAATGGAAGAGAGCAGCCGGTGGTGCTACTGAGGGATCAAGCCCAAAGCTCCAGATAAAGCCTGTTCGAATTCCATCGGCGATGAAACCGGAAATAGTAACTAAGAAAACTATTCCGATCAAAACCCAATCATACATAATGGAAGCTTCCCTGACTTCAGAGACAAACAGTCTTCTTACTAATGCTACAAGAACTCCGATAAGCAGGATATACCCGAAGATATAGTTCGGAATTGAGAGAAAATCTCTAAATTCTGCGGGGGTGAACGGGAGTGCGATTCCGATCTTTTCGGTCATTTCAACTGCAAACATCATCCCTGACAGAGCAAAGAGGGTCATCCAGCCCCCAAAAATACATAAGTGCATGATCCAGCGGAAAGGACTTCTCTTGAGAATTCTCCTCTGGAAGACGATATCAAGTATAAGAATCTCCAGAATAGGTTTTCCATGATGATGAGATTCTGCTGTTACCTGATTCCACCAGGTTTTTAAGAATGTGATTGCACTTCCTTTTTTTCCTTCCTGAGGCTCAAGAGCATAACCTGTGACTCCTGTCCCCCATTTCTGGAAGTTACTTATTAGACCATATAAGAAAATCACAAAAGCTATTGCGCTGAATATCATAATCTGGACAAACGTCATCCTTAGTACATCCGAGAGCCCAGAAAAATAAAGCATTTCCTCACTGATAGTTATTCCTCCTATGTATGGATCAAAAACTGGAAATTAATACTGCTTTTACAATTGTCATGTTACAGAACATCAATGATAGTAAAGACAGAATGATAGCCATAGCGACTGTCTACATAAGGTTTGTATAGTCTGTTAGTCTTTGTATCTATTATATTTAAACATTATCTTTATTAAACAATAGATTAAAAGCCCACTGAGTCGCAAAAAATGAGTTGAGCGGAAGTAATCAAGCAAGAAAGAAAAAAGTGAAAGTATAAGAAATAATATGTAAATTATAATATAAGGATTATATAAAGATTTTATAGAATTCTTCTGGACGGTAAAATAAGAAATTAAGCGACAAAAAAGTAAAAAGTAAAATTGCAGGAAAAGCGAAAGTAAAGTACAAACCTTTTCAAAAAAGGCTTGAGCGAAAACCCTAGCAACAACGTGGTCGGCGTGATAAAACGGAGCAACGGTTGCGGCACAAACCTTTTCAAGAAAGGCTTGACCGAAAACTCGAGAAACGTTTGAGTTTGAGGAAACTGTCCCCAAACCCTATCGGCGTAATAAACCGGCGCAACGGTTGTGGCACAACCCTTTTCAAAAAAGGCTTGACCGAAAACTCCAGCAACAACGTGGTCGGCGTGATAAAACGGAGCAACAGTTGTGGCTCAACGGTTGAGGGTCAACCATTTTCAAAAAGTGCTTATCGAGAAATATTGGTTTAGGTAAAAAGCGCCTCTGAAAATTAAGAGAGCTTTTTACAATCCCACTTCTTCTTTGAATTTCTCAAGCCCGATCTCGTCAATAACTTCTCCTATTCTTCTTGGCTTTGGATATTTCTTATAAAAGTTGATTATTTTTTCAACAAGATCCAGAGCCTGCTCTTCGGTGAGGTCTTTTGCCACTACGCTACCAAGTCTCGGACGGGGTCCTGCACTGCCCCCGACAGATAAAGTAAAGCCTTTTGCTGTACCCATTAGCCCTATATCTTTTATCATAGGTTCGGAACACGAATTCTGACAGCCGGAAACCCCCATTTTGAATTTGGAAGGAAGCTGCATCCCGTGGTACTTTTCATCAAGTTTTAATCCAAGCCCTACTGAATCCTGTTTGCCCCTCTTGCAAAATGTAGTGCCTGGGCAAATTTTAACGCTGCGGACACAAAGTCCGATAGCAGCTCCGGGTTTTAGATTCAGCTCTCCCCATGCTGCATCCAGATCTTCTTCTTTTAACCCTACAATTGCAATCCTCTGGGCCGAGGTAATCTTAAGGGCAGCAGCCCCATACTTTTCTGCAATGTCAGCTATTTTTCTAAGAGTTTCCGGGTATACGATTCCCCCAGGAATATGGGGAGCAATTGCATACGTTTCGCCATCTCTTTGCAGAATTGCAGCTTTTTCGGGAAGATCCCCTTTCACATACTCACGACTTACCATATTATACACTCCTCCAACTTAACTGATTCATATTTACTTCAAGATTGTTTAACTTGGCCTTTACTTTGAATTTGCTCAATTTAATACTTATTTTCAAAATTTATTTGATTTGATGTCTGTTTCACAATTTTATTGCTACTCGCCTTAGATTTTGATAGCATTATTTAGCCTAAGACTGGCGTCGAAAATCGGAAGCAAAAGCTAAATTCATAGATCAGAGCCGATAAATTACTGAATCAATTAGCAGATACAGCAAGTTCTGATTCAGCTCCCCCTGAAATTAGACCCCCATACAGAAGGTGAAGAATCCGATATTCCACCACTTTTCCGGATTAAAATATATTTAGAATCCAGGAAAAGATTTCAGACTCTAACTATATTGCTCAAAATAATATAATAACTGTATGCATGACATAATTCAGCTTTTTATAGCTCTACATAACTTGTTACAATACTACAAATCTGGTATACACTAAAGAACTGGAAATTACAGTTAGAGTTTGGTGTAATACCTTGAATTTAATATAGAACCATAGAACTTTCTATAATTCACAGAGTTGTAACAAAATTTTAAAATCTTGAGCAAATTAACCAGCCTAAGTACAACAAGCAGAGCAATTAGCGATAAAAAATAGTTAGCAATTCAAAATGTCAACTTATAACTTAAAATGAAAAAAGGATCAAAAGATCCTTTTTTCTTATTGCTGTTTTCTCATCCTTTCCAGAAATCCGTTAAGCCCTGCTTTATGCCTGGCTTCATCCAGAGATGCCTTTTCAAAGAAAAGAGCAGCTTTTGTATTGCCTTCCTTCCTAGCTAATTCTGCAGCTTCAGCTTTTTCAATTTCGGCTTTACTCTCTCCTTCAAACATCATTTCCAGATTTTCAAGAGTTGATTCTTTAACAAGTCCCAGGATTTCAGCTACCTCGGTGGCATGCCAGGCCTCGTCCATGGCGACCTGGCGGAGGTAAACCGCAACATCCGGAAATCCTTCTCGCTCAGCAATCTTTGACATTGCGAGATACCAGCCAACTTCAGTAGTCTCTCCTTTAAATGTGTTTTTTAGAATTTCTTCAAGAGTCATTGAATCACCATTTCTTTTTTAAAAATCAATTTTATAGTTAAAACATAGGGTATTCTTTGAATTTAAGTTTTAGCCACAGTTGAGGTTAATATCAGAACGGAACCTTATGATTTGATCTTTCTATCTCATCTTTTGATTTCATCTTTCTATCTAATTAGCTAACTTAAGACTAATCGAACTTAAGATTAATCGAACTCAGGACTAATATATTTGGGAGTAACGTGAGGAGAAATAATATTTCTGAATTCAAACAGTGAAGAAACTACAAAGAAGGAAGAACCAAAAAAGCAAAAGCTAAAACAGGAAAGGACTGAAATAGGAAAAAGAAACGACAATAAAACAGAAATAAACCACAATAAGACCAAAACATAATAAGACCAAAACATAATAAGACCGAAACATAATAAGACCGAAACATAATAAGACCAAAACATAAATAAAACCAAAGCACACCACAATGAAACCGAAACACACGAAAAATAATCTGCATGAAAATATATATTGATGAGAAGAATGTACATGCTGTGGGAAATGCAAGGCTGCCTACCCTAAAGGCCCGAAGGTTTATTCAATAGAAGAAAAACACTGAAGAAAAGTCTGCGTTTTAGAGGATCCCTTCACTGCCCGGGTTGCAGGATGTGTGTGACTGTCTATATGGAAGATGTAATCACACTTGAAAACTGATTTTAAAAAAGGATTGAGAAATTTGTCACTTAAGATTCGTATAGTACTTGTAGAGCCCATGTATCAGGGAAATGTCGGATCTGTTGCAAGAGCAATGAAGAACTTTGGATATAATGACCTGGTGCTTGTAAATCCCTGTAAACTTGAAGGAGAAGCAAGAGCCATGTCATCTCATGCAAGAGATGTCCTTGAAGGAGCAAGAATTGTCTCAACGCTTGAAGAAGCTGTGAAAGGCGCAAACCTGAGGATAGGAACTACAGGGGTAGCAAGCCTGAAAACCGGGGAACACGTCCGTCTTCCACTCTATACCTCCAGAGAGCTCAAAGAGAGACTGAAAGATTGCAGCGGCACGATTGCAATTCTTTTCGGGCGCGAAGACACAGGTTTCCGGAACGATGAGCTAAAAAGTTTTGATATGCTTTTTACGATTCCAACTTCTGAAATATATCCGATTATGAATCTATCACACGCCGTTGCAGTGGTGCTTTACGAACTCTCGGATCTGGAAGGAGGGAACAGTCCGCTTGCTGATGGGTTTGATCTCCAGCTTTTATACGAGCATATGGAAAAACTACTGGAGGAAATCGATTATCCCCCTCATAAAAAAGATAAAACTTATCTGATGCTGCGGAGAATATTCGGAAGGGCAGGGCTAACCCCCAGGGAAGTTCAGACTTTAAGAGGCATAATAAAAAAAACCGAGCGAAAAATGGGATACGCATTAAACGAACCTGAGGGTCAGGAAACAGAAATTTCGGCCAGTATAGAAAAGTTCATATGAGAATAAACCTGTTTTTACATCAGAATTTGTGATACATATTATTACTTTTTTTTTAAATTCTTTTTTAGACAGAAAACCGTAACGACAAATGAAAATTTTACCTAAAGCCAGATAGAGAATGATATGACTGAAACAGAAAGCAAGTGGGATGAAAAGCTAAAGAGGTTTTTTAAAGACTACTACTGGAATGAAATCCTCCAGCTTGCAAACGAGTATCCGGATCAGCGAAGCCTTAGCGTAGATTTTACGGATATAGAGAAGTTTGACAGAGAGCTTTCAAAAGAGTTTCTTGACCATCCAGGAGAACTTATAAAGGCGGCTGAGGCTGCCCTAAAAGAAATTGACCTTCCTGTAGAAAAAAGCATGGAAGAGGCTCACGTAAGGGTAATAAGAATCCCAAACCGAATACCTATAAGGGAGTTAAGAAGCAAGCACCTCTCGCGCTTTATTGCAATCGAGGGTATGATAAGGAAAGCAACTGAGGTGAGACCAAGAATTACTAAAGCTGCTTTTGAGTGCCTCAGGTGTGGATATCTTACTTTTGTAGATCAAAACAGCTTCAAATTCGAGGAGCCCTTTGCAGGTTGTGAAGGAGAGAATTGTGGAAAGAAAGGGCCCTTTAAGGTAAGGATAGAAGACTCTACCTTTATCGATGCACAGAAACTGCAGATCCAGGAATCACCCGAAAACCTGAAAGGAGGTTCACAGCCCCAGAGTCTTGAGGTGGACTCCGAAGACGACCTGACAGGAAATGTTACCCCCGGAGACAGGGTTATAATTAACGGAATTCTGAACTCAAGGCAGCGCACTCTGAAAGATGGGAAATCTACCTTTTATGACCTTGTGCTCGAAGCAAATTCCATAGAGCAATTGGATAAGGATTACGACGAACTTGAAATAACTACTGAAGACGAAGAAGAGATCCTTGAACTTTCCCGTGATCCTGAAATATATGGCAAAATTGTTAGTTCTGTTGCACCTTCTATCTACGGATACGAGGACATAAAAGAAGCTCTTGCCCTTCAACTGTTTTCTGGAGTTGTGAAAAACCTTCCTGACGGTTCCAGAATAAGGGGCGATATACATATTATGCTTGTAGGAGACCCTGGAATTGCAAAATCCCAGCTCCTGCGCTATGTTGTCAAACTCTCCCCCAGAGGCGTTTTTACTTCAGGGCGGAGTGCGTCGGCAAGCGGTTTGACTGCAGCTGCCGTAAAAGACGACCTCAACGACGGACGGTGGACAATCGAAGGCGGCGCCCTTGTCATGGCTGATATGGGAATCGCTGCGGTTGACGAAATGGACAAAATGAAAACTGAGGATAAAAGTGCCCTGCATGAGGCAATGGAACAGCAAACCATAAGTATTGCCAAAGCGGGAATTATTGCTACGCTTAAGTCCCGTTGTGCCCTCCTGGGGGCTGCAAATCCAAAATACGGGCGTTTTGACCGGTATGAAGGCCTTGCAGAACAAATAAACATGCCGCCTGCATTGCTTTCCCGTTTTGATCTTATCTTTGTTTTGCTCGATACTCCTGACCATACCCTCGACACCAAAATTGCGAACCATATCCTGCAGTCTCACTATGCAGGAGAACTCTTCGAGCAGCGGGAAAACCTTCCTGGATCCCATATTACGGAAGATATTGTCGAAGCCGAAATGGAAGTAATCGAACCTGTCATACAGCCTGAAATCATGAGAAAATACGTTGCATATTCCCGGAAAAATGTGTTTCCTGTAATGGAGGAAAATGCAAGGGCTCACCTGATAAATTTCTATACGGATCTTCGAAAAACCGGAGAGAGCAAAAACACACCTGTGCCCGTAACTGCGAGGCAGCTTGAAGCACTCGTCCGCCTCTCAGAAGCAAGTGCAAGAGTCCGCCTGAGCAATACAGTCACGCTTGAAGATGCAAAAAGAACTATCAAAATCGTGATGAATTGCCTGAAAAACGTAGGTGTTGACCCTGAGACCGGAGACCTTGATGCAGATATACTTGCATCTGGTACAAGTATGAGCCAGAGAAACAAGATAAAAATCCTGAGAGATATAATTAAAAAGGTAAGTGAGAAGCATCCGGGAGCTAAAGCCCCTCTAGAAGAGGTTTATGCTATAGCTGAAAACGAACACGGGATAGACAGGGTTCATGCCGAAGAGAACATTAAGAAAATGAAGCAAAGAGGAGACCTGCTTTCTCCGGATCAGAACCATATAAGGCTTGTTTAAGTTTAAGGTTTGTTTAAGTTTAAGGTTTGTTGAAGTTTAAGGTTTGTTGAAGTTTAAGGTTTGTTGAAGTTTAAGATTTGTTGAAGTTTAAGGTTTGTTGAAGTTTAAGGTTTGTTGAAGTTTAAGGTTTGTTGAAGTTTAAGGTTTGTTGAAGTTTAAGGTTTGTTGAAGTTTAAGACTTGTTTAAGCTGAAACGAAGCAAAGCACTGAAAGTTTCAGGATATGTTTTCCAGATCCATGGAAAGCGAAAAAAGCCTACATAACACCTACGTAGCAATTATGTGAGGACGGTTAAGCTGTAAATACTAAAAGGGCAATATTATTTAAAAGGGAGAGTATGTATATAAAAATCTATAAAAATGGGGAGCATGTGCTTGTTGCGGCCTGCGATAAGGAAGTGCTCGGAAAGACCCTGAAACACGACAATACCGTAGTGGAGATCAGCAGGGCCTTTTATGAAGGAGAACACGTTTCCGAAGAAGAACTCAAGAAAGCCCTTGAAGAAGCTACGACTGCAAATATCTTTGGAGAAAAAACGATTAAGTTTGGTATAAAATGCGGGTTGATCGATCCGGATTCAGTAATAATAATTGACGGCGTACCTCACGCCCAGATCTTCAGGGTCTAATCCAGTTGCTGAATTAATCCCTTGAGAGCCTGAGTCAGCGAAAGCCAAACAACTGGTTTTCAGGGCTGATTATATACCGGAATAGATAACATATGTATAAAATAAAATGCAGATTGTGATACAGTGACTGAGAACATTGACGAAGCCGGAATCAGAGCGCCGACAGAAAAGGAGCTGATCTCCGCAGTTGTGGAAAAACACAGACGGTTTCTGGAAGAATATAAAAAAGAATTTGGAGAACTGGACAGCAGGCTGATCCAGGTCGAAGAAAATGTAAAAAATGCAAAGAATTTCAGAATCCGGATGGAGGAGAGAAAAGAAGTCCTCAAGGAGAAGCGCCAGCTGTTTTACCATCAGACCGAAGCACTCCTTGAAATAGAAATCTTTTCTAAGCTGGACCTGATTACTGCAAACAAACTCAAGGAAGAGTTTAAAAAACTCAAAGGGCAGATCGAACCTGAAGATGAGCAGAGACTTAAAGACTCATTTATGGAAAACCTGCGTGAAACTATTCGGGCAGCCGGACCTGGAGAAAATGTTCTCCTGCAAGCGGATGCCAGAATGGAAGAAGCCAGGAATTCAAATATTGAATTAAAAGAAATAATAAAGTCTGAAAAACAACTTGTAGAGGACGACGGCAGCAAAAGTGAAGAGATTTCTAAAAGCAAATCCCAGCATAAATGGCTCAGCACCAAAATAAAGAACCACGAAGAAGCCTTAAATTACTGGGAAAAATTGAAAGTATAACCCTTTTTCGAAAACACGCGGGTGATAGTACATGACCAACGACGTTTCAAGCACAGAAATTGCAACGGCCGACCTTTCAAACCTTAACGAACGGGAGCTGAAGGGCAAGGTAAACGAGCTCAGGAGCAAGATAGAGAAAAGTGAAAGGCAGTTGGCATCGATTTTTAAGGAACTTAAGATTAACAGGACCGATATCGACGAGCTGAAAGAAAAGAGAGACTCTCTGAACCATCAGGTTAAGGAAAGGGTTGCAAAAGCACAGGAACTAAGAGACAAACGGGACGATATTAACAAAGCAATCAGGGAGTACAAAGGAAAAAGAAGTGATGTAAACTCAAAGACGCAAGAACTGTTTTCAGGAATTGCGGGACTCAAGGAACAGCGGGACGAATACAATAAATGTTCCCACGGAAGTGTGGAATCCCTCACAAAGGCTTATGAAGCCGAACTTGACGCTTTTCTTAATAAAGAACTGCCTCTTGCAGTGGAAATAAAAATCTTTCAGAAACTGAACGACCTCGATAAACGTCTGCAAGCTGCAAAGAAGGCAAATGAACTGCATGCGCAAATCCAGGAAAGTTATAAAGAATCAAAAGGAATTCATAAGAGAGGAGATGAACTCCACGAAAAGATCCAGGACCTCTCAGACGAATCTCAGACCTGCCACCTGGAAATGCTCGAAAATTTTAAGTCTGCAGACGAAACCCGAAAAGAAGCAAACACATATCATGCTCAGCTTACGGATAAAATCACAAATATAAACTCAATTAAAGAAAAAATCGACCCGCTTAAGACCAGCATTGCTAATAACCGGAAGGAACTCTCCTTATATCTGGACAGGTTAAAAGACCTGCAACTTATGAAAGAAGAACATAAGGTAAACCAAAAACACAGTGACGCCCGCGAAAAACTTCAGAAAAACGCTCGTATGAGCCTTGAAGATCTTAAGCTCCTTATCGAGAAAGGGGACGTTAAATTCTCCAATGAATAAGAACTCGGGAAACAGGAAGCCGGAGACAAAAACCAGTTTCAGTGAAAATGCCCCCGGTTTATTCCTTTTAAATGGATTTTATTTTTATCTATTAAAATGACTTTCTATTTACTTCGTTTAAATAATTTTATTTTATTGCTCGATTAAAATCCGTTGTTATTCCGTTTAAATCGATTTACTTCATTTAAATAATTTTATTTTATTCTATTTTATTGCTCGATTAAAATCCGTTGTTATTCCGTTTAAATCGATTTACTTCGTTTAAATAATTTTATTTTTTCTTCCTTTTTCCTGCAAAGAAACCTGTCACCAGAAGCACTGCTCCCAGCCCAAGGAGGAAGAGAGACATATCAAAGCCCTCAGCTTGAGTTTCCAGTCCAGGGTCGTCGGAAGAAGAGGTATTATTCGAAGCGTTGTCAAAAGATTCGGTTGGCGTTTGAGGCATAGGAAACCTGGGGTCAAGATACTGGTATACAGGTGAAAACTTCACAAGCACTCCATCTGCTCCTTCGTATATCGTATCCACGGTAAGATTAAGGATTTCCGTAGAGTTATGAGAATACACAAATTGAGAGCCTTCAGTAACGATACCATCCTGAAGGGGAACTCCGTTTCTACTAATTTCAATCCAGACTCTTTTGCCTTCGGTATCTGTGCCTTTTATGTAAAGCTGATAATCCTGTAAAAAGTTATGAGAATAGCCTGACCTGATGTAAATTTCCTCTCCATTGATAGCAATAATAGAAAGGCTGTCTTTATCGGCAGGAATAATCGAAAGATTTCCTTTATCGTCAGCAGCTAAAGCAGGTAATATCGAGTAAAAGACTGAGAAGCATAAGGAAATAAGGAGGAAAAAGAAAAATACAGAAACAAGGTTTGTCTCCTTAATTTCCTTTCTTCTTTGTTTATCTGGACCGCGCATAAATGCATCTGCCTGCAATAATTTCTTCTTTGGTATCGTCGGCTTTTCTTATTACAAGAGCTCCGTCTGGGGTTACTCCTACGGCTTTGCCTTCTATAATTCGTGAGGGCGTCGTGACTTTTACATCTCTTCCTATGGTATCGGAGAGAGCAAGCCAGTCATTGAGAATGTGTGAGAAAGGCTGGGTCTTGAAGAGTATATACTGCTGCTCAAGTTCAAAAAGGAAATCTTGCAGGAACGAGACCCTTTTTATATGCATTCCAAGCTCGGCTTTCAAAGTTGTGGAGCCTGCACGGAAAGATTCAGGGATATCTTTCAAATCCATGTTTACATTAATCCCTATTCCCAGCACAACATAATCTACTCTATCCACTTCGGCCTTTGCCTCGGTAAGAATTCCGCAAACCTTTTTTCCATTAATTCGGACATCATTTGGCCATTTAATGCGAGCATCAAGGTTCATATTGCGAATAACGTTTGCAACTGCAAGCCCTGCAACCAGGGTAAGCCTTGAGGCATGCCTCAGAGGAATTCCGGGCTTCAGGATTACAGACATCCAGATTCCACCATGAGGAGAAATCCATTCTCTGCCCAGCCGACCCCGACCTACTTTCTGCACTTCGGCAATCACAAGCGTGCCTTCGTCTTCCGATGCCGCAATTTCTTTTGCAATACTGTTTGTAGAAGTTACCTCTTCGAAATAGTGGATTTTTTTCCCCAGAAGAGTTGTTTTGAGACCCATCTGGATTTCTTCCGGGTACAGGAGCTGGGGTACGGATTTCAGGACATATCCCCTTTTCGGAGATGATTCTATCTCATAACCATCAGCCTGAAGGGACTTGATATACTTCCAGACCATTGTCCTGGAGATCCCTAACTTGAGCCCCAATTCCTCGCCGGAAACAGGACCTTTCTGTGCATCTTTAAGTGCCTTGATAATTCGAGATCTTTTATCTCCCATCCTCGTACCCCATACAAATGTATGCGTTAAACCGTATATATTTTTTTAGTTTCAATTGATTCATATCGAACTGACTGGAATCCTATTCCTGTATCTCAGGAGGATACATGTCACCGCTGTGTTTTCTGGGCCATGCTCACATAGGCGTGCACGGCAGCCGTAATGGCCGCAACTTTTTTGTCTTTTGCTTCAAGAGCCGAAGCCAGAGTAGCCCCTTTTTCAGCATCTGCTTTGACAACCTCTTCAACGGCTTCCAGAATATTATGATCTTCGATAAAGGCCGTTGTCAGGTCGCCCCTGCGGAAGGCCGGGTTACGCATGACCGCTTTATGGAAGGGTATATTGGTTTTTACTCCAACGACCACATACTCATAAAGAGCTCTTTCCATCCTGGCAATCGCTACATCTCTTGTCTTTGCCCAGACGCAAAGTTTCGAAATCATTGAATCGTAATACGGAGAAATGGTGTAACCCGTATGTACTCCACTGTCCACTCTGACTCCAGGCCCGCCTGCTGACCGGTATCCACGGATCTTTCCTGGAGACGGAGCAAAGTCGTTTAACGGATCTTCTGCATTGATCCTGCACTCAATAGAATGCCCATCAATAACAATGTCTTCCTGTTTAAACTCAAGCTTTTCTCCCCAGGCTATCCTGAGCTGCTCTCTTACAATATCGACACCTGTGACCATCTCAGTTATCCCGTGTTCGACCTGCAAGCGAGTATTGACTTCAAGGAAATAGAAGTTGCCCTTTGAATAAAGAAACTCCACTGTCCCGGCATTTACGTAACCAATTGTCTTTGCTACCCTGACCGCGGCTTCTCCCATCTTTGCCCTGAGTTCAGGAGTCATGATAGGTGAAGGAGCTTCCTCAATAAGCTTCTGATGCCGTCTCTGGATGGAGCATTCCCTATCCGAAAGGTAAATTGTGTTTCCATATCCGTCTGCCAGAATCTGGATCTCTATGTGTCTGGGTTCATCTACATATTTTTCAATGAAAACCGAGGAGTCACCAAAAGCTGAGCCAGCCATTTGCCTGGTAGAGCTGAGTGCAGCGGCAAGTTCGTCGCTGGAATTAACTACTTTCATCCCAATTCCGCCGCCACCTGCCGAGGCTTTAATCAAAACAGGATAGCCGATCTCTTCTGCAATTTTTACAGCCTCGACCGGATCCTCAACTGCATCTTTCGTCCCGGGCACAACAGGAACACCAGCCTTCACCATAAGATTTCTGGCCCTGATCTTGCTTCCCATCTCGGCAATCACATGGCTTGGAGGACCTATGAAAACAATTCCTTCTTCCTCACAGCGTTTTGCAAAGACCGGGTTTTCGGAGAGAAAACCATAGCCCGGATGAATTGCTTCAGTTCCTGTGTTTTTTGCAACTGCAAGAATAGCTTCCATATTCAGATAGCTCTGGCTGGAAGGGGCCGGGCCTATCAGGTAGGCCTCGTCTGCATATTTGGCAAATAGGGCGTTTTTATCAGCTTCCGAACAAACCGCAACCGTGGAAATCCCAAGTTCACGGCATGCACGCATAACCCTGATCGCAATCTCACCGCGGTTTGCAATGAGTACTTTTTTGAACATAATGCCTTCCACCTCACTATATTATTCGATCGACATGATTATGTCGCCAGGAGATACAGTGTCCCCTTCGGAAACAAAAATCTCTTTCACAACACCTGAATGGGAAGCATGAACAGCGTTTTCCATTTTCATAGCTTCGATGACAGCGATTGTATCGCCTTCTGCAACTGTATCTTCAACCTTGACTTTAAGGGAGAGAACCATGCCCTGCATTGAGACGCACACAGCTCCTTTTACAGATTTAGCACTCGGCTTTTTGGGAGAAGCCTCAGATATGGAAACTTCCCCACCAAAAGGTTCAATCCTGACCTCATAGATTTCTTCATCTACTTCGACCTTGAAATGAGTTGGGACTTTGTGTTCCTGCTGCACTTCAGGAGCAGGGGCAACTACTGCAAGAGATTCCTCTTCCATTTCTCCTTTCAGGAATTTTGGAGCGATAGCCGGATAGAGAATATAGGTAAGTATGTCTTCTTCAGATTTAGCAATACCCATTTCTTCGGCTTCCTTTTTCCGTTTCTCATATTCAGGCTTAAGGAGATCGGCAGGACGGCAATGAATAGGTTCCTCGTCCCCGATTATCTTGCCTATTATTTCCGGGCTTATGGGAGCAGGAGGGCGCCCGTATAGGCCGCGCACATAATCCTTAACTTCTTTTGGAATAACCTTGTAGCGTTCGCCCATGAGCACGTTAAGAACCGACTGGGTGCCCACGATCTGGCTTGTAGGGGTGACAAGAGGCGGATATCCAAGCTCCTTTCTAACCCTGGGCATTTCATCAAGTACGGCATCATATTTGTCAAGAGCGTTCTGTTCTTTTAGTTGAGATACAAGGTTAGAGAGCATTCCGCCCGGGATCTGGTAGATAAGCACGTTGGTATCGATCTGTTCGGAAATAGGGTCAAGTATGCCCCGGTATTTCTCTTTTAATATTTTGAAATATTTAACGGCTTCTTCAAAAGCATTCAGGTCCAGCCCGGTATCGTAAGGAGTGCCTTTGAGGGCAGCTACGACTGTTTCGGTCGGAGGCTGAGAAGTCCCCCAGGCCAGGGGAGAAAGTGCAGTGTCCAGAATATCGACTCCTGCTTCACAGGCTGCCATATAGCTCATTGGAGCCATTCCAGAAGTGCAGTGGCAATGCAGAGAAATTGGAATGGAAATTTCTTTTTTCATGGCACTGATTATACGTGTGGCGTCATTTGGGGAAAGAAGGCCTGCCATATCTTTAATACAGATAGAATCGCACTCCAGTTTTTCAAGCTGTTTTGCAAGTTCAACGTATTTCTCAACGGTATGCACCGGACTTATGGTGTAGCAGACCGTACCCTGTACGTGCGCACCAAGACCTTTTGCCACTTTGATAGAGAATTCCATGTTCCGGATATCATTGACAGCATCAAAAATCCGGAAAATGTCAATTCCGTTCTGGTAGGACTTAGTAACGAATTTCTCGACCACGTCATCAGAATAGTGCCTGTACCCTACAAGGTTCTGGCCTCTAAGCAACATCTGAGCGTAGGTGTCTTTCATTTCTTTTTTGATATCCCTCAGGCGCTGCCAGGGATCTTCATTAAGGTAGCGGATACAGCTGTCAAAGGTGGCGCCTCCCCACATTTCAAGGGAGAAATACCCTATCTGGTCCAGTTGTTCAACCACTTCGAGCATATCTCTTGTCCGCATTCTGGTTGCCAGTAGAGATTGATGTGCATCCCGGAGGATGGTTTCGGTAATTTTTACACTCATGGATGAACCTCTTAAAGTAGAATCAAAATAACCGGATTTACTATTCCTAATAGTAGACTTTGAACGGTTGTTCCGGGGGGTTCATTTGATATTCCGGAATTATCCAGGTTAAGATTTTGATCCGTTTGAGTAAAGTGTATAAGTCCTCAGATTACGGTTTTAATGCGATTTTCTGTGGTTTTACCGGAAAGAGGGATTTTTCGGTTATATTTAACCGATTTTCCGGAACCGCAACCAGAGGATAGCAATTTTACATATGTGAACGCAGTACTCAATAGATCTGCGTTGATAACTTTAATATTCAATTGTTAACAAGTATATACTTTTCGCCTGTTAACATTAAGAGGGCAGCTTTTAAAAAAGTTCCAGGTTCCTGATATAACTTAAAAACCATTTAAAAAATTATGGTTAGAAAACTAAAGTTTTAAGAAAGCTGGAAACAAAAAATATACTTGTCTGAACCGGGAAATAGCAATTTCCTTGAGTTTGCAGCCTCCAGGTTAAGCTTTTTGTTTTCTTCCTACAAAGAACCACTGATCGTAAGTTCCTTCAGAATCGGTGTTATCTACAATCTCACCTTTAACTCCTGCCCTGAACAGGGCCCCGGCAAGAATTTCAGCCTCAGGCTTGCTGCTAACCGTAAAAAGCATGAGAGCACCCTCATTTGCGACCGACGCCGCCTCTCTCATAATATTTACCCAGAGATCTTTATTGAATTCATAGACAAGCCCCAGCATAAATCCCATCACGGCATCAAAACTTTCTGGCTCAAAATATCTGGAAAGAGCTGTTGCATCCATTACAACCGTTCTTTGAGGGTTCAAAACCCCCTGCTCAAGCCCCTGGCAAACTGTACATTTATTAATTTCTACAGCCAGCGGGTTGAGCCCAAGCCTGTAGAGAGCAAGCGTGGACATCCCATTTCCACAGCAGACTTCAAGAAGCCTGCCTTCAGGGTAAATCCCCTTTTTTTGAAGAACATCAAAGATTTCTGCGACCTTTCGCACACGATTTTCAGAAAAGACACTTCCGTAAGACTCGGGCCTGACCGCGCAACCCGGGCAGAGATTCCGGTTTACAAGCATGAGCGAATAGTACTCATTAACGACGTCTCGCCAGGTTTCCGAAGAAATTTCAATATCTCTTTCAGGGAGATTAAAAGTAAGAAGAGAGTCTGCAAGGGCCTCAAAATTCTTTTTAGAGCTATCTCTCGCAAGAGCTCCCGTAAAAACCGACCAGAAATCTACAGGGACTTCCTCGTCTGCCGAATTAAAAAGCAAAAGCCCAAGTGTGTGCTCCCCTTCGTAAACTCTCAGGAGCCGCACCTTCCTTGCCTCTGCAAACCTCCGGACCCCTTTAAGATAGTCAAGTGTACGCTCAATAGTCCTCTGGGCGAGATAGCTTTCCTCTACAAAATAGACGTCTTCATTAATGCCAAGGAGTTCCTGTAAAAGCATATCTGTTTAGATTCGGATAATCTCATATCAAGATTTCGAAAAAGAAATCTACACCGGGTTTACTACCGCCAAATAACCGTAAATTAAAACAGTTATTCTCGCCCATAATTCACTCCTCTTGACCCGCAAGCTTTTAAACAAACTGCTTTCCTACAAGCCTTTTCAAAAAAGCTTGAGCAAAAACAACGTGGTCGGCATAATCAATCGGCGCAACGGTTGTAGCACAAACCTTTTCAAAAAAAGCTTGAACGAAAACCTCACCAATGGTTGAGTTTGGATTTGATGAATTGGTCCCCGAACCCTATCGGCGTGATCAACCGGCGCAACGGTTGCTACACAGCCGCAACTCTCCCGAAAAGCACTATTGAAATTGAGATTACATCACAACTCATAGAAAATTCCCGATTCTCTGTGCTCCCTAAGCAGAACTCGGGCGACTCAGTCTGTTTGAGCAGACGAAGCAAGCAAAACAGACACGGGCTCCCAAAGCGGAATTTATGCTATAAATAAAAACAAATGATGAAGCTCTGGAAAGTGAAATAAAGGAGAAAAAGCTATTAAAAGCTGAAAGGAAGTAAAAAACCCCAATATAAGCAAAGTTATTTATATAATCTGATTACAAAATCAGGGATTATAAGGATATATATTAACAAATAAAGAAGATTGGAGGATAATATGGCAAAAGTAATACCATTTGCACCAATTGAGCGTTTAATAAGAACCGCAGGTGCTCATAGAGTTAGTGAGAGTGCGGGAATGGCCCTTACGGAAATTCTGGAAGAATATGGACTTGAGATTTCAAGAGAAGCAATAAAACTTGCAGAACATGCAGGCAGAAAAACTGTAAAAGCTGAAGACATAAAATTAGCAAAAGAAATGCTGTAAACTAAGACTGTCCACCCCTTAGCACTATTTACCAGTGACGTCTTGCTTTACGGGACGAAACAGAAAATAAAATGCTGGTACCCAGCATTTTCCTATTTTTACGTGAGATTCAATTATGCGGTGGCAGTTTCCAGATTTACTACGGTTAGGATTCCACAGAGCAGATCTTTGATCAGAAGTGAGATTATGCTCCAAGAACCATATCAGCGAGACTTATACCTGTTACAGTAACTCCCGTTACTATAATTCCTGCTATCATCACCCCTGCAGCAATTGCAGGCAAGGCATGCCTGAACTTGACCCCGAAGACAAATGCCGCTGCACAGCCAGACCAGGCTCCAGTAACCGGCAGGGGTATGGCTACAAAGATGGTTAGCGCAAGAAGCCCGTATTTTTCAAAACTCTCGGCATTTTTCCGGCGAGTCTTTGAGAAGAGCCAGGTGAAGAAAGTATCAAAGATCGAGTAACGTCTGAGATAGTTCGAGACCGGCTCAAGAAAGAGCAGAAGGGGGATTACAGGAAGGAGGTTTCCAATCACTGAGAAGAAGAATGCATCGAAGGGACCCATTCCATAGATGCCCATTGCAACAGGGATTGCCCCTCTCAGTTCGGAGATAGGTATAGCTCCTATAATCAAAACTGCAAGCCAGTGGGGAACAGACCCCAACATTTCTACTAATGTTATTTCAACAGACATGGTAATCAGGATTTATTAATTCCGTATGATCCTATTTAAAAAAGGCCGAATTCAAGCCTTTTTAACTGTTCTTGAGAGACCTGGGATGAAGATAAGCCTTATTCCAAGTCATCAAAACCTTTAATCCGGGTTAGAAAGCGCAAAATGCGCGAGTAAAGCTTCGAGCTGGATCTTTTCAGTCGCTCCTTCAGTTAACCTGAAATCAATCTCACCTATTATGTCCACGAGTTCGACAATGCGCTTTTCAGAGAGCCCAAGATCCAGAATCATCCGGTTATCCATTTCGGAGATTGCCCTGTAAATCTGTCCAACTATATCTTCTCCGGAAAGCCCCTCTTCGTAGAGCAACCTGTTAAGTTCCTTTCGAGCAGCCCTGAAATTTCCACGCAGGGCAGTTTCAATCAAGTTTCTGATATCTTCCGGATTTGCGGTTGCAGTAGTCCTGTAAATGGTTTCCCTGGATATAGATTTATTCGGCTCAACGAAAGCAGCAGCCTGGAGAGAATTTACGGCTTTTCTCATATCTCCCTGGGCTACGTAAATAAGAGCTTCGTATCCGTCTTCAGTAACGGACAAAACCTGAGCTTTAGCAATGTACTCAAGGCGTTTTCTGATAGCTTCATCGGAAAGTCGCCTGAACCTGAAAACTGCACAGCGGGACTGGATAGGCTCGATAATCCTGGAAGAATAATTGCAGGATAGAATAAAACGGCAGTTATTGCTGAACCGCTCCATTGTCCTCCGGAGTGCAGATTGAGCATCTGAAGTCAGTGCATCAGCTTCATCCAAGAAGATAATCTTGAATTCGGCTCTTCCCATAGGGGCAGTTTTTGCGAAGTTTTTGATTTTTGTCCGGACAACGTCAATTCCTCTCTCATCCGACGCATTAAGCTCGGTAAAGTTTTCACGCCATAGGTCTTCCCCAAAAATCTCTCTTGCAATCGAGACGGCAGAAGCGGTTTTTCCGACTCCTGGCGGCCCGGAAAACAGCAGATGGGGAAGATTTTTCGTTGCAACATAGGACTTCAGGCGTTCGATTGTTTCTTCCTGTCCCGCCACCTGATCCAGTTTCACAGGCCTGTACTTCTCAATCCAGATCTCTTCTTTAATCGTAGAGTCCTCCATTCATGCTTGGCACCATATTTAGAGAAGATGATATTTAAACTTTTGAATGTTCTGAGTTGTTATGTTTAACTGCATTTTAAAAATACAATTTGTGCGTTACAGCCAGGATACAACCAATATATAAATGTATAGAAAGTAAAATAAAAAATAACAAGAGAAAAAAAATGGCAACTCTAAAGTAGAAAGGTTAAAAGAAAATGTAACACAGATCAGTCCATGTACACGGTATGCAGAGTTTCATAGATCGGCCCTTTCGGAGTCAGTGTGCTTTTCTTTAAAAGCACTTTATTTACCCACATAGTACCAATTTCGATGTCCGTTAATTCCTTTACTATGTGTATAAACGTGGTTTTCTGATCCTTCTTGAGGAACTTTACTCTGGCAAGAGTAGCATGGGCAGTAAATTCCCTGTCATCTTTTTCGAATTTAAAAGGTTCCAGTAACTCTTCTACGTTGTCATGTAGCGCCCTGAAGTTTCCGGTTGCACCCAGCCAGAGGATTCTGGGATTCGAAGGCTTGGGAAAGACTCCAAGTCCCCCTACTTTTGCTTCGAAAGGCTCGCACGTAATAGAGTCGAGAGCTGCAGAAAGCAAGGAAACTCTTGATTCGTCCACGTTTCCCAGGAACTTAAGAGTTATGTGAACAAGCTCAGGATCAACAAACTTCAGATCAAAACCAGAAAATCTGGCCTGAAGCTCTCGAATCTTCTCCGTAAAACCTGGATCTAATTCCACTGCTATAAATGTCCTGATCAAAGCATTCACCAATCTTAATTGAAAAGCGAACCAGAAAAATCTTCCTGTTAATTTTCGTCTGTGAAAAACTGAGTTTAGATCCCTTTTTCGAAGGAATTGTAAACCCTCCACAAAATTTTTTAAAAGAATATGAAAGAGACAATAGTGCAAAAGAACAGGAAGAAAAAAAGGACAGATCGAAGGGATTACAGGGCAATTATAATATATAAGAGATAAGTACAGAGAAGGAAATAAGCTTAAGTATTTATAAAGTTGGCCTCAATGTTAACCTGAGGGAAAGAATTTTAGCCCAGAGAAAAACACTAAGTTAAAAAATAATAACCCTGATTTAAGAAAATAATATTAGTTCAAAAAAACTCTAAAAATAAAAAGTGGAGCCTCAAATCGGTTGCTGCAAAAAGAAAAAGCGGTGGATCATATGGATAGAGCACGTATAATTGCAGAGACGGCAGCCCGGATTTCCAGAGAACTTGATGCTGCCGCAATTATGGTTTCCGGAGAGTTGAGTTTTGAAGGGATCGAAACTGGGGGAATTCCGGTCTACTACATCTCCATGCGCCCTAAAAGCATAATAGACCACCTGGTCTCCACTGGAAAGGATGGAAAAAATCCTATAAAGGAACTCGGCGACCAGATAAACCGCGAGGCTGCAGGCAACTCTGACCACCTTCAGCAAGCTGCCGCCATAGAATACGTGCTTGGAAAACTGGAAAACGGGATTATTGTAGGCGTGGTCGAAACCCGCGGCTCCAGTTCGATTATTGTACATAACCTCGAAGAAAATCCCCTTATAAAAGCCATGAAGGAATGTCAGGAAAGGATAAAGCCGGAAGTGATGAGTGCAGTTATGAAAATTTCTTTTGATATTGTCCTGACAGGTAGGGAAGGCAAAAAAATAGGAGCTGCCTTCATAATAGGCGATTCAGAAGAGGTTCTGAAACGCTCTCACCAGCTAATACTGAATCCTTACGCAGGCCATGATGAAACTTACCGAAATATCCTTGATAAGAAAAACTGGGAATCCGTAAAGGAATTTTCCCAGCTTGACGGAGTTTTTGTGGTAGACGAAAACGGAATAATCCAGGCCGCAGGCCGCTACCTTGACGTTGATGCAAAAAATGTGGATATTGAGAAAGGACTGGGAGGCAGACACGTTTCGGCAGCCGCAATCAGCAGAGATACGGTTGCGATTGCAGTTACGGTATCCGAGTCGGGCGGAATTATAAGGGTATATAAAGACGCGAAAGAAATAATCTGCATGGAATGCCTGAAGCCTGCGGTAAGATACATCTAATCCTGAAAATCAGAACTTTTTTACTTAGGGTTAGAAATTTTTAGTTACATCCCGAAGTGTTGAGTTGCTAACGTTTTAAGAGCAAAGGCTTTCAGTAGAACGTGTAAGAAGAAGGGCAGCACATAGACTCATAAATAAAGGAAGTGTATTTATAAATATGCAGAGAAATAAAAAGAGTATATGTATGAATATGCGGGGAAATAAAAAGAGTATATATTTAATGCGGGAAAATAAAAAAAGTGGAGCATTTTCATGAGAAGACAACTTTTTTACATTCCTTTTAGCCTTACATTCCTTCTTCTTTTGATCTTTATTCTGATTTTCGGGCTTAGTTCTCTTTTTTTTGGGATAATTGTTTCCGCTTTTACAAAGATTGGCTTCTCTATAGAGGACGCGCTCCTTATCCTGTTACTGTCCCTCCTCGGAAGCGGTATCAATATCCCTCTGGCAACCCTCAGATCCGATGCTCCGGTAGTTAGAGATACATATGTCCGTGTTTTTGGCGTATCTTACAGGGTTCCATTCCGGCGTGTGATAAAAAATGAAACAACAATTGCTGTGAATGTCGGAGGAGCAGTTATTCCGATTCTGATTTCAGCTTACCTTCTTATGAAATTCCCCTCATCTCTCCTGCTTGCAGGAGCCGGCATCTTAATAGTTACAATCATAACTCATTCCGTAGCAAAGCCGATTCGCGGCATAGGTATTGCAACCCCGGCGCTGGTCCCACCCCTTTCAGCTGCCCTTGCTGCGATTTTGCTGACATCGATAATTCATATCCCGAATTGTCCAGTTGACCAGTGCCGCGTTGTCATTGCCTATACAGGAGGAGTGCTCGGAACCCTTATTGGAGCCGATCTTCTTAACCTGGGAAAAATTAAGAATCTTGGAGCTCCGGTTGCAAGCATAGGAGGAGCAGGAACCTTTGATGGAATCTTTCTAAGCGGGTTCATTGCTCTTCTCCTGATCTAACAAAGAATCAGTTAACAGGGACCAGTTAACAGGGATCAGTTAATAGGAATCAGTTAATAGGAATCAGTTAATAGGAATCAGTTAATAGGAATCAGTTAACAGGGATCAGTTAACAGGGATCAGTAATAGGGATCAGTAATAGGGATCAGAAAGTAGTCATAAGACTAAAAATAAGGCTAAATATGTAAAAGAAAATTAACGGAAAAAAAGAGAAAAAAGGAAGAGAAAAAAATGAGAACTTAAAAAGACTACTCTTTTTTAATTACAATTCTCAAGATATTTCTCTTAACCTCTCCTTTTTATAAAATACTGACAAAGAATTATTCCGAAAACTCCTGCAAGCAATTCGAAACCAGAAGCTTTCGCGGAAGTTTCTATTCCGGTTTTTTCCTCAGGAAGACTACTGTTAACATCTTTTAAATCGTCAGCCTTACTCTCGAGAAGAGAAGCAGAGGATGTAGAAGGTGCAGACTCATTCGAGATAGACTCATTCGAGATATTTTCAGAATTATTGACACCTGAAGAAACGTTATCCTCTACAGTAACGTCGGTAGCCGGATAGATAACATACCCTTCAGGAGAAGTGCTTCCCTTTCCTTCATCCGAGGTCTGGAAATACCAGGAATCGGTAAAGTAGTTCTTTTTATCTTTGTCAAGGGTCAAAGTGATAGAATTTGAATTTTTAAGGACGATTTCATTTTCAGAAGCTTCTTTTACCTCAAAACCCTGATATTCGTCCCCATTCTCAATGAGCATCACTTTATCTTTATCGATGAGCCAGGTATACTTGAAGACTGCAAAAGAATCAGTAGCACTCGTGAATACGGAATCTACATAGGTTATAAAGTAGAGCTGGTCTTTTTTATCTCCGAAATCCGCAGTTGCAGTAAAGGTTTTATCAGCGACATTTCCACTTGTGTTTACAATTCCTGACTCAATTTCTTCCCCGTTTTTATCTAGTGAAAACCATACCTTTTCGCCATCAACGTCAACCTGGTTAACTACCAGAGAGTAATTACTCCCAAGATCCCAGGAATCTCCGGCCTTTAATGTTTTTTTCTCTTCAGAAGGCTGAGAAATTACAAGTTTTGCAAGCCGGGTGGAGTCGTTTCCAACGGCAATATACGATTTTCCAAACCAGGGAAGCTGATAGTAGAACATCCCACCAAGCTCCTTAGGAGTTGTACTGGCATCAAGTTCAAGGTCGGAAACAACTCCATATTTGGAGGAAATCGGACGGGTAGTATACACAAGTTCTCCTTCACCGATTACATGATTTCCGGGGTGGCTTTTGCCAAGTTCATTCTGGCCGTCTTTTTCGACATACTGAAGGCGTTCACCCCACCAGTTTTCAGAAGCTACAAAACTCTTGTGCTTGTTTACAGGATAGGAAAAGCCACCAAAAGTAGTAGCATTCCAGTAGAACCCATCGGAAGAAGTCTCGTTAGTGTCAAATGGCAAACCTCTCAAGGTATAATTTCCAGAGCTGTTAAGCTCTTTTGCCGGATAGATAACATACCCTTCAGGAGAAGTGCTTCCCTTTCCTTCATCTGAGGTCTGGAAATACCAGGAATCGGTAAAGTAGTTCTTTTTATCCTTGTCAAGGTTCAAAGTGATAGAATTTGAATTTTTAAGGACGATTTCATTTTCAGAAGCTTCTTTTACCTCAAAACCCTGATATTCGTCCCCATTCTCAATGAGCATCACTTTATCTTTATCGATGAGCCAGGTATA
>Ga0183097_10314_pt1 | contig 116704 bp, 99 predicted proteins | sample BioMet8_FD_128883 | JGI IMG/M metagenome (GOLD analysis project Ga0183097, IMG submission 128883) | Microbial communities from bioreactor (seeded with sewage sludge) at Lawrence Berkeley National Lab, California, USA - Biofuel... | ecosystem: Engineered > Bioreactor > Anaerobic > Unclassified ... | reverse complement strand
TGGAGCAGGCCTCCGCGCTTCATGGCCCGCCGTACGCTGCTTCGGCTTACCGCGATACCGCGCTGTGTAAGCGCCAGGAGAATTCGGCCAACACCATAATTGTCATTGTCCGGGTTTTCTTTGTAAATCTCCTGTATTTTGACCAGAAGCAGCTGCCATGGTTTTGGTTTGCCAGCCGACTGCAAAGAGCGGTAGTACCCGGATTCACTGACGTTTACAACCCGGCACATGGTATGAATGCAGAACCGCTCACGGCGCAGCGTGATGTACTCATACAACCGCTCCGGCTTTACCGTTTCCGGTCTTTGACGAAAAAACCCAGCGCATCCTTGAGAATCTCATTGGCCTTCCGCAGTTCCGCGATTTCCTTGATCAGTCGGCGCTCGTTCTCGGAAAGCGGCGCGTCACGGCGAATGCCGCTGCCGACGAAGGCGTGATCTCCGAAGGCCTTTCGCTTCTGCCGCCACTCTGCCAGAGAGTAGTACGGAATGCCCAGCTGTGCCGCCGCCTGCTTCACGCCGATTTCATCGGACAGCTTGACCGCTTCTTCCTTGAACTCCTTGTCATATTTGCGCATTGCAAACACCACCTTGTTCTTTCTTTGATTCTATCACATTTTGGGTGTTTACTCTCTGCACTTCTATGATATCCCTCCATTATAAAAGGAGCAGCCTTACAATAAATCAGCAGGTTAGACAAGGCTAACCTGCGAAGGGGGATTCATATGCAAACAAAAAGTCCGTGGCCCCGGGTATGGGAGCTTGCCGATAAGGAACACGGCGGTTTGATTCGGGCAATCGTATCTGCGCTGATCGGTGTAGCAGGGGGCATACTTCCTTATTATGCCGCGGCACAGATTATTATCGGTCTTGTGGGCGGCAATCGCTCGATGCAGTTTTATCTGTTGTGGTGCGGCGTGGGACTTGGCGGTTACCTGGTCCGTACTCTGCTGTACAGTCTGGCTCTGGCCATGTCGCACAAAGCGGCGTTCTCGGTTTTGAAGGACATCCGTCAGCGTATCCTTGAAAAACTGCCCAAGATGCCGCTTGGCACAATACTTGATACTTCCAGCGGAAAGATGAAGCAAATCATTGTGGATCAGGTGGACAGCATGGAGACCACGCTGGCGCATCTGCTGCCGGAGATGACTTCCAATATCGTGGCACCGATTCTCATTCTGATCTACCTGTTCGTATTGGACTGGCGGATGGCGCTGCTGTCTCTCGTGTCCATCCCGGTGGGCATGATATTCCTGATGGTGGTTATGAGGAATTACGGAAAGGATTATGAAGGCGCCGTTAAGGCCACGCAGTCCATGAATGAGACAATCGTAGAATACATAAGCGGCATTGAGGTCATCAAGGCGTTTAATCAGGGCAAAAATTCGTATGCAAAATTTTCAGAGCGGGTTATTGCCAACGCTGCCTATTACTACAACTGGATGAAGCGCTGCCAGCTGAATATGTCCCTTGCACAGGCAATCACGCCCACTACGCTGATCACCGTACTGCCGGTGGGCTGGCTCCTTTATCGCGGGGGCAGCCTGAGTATAGAAACTTTCGTTATGTCAATTATCCTTTCGCTGGGAATTGTCGGCCCGCTTATGGCGGCCATGGGCTTCACAGACAGTCTGGCAAAGGTTGGTACGATTGTAGGTTCCATTGACGAAATTTTGAAGGGTGAGGAGCAGGTACACGGCAGTGCTCCCGCACAGCTCGGCGGGCTCAATATCACCATGGAACATGTGTCTTTCGGATATCACGCAGAGAAACAAATCCTTCACGACGTGAGTCTTTCTATCCCGGAGGGAACCATGACGGCTCTCGTGGGCCCATCCGGAGGCGGAAAATCCACTATCGCCAAAATGATCGCGGGATTCTGGGATGTCGGCGAAGGAAAAGTCCTTCTGGGCGGCGTGGACGAAAAAGCCATTCCCTTGAAGCAGCTTTATGATCAGGTCGCATTTGTATCACAGGACAATTTCCTTTTCGATGAGACCGTACGGGAGAACATCCGCATGGGGCGGACGACTGCCACGGAGCGTGAGGTTGAGGCTGTGGCGAAAGCCGCCGGGTGCGATGTGTTGATCCGCGGACTGGAAAAGGGTTACGATACCGTAGTCGGCGGAGGAGGAGCGCACCTCTCCGGCGGTGAGCGGCAGCGCATTGCCATTGCCAGAGCGATGCTTAAAAACGCGCCGATTGTGATTCTGGACGAGGCCACCGCCTATATCGATCCGGAAAACGAGGCAATGATCCAAAAAGCGGTGGCAAAGCTTGTAAGCGGAAAAACGGTAATTGTGATCGCTCACAGGCTTTCCACCATCATAAATGCCGACCAGATTCTTGTTATCAAAGAAGGACAGGTGGAGGCCGCCGGTACGCACGAATCTTTGCTCGAGTCCTGCCCGCTGTATGAATCCATGTGGCAGGCGCATATCGGTGTAAAGGATGGTGATGTGGCATGATCGGTGCACTCAGAAAAATCTGGCAGTTTGCCGGGGAAGAACGGAAAAATATCAACAAGTCGGTCGCGTTCTGCTTTTTGCACGCGATCTTCCAAATGCTTCAAATCATCGCGATCTATTTTGTAGTGCTTGCGCTCACCGGCGGCGAAACCGGAAGCCGGCCTGCTCTGATTTCTCTGATTCTGCTGCTCATCAGCATTATTGGAAGTGGGATTGTGAAAAACTTTTCGCAGCTGGAGCAGACGCACGCGGGTTATTTCATGGCGGCCAACAAACGGATTACCATCGGCAATCAGCTTAAAAGCGTCCCGATGGGATACTTCAATGAGAATAGCCTTGGGGAGATTACCGGCGTTACCACCACAGTTCTTGACAACGTGGAAAATACGGCCCCCATGGTCTTGGTGAATATTTTCGGCGGACTCATCAACACCGTTGTATTCACGCTGATGATTTTTGCCTTTGATTGGCGTATCGGCTTGATTGTGGCAGTGGGAATCATATTTTATCTTATGCTTACATCAGCCATGGAGAAAAAATCGGCAATACTTGCCCCCCGGCGGCAAAAGTCCGAAGCCGTGCTGGTCGCAGCGGTTCTGGAAAGCCTGCAGGGTATGAGCGTTATCAAATCCTTCAATTTGACGGGAAAAGGCGACAAAAAGGTTCAGGATGCACTGGAATTTAACCGCAAGAGCAACCATAATATTGAGCGTACCTTTACACCCTACGGTATGGCCCAGGGAGCAACACTTCAAATTTTTGGAATCGGTATGATTCTGGCCGGCGTTCTGTTCTTCCTGAACGGTACGATGTCCCTTGCCAACGCGCTGATGACGGTTATCATGTCGTTTCTCGTGTTCGCGCAGATTCAGACCGCAGGCAGCGGCCTGTCAATACTGCGCATCGTCAGCAGCTCCATCGAGCATGCAAACCGGATGGACGATATTCCGCAGATGGATGAGAGCGGAAAGACATTCAGCCCGAAGTCCCACGATATCGTATTTGAAAATGTCCATTTTTCATACGAGAAAAAGGAGATCCTGCACGGTGTATCCCTGACTATCCCGGATAAGAGCGCCACGGCCATCATCGGACCCAGCGGCTCAGGGAAAACGACCGTTTGCAGCCTGATTGCGCGGTTTTGGGATGTAGACAGTGGGTGCATTCAAATCGGCGGAAAAGATGTGCGGGAGTACACATTGGAGTCTCTGATGGATCAGATCAGTATGGTATTTCAGAATGTGTATCTGTTTAGCGATACCATTGAAAACAACATCAAGTTCGGCAGGCCGGAGGCCACGCATAAGGAGGTGGTTGCCGCAGCGAGAAAAGCCTGCTGTGATGACTTTATAGAGGCCCTTCCGGACGGGTATGACACCGTGATCGGCGAAGGCGGCGGTTCCTTGTCCGGCGGAGAAAAGCAGAGGATCAGTATCGCGCGTGCCATGCTGAAGGACGCACCCATTGTCATTCTCGACGAGGCCACCGCCAACGTAGACCCGGAAAACGAGGATCGGCTCCAGAAGGCGATTGAGGCGCTGACCCGCGATAAGACCATCATCATGATTGCTCATCGACTGAAAACGGTGCGGAATGCGGATCAGATTCTTGTTGTAAACGAAGGCCAAATCGTCCAGCGCGGCAAACACGAGGAACTAATCGGACAAGAGGGCATCTATTCGGATTTTGTGCTTGGCAGAAAAGAAGCCGCAAACTGGAGGCTCAATTCGTGCGATTCTTGCGTGTCTTGACGTTTTCCGGTTCACCGGAGCCATGACGTATTAAGAAAAGGATGTGTATGAACTTGAAGCCAAATTATAAAAACTGGATGCCCAAAGGAATGGTTTTCGGCTTCGTGACTGCTGCCGTGGTTTTACTGGCAGGCGCGATTGCTTTTGCTGTGACGAACCTTGCTGCAAATAGCATACTCAGATGGATATTAACCACTTTTTTGGGGATTGCATTTCTTGTCTGTGCAGGCTATTCCATTTGGTGTGTAAACGCTTTCCGAGCGTTCTCGTATAACGGTAAAAGGCGGCTCTCAAAACAGATTATCGATGGAGTCGCAGAGTATATTTCCGTACCTGACGGAGGAAAAATATTGGATGTCGGGTGCGGAAGCGGCGCGTTGACCATCTCTTGCGCCAAAAGGAATCCGCATGGCACGGTGGTCGGACTTGACCGTTGGGGCAAGGAATACGCGTCCTTTAGCAAGCGGCTCTGTGAGGACAACGCCAGAGCCGAGGGTGTTCGGAACACAAGCTTCATAAACGGCAACGCAATCAGCCTTGATTTTCCTGACGGGAGCTTTGACGCCGTTACCAGCAACTATGTGTACCATAATATTTCCGGCAAGAACAAGCAGGAGCTGCTTCTTGAAACACTTCGTGTGCTTAAAAAAGGCGGCACATTTACGATACACGATATTATGTCTCCGCAAAGATACGGCGACATGAACGCTTTTGTGGAGACGTTAAAAAAACAAGGCTTCAAAAAAGCTGAACTGATAGAAACCACAAGTACATGTACGACCATCGCTCCCACACCGTTCCGGACCGGATTGTCAGCGTTAGCCAGCCGTTCCTGCACCCCATAGTGTCGCCATGTCCATTTTGGCACTGAATCTCAGAAAGATACACTGCGCCCTTTTGTATCTGTTTACGTATACTGCCTCTACAAAAACGGGCCTTTGTTCAGGAGACATTATACATGATCGCAAATCTCCCTTGAAAGAAGATTGAAAAGGTAGATGAATATTCCGGGAATGTGTGCCCGGCTGTCCGGACAACAGTTCCACCCGTTCCGACTATTCGTTCCACCCAAATGGGCGACCTCCTACTCGATTCCCCTGATTCAATAATTGAATATTTCGATTAAATGCAGTTATAATTTACAATTCCACTCATATCCCCTCAAATTGGAGCGAGCACTTGCAATTGCCCTCCGCGAATCTTAGAATGAGTGTAAAATACGATCCCCCGTTTGGGGTAAGATAATGGAGGAGTGTATCATGAGTAAAGTTGTAGTGGTTAATGCGGTGGGCGAACAGTGCCCCATTCCGGTGGTCAAGGCCACCCGCGCGCTGCGCCAGATGCAGGAGCCGGGCACGCTGGAGATTCATGTGGACAACGAGATTGCCGTTCAGAATCTGACCCGGATGGCCAGCGGATTCCACCTGAGCGCCAAAGCCGAAAAAGTGGGAGACGCACATTTTGTCATCACCGCCGAGGTTGCTGAACCGTTGGCCTCCGCTGTGGCCGAGGAGCCGGAGCTGGTCTGCACTCCCGATGCCCGGGGCAATACCGTGGTGGCGGTGGACACCAATATTATGGGCCGGGGCAGCGATGATCTGGGCAAAACTCTGATGAAGGGCTTTTTGTACGCCGTCAGCCAATTGCCGGAGCTTCCCCGCACCATCCTGTTCTATAACGGCGGCGCGCACCTGACCGTCGAGGGCTCCGACTCCCTGGAAGATCTGAAAAGCATGGAAGCCCAGGGCGTGGAAATCCTGACCTGCGGCACCTGCCTGAATTTTTACGGGTTGCAGGACAAGCTGGCCGTGGGCAATGTGAGCAACATGTACTCCATCGTGGAAAAGCTGGCCGGCGCTTCCAAGGTCATCAAGCCGTGATCTATCTGGACAACGCCGCCACCACGCTGCGCAAGCCGCCTCAGGTTGTCCGGGCGGTGGCGGACGCTATGGAGCATCTCGGCAACTGCGGCCGGGGCGCCTACGGCACCGCGCTGGACGCGGCACGCATCATCTACCACGCGCGGGAGCATCTCGCCCGCCTCATGGGCTGCCCCCGGCCCGATCATGTGTGCTTCACCGCCAACTCCACCGAGGCGCTGAATATCGCCGTGGCGGGACTGTTCGGCCCCGGCGATCATGTGATCTCCACCGATCTGGAGCACAACTCCGTGCTGCGTCCCCTCTACCGTCTGCGCCAGCAGGGCGGCGCAGTGGACTTTGTGCCGGCGGACAGGCACGGACAGCTGGATGAACACGCTTTCGAAGCGCTGATCCGCCCGGAAACCCGGGGCATCGTCTGCACAAACGCCTCCAATCTCACCGGCGACATGGTGGATCTGGATGCGGTGAGCGCCCTCGCCCGCCGCCATCAGCTGCTGCTGGTGGTGGACGGATCTCAAACGGCGGGGTTTTTTCCCATCGACATGGAGCGGCGGCACATCGACGTGGTATGCTTCACCGGACACAAGAGCCTGCTGGGGCCCCAAGGCACCGGCGGGCTGTGCGTCCGCGAGGGGGTGGACATCCGCCCCTGGAAGGTAGGCGGGACCGGCGTTCACAGCTACTCCGAGACCCAGCCGGAGGACTATCCCACCCGGCTGGAGGCGGGCACCCTCAACGGCCACGGCATCGCCGGGCTGGGGGCGGCGCTGGAGTTTCTGGAAGAAACCGGCATCGACACCATCCGTGCCCATGAACAATCGCTGATGCGGCGGTTTTATGAGGAGGTGCGGAATCTGCCCGGCATCATCGTGTACGGGGATTTCTCCCGGGCGGAACGGGCGCCCATCGTGGCGCTGAATATCGGTGAGCTGGACAGCGGCGCGGTTTCGGACGAGCTGTCAGAACGCTGGGGCATTGCCACCCGCCCCGGCGCCCACTGCGCGCCCCGGCTGCACCGCGCTCTGGGCACGGAGGAGCAGGGAGCGGTGCGGTTTTCCTGGTCCTGGTACAACACCGAGGAGGAGACCGATGCTGCCATCGGCGCCGTCCGGACTCTGGCGGAGGAGGCACGGTAGCATGCGGGAAAAGCAGGAGCGGTTTGTCGTGACCTTCCGTACCACCACCGGCGCCATGGCCATGGAAAAGCTTTGTCATGCGCGCTGCGTCCCCGGCCGGCTGATTCCGGTGCCCCGGGCCATTACCGCCGGATGCGGGATGTGCTGGAGCGCGCCGCCGGAGAGCCGGGATGCCATCGAGGAGCTGGTGATGGCGGAGCATCTGGATGTGGACGGGCTGTACAACATTCTGCTATAACGGAACGACGGCACCCGCGGCGATTGCCGCAGGTGCCGTTTTGATGGGTTTCCGATTTGACAGACCCTGTATAATAGGAATCAAAACGAAAGCGAAGGAGCGGACATGGTCGAGCTGCACACGGAGGATCTGGATATTGTGAAAATCGCGGACAGCGGGCAGTGTTTCCGGCTGGTGCAAACCGGGCAAGACCGGTTCACTCTCACGGCGCTGGGCCGCGTTCTGTCCGTCGACGCTCTCCCGGACGGGGCCCGAATGCACTGTTCGGAGGAGGAGTTTTCCGACCTGTGGCAGGGCTACTTCGATCTGGAAACGGACTACGCCCCGTTCCGGGCGGCGGTTCCGGAGCGGGACCGGTTTCTCTTCCGGGCCGCGCAGTACGGCAGGGGCATCCGTATCCTGCGGCAGGACCCGTGGGAGATGCTGATCACATTTATCATCTCCCAGCGCAAGAACATCCCGTCCATCCAGCGCTCCGTGGAGCTGCTGAGCCGGAAGTGCGGTCAGGAGCTGGCGGATGGCCGTTTCGCGTTCCCCACGCCGGAGCGGCTGGCAGAGCTGACGCCGGAGGAACTGGCCGCCTGCTCTCTGGGCTACCGGGCGGGATACGTCCACGCTGCCGCCGCTCTGGTGGCGGACGGTGCGCTGAACCTCTCCCACCTGTGCACGCGCAGGGACTGCGACCTGCTTCAGGCCCTGACCGCCGTGCCGGGGGTGGGACCGAAGGTGGCCAACTGCGTCTCGCTGTTCGGCTACCACCGACTTTCGGGATTTCCCCGGGATGTGTGGATCAATCGGATCATCGATGCGGAGTACAAAGGCCGGTTTCCGCTGAGACGCTATGCCGGATTTGAGGGCGTCATCCAGCAGTACATTTTCTACTACGCGCGCAGCGGCGAGTACCGGGAGCGCGGGGGTAAGGACCCGGCAGCCCCGGCGGCGTTGGCAGCAGTCGGAGCATAGAACGCGGCCTCCGTTCACCGGAGGCCGCGTTTATTTGAATGCCGCTGCTTTTGCCCACCGGGCCGGGCACTCAGTCCAGATTGTGGAACGCCTCGCAGGGCTGACGGAGGACACGGGTGCAGACAGCCTCGCCCTCGGCGGCAAGCTTGCGCTCGTCCACGCCGATCAGCGTTCCGTCGCGCCAGACAACCTTGCCGTTGACCATGGTCAGCTCCGTGCAGCCGGTGACCCCGGCCCGGGGCAGCAGATTCTTCGGGTCGTGGAGTGCCCCGGCCAGCTCCAGCCGCCCGGCGTCGATCAGGAACAGATCCGCACCCTTCTCCGGCTCCAGAGAGCCCAGATCGTTCCGCCCCAGTGTCTTTGCACCGTTGACGGTGGCGATCTTCAGCATCTCGTAGGGGGAAATGCAGCCGCCTCGCTCCTTGCTGTAAAAGGCCTGCATCATCCAGGCGGTGCGCATGGAATCCATCAGGCTGGAGCTGTCGTTGGTGGCGGAGCCGTCACAGCCCAGGCTGACGCAGACGTTCAGATCCCGCAGCTTTCCCATGGGCAGGATGGGGAACCCCCCCAGGATGGCGGGAGACGGGCAGTGGGAGATGCCCATGCCCTCCCGGCCCAGAAAGGCGTATTCCTCGTCCGTCAGCTCCCAGGCGTGGGCGATCCAGACGTCCGGCCCCGCAAAGCCGATGTCCCGGCACCAGTCCAGCGTCCGCTTACCCCAGCGCTCCACCATGATCTCGTTCTCGCCCTCGCCCAGATGGGTGTGCATCCGTACGCCCCGGCGGCGGGCAAAGTCCACCGTCTCGGAGAAGGTCTCCGGATAGCAGTTGATGGGCTGGCAGGGCGCCATGACGATCTGGGACATGGAGTAGGGCTTGGAATCGTGGTACAGGCCGATCAGACGGTCACAGTCCTCCAGATATTCATCGGTGGTCTCCAGCATATTCTCCGGAATGGAGCCGCCCTTGTCCCGGGGCAGAGTGTCCGTACCACGGCCCGCGTGGTAGCGGATGCCCAGCTGCTTCGCGGCCTCCATCTGGCGGTCCACGGCCCGCTTGCCCGTGGCCTTGGTGAAGCAGTACTGATGGTCAAAGGCGCAGGTGCAGCCGTGCTTTAAAAGATCGGCCATGGCGGTGAGGGAGGAGTAGTAGATCACCTCGTCGTCGATGACCTGAAAAATGCGATAGATCTTGTCGATCCAGTCCGGCACGGTCATATTGGGGTAGTCGATGGTCTTCAGATTCCGTACAAAGGTCTGGAAAAAGTGGTGATGGGTGTTGACGAGACCGGGATAGACAAAGCGATCCCTGGCGTCGATCACCTCGTCCGCCGCCGCGTCCAGGTGCTGGCCGATGGCCTTGATCTTCGGGCCCTCCACCAGTAAATCGGCATCATAATATACATGATCCTGCGCGTCGCAGGTCACAATGGCCCGGGCCTGCCGGATCAGAGTGGTTTTCATATCGGATCGTCTCCTTTTCTTTGCTGCGATTATCGTATCTTTACTTTACCTGCTTGTACCTCAACTGGCAAGCTCTTTTTCTCCCCGGCGCCCATCACAACCGGCAGCCCCCCCCAATGTTACAATTGCGTTACGGATGCCGGATGCTACTTGCACGTGAAAAAAAGCTGTGGTAGACTACGGTATGAGCAAAAGAGGAAATGCGCTCGGATCCCGGCACAGATACGGGACCGGCATGCCACGGTATGTGGGCCGGGTAATGAGATGGTTTCCTCGGATGTTCAAAACGCGCCGGGCTATCCGGTAAATTTTAAAGGAGGAAAACCTATGAAGAAGTTCCTTTCTGTGGTACTGGCTCTGGTTATGACCATGTCTTTGGTCACCATCACCGCCGGCGCCAAGGACTTCACCGATGACAGCAAGATTGCCTATAGCGAAGCTGTTGACGTGATCTCCTCAATCGGAATCATCGATGGTTACACTGATGGTTCCTTCAATCCCACCGCCACCCTGACCCGCGGTGCTGCCGCCAAGATCATCTGCAACCTGATCCTGGGGCCCACCACCGGCGCCTCTCTGGGTGCTGATGCTGCTCCCTTTAAGGATGTTCCCGTCAGCAACGTGTTTGCCGGCTACATCGCTTACTGCTCTCAGCAGGGCATCATCAGCGGCTACTCTGATGGCACCTTTAAGCCTTCCGCAACCGTGACCGGCTACCAGTTCATGAAGATGCTGCTGGGCGCTCTGGGTTACAATGCTACCAATGAAGGCTTCACCGGCGCCAACTGGAGTGTTGCTGTTGCTAAGCTGGCTGTTTCCATCGGTCTGGACGACGGCAACGATTCCTTCGTTGGCACTGCCGCTATGACCCGTGAAGAGGCTTGCCAGTATGCCTACAACACCCTGCAGGCTACTATGGTTGAGTATGACACCACTGGCACCACCATCGTTGTTGGCGGCACCACCATTACTTCCGGTGCTTCCAAGGCCTCCAATGTTGCCAACTCGGCTTCTACCGAGACCATCAAGAACGATAACTACATGCAGTTCGCTGAGAAGTACTTCAGCAAGCTGACCAAGAGCGTTGGCACCGACGATTTCGCTCGTCCCGCCACCACTTGGAAGTTCAAGAACGAGAAGATTGGCACCTATGCCGACGAGGCTGATGCCACCTACACTGCCAATGTGACTCTGGGCACCATCTATACTGACCTGGGCCTGTCCAGCAAGATCACTGCCAACGTCTATTATAACGGCGTGGAAGGCACTGATGTCTTGGTTTCCAAGGGCAACTCCATCAAGCTGAACGCCACCAACACTGAAGTTGGCAACGGCACTCTGACTGAGGTCTACTATGATTCCGATGCCGAGACCGTCGACATCATCGAAGTAGCTACCTATGTCGGCACCATTTCCAAGTCTGTTGCCGCCACTTCCGCCAAGGACGCTTATGTTGTAGTCACGAACCAGGTTGGCCCCATCACTTCTTCTACCAACACGTTCGAGACCGACGACACCTTTGCTGACGACGCAGTTGTTCTGTACACCTACGCCGCCGGTGAGATCCAGAGCGTTGCACTGGCCACTTCTGTCCAGGGCACTCTGACCACGATCACTACCGGCAAGAGCCTCACCGTTGGCGGCACTACTTATAAGTACGCCGCTCAGAAGGCTTTTGAAGATGGCACTGGCGAGTCTGGCCTGACTGTTAAGGGCGACTACACCATCTATCTGGATTCCAACGGCTATCTGGCTTACGTCGAGGAAGAGGACGCTGTTTCTTCTGACTATGCGTATGTCCTGGCTCTGCAGTCCTCCGGCAGCTTTACCGAGAACAAGGCGAAGCTGGCTCTGGCTGACGGCACTACCAAGGTTGTTGTCTGCGACGACGATTATACCGATCCTAACGATGACGGTAACACCGCTGATTCCTACAACAACAAGATGGTCACCTATAAGACCAACTCCGACGGTGAGTATGTCCTGAAGGCTGTTTCCGGCGCTGCCTATGACATCGATACGACTACCTTCAGCATGACTAAGGGCACTGCCTCTATCACGGTTGACAACAATGGTACTTCTGCTGATACTGTTGTCTACGCCAACAGCAAGACCGTGTTTGTTGTCAAGACCGGCACCGACACCTACAAGGCTTACACCGGCATTGCCAACGTTCCCTCTGTCGGCGGCACTGTTACCGTTGCATACTACTGCAAGAGCAGCAGCATGATTACCTTCGCCTACATTGATGCTACTAGCGCAACCGTTACCAGCAGCAGCGATGACGTTGTGTTCCTGGCTGAGGAGTCTCAGTCCGCTATCATCACCGACGAAGATGGCAACAAGTATGTTACCTACAACGCGGTTATCAACGGCAAGATCACCCCTGTGAAGGTTCTCTCCACTCTGGCTTCTGTGATTGACGTGGAGGCCAACGTGGTTTACGGCGGCGTCACTTATAACAGTGATGACATCGTTAAGGCCACGACCACTGCTTCTACTGCCGTTTCTGTGACCGGCATCACCAAGCTGTCCGGCGACACCACCATCGGCTTCGGTTCTTCCAGCATCTCTTACTACACTGTTGCTGATGACTGCAAGGTCTTCATTGTTGACACCGACGGCGATATCACCGAGAGCAGTGTTTCCTCCATCGCGAAGGATACCACTGAAAAGGTGATCTTCACCACGGATGACGGCGAAGTCAACTACATCTTCATTCAAGAGAACGATACCGGTTCTTCTGAGACCCCGACTGACACCAGTGCTAATGTGAGTTCTATTGATCTGGCCGCAAACGGCACGATCACTGTCAATCTGACCACTGGCACCAGCAGCGCTACCACCTATGATGTGACGCTGTCTCAGCTGCGCGACACCGGTTATGTTGCGGTTGGTACCTACACCGTGACTGTTGCCGCTAACGCGACCGCTGGCACTGTGGCTGCTTCTCTTGCAAGCGGCGAGACCTACAAGGTTACCTACGGTACTCTGAGCGACATTCAGGTTGCTTCTGCAACCTAATCTGCTCGTAGATTAGCCTTTATCAAAAACGAATTCGCGTTGAGATAACAAAAGGCCCGCTCCGAAAGGAGCGGGCCTTTTGCGTAACCGTCAAATAAGGATATAAAATGGGAACCGTCAAACCTGAGAGCGGATTGAAAACACGCCAAGAGAAAAAAGATAATGCAGGGACAAGTAGCGCTATTTGTGGCTACTTGTCCCTACAAATTTCAGGAGGTATGTCGACGGATGAAAGTTAATGAAATCAAGCACCAAGCAAACTTCAGGAGTGGCATGATAAAATTTTGGACTGCCGGAGCAATGAAATAGCGGCATCCAGATGATGCCAGGAACATCATGTACATCCGACAACTGTATCCTCATTTGACGGTTACGTTCCGGCAGCTTTCTGAGGCATGCTCGCCTGGTGTTCCGGAATTCGGCAAGGATCTGGAAGAACAACATGTAAATGAATATTAACAATTCCTTATCTCATGTGTAAACATGTTACGTTCTATAAACACTTTTATCTTGCGCCAGTTGTATTTATCTGATAGTATAATTATAGCAAAATGACGAAAATGGGAGGGGAGAACGCGTGAAAGTAGGGGGACTTGACAAGATTCCTACCAAGGAATTAATGCAGCGTATTGCCAACGAGCTGGAGGGGCTGATTGTTACGGATGCTGCAGGGCGGTATATTTATGTAAACCCGCGCTGGAGCTCGATGACGGGCTATACACTCGATCAGGTGAAGGGGAAATATGTGCGAGACATTGTGCGTAATTCCCGCGTGGATGAGGTTCTGTTAAGCCAGAAATATATTTCCGGGGATGCCGTGCTGATCAATGCCCGAACCGGCGAAGAGGTGCCGGTCTACTGCTCTTATACGCCGCTGTTCCACGAGGGGGAGATGGAAGGGTGCTTTGTCTATATGATTCAAAAGAGTGAGCACATTTCCCTGACTGTTCCCCCGAATGTCATCACGCTGATGGAGGAGCTTAATCAGCAGCTGTCAAGATTCCGAGATAAGTCGGTCGCGGCGGCGACTGCGCTTGACAGCATTATAGGGATAAGTCCACAGATCGTCAAAATGAAAAACGAAATTGTCTGCGCTGCTCGCTCCTCCTCCACGGTGCTGATTGAAGGCGAAACGGGCAGCGGCAAGGAGTTGGTAGCACACGCCATCCACGAGATCAGCCCCAGACAAGATCACCGTATGGTAAAAGTCAATTGTGCCGCCATTCCTGCCGAGTTGCTGGAATCGGAGTTTTTCGGGTATGTGGAGGGCGCCTTTACCGGTGCAAGAAGAGGGGGTCAGGCCGGTAAATTTGAAATCTCCAATGGAGGCAGCCTGTTTTTGGACGAGATTAACCAAATGCCTCTCGCGCTCCAGCCCAAGCTGCTGCGAGCCCTGCAGGAGCGGGAGATCGAACGTGTTGGCTCCTCGTCAACGATCTCAATCGATACGCGCATTATCTCTGCCACCAATGTGCCGCTGGATCAACTGGTACGCGAACATATATTCCGAAGCGACCTGTATTATCGCCTGAATGTCATCAAAATCCGCATTCCGCCCCTGCGGGAACGGCGGGAGGATATACCGTTGATTATCCATTACCTGATGAAAAACCTGAATTTTCAACTAAATCTACAGATTCCCGGCATTACGCGGGAGACAGTGGAGCGGCTGATGGAATATGAATGGCCGGGCAATGTGCGAGAACTGCAAAACGTATTGGAGCGCGCGATGAATCTTGCATGGTTTGAGACGCTGGAATGGAAATATTTTTCCGATTACTTCAATCATCTTGACGACCAGATACCCACGGCCACTCAGCCTGCAGAACAAAACGGTGCACTGCGGCACAGAACGCAAAAGGCTGAACGGGAAGCGGTGTTGGAGATTTTGAAGTCCTGCCACGGGAACAAGGCCAGAGCCGCCCGGGAACTGGGGATTTCACGTACTGCGCTTTATAACAAGCTGCATAGCTATCAGCTGCCATAAAAAACGAGTTGTGCAATTTGACGATCAAAACGTGCCAATAACGGTTTTTTTATAAAATACCGTTATTGGCACGTTTCTTGCTACATAAAAAAGCAAAACAAGAAAGGAGGCCAACATGAAAGCAAAATTCGGTATTTACGGTTCCGGCACCATTGGCGCCTGCGAAGCCACATTGACAGCGGGCAACGGTTATTCCACCGTGGTCGTGGGTCACTCGAAAACGGGGCTGGAGCGCTGCCGCAGAATGATTGAGCAGAACTGGGATGATTTGATTAAGGAGGGTCTGGCCGGGGCGAAGAACAAGGCTGCCGCCATGGCCTTGACTCAAATCACAGACGACCCCGCTGTGCTGGAGGGCTGCAGCATGGTGTTTGAGGCTGTGGCGGAGGACACAGAGGTCAAGCAGAACGTTTACGCCGCCATTACAAAGCATGGCGGAACCGAGGTTCCTGTCGCCTCAACCACATCCTCCATTGATGCGGCAATTCTGGCCAAGCTGATTGATAATCCGGCACGTTTTCTCATTGCCCATCCCTTTCAGCCGGCTCATATGCTTCCGCTGGTGGAGGTGGTGCGCCATGAACAGACCTCGGAGCAGACCGTCGAGACGGTTTGCGGCTTGCTGCGGGATCTGAACCGGCAGATCGTAATCCTCAATCGCAGCGTGCCCGGCTTTCTGGTGAACCGATTTGCCCAGGCGCTGTTCCGTGAGTCCATCTATCTGATTGAACAGGGTGTGACCACTGCGGAGGACATTGACCGGGCGGTCAAGTATGCCGTTGGGATGCGGTATGCGTCCATCGGGCTGCTGGAGTATTATGACGCAGTTGGTTTTGCGCTGGAGCGGGACATTGCGCGCAATGTCTACCCGGATCTGTGCGGCACCAGGGAGATTCAAAAAACCACCGCGGATGGACTGGCCTGCGGCAAGACGGGGCAGGCGGCCGGGCAGGGACTGTTTGACTGGACAAAAAAAGATGCGGACGACTTCCGCTACCGCAAGCAGGCACCCTATCTGGATGATGTACGGCTATGGCACATGCCGGAGTAACCCATCGATATAGAGGCCGTGCTTCTATAATCATATCAAATGGAAAGGGAGAACATTTATGGAGAACAACCACCTATGGAAAATCACCTGTCTTTTCTATGGTACGCTGACAGCTCCCAAGGGAATCTTCTGCGCCGGCATTGACGAGGACAAAGTCATGCCCTTCGTTTACAGCGGTTATCTGCTGCAAAACGGAAAGAAGACTATCTTGGTGGATACCGGCGTACATCAGGACAACATCCACGACGGCAAAGCATGGGCCGGATGCCCCGCAGTGGGCGGCAACCAGTATGTCCTGGATGCCCTTAGGGGTGAAGGGTTGACCCCCGATGACATCGATATTGTAATGTACACCCATCTGCATAACGATCATGCCGGCGGATGTGCTCTGTTCCCCAACTCCCTGCACCTGTTCCAAAAGGATGAGTATGCCAACATGATCAACCCCCTGCCTTCTCAAAAAATTCGTACCGACTACGACCCCAGAACGCCGGGCGACATTGCCGGATTGAAACACATTCAGATGATCGACGGCGATTTCGACATGGGCAACGGGATTCGTCTGGTGAAAGTACCCGGCCACACGCTGGGCGGCATGGCCATTCAGGTTCAGACCGCCGAGGGCAAGTATGTACTTACCGGCGATATGCCCCATTTGGGCTGCTCCCTGTTCCCCAAGCTGGATAAGATGGAGTTGCCGGACGGTACGGTGGTGGACATCACGCCCGCACCGGACATCTATGGCCCGTATATTATCAACGGTGTAATCTATGACCATTACGCCTGCTATGACAGTTTTAATAAAATTATGATGCTGGGTGAGGAACGTGATCCCAAGTGGTTTCTCACCGGGCATGATATGTGGTGTGTGCGCAAGAAATATTTCGGGTAAGGTGAATGTCTGTACAATATTAAAAGGAGGGATTTTTCATGACTTCGCAGGTTTGGATGATCGCGATTACTGTAATTTACATCTGCGCGATGATGTGCCTCAGCTGGTATATTGGAAAGAAAACCACTAAGGACGAAACCGAATTCATGGTGGGCGGCCGCGAGTTTACAACCCTGATGACTGCGGTGGGCAATGGCTCTATTTTGATTTCCGGCGGATATCTTCCCTCAATTATCATGTATGGCTATATGTTCGGTATGGGCGGTATGTGGTTTTATCTGGGCTGGGGCACCGGCGCACTGGTCGCATGGCTCTGCTGGGCCGGCTTCTGGCGCACCACTGGTGCGCTGACGCCTACCGAATGGTTTGAATATCGGTACGGCAAGGGCGGCCGCATGGCCATTACCATCGTGATCCTGTTCGCCTCCCTTGCGATTCTGGGTTGGCAGTATGTGGGCTGTGGCGCCACCATCGGTGGCGCACTTGGCATCAACCCAAAGATTGCAATGCTGCTGGTCGGCATTGTAGTGACCGCGTATGTGGTGTTCGGCGGGATCTGGGCCGCCACGGCCACCGATCTGATTCAGTTCAGCTGGGTGTTCATCATTCAGTTTATCATCCTTCCCATCTATCTGATCGCCAAGTATGGCATGCCCGATGTGGCTGCACTGCCGGCAGACTTTATGACGCTGCCCTTCGGGACACTCCCTGTTATCAAGTTCGTGGCTCCTTCTGCCATCACATTCTTGATGATGCATCAATCCCTGCTCAATCAGTCTCCCTACTGGGCACGCGCGGCTGGTACACGCAGTCTGAAGGCCTGCAAGCGCGGCTGGATGTGGACAGTTGTCATCGCCTATTTTACGGGCATTGTGGGTGCGTTTACCGGCTGTTACGCCCGGCAGCTGCTGCCCAATCTGGAAAATGCCAGCACGGCGTTCGGTTCGCTGATGAACATCCTGCCCATTCCTCTGGCAGCCTGTATTATGGCCGGACTGATGGCTGCCACGATGTCCACCTGTGACATCTATCTGGTTTCCGGCGTGAACCAGCTGGTGCGTGATGTAGCACAGTATTTCCTGAAGATCCGAGATACCAAGAAGCTGCTGCAGTGGGCAAAGTGGGGTACCATCATTTATGGCATGGCCTCCGTCGTTTTCGCTATGTGCTGGCAGAGCGGCTTGAGCTACCTGTTTGCATTCGGTACCGGCGTGGGTGCACCGCTGTTTGTGTATTATCTGGACTCCTGGCTGCTGCGTGTAGGCAACCAGAAGGGCGCAATTTCATCGGTTGTGGTTTCAATGGGGATTGTATTCTACTGGGACATCTTGACAAAAAAGTCTGCGCAGGTAAACAGTCTGTGGCTGATCTTCCCCGCCGCCCTTGTTACACTGGTGGTCGTGAGTCTGCTGACCCGAAAGGATACTGTCGAGGCATTCGGCAGTGCCGGCCCGGATAAGGTTGGCCTGGAAATTCTCAAAACCATGAAGCGGGGCTATCTGAATACCGGTTCCATTATCACCAGCATGACGAACTTCAACAGCGAACATCAGCTGCAGGCCGCACGCATCCACAGTACTTTAGATCGTCTGGAAAAGAGCGGCTATATTAAACGCAAGGGCAAGCGCCTGATCGCACAGCTGTATTTCACCCTGACAGAAAAGGGAGAGACACTGGCCGCGAAAAATATTGACGCTGACGAAAGTGCCTTGCTGAAGCAGTACGGGGTAGATAAGCGCAGCATGGAGTTTATGGCCTGGATCGGCAGCGGCGATGCCTCCATGAGTGATATTTCCATCGCACACAAGATCTATATGATGGAGCTGAGTGCTATCTCTGAGCACTTGTCCGAGCTGGGTCTGGTGCGTGTGTTTGGTCAGGGCCGTCTGAAGGCAAGCCTCACCGACGCCGGTAAACAGCTGGTGGAGCAGATGGCACGAGTCTGAAGATGATTGCGCACAAAAGAACAGAGAGGACGATGCATTATGAAACCATACATGACCAGAAAGCTTGCTGAAGGTGCGGGAGCTATGCTGATCCTGCTCCCCAGTGTGTTGTTGATGGCCTGGGGGGCAGCAATTCCTGCCGTGCGCTTTTGCTGGAGCGTACTGACCGTTTGCAGTGGTATATTTCTTTTTGCCCTGTACAGCGTCCGGCGGCGCAGCGGCGTAAGTACTAAAAAATTCATCAGCGAGTGTGGCGGATACTGCATCATGTTCCTGTTCGTATTCTTTCAATGCGTGACGCAGTTCCTGTACCGCTAAGTGTCCGAAGACACTCGAAAGCTTACGGATCGGACAGAGGCCATGCCTCCTGCGGGCTTTTCTGCCGGTGGGATAGTCTCCGGAATGGGCTGGCGGAGCCGCTTTCAGGGGAGGGTCATCCGTACGTCTAATTTGTTTTCCCATTTCCGGCTGCAAGTTTTCCCGCACGCAAGATCTGCTGCAGCTTCATCGTCTTCCGGCACATAGACTCCGCTGACCGGCTCAGGTACCGTCGCATCATCGGCTTGAAATTGTCATCGCTCGGGTTTTATCAAGAAACTGTGCAACCCATTTACTGTAATGGATTGCACAGTTTCTTGCAGCTTATCCGCCTCCTTTTGACAGCGGAAACACCGTAGTCTTGGAGGTCATATCAAAACGGGTCATTGGTCCAAAGTAGATGGTAAAACAGTATTTGCCGCAGTCACTTGGCTTTGTGAAAATTAATCTTATATGTGCTATTTCAGCAAACCACCGGTAGCGGCGATATAGAGCCGAAAAGGATGTATTCAGCTTGTCATATCGGGTAAATACCCTGCGGAACCATTTGATCTGTTGGCTTCTGCACATAGTAATCAAGTGCTTTCACGAATCACCAGCTGATTTTCCAGACATATCGTTTTGCTGGGGCGATTTGGGTTATCGATATAGGAGCGGAGCAATTCCATAGCGGTGCGACCGATTCCGCTGCGGTTGACGGATATCGTGGTAATGGATGGCTCGTTGAGGGCGGCAATTTCAATATCATCGAAACTATGAGCTTGCCGCGGCAACGTCTGTTGTAATCTTCCTGTTTTCCAGCGTATCCGCTGTCATTATTTATATTTCAATATGAAAGTAAAGAAGGCAAGGGCGCGGCGGGCCAGGTAGGGGCGCTGATCAGGGACGGCGTGTCCAAGGCAGACACCTCGGGGAATAAGACCGATGCTTAACAGCCGGGACATTTCCCTTCTGGGAAATGTCCCGGACGCAAACTGCAGGACGTGCATTAAGCTCTGCGCGGGCAGGGTACTCCGCTCTTGCAACCAGTTACTCTGCGCGATGACCGGCTGACGAAAGGCTCAGCGTCTTTGATAATACTGAAACACTTAAATTGGCATCTGCCTGCAGGAGAGGCTTGGGCTCAGTCACCAAATGATTTTAGCAAGTTTCATGGGGGCCGTTTGCGTAACAGTCCGGTCGGCGATCACGATAGAAGCCCCAGCTGAGCCGATTTTCAGCAATTGCATCAAGATCAAAAGCGGCTGTCAGTACCGTTTCTTCCTCCCGCCCCGCAGCGGAAACCAGCTCGCCGATGTCGTCGGTGATAAAGGAAGAACCGTAAAAGCGCAGGGAGGACGACTGTCCTCCGTTTTCTTTGCAGGGGGTAACTGTTTCTGTTCCGACACGGTTGGCGGCAACAACAGGCATGATGTTGGCTGCGGCATGGCCCTGCATGCAGCGCCGCCAGTGCGGCATGCTGTCACAGTCCAGAATCGGTTCGCTGCCTATGGCTGTGGGAAAGAGCAGCATCTCCGCTCCCCCCAGAGCCAGAGCACGGGCGGTCTCGGGAAACCACTGATCCCAGCAGATGCCGACGCCGACTTTGCCGAAAGCGGTTTCCCAGACTCGAAAGCCGGTGTCGCCGGGGGTAAAGTAAAACTTTTCCTGATAGAAGTGATCGTCCGGAATATGCGTCTTCCGATAGACGCCCAAAAGGCTTCCGTCAGCATCCAGCATCGCCGCAGAGTTGAAAAGACGGTTGCCGTCCCTTTCGTAAAAACTGATGGGTAGAACGACGCCAAGCTCTTTTGCAACAGCGGAAAAGCGGCGCACCGCAGGATCCTGTGCTGTGGGCGCGGCGTATGAATAATAGACGTATTGCCGTTCCTGACAGAAATAAGGGCGGGCGAACAGTTCGGGCAGCAGGATGACATTTGCGCCGCTTGAAGCTGCTTTGCGGACCAAAGATTCGGCCTGATCCAAATTTTTTTCCGTTTGGGAGGAACACTGCATCTGCACTGCTCCGATGGTTATCTTACGCAAGGCGTTTGCCCCCTTCTGATCAGAGTTAGTCAAATGGAAAGATCAAGAGAGCCGGGACTTAAAAGCTTCGTAACCGAAGCTTTTAATGATGCGGCAGTCTCCGTCCCCGGCGAGGGCGGCGATTGCGGGCAGATTGATCCCGTTGAAGGTGTTGTTCTTGACCATGGAATAGATTCCGAAATTTTCAAAACAAAGCCTGTCGCCGACCTGAATCGGATGAGCGAAGGAGTAGTCGCCGAAGATGTCGCCGGCCAGACAAGTACAGGCAGTCAAGCGGTAGGTATGCGGCGCTTCATTTGGCGGGAAGGAACCCTTCAGCGGTGGGCGAAACGGCATTTCCAGGATATCCGGGTTGTGGCAGGCGGCGGAGCTGTCGAGAATCAGGTTTGTGACGCCGCTGTTTTCAACAATGTCCATGACTTCGGTGATAAAATATCCGGCGTTCAGGGCAACGGCTTCACCCGGCTCCAGATAAATCTGAAGGCCATACTTGTCCTGCATTTTGAGAATACACTTCTCCAAAAGCGGGAGATTGTAGCCCTGCCGGGTGATATGGTGCCCGCCGCCCATGTTGAGCCATTTCATCCGGCGCAGCCATGGTCCAAACTTCTTTTCCACTGCCTCCAGAGTGATTGCCAGGTCGTCCGCGTCCTGCTCGCACAGAGTGTGAAAGTGGAGGCCCTCGACGCCGTCCAGCAGGTCAGGGCGAAAGTTTGCGGCTGAGACGCCCAGACGGCTGCCGGGGGCACAGGGGTCATAGATGCCGTGTTCCTGTGTCGAGCATTCGGGGTTGATGCGAATTCCGATGCTGGCCTTGCCGCAGCGCCCGCGGAATTTTTCCAGCTGTGCAAACGAGTTGAATACGATATGTCCGCACAGCGCTGCGATTTCGTCAAATTCCGCGCCTTTGTAAGCAGGGGAGAAGATGTGATTCTCACCGCCCATTTCCTCGGCGCCGAGCCTGGCTTCAAAGAGACTGCTGGCGGTAGTGCCGGCAAGATAACTGCGGATCAGGGGATACTCCACAAACATGGAAAATGCTTTTTGCGCAAGCAGGATTTTGCAGCCTGTATGCTCCTGCACCTGTTTGAGAACGGTGAGGTTCTGAACCAGTTTGCCTTCATCCACAACATAGCAGGGGGTTGGAAGCTGATCCAGTCTCATCAGTCCACCGTCACCGGATTCTCGTCGATGACCCAGGGCAGACCCCACTGGCCCATGGCATCCATGAACGGATCAGGATCGAACTGCTCGGCGTTGTAAACGCCGGGCTTTTTCCAACGCCCCTCCGCAACCAGCATGGAAAAGATCATGGCCGGAACGCCTGTCGTATAGGAGATGGCCTGACTGCCAATCTCGCGATAGCTCTCCTGGTGGTCGCAAATGTTGTAGATTTTGAGAGTCTTTTCCTTGCCGTCCTTCTTTCCGGTGAAGATGCAGCCGATATTTGTCTTACCTACCGTGCGGGGGCCGAGGGACGCGGGATCGGGCAGAAGGGCCTTCAGGAACTGAATGGGCGCAATCTTTTGTCCCTGATAGGCAACGGGAACCGTGGAAAGCATCCCTGCGTTTTCAAGACATTTCATGTGGGTCAAATAGCTCTGGCCAAAGGTCATATAAAAGCGCACGCGTTCGATCCCGGGAATATTGACAATCAGGGACTCGATCTCGTTGTGGTGCATGAGATACATGTCTTTTTTGCCGACCTGTTCAAAGTCGTACTGGGTCTTGACGGACATCGCGGGGATCTCCACCCAATGCCCATTTTCCCAGTAGGAGCAGGGGGAGGAAACTTCGCGCAGATTGATCTCGGGATTGAAGTTCGTGGCGAAGGGATAGCCGTGATCGCCGCCGTTGCAGTCCAGAATATCGATGCTGTTGATTTCATCGAAATAATGCTTGAGCGCATATGCGCAGAAAACGTTGGTCGCCCCGGGGTCAAAGCCGCAGCCGAGCACCGCCGTGAGCCCTGCCTCCCGGAACCGGTCCATATAAGCCCACTGCCAGGAATAATCAAAATAGGCGGAGAACCCAAGATCCTTGCAGCGCTGCTCGTAGATGGGGCGCCAGTTGGGGTCGTTGATGTCTTCCGGCTCATAGGTGGCGGTATCTATGTAGTTCGCGCCGCCGGCGAGACACGCCTCCATAATTGCGACGTTCTGATAGGGAAGGGCGACGTTGAGGACTGCATCGGGGGCATAGTCACAAATCAGGGCAGTAAGCGCGGAGACATCCATTGCGTCGACCTGCGCCGTGGTAATGCGGGTGCTTGTTTTGCCCTCAAGCTTTGCTTTCAGTGCGTCACATTTGGATCTTGTGCGGCTTGCAATGCAGATATCGGTAAATACGCCGCTGTTTTGGCAGCATTTGTGGATGGCAGCGGAGCCAACGCCGCCGCAGCCGATCACGAGAAGTTTTGCCATTTGTAGTTCCTCCTGAAATAAATTTATGCTTATGGTTGTCAGTTGGCTTTGCCGCCTGCTCCCTCTGCTTCGATGAGTAATTCTTCCACATATTTCGGCAGCATGAATGCGCCTAAATGAAGATTGGTTGTATAATAACTGGTCTTGATTCCGCGGGCGTTCCACCGCTGCTGGTTGAAGTCGCTGATGGGATGATACTTTTTAGATGCGAAACCGAATGCCCAATAGCCGGAAGGGCAGGTTGGGATATGGGCCTGATAGACGCGGCTGATTGGAAAACTTTGAAATACCTTTCGATGCATGGAACAGAATGCCGCCTCGTCCTCGTCAAAAAAAGGACTGCCATGCTGATAGACCATAATGCCGTCATCCTTCAGGGCGCGGCAGCAGCTGCCGTAGAACTCCTTGGTAAACAGACCTTCCGTATGGCCGAACGGATCGGTTGAATCGTTGATGATGACGTCATAGTCCGATTTGCGGCCCCGCAGAAATGGCAGCCCATCCTTATTGATGATGTTTACCCTGGAATCCTCAAAGCCCTTGGCAGCATCGGGGAAAAACTCGCGGCATACCTGAACGAACAGCTCGTCCGGTTCCACAACATCAATTTCCTCAATTTCAGGATATGCGGTGTATTCACGGGCAACACCGCCGTCGCCTCCGCCGATGATGAGCACTTTTTTTACATTGGGATGCACAGCCATTGGAACATGGGTTACCATCTCGTTGTAAATAAACTCATCCGCCTCGGAAAAGATCACATTTCCGTCCAGGGTGAGGAAACGGCCAAACTCCGGGCTCTCAAATACGTCGATGCGCTGAAATTCGCTCTGGGCCGAAAAAAGCTGCCGATCGATGCGAATGCTCATTTTTACATTGTCCGTATGCATCTCTGAAAACCACATATCCACGGTTCATCACTCCTTTATGACCTGAAGATCATCCGTCCTTGGATCGGCCGCGCCCTGAATTGTGCAGCCCTTCGCACGGGCAAAGAGGATGTAGTCGATGATCTCGTCGGTAACGCGTTCACCGGGAGATATGATCGGTATGCCGGGGGGGTAACACATCACGGACTCTCCACTGATTCTGCCGGCTGTCTTACGGATCGGCAGGGACTCCTTCGCTGAATAGAACGACCTCTGCGGAGAGAAAACGACCTCAGGCTGGATCGAATAGCCGCAATAAAAATCCGTGGGATCTATTTCGTATAAACGCTTGATCTCTTCGAGAGCCCCGACCAGCCGTTCGATGTCCTGCATCCGGTCGCCGATGGAGATATAAGCGAGGATATTCCCGATGTCGCCGAATTCGATCTGAATGTCGTATTCGTCCCGGAGAAGATCGTATAGCTCGATCCCGGTGAGACCGATGCCCTGCGTACTGACCGACAACTTGGTCACATCATAATCAAAGACGTGAACGCCGTCGATGAGCTCCCGGCTGTAGGCGTAGTATCCGCCGATGCTGTTGATTTCATTTCGTGCGTATTCCGCCATCTGTATGACCTTCTCAAAGGATTCCCGGCCCCGCAGAGCAAGATTGCGGCGGGAGATGTCAAGACTGGCAAGTAAGAGGTAAGAGGCGCTGGTGGTCTGCGTTAAATTTATAATCTGGAGCAGATGACTGTGATCGAAATCGTTCCCTGTGATGAGAATGGAACTCTGGGTCAGACTTCCGCCGGATTTATGCATGGAAACCGCGGCGATATCCGCGCCTGCCGCCATGGCGGAAGCGGGCAGTCCTGCCCCAAAATAGAAATGCGTGCCATGGGCCTCGTCCACAAGAACCTTCATTCCGTGTTCGTGCGCCAGTGTGCAGATCGATGAGATATCGGAGCAGATCCCATAGTAGGTGGGATTGTTGACAAACACTGCAACAGCGTCAGGGTTTTCTTGAATGGCTGTCTCAATGGCGGAAAGCTCCATTCCGAGAGCAACGCCAATCTTTTGATGAATTGAAGGGTTCACGTAAACCGGTATGGCGCCGCAGAGGATCAATGCGTTGATGATGCTTTTGTGGACGTTCCGCGGAAGAATGAGCTTGTCTCCCGCTTTACATACAGAAAGCACCATACTCTGCACAGCGCTGGTGGTTCCATTTACCATAAAAAACGCATGCTGCGCCCCGAAAGCCTCGGCAGTCAGTTCCTCTGCCTCCCGAATGACTGAAACGGGGTTACACAGGCTGTCGAGGGGCTTCATGGAGTTCACGTCAAGCCCGACACAGCGCTCTCCCAGCAGCTTTGAAAGTTCCGGGTTTCCGCGGCCCCTTTTGTGCCCGGGAACATCAAAGGGAACAACGCGCCGGCGCTGAAATTGTTCGAGCGCCTCGCAGATGGGCGCAGATCGCTGCCATTCCAGATTCAAGTTCCATCCCTCCTTTGGCTTATCACATTTTTCCGTGAAACAAAAAAATGCAGATGACAAAGTCATCTGCATAAAAAAACGGTCTGATTACTATCCGCCATAAAATAACCGCGCACAAGTAAAGGCACAATGTGCCCCTAAAACGCAATATTTCACGGAGGATTAAAGAGTATCTCAGCAGATTCGGTTGCTGCTCTTATTGACCGTTTCACAAGATGATTTGCCACGATTATTAAGTAATCAACTTTGCAAAATTTGAGCTTTTAACTCAATCAATAATGCGGATTTTACCGCCCGGCAACCGACCCGCCTGTCCGTAAGGGCTTATCTTTGGAGAGCCAAAGATTGGTCTGGTTCTTTTTGAAATAAAAAGGCATCAAAAAGACCTTGCGACTAACTTAGCATATATTCAGCAATATTGCAATAAAAAAATTTATGGATATTTATGGAAAGTTGTTGCGGCTTGTAACCTGACCGCGGCACACTTCATCAAAACACCTTTTTTCCAGCGTATCCACACGGCATTGGGAGCCGTAGTCTCCGGGATGGTTCACATCCCGGAGATGTCTGCTTTGGCTCCGGTCACACTCCGGCCTTCCAAGAGCATGTTTCACCCGACAGGGCGATTTAAGCTCCCGAGAGTACCCGCTAGTTCAGCGCAGGCTTTCGTAAATTTCAGACAGATTGTCCTTCATCCGGTCCAAATAGCTTTTTCCGTCCTCGGCGCTTTCGATGGTGTAAATCGTCTTGACCGTGGCACCCACCTCGTCTGCCAGCGTTTTGGAAACGTCGGGGCTGGCCAGCTCCTCGGCAAAAATGGTCTTCACCTGATTTTGTTTGCAGTATTCCACCAGCTTTGTCAGCTGCTGGGCGCTGGGCTCGCCTTCCGCAAAAACGTCCTCCACGCTGTTCTGTGTCAGGCCAAAATCCCGGCAGAGATACGCGAATGCCGCGTGTCCGGTGACGATACTCTTATTGCTGACAGACTGGAAATTTTGGTCATACTCCTGGTAAAGAGATTCCAGCTGTGCAACAAAGGCGCTGCAGTTCGTTCGGTAATCCTCCGCGTGATCCGGGTCCGCCTGAATCAGCCCGTCCCGGATATTCTGGGCCTCTGTTTCTGCGCCCTTCAGACTGAGCCATAGATGCGGATCGTACTGCCCGTGCTCCGAAATTTCCGCTTCATCCGTATTGGTGATCGCCTCCGCACCCTTGGATGCTTCCACGGTCACCAGGCTGGAATTGTCCGCAGCGGAAACCGCGTCGTCCACCCAGGTTTCCATCCCAAAGCCGTTATAGACAAACACATTTGCAGTGCTCAGCGCCTTCAGATCCTGGGCCTTTGGTTCAAAATCGTGAGGCTCAGTGCCGTCAGGAATAATGGTGGATACCTGCACATGGTCGCCGCCGACTATTTCGGTAAATTCTTTCATGGCGTCAAACGTCACGGAAACGCTGATTTTGTCCGTCTTTTCATCTCCGTCGTTGTTCCGGCTGCCGCAGGCGGTCAGACCAAGCAGGGATACGATGGAGAGAAAAATTGCCAGCCACTTTTTCATTTTTTCGAAGTCCTCTCAGATTTTACTTGCAAATGGTTCGCATTCGCATATAATAGATCTTAAACACAGACGGTAAGTTTTGTCAAGAGGGTCGGCGTAATTTTTGAACCGACGGCCCGGAAGGAAATTGCTTATGATTCAAGTGGACAGACTCAGCTTTTCTTATACAGGGAAGGCTCCATACGTATTACGGGATATCAGCCTGAGTATTCAGGACGGGGAGTATCTCTCCATTGTGGGGGAGAACGGAAGCGGGAAGAGTACGTTGATGCGGCTGCTGCTGGGCTTTTTGAAGCCGACGCAGGGAAGTGCCCGCGTCGGCGCCCAAAGAATCGGCTATGTGCCGCAGCGGGCGGATTCTCTGGGCTCCGGTTTTCCCATCACCGTATTCGAGGTATTGAATTCCTACCGCAGGCTTCTCCGCATCCGGGAGGGCGCGGCGGTTCCGGAGGCACTGCAGCAGGTTGGAATGTCCGATTTTTCCGCCGCCCTGATGGGAACGCTCTCCGGCGGGCAGAGCCAGAGAATTCTAATTGCCCGAGCCTTGATGGGGCACCCGGATCTTCTGATTCTGGACGAGCCCTCCACCGGAGTGGATGCGGAGAGCCAGAGGGAAATTTATGCGCTGCTGAACCGTCTCAACCGGGAGCAGGGCGTCACAATTCTGGCGGTGGAGCACAATCTGAAGGCGGCGCTGGCCAACTCCACGCTCATCTATCACCTGATTGACGGGCAGGGACATGTCTGCACACCGCATCGTTTTGCGGAAGAATCCATGGGAATCAAGGAGGAATAACCGGTATGCTGCAATATGGATTTATGCAAAACGCGCTGCTCGTCTCGCTTTTCATCTCGATCCTCTGCCCCTGCATCGGCGTGTTTCTGGTGCTCCGCCACTATTCCATGATTGGGGACACATTGGCCCACGCGTCGCTGGCCGGGGTCACCATCGGATTGCTCTTCGACCGGAGCCCAATCTTGGGGGCGTTTCTGTTCACCTCCATCTGCGGTGGGCTGATCGAGTTTTTGCGCAAATATTTCAAAAAATATACCGATCTGATTCTGACCATTGTGCTGTCGCTGAGCGTGGGCGTTGCCATTACACTCATCAGTTCCGGAAAGATCCATGCCAACGCGGACTCCTTTCTGTTCGGCAGTATTCTGACTGTGACCCGGCTGGATCGGATTATGGTGATGGTGCTCAGTGTGATCTCCTTATTGGCACTGGTTCTGCTCTATCATCCGCTGGTCTACATCGCCTACGATGAAGAGGCGGCAAAGGTGGCGGGCGTGAAGGTGGAAGCCATCAACTATGTGTTCTTTATTCTGGTGGCCGCGGCCATCTCAGTCTCCATCCGCATCGTGGGCGTCCTGGTGCTCAGCTCACTGATCGCGCTTCCGGTGGCGACGGCCATGCAATTGGAAAAGGGATTCCGCTGGACGCTGCTCTTCTCGATTCTGTTCAGCGCGGTGGATGTACTGTCCGGCCTGATTCTATCCTATTATCTGAATGTCGCGCCGGGCGGGTTTACGGCGCTGGTTGCCGTGGCGGTACTGACTGCGGTTCTGATTGGGAAGCGAATCGTTCAGGCCTGCCGGTTAAAAAACGGAGACGCGACCTGAACAAGCTTTACAAGGAACCGGCTCTGCCGTAGGATAGTCTATATTTGGATGCGCGGAGGTGTTGTTGTTGAATGAAAAGCAGGACTCCTGGCCGGCAGGAATGAAAAAAACCAAACAGCGCATGTGTGTCTATTCCGCGCTGGAACAATCGGAGATTCCGCTCAGTGCGGCGGAGATTTACCAAAAGATCAGCAATTCCGGCACAGAGATCTCACTTTCCACCGTATACCGGATTCTGGAGTGTTTTGTCCGGGAAACCGCAGCGGTGAAGACCACACTTCCGCAGAGCGACACGGCGATGTATGCGCTCATTCGGCGGCAGCATGCGCACTATGCCATCTGCTTGAGCTGCCATAAAATTATCGAACTGGAAAACTGTCCGCTGGAAAACTATGTGCCCCATCTATCGGAAAGCGAGTTTCACGTCCTGGGGCACCGGGTAGAGCTGTACGGATATTGCAAGAACTGTGAGGCAAAGAAGAACTGATGATCCGATCTTCCCTTTCCGGGCGCGGCTCGAGCAAGACGGCCGCCCCGGCAGGAGCTGCCATGCGCCGAAAAAAACTGCCGGTCTATATTCTGTGTGGGTTCCTCGATTCCGGAAAGACGACATTTATCAATCATCTGCTGCGGGACTGCGATCTTCAGAACACACAGATTCTGGTTCTCCAATTCGAGTCCGGGGAGGAGGAGCTGGAATTTTCCCCGGAGCGTGGCGGCTCGCTCTGCTTTGACCGGGAGGACCTGCAGCAGTCCCCGTCCCAGCTCGCCGGCCGAATTTCGGAGCGTTTGGGGGAACAGTCCTTTGATGAGATTTGGGTGGAGTGGAACGGACTGGTTCCCTTCTCCCGACTGCAGGAGATTGCCCTCACTCCCGCGCTCCGCCGGCTCTGCGACGTGGAGCAGGTGCTGTACCTGGCGGACGGTGAGTCGTTGGAGCTGCAGCTCACTCAAACCGGCGGCGCAGTCCCGGAGCAGATTGCAGCCTGCGACCTTGCCGCCGTCCGGAACGCGGATACCCCGAAAAAGCTTCGCCGCGCCAAGGCGCTCCTACGCAGCATCAGCCCCGGCCTGGCCGTCTTTCCGCTGGAGGATGATCGCCATGTGGTCAACAGATTTTTCAGCAAGCGGAGTTTTCCGGTTCTGTTTTTCTGCTGGGGCATTGCCCTGCTGGCTGCGGCGTACCAAGTGATTGTAAAGCCGTTTTTTCATCTGTCCGGAACACCGCTCAACACGGTGGCCGTCCTGTTTCTGGGGATTCTCCTGCAGGCACTTCCGTTTCTTCTGATTGGCGTGTTGATTTCCTCGGCGATTCAGACGTTTTTGCCGGCGGACGCCATTCGACGGCGCTTTCCCAAAAATCCGGCGCTGGGTATTCTGACGGCCGTGGCGCTGGGGTTCTGCCTCCCGGTCTGCGACTGCGCTGCCGTCCCCATCTTCCGGACGCTGGTCCGCAAGGGCGTGCCGCTTCCAGCGGCAATCACGTTTCTGACCGTCACGCCCGTCATCAACCCGGTGGTGCTGCTGTCAACCTATTACGCTTTCAGCGGAAACCTCCGGGCGGTGGGCGTCCGGGCGGGACTGGGAATTCTCTCAGCTGTGCTGATCGGACTCTCCTTCTTTCTGCACCCCGGCAAAGTGTCCCCGCTCACAAGTACGCTGGATTCCACGCTGTGCAGCTGCGGCTACAGCGGCGGGACAGCGGGCAGCCGCAGTGAGCGATGGGCGCAGTTTTTCCGGCATTCTCAATCTGATTTTTTCAGCATCGGAAAGTATCTTCTGTGGGGGGCGCTCTGCTCTTCGCTCTTTCAAGCGCTGGGCATCGGCTCCCGTTTGTCCGGAGGGAAGTTCGGCTATCTCTCCGCACTGCTTTTCCTGATGATGCTGGCGTTTTTTCTGTCGCTGTGCTCCTCTTCCGACGCCATCGTGGTCAGCGTCGGTCTGCCGACCGGCGCGGCCATGGGCTTTCTTGTCTTCGGTCCCATGATGGACCTGAAAAACCTGCTGATGCTCTCCGGGGGCTTCTCCCGGAAATTTGTGATCCGGCTGGTTTGTTCCACCTTTGGAATCTGCTTTTTAGTCGTTTTCCTTCTCGCCCGTCCGCTGTTGGGAGGTTAATCCGTGGGAATCCGCATCAATTCGCAGGCCGCTCTGGAGTCCGCCTGTTTCACCGCCTTTGGTTTTTTTCTGTTTTACCTGGTGGGCAGCAAGAGATATCTGAATTATGTAACCCCCAGAATGGTTCCCTATCTGTGCTTTACAGCCATTGTCCTGCTGGCCTGGGCGGGTTTTCGACTCCGAGAGCTCTTCCGGCCCCAGCACCGTAACCGGGCCGCCCACTGCCTGATTCTGATCATTCCGACCCTGCTGCTTCTGCTGCCGCTGGGAGCCATCAGCTCCTCGTCCGGATACGGCTCGACGCTGAGCGGCATCTCCGGATCGGGACAAACCGCATTTTCCGGCACAGCGGCTTCCACGGGAGCCTCCGCTTCCTCCGGAACGTCTTCCGGAACAAACGGAACTGCTGCAGCGTCCTCCCAAACCGATGCTGTAAAGCAAAGCAGCTTGTCTCTTGCAAAGGACGGGTCGATTCAGGTCTCGGACGATCAGTTTTATGCCTGGCTTTCCGAAATCTACACCAACATGGATAAGTACGACGGGAAGACCATCACGATCAAGGGCTTTGTCTACCGGGATTCCTCGGCTATGCAATCAAACCAATTTGTCCCGGCCCGCATGCTGATGTACTGCTGTGCCGCGGATCTGGTTCCCTGCGGCATGCTGTGCGAGTATGACAAGGTTTCGGAACTTCAGGCCGGTGATTGGGTAACCGTCACCGGCACGATCCAGATTCAGAAAGAGCAGGGCGAGCAACAGCCGGTAATCTCTGTTCGGCAGGTTATCTCCGCCCATCCGCCCTCCGAGGAATATGTATACCCCTGGTAGCGCGAAAGCCTTGCTCCGGGAATCATTCACAAGGGGCCTAAGAAAACCCATTGACAAGAGCAATCAAAAAAAGGTTTATAGCGGATAAAAGAACGGATTCGTGCCTGCTTTCACGGATCCGTTCTTTCTTACCGTCAGCGGCGTTTGGGCAGCAACGATTGCAACAGGAAATATTTGGATAATTCCTGAAGAACTTGATTTTTTTCGGAAAAATGGTATCCTGAAAGCGACAACACCAAACGCACCCGATTGGGTGGGAAATCACCGCAATGAGAATCAAAAAGATCGGCAGCAGAGGCCGTGAGACCGCAGAAGAGCCTCACGGCTTCTTCCGTCCTGTCCGGACGGCTGCCAAACAGGGACAGAGATTTGGATGAGGGAGGCGAGCACATGGTCAGCGTTTTTTTGGTGGAGGACGAGTGCATCCCCAGGGAGAGTATCCGGCAGAATGTGCACTGGGAGAAGAATGACATCCTCTTTTTGGGCGACGCTTCAGACGGCGAGGTCGCCCTGCCCCAGATTTTGGAGAAGCGGCCGGACATTCTGCTGACCGACATCCGGATGCCGTTTATGGACGGGCTGGAGCTGTCAAAAATTGTCCGTGAAAAGCTTCCGGACACCAAAATCATCCTGCTGAGCGGTTTTAACGAATTTGACTATGCCCGGGAGGCTATTTCCCTGGGCATCAGTGAGTATCTGCTCAAGCCGGTTTCCGTCTCCGACATTCTCGGCGCCGTGGCTAAGGTGCGGGCGGAAATCGAACGCTCCCGTGCGCAAAAAATTGACCAGCAGGGCAACCGCTGGATGCATCGGGAGTATTTCTTCAGCCGCCTGTATGGCGGCTTCCTGGGCAAGCCCCATCAAATTCTGGAACGGGCGGAGCAGCTTGGCATCAGCCTGAGCGCCGTGGTGTACCAGGTCTGCATCCTCTATTTGACGCCGCCGTCTCAAAGCGCTGAGGACGGGGATACGCCGCTGCTCTATCCGCCCGAAGATACGCTGGCCTCCGGGTTCAACGGGCGGCAAATTGTCTATCTCCTCCGGGCGGGGGACGGGGAAGAACTGACCCGCAAGAGCCTGGAGCTGCGGGAGTGGTGCGTACAGACTGCGTCCCGGCTGAACGTCCGGGCGTTCTGGTCCCCGGGCAAGGCTGTGTCCCGTCTGAGCGACGTGACCTCCTCCTATCAGTCGGCCTTTCAGACGCCGAGGCCGGACTCCTTCGGGACGGGGGATCCGGGCCTGTCCGCCCGCTCCGCGCCGTTTGAAAACGACGCGCTGCTGGAATTTCTGCGCACAGGAACACTGTCCATGACCCACCGCTTCTGGGAAGGCTACCGCTCCGCCATGGAGGAGGGGTTCGGCTCACTGATGTACCGGTGCTATCTGTACACCGAGCTGTTCTTTGCGATCCGGAAATTTTGCGGAGAGATTAACATCGCGCTTCCCGCGGCGCTGACAGAGCCCAATTTGCTGGAAAAACGCATTGAAGGGGATGTTTCCGTGGACAGCCTCGTCCAATTCGGCTGTGAGCTGTGCATGGACGTGATCTCCCGGCGTGACCAGTCTGGCGCCGGGGGGTACACGCCGGTGGCCGACCTGGCCCGGGAATACATTGACCGGCACTATGCCGATGCTGAGCTGTCCCTGGGCCTGGTGGCCGGAGTGGTGCGCATCAGTCCCAATCACCTGAGCACGGTGTTTAAGGAAAAGACCGGGGTGGGCTTTACGGAGTATTTGACTGCCGTGCGCATTCGGCAGGCAAAACAGCTGCTGGCCACAACGAATCTGCGGGCGGCGGAGGTGGCGACCCGGGTGGGCTATCAGAACTTCAATTACTTCAGTATGCTGTTCAAACGGATGACGGGTGTTTCTCCCAGCCGATACCGGGGAGAGCGGCCATGAGAAAGCTCTTTGGCAGGCTGCGCCGCAGACTCAACCGGCACACCATCCGCTACCAGACCATCGTTGCTTTTTTACTCACGGTGTGCGGCGCGATCCTCATCAGCGTCACCGGGATCGCCACGACCCAGTACTCCCTCTCCCAATACCACGCCATTGCGGCGCAGGTCACGCTGGCCAACCGCATGGTGCCGCTGCTACGGGAACAGATCGGCACCGAGGCGTATTATCTGGTGGCCGGCCGCCAGGTTCCGTCAACCACGCTGCTGGACGATGAGATCCTTCAGCTGCGCGAAATGCTGGACGGCCTGGGGGAGGGCCAGAACACCAAGACCGGCCGCCAGCAGCTGCGCATCATCGGCCGCACGCTCAATACGTTGGAACACTACTGCCGGCTGCAAATCGCCCAGGCCGGTGAAGAGATTCCGCTGGAGCAGCAGGACCAGACGCTGGATCAGGTGCGCAGCGTGTCCTCCCTGATCTACGACCAGGTCAGCGGGTATATTTATCTGCAGCTGAACGAGCTGGACCGGCTGGATCAACAGATTTTACTGCGTGCCAAAGAGGTTCTGGTGATGAACGCCGCGGCGCTGCTGCTCATTCTGATTATTCTGGGTATCAATCAGTACCGTTTGGACCGCAATATCAACGGGCCGATCCGGGTTCTGCTGGACAACCTGCACCGTTTGGGAGAGGGCGATTTTGATACCCGGGCGGACTGGGAGAACAAAAACGAGATCACCGTGCTCAATGAGAGCTTTAACGGCATGGTGGTTAAGCTCCAGCGGCTGATGGAGCAGATCTGCGAGGACACCCGCGTCCGGGAGCAGATGGAGCTGCGGCTCACCCAGGAACAGATCAATCCTCACTTCCTGTACAATACGCTGGAGATCATCGTCTGGCTGGCCCAGTCCGGGGAAAAGCAGCAGCTGGTGGAGGTGGTTCAGTCGCTCTCTCGGTTTTTCCGAACCGTCCTCAGCGGCGGGCGGGCCAGAATTACGGTGCGGGAAGAGCTGGAGTGCATCCGCAGCTATCTCTATATCCAGCAGATCCGCTACATCGATATCCTGACCTATTCCATCGAAGCTGACGAGGATGTGATGGACTGTACCATTCAGAAGCTGACACTGCAGCCTCTGGTGGAAAACGCTCTCTGTCACGGCATCCAGCGCAAGCGCGGGGGCGGCTCCATCCGTGTGCGGACATACCGGGAGGGAGACGATCTGGTGCTGACCGTGTCCGACACCGGCTGCGGAATCCCGGCGGCGGAGCTGGAAACGCTTCGGAAGACGATCGAAACGGGCACATTTGACAGTAAAGGGTTTGGCCTTTCCAATATTCAGAAACGGGTGCACCTGGGCTACGGGCCCGGCTACGGCCTGTCCATCCAATCCCGGGAGGGCGAGGGCACGGAAGTCACGCTGCGGGTGCGGGCCGATTATCAGGAACCGTAAGAAAGCTGAAGTGAATCTGAAAATAGTGAAGACCTCCCGCCCTCCGGTGGGAGGTCTTCCGTAAAAAGCTGAACAAGAACAAAGATCCGTTCATTCCCTTTTCGGCAGCCCTTTTGCTATACTGAAGCTACCGAGATCCCAGACTCCAGATTAGTTTTATGAGGAGGAATCAGAGATGAAAATGAAGAAACTCTTTGCAGGTCTGCTGGCCGGGGCAATGGCGCTGGCACTTGCCGCGTGTGGCAGCACGGGAAGCGACGCCAGCGCGTCCGGCGGCTCCGCCGCGTCCGGCGGTGACGAGATCACCGTGGGCTTTGCGCAGGTCGGCTCCGAGAGCGAGTGGCGCACCGCCAACACCGAAAACATCAAGGAGGCCGCCAAAAACGCCGGCGTGAATCTCCAGTTCTCCGACGCACAGCAAAAGCAGGAGAACCAGATCAAAGCCATCCGCTCGTTCATTGCGTCCGACGTGGATGTCATTGCGTTTTGCCCCATCGTGAAGACCGGTTGGGACACGGTGCTGCAGGAGGCGAAGGACGCCGGAATCCCCGTGGTTCTGGTGGACCGCGGCGTGACTGCCGACGCTTCCCTGTATGTCACGCACATCTATGCCGACGCCCTGAAGGAAGGCCAGAACGCCTTCAATTGGATTGACCAGTACATGAAGGATCAGAACAAGACCCCCCGCTCCGGCGACGTCTTCAACATCGCCATTCTGGAAGGAACCGTGGGTTCCTCTGTGGCGGCGGACCGTCTCACGGGCTTCACGGATGCCATCAAGGCCGCCGAGGACGGCAGCAAGTATAACATCCTGTACTCGCAGACCGGTGAGTACACCCGTGCCAAGGGCAAGGAAGTCATGGAGTCCTTCCTGAAATCCGGCGGCGATAAGATCGACATCCTGTTTGCCTGCAATGACGACATGGCGCTGGGCGCCATCCAGGCCATTGAAGCGGCGGGTCTGAAGCCCGGCCAGGACATCGTGATCGTCTCCATCGATGCCGCCAAGGGCTCGTTCAACGCTATGATTGAGGGCAAAATGAACTGCGCTGTGGAGCATACGCCCAACTTCGGCGATATTCTGATGGACACCGCCAAGAAGATCGTGAATGGGGAATCCGTCCCCGCTACCATTGAAGTCCAGGAGGGAATCTTCCCTGCAGACACCGCGAAGCAGGAGCTTCCCAACCGTACTTACTAAAACTACCAGCAAGTGCAAAAACACCCTGCGGGCAAGACGGGCCAACGCTCGCTTTGCCCGCAGACGTGTTTTTCTGATAGAAAGGATGTGAACACCCCATGTCGGAACCGCTGCTGATCATGCGCGGCATCTACAAATACTTTCCCGGCGTCAAAGCGCTGCAGAATGTGGACTTCACTCTGCGCGCGGGGGAGATCCACGCGCTGATGGGGGAGAACGGCGCCGGCAAGTCCACCCTGATTAAGGTCCTGACCGGAGTCTATCCCCGGGACGCGGGCGAAGTGCTCATGGAGGGGACGCCGATTGCCCCCGCCAGCCCGCTGGAGGCGCAGAAGGCCAAGATCTCCACTGTGTACCAGGAGGTCAACCTCTGCCCCAATCTGTCCGTCGCGGAGAATATTTTTATCGGCCGGGAGCCGAAAAAGGCCGGGCGCATTGACTGGAAAACCGTCAACCGCCGGGCAGAAGAGCTTGTGCGCCAGCTGGATCTGCCGATTGACGTGACCAAGACATTGGACAGCTATGCGGTGGCCGTCCAGCAGATGGTTGCCATTGCCCGCGCGGTGAACGTGGATGCCAAGGTTCTGATTCTGGATGAACCCACCTCGTCGCTGGACGAAAACGAGACACAGCGGCTGTTCGCCGTGGTGCGCAGACTGAAAGAGCGGGGGATGGGGGTCGTTTTTGTCTCCCATTTCCTGGACCAGATCTATGAGCTGTGCGACCGGGTGACGGTGCTGCGCAACGGTGAGCTGGTGGGCGAGTACGAAATCGGGAAGCTGCCCCGGATGGAGCTGATCTCCAAGATGATCGGCAAAGAGCTGGGCAACATTCAGAGCGTCAACGCCGGCGGCGCACCCCAGGCGGGAGAGATTCTGCTGGAGGCGGAGGGCGTGAGCGCGTTCGGCCGCATCCAAAATCTGAACCTGACGCTGCACCGCGGAGAAGTGGTGGGCTTTGCCGGACTGCTGGGCTCCGGGCGCACGGAGGCGGCGGAGCTGCTTTTCGGTCTGGCCAGACCGGAGCAGGGCGCGCTGAAACTGGAGGGCAAGCCAGTGCGCTTTTCCTCGCCGCTGGAGGCCATGCGTCACAAAATTGCCTTCTGCCCCGAAGACCGCAAGGTGCAGGGGATCATCGGCGATCTGACCGTCCGCGAGAATATTATCCTGGGACTGCAGGCCAAAAAGGGGGCCTGGAGCCATATTCCCATCAAGGAGCAGGAGCGCATCGCAGACGAGTACATCCGGATGCTTCAGATTAAAGTCTCCTCCCCGGAGCAGCTGATCCGGAATCTCTCCGGCGGCAATCAGCAAAAGGCGATCATTGCCCGCTGGCTGGTCACGGAGCCCGATCTGCTGATTCTGGATGAGCCCACACGGGGAATCGATATTGGCACCAAGGCTGAAATTCAGAAAATGATTGTGCAGCTGGCCAGGGAGAAAAATATGTCCATTGTGTTTATTTCCAGCGAAATCGACGAGATGATCCGTACCTGCACCCGCCTTGTGGTGCTGCGTGACCGCAAAAAAGTTGCTGAACTCACCGGCGGCGAAATCAATTCCGACCGCGTGATGGCAGCCATCGCAGGAGGCGTATGAGCATGAACAAATTCCGGAAACTGATTTCCAGCCATTTATTCCTTCCACTGTTCGCCCTGGGACTCCTGCTTATTTTCAACGCGTTTGCCACGCCGGGCTTCTTTCACATTCAGTTTCAAAACGGCCAGCTCTTCGGCCGAATTATTGACATTCTGAATCGCGCATCCGTTCTGGTGATTCTTTCGCTGGGCATGACGTTTGTCATCGCCACGGGCGGAATCGATATCTCCCAGGGCTCCGTAATCGCCATCTCGGGCGCGGTCTGCTGCTCGCTGATCGGCGGCGCTGGGGACGGCACTGCCCGGATGCCGCTGGTGCTGGCCTGCCTGATTGCCGTGACCGTGTGCATGCTGTGCGGGGTATGGAATGGCTTTCTGGTGTCCACGCTGAAAATCCAGCCCATGGTAGCCACCCTGATTCTCATGACCGCCGGCCGCGGAATTGCCATGCTGATCACCGCGGGGCAGAATGTCCCCGTCTATTACACGCCCTTCACTTACATCGGAAACACCATCCCGGGAAGCCCTCTGCCTACCACCATCTATCTGGCCATCGGCATGGTGCTGCTGGTGGTGCTGGTGCAGAAAAAGACCTCGGTGGGCCTGTTCATCCAAACGGTGGGCATCAATTCCAAGGCGGCCCATGGCTCCGGCCTGAACGTGAACTCCATCGTCTTCCTGGTTTACATCTTCTCCGGAATCTGTGCCGGCATCGCGGGACTGATGGATGCGTCCATGATTGCCGCCGCAGATCCCAACAACGCCGGTCTCAACATGGAGCTGGACGCCATTCTGGCGGTGGCGCTGGGCGGCACGCTGCTCTCCGGCGGAAAATACTACATCAGCGGCTCTATCATCGGCGCCATCACCATTCAGACGCTGACGACGACCCTGTACGCGCTGGGCGTTTCTTCCGAGCAGCTCCCGGTGTGCAAGGCATTGGTGGTCATTCTGATTTGTCTGCTCCAGTCTGACAAGGTAAAACGGCTTCTGGAGCAGCGTTCCTACAGAAAGGCGGTGGATCAGGCATGAGCTGGATTCGGAAAAATATACTGGGTTCCCGTTACTTCTCCTTTGGAATCACCGTGACATTGTTTCTTTTGCTGTATGCGGTGGGCATGGCAAACTACCGGGGATTTCTGAAACCGCAGGTGTTCTGCAATCTGTTCATTGACAACGCAGCTCTGATCGTTGCCACCATCGGCATTACCTTCGTTCTGCTGATCGGCGGAATTGACATCTCCATTGGTTCGGTGGTGGCACTGACGTGCATGACCATCGCGCAGCTGCTGGACAAAACCAACCTGAGCGCCGTCACCGTCACCGTGCTGGCACTGGCCATGGGTGTGCTGTTCGGCCTGCTGCAGGGGTGGCTGATCGCCGAATTCAACATGCAGCCGTTCATTGTGACGCTGGCGGGACAGTTTTTCGCCCGGGGTCTCACCGCCATCATCTCCCGCGATACCATTGACATCGTCAATCCCGCGTACACGGCCGTGGCCTCCGCCCGGATTTATCTGGCGCCCAAGGCGTTCGTTTCGGTGGGCGCCGTGATCGCGCTGATTGCCCTGGTGATTGCGGCGTTGGTGCTGAAATACACCCGGTTCGGCCGCAACATCTATGCGCTGGGCGGCAGTGAGGGCTCCGCCGCGCTGATGGGTCTTCCCACCAGACGCACCAAAATCCTCACCTACATGGTCTCCGGCTTCTGCTCCGCGCTGGCGGGCGTGATCTACTCCCTGATTATGCTCTCCGGCTATCCGCTCCATGCCGTGGGAATGGAGATGGACGCGATTGCCTCCTCCGTCATCGGCGGTACGCTGATGTCCGGCGGCGTGGCATTTTTGCCCGGCACTCTGTTCGGCGTGCTGATTCAGGGCATCATTCAGACCTTTATTACGTTCCAGGGGACGCTGTCCGCCTGGTGGACGCGGATCATCATTGCGCTGCTGCTGTGCCTGTTCATCGTGATGCAGACGCTTATTGTCCGCAGCCGCCGCCGCATTCATGCCGAAAACTGACCCCGGACTATCCCCTTGGCCGGAGGGGCGCGCCGCCCGGAGAAATTCAACGGTCAAGGAGATCTGTCATGAAGAGTATTCTGGTAAAATCGGCGGGATTGTTTCTGATGATCCTGCTGGGCTACGCGCTCAAGCGGCGCGGTGTGTTCCGGACGGAGGACTCCCGCATCCTGTCCAAAATCATCATCAACCTGACGCTGCCCGGCGCGCTGATCGCGGGTTTTGCCTCCTTTCAGTACAGCGCGGAGCTGCTGTTGCTGCCGGCAGTTGCGGCAGCGGCCAATATTGTACTGCTGGCGGTGGGGGCGTGGCTCTCCCGGGGCCGCGGAAAGGAGACCCGCGCCCTCTATATGCTCAATCTGCCCAGCTATAATATCGGAACGTTCGTGCTGCCCATCGTCCAGAGCTTTCTGCCGGCGGAGGGCCTGGTCGCCGTGTCCATGTTCGACGCGGGCAACTGTCCCATGAACAGCGGCGGGGCGTACGCAATCACCGCCTCGGTGCTGGACGGCAAGCGGGTGCGGGCGTCGTTTGTGCTGAAGAAGATGCTCTCCTCTGTACCGTTCATGACGTTTCTGGTAATGCTGTGCGTGTCTCTGCTCAATCTGCCGCTGCCGCAGGAGCTTTACACCGTTGCCGGCATGTTCGGTCAGGCCAACGCCTTCCTCGCCATGCTGATGATCGGCATGATGTTCGAGCTGAAGGCGGATCGGGCGGACAGCGCCGACGCGCTGCGGATTGTTGCGCTGCGATACGGCTTCGGTGCGGCAGCGGCAGCGGCTTGCTACTTCCTGCTGCCGATGCCGCTGGCGGCCCGCCAGGTGGCGGTGCTGTCTCTGCTGGCTCCGGTGCCCTCCGTCACGCTGGCTTACTGTGAAAAATGTGGCTGTAAACCCGCGGCGGTAGGCCTCGCGCACTCGCTGTGCATTCCCATCAGCCTGGTCTGTCTGCTGGGGCTGATGCTGCTCTGGCAGTGATCCGCAGGCCGGTTCCCGGATAAAACTGATGTCCGGCTTCACCCTGAGCACCACCCGTTAAAATTCCGTATAACCTGCGGCAAAGCCGGCGTGATACAAATCACGCCGGCTTTGCCGCAGGAACGTTCCGGAAATGCAGCGCACAGGGACTATGCGCGAACGATTTTGTAATAGGTCCGGGCGGTGGCCCAATAGACCAGGGCGTAAAGCACGCCGAAGCACCCCAGCGTCCCAAGCGTACACAGGGCGAACAGCTTCACGTTGGTCAGCGAGAACACCACCAGCAGGCGGGTGATCATGTTGAATGCCGCTGCAATGTGGACGGCCGCCATGCCCAGCGGCAGGAAAAACACCAGCAGGATCTGGCCCCGGACGCTGCGGCGCACCTCGTGCTCGCTCATTCCCACCTTTTGCATGATCTCAAAGCGGCGCTGATCCTCGTACCCCTCGGAGATCTGCTTGTAGTAGATAATCAGCACGGTGGCCATGCTGAACAGCAGCCCCAGGAACAGACCCAGGAACAGGAAGCCGCCGTTCATGGCATAGAATTCCTCGGACTCCCTCTGCCGGCAGGTATCAGAAATATTCGGCAGGCCGCTGATCGTATCCGCACAATCGATTTTTTCCGCATCGGTTCCGTCCAGGTTGAAGTCCATCTCATAGACCAGACTGCTGGCCTGATCGCCGTAGGCATCCTGCTGGGTCTGCGTCCAGTCGGCCAGCACCTGGTCGTTGGCCACTACCAGATACTGCACGTTGGACAGAAAGGCCCCGGCGGCGCTGTGAACCGGCGGACTCGCCAGTCGGCGGGTAATATGATAGGCAGTCTTCCCCAGATAGAACTGATCGGGCAGCTGCCCCTGGGACCCGTAGCACAGCACTTCGTCGGCGCCCATCACCAATGTCTCTCCGGTCAGCTGGCTGTACTCCGGCTCCGTCATGACAATCAGTGCCTGAAACTGTTTGCTGCTGGAATAGTCGTTGGCGGTATTCAGCTCCAGCGTGTCATCGCTGAGCTGGGCGGTAAAGAACAGATAAGTGTAATCCTGCAGATCCTTGGCGGTGCGTCCGGATTTCGTCACAGCCGCCTCCACCGCCGTCCTGGTGTCCGACGCGGAATCGGCTGACGCTCCCTCACGGGTGACCGATATGTCCGTTGGGTAGCGGGACTGCAGCGCCTCTCCCGCGCCCAGATACAGGCAGACGGTGGTGGAGACCGTCACCAGCACCATGGTGGAGAGAATGCAGATGCTGGCCAGTCCCACCGCGTTTTGTTTCATGCGGTACAGCAGGCCGGACACGGCGGTAAAGTGCTCCGGCCGGTAGTAATAGCTCTTTTTAGCGCGCAAATGCTTCAGCAGCGCAATGGAACCGGCTGTAAACAGGCAGTAGGTGCCGATGATGACCAGAAGCACCGCCACAAAAAACAGCAGCAGGGCAGACAGGGGATCCTTCACCACATTGGCGATTCCATACCCTGCCGCCATGGCAATCACGCCCACCGCCACCAGAATCCACTTCGTCCGGGGCTCCCGCTCTCCCACAGCCTCACTGGTCAGCAGCTGCACCGGGTTGGACAGGTGGACCCGGGCCAGATTCAGCACCAGTGCGGCAAAAAAGATGGCGGCAAACAGAGCGACCGTGTACAAAACTCCCGTCCCGCTGACGGAAAAGCCCATAACGACGTTCAGCCGCAGCAGCTTCAGCAGCAGCAAAAGCATCAGCTTGGACAGCAGAATGCCCGCTGCCAGACCCACTGCAATGCTGCTGCTGCCCATCAACAAGCCCTCACAGCATAATAGCCGGGCGATATGGCGCTTTTCCATGCCTAGAATATTATAAAGTCCCAGTTCCCGGCGCCGCCGCTTCATCAGAAATCCGTTGGTGTAGAAGATGAGCACCACGGAAAACAGTCCTACTACGATGCAGCCCAGATACAGCACGGTCTGCACGATGTTGGAGCCCCGCAGCGTGCCGATCAGATCGTTCCAGGTGAGAAAGCAAAGAATGTAGAACATGGCCACGGTACCGCTGCAGGTGAGAAAATAGGGCAGATAGAACCGGCCGCCCCGCAGAATGTTCGTCAGGGCCAATTTGGGGTAAAAGCCGGACTCACGCATGGAGCTCACCGCCCTGTGCCAAAACCGTCAGCGTGTCGGAAATTTTCCCAAACAGCTCCTCAGCGGTCTGTGAACCACGGTACAGCTGGTGGTATACCTCGCCGTCCCGCAAAAATAAAACCCGCTTGGCGTGGCTTGCCGCCTTGACGGAATGCGTGACCATTAAAATGGTCTGCCCGCTGGCATTCACCTCACCGAACAGCCGCAGCAGCGCGTCCGATGCCTTGGAATCCAGCGCGCCGGTGGGCTCGTCGGCCAGGACAATCTGCGGGTCCGTGATGAGGGCGCGTGCCACGGCGGAACGCTGCTTCTGCCCGCCGGAGACCTCATACGGGAATTTGTCCAGCAGCTCGCCGATGTTCAGCTTTGCCGCAATGGGCGCGAGTTTCGTCTCCATAATTTCGTAGCTTTTACCCGCCAGCACCAGCGGCAAAAGAATGTTGTCCTTCAGCGAAAAGGTATCCAACAGATTAAAGTCCTGAAACACAAAGCCCAGATTGTCCCGGCGGAAGGCGGACATATTTCGCTCGGAGATCTCGCTCAGCTTCCGTCCGTCCAGACTGATCTCTCCGGAGGTGGGCTGGTCCAAAGCGGCCAGAATGTTCAGCAGCGTGGTTTTTCCGGAGCCGGACTCGCCCATGATGGCGACGTATTCGCCCTCTTCCACGGAAAAGGTCACATTGTGCAGTGCCTCGACCTGATTCCCGCCAAACCGGGTGGTGTAGATTTTCTTCAGATGACTGACTTCCAAAAGTGACATGATGTTTCCTCCTTTTGTCTGTTTCCATCATAGACTTTTCCCGGTCTGCCAGCCATCGCTTTGGCTTACAGTTCCGCCCGATTCCTTACAGTTTTGTAAGGTTACTCCATCACCTGCGGCCCGTCGTGCAGCAGCAGCCGCGCGATGGTGCCCTGCCCCGGCCGGGAGGTGACAGTGATGTCATGCCCCAGCCGGTCCACAATGCGGCGGCACAGATACAGCCCGATGCCGGTGGATTTTTTGTCCTCCCGGCCGTTATAGCCCGTAAAGCCCTTCTCGAAAATCCGGGGCAGGTCCTCCTCCTGAATGCCGATGCCGTGATCCGCGACGGTGAGGGTCTCCCCGTCGCCGTAAATGCGGATCATCCCGCCCTCCGGCGTATATTTCAGCGCGTTGGACAGCAGCTGCCCGATGACAAAGCCGAGCCATTTCTCGTCCGTCAGGACGGTTCGCTGGGTTTCGTGAAACTGCAGGGCAATCTTCTTCAAAATAAACAGCCGGGCGTATTTCCGAACGGCGCCGCGCACAATATCATCCAGCGGGCACCGCCGCAGCACGAGGTCCATGGTATCGCAGCCCAGCCGCAGGTAGGACAGCACCATCTCCACGTATTCCTCCGTTTTCAGCAGCTCCGCCGACAGGGCGCCGCGATCCGGCGTCTCCTCCGTGAGCAGCAGATTCATGGCGGAAATCGGCGTCTTGATCTGATGTGCCCAGAGCGTATAGTAATCCATCATCTCCTGCCGGGCGCTCTCCCCGGCGGCGGCGATGCCGGCCCGGTCTGCGCAGACCGCCCTCAGCAGCGTCTGATAATCCGCCTCCAGGGCGCCGCTGGGCGGCGGAAGCTGAAAGGCGGCCTCCTGCACGTTTCGCAGCAGACGCATCAGCTCCCGGTGGCGCCGGACATACCGGCAGTACCCCGCCGCAAACAGCACCAGTCCGATGGCCAGACACAGCACGGCGGCGTAGCCCACAGCTTCGGCGGGCAAATCGTACAGGGAAAATACCGCCGCGAATACCACGGCAAAAAGCGCCAGCATCAAAACCAGCTTATACTGGCGCCTCAGATAAGAACTCAGCACAGTCTCTCACCCCACCATATAGCCAATCCCTTTTTTCGTCCGGATAAAATCCGGCAGGCCGCTGCCTTCCAGCTTTTTTCGCAGCCGGGTGACATTGACGGTCAGCGTGTTCTCGTCCACAAAGGCGTCGGACTCCCACAGGCGGATCATCAGAGCGTCCCGACTGACGGGTTTCCCCCGGTTCTCCAGCAAAAGCTGAAGGATTTTCCATTCGTTTCGGGTCAGGTCCACCATCTGACTGCCGATCTGCAGCGTTCCGTCGGACAAGTTGAGCACCGCGCCGCCGCACTCCAGCAGATGGGCTGACGGGCCAAAATCGTAAGTCCGGCGCAGCAGGGCCTGCACCTTGGCAGTCAGCACCGACAGCTCAAAAGGCTTGGCCAGAAAATCATCGCCGCCCATGTTCACGGCCATGATGAGATTCATGTTGTCTGATGCGGAGGAGATAAACACAATGGGAACCTTGGAGATCTTCCGGATCTCGGAGCACCAGTGGTAGCCGTTGAAGAAGGGGAGCGAGATGTCCAGCAGCACCAGCTGCGGATCAAAGGCCGCGAACTCGCTCAAGATATGGTCGAACTCCGCTGCCGCGCGAACGGTATACCCCCATCCGGCAAGATGCTCCCGGATCACGCGGGCAATCACCTCGTCGTCTTCCACAATAAAAATTCGGTAACTGTTCAAAGCCACTCCCCTCCCGCAACCCCGTTCCATTCGAAATAATTGTACACGGTTCGGACCGCGATTGCAATTTTTCTTCCCGCTGTCGGCCTGAAATTCCGGCCCGCGGCATATCTTGCGGCGGGCCGGCCTGTTGCGGCGTGTTTCCATTTTGCACGGTTCTTGACTTCTGCAATCTGCCAAAAGCTCTGAGAGAAGAAAAGCCCTGGCTATCGTTATGGAATCAATTTCCGAACCTCACTCGCCAGCTGTTCGCCATTGCGAATGACATAGCCGCCCCTGTCGGCGCTTTCATAGACAACGTTGACATCCCCAAGCAAGAGGTTCATCGTCCGATTGCCGGCAGAGCCGACGATTTCAATTTCACCGGGTGCAATTTGATACGGAGCAAAAGAGCGCGGCAGTTTACTCCTTTGATATCTGCTTATCACTTGCGCCAATTGACCGCAATCGATGCGGCCGGTGATATCCTCGTGGATACACTCCGAATTGGCGACGGTGACCAGATAAATCCGGATATCATCCGGATCATCTGCAATGGGCGCGGGAACTGAAAAATAGACCGCGGCTATGACAATAAGACATGTTATCACGCCTGTAACGATAATCCGCTTCTTCATGGCTGCCCCTCCAGCTTCAGCAAAAGCCGGATCAATGAACCGGCTTTTGCAAATAATCAGAGCGCGATTTGTTCTGAGAAACGATTTGCTTTGATATGCGCGCAATCTCGCTGCAAGAAGCGGTGGCACTTCTTGTTTGTACCATGAACGGAAGCCGGCATTCTGCGGGGAAATAAACACTTGCCCTCGTGCGCGATTCCGTTTGCCCCTGCTGTTTTCAGATTCATACCGTGACCATGGGCCAGCGAAAGAGGCGTTCCAAAAGTTAATTGGTTGTTTGGACGATTTTATGGTATACTATTAAATACCGATTAGCTGTATCCTGAAGTTGTAAACGAAAATATGCATCAGAAATGATTACTATTCGGATATTAATAAGAAAAAGGTACTTAAATGACATTCAAAGAATTCAATCTGATCGAACCGCTTTTAAAAGAAATCGACCAAATGGGTTATTCCGAGCCCACGCCCATCCAACAGCAGGCAATTCCGCTGCTGCTTCAGAAGCGGGATCTGATTGGCTGCGCACAGACCGGGACGGGAAAAACCGCCGCCTTTGCACTGCCGATTCTGCAAAATCTGGCTGAAACACGGTCACATGCGCTCCGCACGCTGATCTTAACACCGACCAGAGAACTGGCCATCCAAATCTTTGAAAATTTTCAGAGCTTTGGAGCCGGCCTTCCGCTTAGATGCACCGCCATCTTCGGCGGGGTCAGTCAGGTCCCTCAGGTGGAAACGCTCCGCAGGGGCGTTGATATCCTCATCGCCACGCCGGGGCGTCTGTGCGATCTCATGAATCAGGGATATATTCACCTGAACCAAATTGAGATCTTTGTGCTGGACGAGGCGGACCGGATGCTGGATATGGGCTTTATCCATGACGTAAAGAAGGTTTTGGTCGCCCTGCCCGCAAAGCGGCAGACGCTTCTATTCAGCGCGACCATGCCGCGGGAGATCGAGGCGCTGGCAAAATCCATGCTCCGCGACCCGGTCACCGTGAAGGTGGACCCGGTGACCAGCACGGTGGCCGCCATTGAACAGTCTGTTTATTTGGTCGATAAAAAGAACAAAAAGCTTTTGCTGACGAAGCTGCTCCGGGAAAAAGGGGTGGGCAGTGCGCTGGTCTTTACCAGAACAAAGCACGCCGCCAATAACGTAGTGAAGGAGCTCGGCGCGGCGGGCATCACTGCGCTTGCAATCCACGGAAACAAGAGCCAGGGAGCCAGGCAGATCGCGCTGAACAGCTTTAAAGACGGAAGCATCAAAGTGCTTGTCGCAACGGATATTGCTGCCAGAGGGATTGATATTCCGGAATTATCGCATGTCTTTAACTATGAGCTTCCCAATGAACCGGAAACGTACATCCACCGGATTGGGCGCACCGGCCGTGCCGGGCTGGGCGGAATCGCCATCAGCTTCTGCAACTACGATGAGCTGCCGTATCTGAAGGATATTGAGAAGCTCATTGGGCGGACGATTGAACGGAAAGAATCCGACTGGCCCATGGTCATCCTGGAAAAGACCGAAAAAGAGCCGCGATCAGTTGCCGGGATGAGTGGGCGCCGCGTAGCCTCAAGCCGTCCCACAGATAAGAGAGCGAGACCGGCAAGAACCGGGAACTCCGGGAACAGCGGGAACAAACGCGCCAAATATCAGTAAGATTTGGCGCTTCATCCCGCGTGGCCGAAGCAGCAACCTGCAGCGCAGAGCGATCGCACAGAGTGAACCATCCCGGAGTTTTCGGGATGGTTCACTTGCCGTTTGTGTGGATCTCAGCTGTCATTTCCTAAGAATTCATCAAATATATGGAGGTACCGATCATCGAATATGCTGTTTTTTCTCCAAACCAACGTGAAATTGCTGTGAATTTTAAAATCCGATAAAGGAATCCGGCGCAATGTTCCGCGCTCCAGTTCCCCCTGCGCCGCTGCCTCATACAAAAAGGTGATGCCGCAGCCTGCGGCGACAAGCGATTTGATTGCGCTTATGCTGCCGATCTCGGTGATATGCCGAAAATCCCGGACAGAACAGTTCCGCTCCTCCATATGCCGCTCTAAAATCTCCCTGGTACCGGAACCCCGCTCCCGCAGGATGATGTGTTCCCCGAAGAGATCGCTTACCGTTTCCGGCACCCGCCGGAAAACGAAAGAGTTTCCGCAAACGGCAATGTAGTGTTCCCGAGAGTATACTTTATAGTCGTACTCAGTTTTGTGAAAATAACCTTCGATCACCGCAAAATCCAGCTCGCCCGTGTCAATTTTTTTCAGCAGCGTTTCGGTGTTGTCCACCAGCATGCGAACCTCTGCCTCCGGGTTGTTTTTCAAATACCGGGCCAGCTTTGCCGGCAGCACAAAATCTCCGATGGTCAAAGTCGCTCCAAAAACAAACCGCAGCCGTTCGCCGCGCGCCATCAGTTCATGAAGGATGATTTCATCATGCTTCATGGTGGTTGCCGCATTGCAAAGAAGGGCGCCCTCTTTGGTCAGTCGAAGCTTTTTCCCCTCATAGCAGAAGAGCTTCGCCCCATAGTGCTCTTCCAGATAATGAATATGCTGCGATACTGCCGGCTGTGTGATATGCAGCGCTTCCGCCGCCTTGGTATAATTCAAAAAACCGCAGACGGTCAAAAACGTGTCCATTCTGAAATCCTGCATAGCATCCCCTCCGGGCAAAGTATATCATAATAAATATTTATAGTTCAATCACTATTTATTATTTTTCATTTTGATATATCAATGGTAGGATAGGCATCACGGAAAGAAGGATGCTGATATGAACTGGATCAAGACAAATTGGCCGGGAATCGCGCTTTGTGCGATCATTGCTCTGCCGGCGTGGTTTTTGGGGCAGCTTGTCCCTGTGGTGGGAGGACCTGTGTTTTCCATTCTCATAGGAATGGCGCTGGCCATGGCACTGAAAACGAAAGGGAGACTGAAGCCCGGCATTTCGTTCACTTCAAAAAAAGTCCTCCAGTGTGCGGTGGTACTGCTGGGCTTCGGGATGAATCTGTCGGTGGTCGCAGCCACGGGGATCCAGTCCCTGCCGATTATTCTGTCCACCATCAGCGTATCTCTGCTGATCGCGTTTGCGCTGAATAAACTGCTGAAAATTCCGACTAAAATTTCCATTTTAGTCGGTGTGGGTTCCTCTGTCTGCGGAGGATCGGCAATCGCGGCAACTGCGCCTGTTATCGACGCAAATGATGAGGAAATTGCGCAGTCCATCTCGGTTATCTTTTTGTTTAACGTTATTGCGGCGCTCTTGTTCCCGACACTGGGGGGAGTGCTGGGCCTTTCCGATTACGGATTCGGCCTTTTCGCCGGTACAGCGGTAAACGACACATCGTCTGTAACAGCGGCTGCCACCGCCTGGGATGCCATCCACGGCTCCAACACGCTGGATGTTGCGGCAATCGTCAAAATGACCCGGACGCTGGCCATCATTCCAATCACGCTGGTGCTTGCGCTTCATCGGACGAAAAAGGAAGCGGGCGGCGGTTCCGGCGTGCGGATGAAAGAAATATTTCCGTATTTTATTCTGTTCTTCGTGCTGGCTTCCGTTATCACCACTGCATGCACAGCGCTGGGTGTATCAAGCGGCGTATTCTTGCCGCTCAAGACGCTGAGCAAGTTCTTCATTGTCATGGCGATGGCTGCAATTGGTCTCAATACCAACCTGGTTAAACTGGTAAAGAGCGGCGGAAAACCGATTTTTACAGGGCTGTGCTGCTGGATCGGCATTGCCTGTGTCAGCCTTCTGATGCAGCGGCTGCTGGGGATCTGGTGATGAAGCGCTCACATCGCACCCGGAACTGCTCCGTCCGCTGACGGGCACGCCGGGGAAACTCGCTTGAAGAGAAGGTGGCAAATCTCTACTTGGCGGCTGGAACCACCAGCGACGGAGTTTTCGGTCCGCGCTGCCGTGCGCAGCAACGAAAGTGTTTTTCCGGACTCTCGGCGCGGCGGCCGGAACTTCATACGCCTCCAGCCATTGGGTTTCAACTCCGTCTTGAATGATTCGACACCATTCATGGATCGGAGTCCCAATGGCTTTTTGACATCCTTTGGAAGGCTTCACTTCCATACGATGCTGAACCAGGGGCAGTCAAACTGCGGTCACTGGGAAGCTTCACGCTCGGCCATTACGGCGAGTATTTGCCGGTAATGCTGAATAATATATCCGTAATTTTCCCGCTGGTGTGGCAGCAGGCATTGGCTGCAGTCTTTGTAGCCGTTGTCCAGATAGGTGAAATTGCCCCCGCAATTTTTACCCAATATGTATAGGGGACAGTAGCAGAAAAGACAGTTGAATTCGGCACCTTCCGGCACCGGATGGCACGGAAAATACTCGCAGTTTGTGTTCGAAAAAAAGGAATATCCCCTTCCGTGCCAATCAGGTTGTTCCTGTTTTTTTATCTCGCTGCCCATGACCTGTCTTCCTTTCTGATGTGCTGCCCGGTTTTTGGGAAATCAATGAGAGAAACTGTGCCGCCTCTGCAGACAGCTCAACATCCTTGTTCCACACAACATAGATTTTTGATGAAATCACGGGGTCGATGATGTCTTTTTTCACCAAATGGGGATCCGTGTTCAGCAGAGAGGAGGAGTATGGCAGCACCGCAATGCCGATCCCGGCCTTTGCCCAGCTCAGCAGAGACATGACATCGTTGTTTTTGCAGATAATATTGGGGATAAACCCGCAGGATCTGCAGTATTTGGTAAACATGGAAATGTACCGACGGTGCAGCAGCAGAGGAAAGTCCCGCAATTCCGATAGGGGAATGGTGTCACTTTCGAAACCGGCGTAGAAGCCGGGGTCCGCCAGAGCGACAAAGCAATCGGATTCATGGGAGTTTAGCGCCTCATCATAGATCTGCTGATAGTTATAGTGGGCTTTGTTGAAAGGCTCCCGGACAATGCCCAAGTCGATTTTACGCTCATCCAGATAGAAGAGAATGTCCGTGGTGCTGGCTTCCGAGATTTGAATGTCAACATTTGGATACGAGCATTTGTAAGTATAAATCCAGGAAGGAATGAGACGGTTGGAGACAGAGTTGATGGTTCCGATCCGAATTTCAATTTTCGGGGAAACGGTTTTGCTGCGGACTTCGTTGATCGTTTGGTTGATCAGTTCAAAAATCTCCTGCGCACGCTGTTCCAACAGCCGCCCGGACTGTGTGATGGACAATCCGCGTTTCGTGCGCTCAAAAAGCTGAACCCCAAACTCGTCCTCCAGAGCTTTGAGCTGAAGGCTCAGAGGCGGTTGGGAAACATGCAGAATCTCAGCAGCCTGTGTGATGCTTCCTGTTTCTGCAATGGCTAAAAAATACTCCAGTTGTTTCAGAGTCACAATTTCTCCTCCTTTTACATCTGCCGGAAAATGCCAAAAGCAGGGTCTGTATTAATATATCGATAGATCAATCCGTAAAAAGAGCATGACTCCCTGTACTGATTCGATATCTGAGCACATTTAAAAAACAAAAGCATGCCCATTCTGTGAAGATTTAAAGTATTTGGCATTTCTGAAAGTTACCTTTACAATGGTCTAAACGGAGAAGGGAAAAGAAATAAAGAAACGATCATAGGACATTTAATATATTATAACACGATTATACGCGAATTGACATATAACTTCATAAAAAGTACTTACAAATTGTGCGCGAATAAGGCATCTGCCGTGATGAAAATTGAGCACCGGTTCGCGCCGCTGCCGGATTGATCACTGAAAAAATGCAAACTCACTGAGCGAAATAGCTAAAAATGTGGTATTATGTGATAAGAAGCGGGAGCCGCATGCGGAGCCTGAACGCCCGCGGACTCAATGTCACCGGCTGCCGTCGTCACCGGCGGGTGAAGGAACTGGCTGATTGTGCAGTCATTATTTTATCTCATAATTGAGAGGGAGGTAGTGGGGCTCTCGAGACCCCATTATACAAGGAGATTCGATATGCAGAGTTTGGATGCGCATATCAAAAAAATCGGGCTGTTGGATCAAAAGGCGATGAGCCTGGCCTCGATTCATCACACCCGGCTTGCAAAGCCGCCTGGGAGCATGGGGAAACTGGAGGACATTGCCGTTCAGCTGGCGGGGATTACCGGAAAAGTAAAAAACCAGGTGGAAAGACGGAGAATTATCGTTCTGTGCGCGGATAACGGCGTGACGGAGGAGGGGGTGTCACTGGCCCCGAAATCCGTCACTGTTGCCCAGGCAATCAACATGACCAAAGGAGGCACCGGAATGTCTGCGCTGGCGCAGTATTTTGGGGCTGAAGTCCAGGTGGTGGATGTTGGCATTGCCAGTGAATATGAGTGCCCGGCAATTTTGAACCGCAGAGTCATGGCTGGAACGTACAACTTTACCTATGGGCCGGCGATGCCGCATGAGAATGCGGTGAAAGCAATTCTGACGGGAATTGATCTTGCCAAGCAAGCGAAAAACGATAAAATCGACATCATCGGTGTTGGCGAGATGGGGGTTGGAAATTCCGCCTCTGCCTCTGCGGTCCTTGCCGCCTTGACCGGGATGCCGGCAGAACTGGTGCTGGGGAGTGGCTGTGAAATCAGTGATGCGGCATTTTCCAGAAAGAAAAGGGCCGTTGAAACCGCGTTGGCGCGATATCGCCTGAATCCTAACTACCCGATTGATATTCTCTCCAAAGTGGGAGGGCTGGACCTGGCGGCGATGTGCGGCGTTTACTTGGGGGCTGCGGAGAATCGCTGCCCTGTGGTAATTGACGGCTTCGTCTCCGCAGTTGCCGCCCTTTGCGCGGCGAGACTTTGCCCCACTGCTGCAAAATACATGTTTTCGTCACATGCCGCTACCGATCATGGATATCATTTGGTTGCGCAGCAGCTGGATCTTTCACCGTGTCTGAATCTCAACATGCGGCTGGGAGAGGGGAGCGGCTGCCCATTGGCCTTTGAGGTCATTGCTGCTGCCTGCGCAGTCATGAGAGAAATGGCAACTTTTGAAGAAGCCGCCATTGATGACAGCTATCTGGACGAGATTGAGGAGAGCAGCAGATTTCTGTTATAGCGTCGGCGCCCAAAATGGGATTGAGATTCGGAGGAGATTTACCGGAAATTCTTTTGCCGGTATCATTCCTTTTTTGCGGCAATTCTATGCCATTCCGCCAGGATGGGTATATCCCAAATAAAGGGGACCCCGCTTTTTCGTGGGACGCGTGACGGTGCGATCCATGGATTGGAGAGGCGGCAATCCAACACGCTGTAAAATCCATGCGGCTGAAAAGCGGCGAATTCGACGCGGGAAAAGGGTCTGAACCCCGCTGCCTGCCTGATAAAAAATGGAATGAAAGACACCTTTGCGAGCTGGAACAGTTTGCGATGGTGTCTTCTCTTTCTGACAAAACAGTGATTTGAATAATATATAGCAAAGGCGTTTGGTTAGATTTTAAGTATTTGTCATCCTGCCCAACGTCCTGTATAATTGCATCATAAAGCTGGGAAAAGCATGAAAAATGGCCTTATATCATGTGCCTTCTATCAGAAAAGAAAAACGGCGCATTTTATGAAAGAGCGATGGATGAAATATTTTTTAATATGGAGTGAAAGCTATGAATCTTATTGAGAAGTATCTGGCGAAGGCCGCCGGAAAGGAGACGGTATCCCCCGGCATGGATCTGACCTGCAGCGTCAGTTATGTGGCGGCACATGATGTGACGGCTCCGATTGCCATTAAGATGTTCCGGCAGATCGGCGTGAAGCAGGTGTTCAACCCTGACCGTGTAGCCTTGATCGTGGATCACATCTATCCGGCCTCTTCGGAAAAGGCGCGGGACAACGTCTGGATCATGGATGACTTCGCAAAGGAGTTTGGCGTACATCTCTATCAGCGCGGTGAGGGCGTGATCCATCAGCTGATGTATGAAAAGCACAGAGCCCAGCCCGGCGAACTGGTGGTCATCGCCGATTCCCATACCGGCACCTGCGGCGGGTATGGCGCGGTGGGCGTGGGCGTGGGTTCCACGGAACTGGCGGCTGCCATGGCTACCGGTAAGCTGGATCTGGAGGTTCCGGAAGTAGTGCAGGTTTACCTGACCGGAAAGTGCCCCGGCAATGTTTTCGGCAAAGATATCATTTTGTATCTGGGCAGCAAATTCGGCACAGATCATCTGGTGGATCGGGCGCTGCTGTTCACCGGCCCCGGCATCGAGGGCCTGAGCGTGGCGGAACGCATGACCATCTGCAATATGGGCATCGAACTGGGCAGTATGATCACCCTGTTTGGCACCGCTGAGCGGGAGCCGGATACCGTGGAGGATCTGGAGCTGGACCTTGGTTCGCTGGAGCCGATGATTGCCTGTCCGTTCTCCCCGGCCAACGTGGCGCCGGTGAGCAAGGTGGCGGGAACCGCCGTCACCCAGGTGGTTGTGGGCAGCTGCACCAACGGCCGGCTGTCAGATATGGAGCAGGTGGTGAAGGTTTTCCGGGGCAGGAAGGTCAGCCCTGAAGTGAACACATTGATCGTTCCCGCCTCCAAAGAGATCCTGGAGCAGATGGAGGAACGGGGCTGGTGCAAGATCATGCGGGACGCGGGAGCAACCGTGCTGAACCCTGGCTGCGGTTCCTGCTTTGGCGCCCATGAGGGGTTGACCAGTGCCCGGGATGTGGTGGTCTCCACCACCAACCGCAATTTCCCCGGCCGTATGGGAAGCATGAAGGCCAACATCTACCTGGCGTCTCCGGCTACTGCGGCGGCTACGGCGCTGACCGGTAAGATCACTGTGCCGAATGTGTGAGCGAAGGAGAGAGGCAGCAATGAATACGATTCAAGGAAAAGTGATCGTCCTGGGAGACGATGTGGATACCGATCAGATTCTGCCTGGCTATGCAATGGCGGAACCCTATGATCAGCTGGGTAAATTTGCGATGGCGGGTTTGGCCAGCGGGGATTTTAAGACGGTTTACGAGCCTGGCTGTATCCTGGTGGCGGGCCGGAACTTTGGCTGCGGCTCCTCCCGGGAGCAAGCCCCGATTGCTTTGAGACAGGCGCAAATTGCCCTGGTGATTGCCAAGGGCTTTGCCCGGATCTTCCGGCGCAACGCGATCAACATCGGCTTGCCGGTGTGGGCGGCGGATGTGGCAGGCAGCCTGAAGACCGGGGACCGGATAGAGGTGGATCTGGAGCAGGGCACGGTAGTCGTGAACGGTGAGAAAAAGCAATTTCAGCCGATGGCGGAAAACGTAATGAAAACCCTGACCTACGGCGGCTTAATTCCGCGTGTTCGGGCAGAGCTTGGCATTACGGAGCGAGAAGGAGAGTAAAGTTATGCAGGAAAAAACAAAACGGATCATTCAGGGTGATATCGAAGCGGTGCGGGCTTATGCTGACTGCTTCAGTGTGGAGATGCCGGATCTGGACCAGAACGGTGAGGTTGTCGGTCTGCCGGCGCCCTATCCCAGAGAAGTGGCCGGAGTGGTTCGCAGCGGATACCGGATCCATGAACTGGCGCTGAAGGCCCGGGAGCGGGGCTGGCCGATCCAGAACCCCATTCTGGGACGCAACAGCGCTGAGGAGACGCTGAAGGAAAGCAAAGAGATGTATGCCTACGCCGAAAAGCTCCATGAGACGTTGTTTCACTTCGTACATAGCGAAGCCACTCGCCATATTGACCCTCTCAAGGGCCGGGAGCTGATCGAGCAGTCCCGCGGCAAGGGCGGCATTACGCCCATGGGAGAGCGGGAGTTCATTCAGATGGGCGGCGGCAGCCTCCATCCCGTGCGGATCAACGCCACCGGCGACACGCCCCATCTGTCCATCATCAACGCACTGATTGCCGGATTTGACGGCACCGATATCGGCCCTGTCATCCATGTGCATTTCGGCGGACGCGGCATCCATGATTATAAAACCAAGGTTGTCAACGGCTACAAGGCGCTCCAGATCTGCGCCGAGAACAACATTTATGTTCAGCTGGACTCCCATAAGCACCTGAACAATATCGGGGGCACCGACGGCATGGCGCTGGCTATGTGTCTGCTGGCTGAGGGTCTGGCGATTCACGCTGAGCTGCCCAAGGAGCTGTCCGCCATTCAGATGAACATAGCAGGCATCAACATTTTTGCCGACCTGGCGCTGATGCGGGCTTTCCGTGAGACGCTGTGGAGCGATGGACTGATCGTGGTGCCCGAAACATTCCAGAGCCCTCCGGGTGACCTGATCGCGGAGTCGGCGCACTTTGCGCGTATGGCGGTCAACGCCAAGCTGGGCGGCGCGGATTTCTATCGGCCCAAGGCTGCCGAGTCCGTCGGGATTCCCACCGGCGATTCCATGGGGCGAGCCATTTGGGGCACGCAGAACGTGTTCACCAATACCTACGCGGTGGATATCGAGGATAGCCGGATCACCGAGCGCAAGCTGGAAATCCTGGAAGAGGCCGCGGCTGTGCTGGAGGCGGTGCTGCACTTGAAACCCCACAGCCTCAAGATGAAGGATCTGACCCCTGCCTTCTGGATGCAGTGGACGGATACCCAACTGATCGACATGATCGTGGAGGGCGGCAAGAGCGGCCTGATGGATTGCCCCCGTGCCGGCGGCTGGGATCTGAAACGGTTTGTAAAGACCAACCGCGATCCGGATGGCATCAAGCGATATGTGGCCGGCTACACGCCGCTGGGCATTGACCCCGCGCGGGTGGCTGTCAGCGCGGAAAACATCGCGGTGGAGCCTGAGCACGCACCCACCCGCAAGGAAAAAATCGTCCTGGCCACGGTGGGCGCGGACGCGCACGTCAACGGGATCAACGTGGTGCGGGAGGCATTCCAGCACGCCGGATACGACGTGATCTATCTGCGGGGCATGAACCTTCCCGAGACGGTGGCAGAGGTGGCCGCGGAGGCCAAGGCGGACGCCATCGGCGTGAGCAATCTGCTCGGCTTGGGCTGCACCCTCTTCCCCCGTGTGGAGAAGCGACTGAAAGAGTTGGGACTGCGGGACAAGACTGTGGTCTGGGCCGGCGGCCGCATCGCGGAGAAGGAAGAAGAACACCAGTATTTCGACGAAAAGATCCGAACTGAGGGTGTTGGCTTCTTGGGCGTGGACGCCTTTTTTGGCCCGGACAGCACGCCGGAACAGTGCGTGGAAAAGATCGGACAGCTGCTGGAAGAAAAGAAGCGCGGCTGAGCGACCCGAACATAGATAGAGGAGGATTACATCATGTATGATCAAAGAAGAATTCCCTGCGTTATCATGCGGGGCGGCACCAGCAAGGGCATCTATCTGAAGGCGAATGACCTGCCGGACGACCCCCAAAAGCGGGATGATCTGATTCTGGAGATTTTCGGCAGCCCTGACGTACGCCAGATCAATGGTCTGGCCGGCGCCGATCCGCTGACCAGCAAGCTGGCAATCATCGGCCCGCCCACCCGGCCCGAGGCGGACGTGGACTACACATTTGCCCAGGTCAGCATCAAAGAGCGGGTTGTGGACTACAACGGCAACTGCGGCAATATTTCCTCCGGTGTCGGTCCCTTTGCCATTGATGAGTCGATGGTGCGGGCGGTGTCCCCCATGACCCGTGTGTGTATCCATAACACCAATACGGGCAAGCTGCTCTATGCCGACGTGGAGGTTGAGAACGGTCGGGCAAAAGTGAAGGGCGATTGTGAAATCGCCGGTGTGCCCGGCACGGGGTCTCCCATCCTGATGGACTTTTCCAACACCGCCGGCGCGGCCACCGGCAAGGTACTGCCCACCGGCAACCCTGTGGACATACTGGAAACCAGCCGCGGCCCCATCCAGATTTCCATCGTAGATGTGGCAAATCCCTGCGTGTTTGTGTTGGCCAAGGATGTGGGCATGAAGGGCACGGAGACTCCGGATGTCATCAACGGCAGCAAGGAGCTGCTGGAGTACCTGGAGGAGATCCGTTCCACGTGCTGCGCCATGATCGGTATGGCAAAAAACTCTGCTGACGCTACCCGAAATTCTCCCGCTTTCCCCATGGTGGCTTTTGTGGCGGAACCTCAGGACTATGTGAATTTCACCACCGGCAAAACGATCGCCAAGGATGAGGTGGACTTTGTCTCCCGTCTGATGTTCATGCAGGTGCTGCATAAAACTTATGCCGGTACCGCCACCGCCTGCACCGGTGCTGCGGCGAAGATCAAAGGCACGCTGGTGAATCAGGTGATCCCCAACGTAGAGAACCTGACCGCCATCCGCATCGGCCATCCTGCCGGTGTGCTGCCTGTTGTGGCGGAGGTGGAGGGCACCACCGTAAAGAAGGCTGCGCTGATTCGCACAGCTCGCCGTTTGATGGAGGGTTACGCGCTGGTTCTCAACGACGATTGATGGCTGCTTTCCGCAAATTTTGTAAAGAAATAGGGGAAGCGTATGTTGGCAAATATTCTGGTTTATGATATTGGCAGCACCTATACAAAAGTAGCGGCGTTTTCCGAAAAAGACGAAACGCTGTCATATCTGGGCCGGGGCCAGTCGCCCACCACGCTGGCCAACGTGATGGACGGCGCCCGGGGCGCCGAGACGGCTTTGGCCGTACAGGGGATTACTTTTGCTCCCGATGTCAGACGGTATAGCTCGTGCAGCGCCGCCGGCGGTCTGCGGATGGTGGCGTTGGGCTATATGCCCAGAGTAACCGTCAAGGCAGCCAAAGAGGTATCGATGACCGCCGGCGCCCGGGTGATGCAGGTCGTTTCCGCCGATGAGCCCCTGTCCTTCCGCAAGGAAGTGCTGCGAGAGATCAACCCGGATATCATTCTGCTCTCCGGTGGAACGGATGGCGGAGATGAGGATTGCGTGCAGGAAAACGCGGATATGATCTGCGAACTGAAGAGTAAAGCCACGGTGATTTTGGGCTGTAATCGCTTTGCCCAGCGGACTGCGGCGGAGAAGTTCAAAGCCGCGGGAATTGATTATGTGCGGGTACCGAACATAATGCCCACCATTCATGAACTGAATGTGGCTCCGGCCCGCACGGCCATTCATGAGCAGTTTATCCGCCAAATCACCCGTGCCCGCGGTCTGATGGAATTCCAGACCGGATTGACGGACAAGGTGGTGGTGCCCACGCCCGGCGCGGTGTTGCTGGCCAGTGAACTGCTGGCCAAAGGCAGCTATGAGCAGGAGGGGATCGGCTCGGTGATCTTGGTGGATATCGGCGGCGCTACCACCGACATCCATTCCGCTCTGCCCGAACTGGAGAATTTGACCATAGAAGAGCGGGGCCTAATCATCAACAATGAAAAACAGTTTTCCTATCGTACGGTGGAAGGCAACCTGGGCTTGCGGGTCAGTGCCATGGGAATCCCTGACGCGGTAGGTCCAAAGGCTGTGGTGCGGGCCATGGATGGCGACTTCGGCGTGACGGGGGAGGATGTCTTGGACTACACCGAGGGACTGGAGAGCCATACTGACCACATTCCTGCCGACGAACGGGAGGCATCCTTGGATCGGGCGCTGGCTTCCTGCGCGATCAGTGTGGCCCTGCGCCGCCACGCGGGGTTTTACGCCCAGGAGTCGGACCCAGTCATGGGAATTATGGCTGGCACGGCGATGGGCCGCGACCTGCGTAATGTGGATCGGGTGCTCTGTGTGGGCGGCATCTTTGTCCATACAGAGGAGGAGAAGGGGAAAGCGCTGGTGCGCCGCTGTTTTGCAGATCCCGGCATTTCACTGCTGCCCATCCGCGAGCCGAAGATTCTGCTCGATCGGGATTATATTTTCTATGCCCTGGGCGTTTTGGGAAAACACTATCCGGACATGGTGCTGGATTTCATGAAAAAACACTACATGATTGATAAAAATAAGGAGAATGAATTATGAACGGAGCCAAAAAGATCAGAGAGCTGTTTAGCGCCGGGAAATTTATCGTTGCCCCCGGTGCCCATGATATGCTGACAGGCAAGATCATTGCAACCTTGGGGTTTGACGCGGTCTATATGACCGGTTACGGTCAGGCAGCCAGTCATCTGGGAAAGCCTGACGTGGGTCTGATGACGATGACGGAGATGGTTGCCCGCGCCGCCAACATGGTGGAGGCTGCGGAGATCCCTGTGATCGCGGACGCGGACACGGGATTCGGAAACGCCGTTAATGTCATGCGGACGGTGCGGGAGTATGAGAAGGCCGGCGTGGCCGTGATTCAGCTGGAAGATCAGGTCATGCCCAAGAAGTGCGGCCACATGGTTGGCCGTGAGGTCATCACCAAGGACGAAATGCTGGGAAAAATCAAGGCTGCGGTGGACACCCGCCAGGGCGATATGATGATCATGGCCCGTACCGACGCCCGCACGGTGCTGGGTATTGAAGAGGCCATCGAGCGCGGCATAGCATATAAAGAAGCCGGCGCCGACATCGTGTTCATTGAGTCTCCCGAGACCAAGGAAGAGATGCAGCTCATCAATGACAAGGTAAACTGCCTGACACTGGCCAACATGGTGGAAGGCGGCCGGACGCCCCTGCTGACAAACGACGAGCTGGCCTCTCTGGGCTATAATCTGGTCATCTATCCCACTGCCTCCACCTATGTCACCACCAAGGCCATGGTGGATCTGTGGGAGGGGCTCAAACGGGATGGCACCACCGCCACCATGATGGACAAGATGATTCCGTTCCCCAAGTTCAACGAGATTATCGGACTTTCCCGCATTCGGGAAATTGAGGCAAATTATTCCACTGGCCGGGTGGTAAAGTAACCATCGAAAGTAGGTATTGAGATGTCTGATTTGAGAAGTGCTGTCAAGGGGACGATGCCCTTGACTATGGGCGAAGCTATCGCATTGGCTAAGAAATATCAGGCTCGTGTGGTAGACGTGATCCTCATTGAAAACGAGATCAGCACCGGATTATCCAGAGAAGATCTGCTCAACCGGGTGATGGATGAGTATGCCCATAATCTGAAGGCTGTGGAGCTGGGTGTCACGGAGGGCAACAGCTTCCTGCTGGGCAACGTGGCCGCACAGCTGCGCGAAAAGGGCACCGGCGTATGTTTTCAGGATACGTTTTTGGACAAGGCGCTGATGTACACCGTGGGCGCCGAGATCGGCAACCACTGCATCGGCATCCGTCCCTGTGCGGGCACCGGTGATTCGTGCCCCTACGCCGGCTTTGTCCGGGCTATGATCGACACCGGCGTGGATGCCAAGACCATTGCTGAAATTGCGGCTCTGATGCTGAAGATCGGCGGACTGTTCCGCGTGGGCAAGGTCACCACCGGCTGCAATATGGAGGGCTTCGGCGCGGGTTCCGCTTGTGTGGCGGCTGCCACTGTGGCTCTGGAGGGCGGCACGCCGGAACAGATGGAAAAAGCCATGGTGCTGGCCATGTCACCCACCATCGGTGTGCCCTGCACGCCTCGGGTACTGGTGCCGGCACTGTGCACCACCCATGTGGGCGGCGCGATCCTGATCGGCATGTACTCCGCCCGCATGTGCATGGCTGTTGATATGAACGTCAACGTTCCCTTTGATGTGATGCTGTCCATGGCATCTCTGGTTCATCTTGCTTCTGCCAAAAGCATTGTCCCCATCGTGGTGGAGTACATGGAACCTTTCTTCCAGCGTACCGCCAGCGTGGAATCCCTGGTCAAACAGGAGGTTCGGGACGCCGAAAAGCAGCAGATTCAGCAGACGCTGAAAAAGGCCGGTGAGGCGTCGAAGAAGCTGGCGGCCGGCGCCGGCAATGTGCTGAGTACGTTTGGCGACGCAGTGGTAGGCGGCAGCAGTCAGGCTGTGGGCAGCCCCACGAACTGTGCCCGCATCGCCCACGAACTGATGGGCGAAGGGGAGAAAGTTCGCAAGATCACCGTGGAGCTGTACCCGGAGCTTTTTGCCCGCCGGACCATCAATATCCCCGGTGTGCTGATGGGCGCGGTCTACGGCGCCTCCACTGCGGATTATGAGATGTACGAAAAATCCGTGGATATGGTGAAGGCTGACGGGATTGAGGTGGAGATCGTGGAGGGGCATGAGCCCTCTATTCAGAAGGTTACAATCGTTACCGACAAGGGCAACACCGTTCAGGTGGATTCCCTGAACCGGGGCGGCGGTCGGCTGGTGCTTCGAAGCGCCGTTCCTGGCCTGGAACAGGCGCAGGAGGCTGCTAAGCGTCTGGGAATCGTCGTGGTAGAATAAAGCATTGCATTGATTGGTTGTCCTGCCGCACATCGCGCGGCGGGACAACCGGCAATTCGCAGGCTTTTCCAGAGGGCAGCGATCGTTGCTTTCGGGAAAGGCCTGTGGGGCATGTGTCGGACAGAGAAGGGGAAATCGGAAACGTTTACCCCTGGAATATTATTATAAGCAGACGTGACGTCGTATTCTGGAAAAGTGGAGGAATTGAAAATGGTTTTATTGGAAGAGGCTCTGAAGGGTGTGCGGCCGGGCAAAGTGTTGGATGTAGGGACTCGATTGGGAGAGTTTGCCTTCCGTCTGGCGGCAGTCATGCCGAAAGACTCGACGGTGATCGGCATTGACAACGACGCCGCCAGTATGGCAAAGGCCCGGGAGAAGTTTGCCGAACGGGGACTCCGCTTTGAACTCATGGACGGCGCCGCCATGGACTATCCAGACGAAACCTTTGAAGTCGTGGCAATCTCCAACACGCTGCATCACATTGAGCACTATGACAAGGTTCTGGCGGAGATGCTGCGGGTGCTGAAGCCCGGCGGATTTTTTATTCTGAACGAGATGTACCGGGACGGGCAGGATGCAGCCCAACAGGTACATGCTGCCCAGCATACCCTGGAGGCTAAGCTGGACTGCCTGCTGGGCGGCTATCAGCGTCAGACCTGGAAGCGGGAGGAGATTGTGGAGATCTTCCGCAGCCTCCCGTTGCGGGACATGACCTTTACTGATTTTCAGGAAGAGGCGGAGTACGATGCGAAACTGAGTGTGAAGAACCGGAAGCTGGCGGACGAGGTGGAAAAGATTTCCGCTTTGCCGGAGTATGCGGCGCTGAAACAGGAGGCGTTGGACATCCAGGCCCGCTGCCGGACGGACGGTATCCGGCGCTGTACCCAGCTGCTGTGCGTGGGCCGGAAATAAAACCGGCTCCAGATGCGCCAAAGCGCAATCCGGCCTCGCAGCTTCTGTACACTGGTTCCCGCCTCGAAGAAGGACCGGCATCAGGGGCGATTCAAGGCCGAGCCCGTGACCGATTTTACCGATGAGACACGAAGAACAACAGAAGTACATCCCGATATGTTCGGTACAGAGCGATATACTTTTCGCAGTCCAATAACATTTTTATATGAGAGTGACCCGCTGCTAATCTTTTTTATATTTGCCATCATTATTGGATTGTGATACCTTTTATAAGGAAGAAATGTGTGATTATCACAACCAGCCGATTATCAAGAAGGAGAGGATAGTCCCATGCTTAGAATTCAAGAAGATGTGTGCAAAAAATGCCGGATTTGCATGAAGAACTGCCCTATCGAGGCAATTGTTGCAGGAGAAGAGAACGGCCAGAAGTATGTGCGCATTACAGATAAGTGCGTGGAATGCAATATCTGCCGCCGCGTATGTCCTTTCGGCGCAATCGAAAATGCCGATCAGACGGAGGGAATTGTGCAGTGTTCGTCCTGCTCCATCCAGTGCAAGGTTCCGGCAGGTTCCACAGGCGCCTGCAAACGGTACACCAATGAGGGCGGCAAGCTGGTGCGCAACCGCGCGCTGGTGCTGGAGCCCAAGCCCCAGGTGGAGGTGGATGAGAAGATCCGCAAGCCCATTATTACCGCTGTGGGCGCAGGCACCAATTACCCCTGCATTCGTCCCGCTCCCCACATCGTGTGTGAAAAACGGGACGGTGTGGATGTGGTTACTACCGTCACGGAGGCGCCGCTGAGCTACAGCGGCGTGCTGGTGAAGCTGGACACCAATACATACATCGGGGAAGAGGGCGCCACCGTCTATCGCGACGGCAAGCCCGTGGGTATGGTTCAGACCGAGGAATATGGCTCCAAGATGATTTACGTTGGCGGCGCCAACCGTTTGACTGCAAAAGATGGCGGATTTGTTACAGCCCGTACCATCTGTGAGCTGGCCAACGGCGAGGAAGTGGAGCTGGCCGTGGACAAGAAAATCAAAATTCGCTGCCAGCAGGGAAAGGCTCCTGTGATCAACGGCGTGCAGGAGCAGACCATGCGCATCGGCTGCGGCAGCGCGACAATCGGACTGCTGGCCGACGTGATGAAGGCAGCGGTGGACGAGTGCATTGTTATCGATCATCACGTCACCGGATTGTTCAGCGAGCACCTTGCCGGCCGCGAGGTGGGTATGACCTGGTCCGGCGTTGTTCCGAATGCTACGAAGAGTACGGTTGGCCGGTATTTCGGCGGCCATGGCGACGGGATCGGCGGCACCGTGCTGCAGACGCCGCGGGATGCCATCAAGAGTGTGGACATGTCTGTTGCCCATGCCGGCATGACCATTCTGGTCACCAACACCACCGGCGAGATTGCCGCCCTGTTTGAAGTTCAGGCGGACGGCGATGTCAAGGAGATTCCCATGACCGAGAAGGCCGCCAAGGTGGCCCGGACGATTCAGGAGAACTGCCAGGGTTCCACGACCAGTGTCATGTACTGCGGCGGAACCGGCGGTTCCGCACGGGGCGGCGTGTGCAAACACCCGGTGGCGATCACCGAGGCAGTTCACGATGGCCGTGCCCAGCTGACGATCGGCGGCGCACCTGCTTTCGTGTATCCCGGCGGCGGCATCAATTTCATTGTGGACACCGCTAAGGTTATCAACAAGGCATTTACCTGGGTTCCCACGCCGGCCACTGTGGCTCCGGTGGAGTACACCATGACCAAAGCTGACTATGAAAAAATCGGCGGGCATATGGACAAAATAAAGAATGTTGAGGATTTCCCCGAATATCAGAAAAAGTGAGCAGCGAATGCGTGCATGTGCTGCCTGATGGGCGGGTATTCGTGGACTATGGGCCCACGTCCATGGTGATTACGGCTCGCCGGCAGGGCACGCCTCTCGTTGAGCTGGCGGAGGCGGCTTTCCCGCTGATCCGAGATGGGCTGGAGGAGATCGCTCAGGCGCTACCCATTCTGCGGCAATACACGAAGGCGGGAGACTTCTCTCAGCTGGAGGGGCTGCCCCGAATCATGGCAGAGGCGGTGCTGGCTGTTGGTGAGGAAACGTTGACCCCCATGGCGGCAGTAGCCGGTACGGTGGCCGACGTGGTGGCGGATTGGCTCTTTGCGCATGGGGCGGATCAAGTGGCTGTGAATAACGGCGGAGACGTAGCACTGCGGTTAGGACCCGGACAGCAGATGCGCATGGGAATCCTTCCGGAATTGGACAGCGGGATATCCCAAGTCATCACCCTGCGGTCGGAAGACGGAATCGGCGGCGTCTGTACCAGCGGACTGGGAGGACGGAGCCTGACCCGCGGGATCGCAAATTCCGTGACGGTGTTTGCCCGCCGCTGTGCGCTGGCGGATGCCTGCGCCACTCATATTGCAAATTGCTCCTATGTCTCCTCCCCGCGGGTGCAGACCTGTCTGGCCGGAGAGCTGGATCCGGAAAGCGATATCGCCGCGCTGCGCGTGGTCCGGGATGTGGAGGCATTGGAGGAGACAGAGATTCAACAGGGACTGGAACAGATCCGGGCAGAAGCCCGAAGACAGCTGGACCGCGGCAATCTGACCTATGTGGCGGCGGATATCCAAACCCGTCAGCTCTGGGTCCCGGAACCGCTCTGTTGAATGGCCGGTGCGGCCGATCCTCTCAGGTTGAGGAACTAAAAAATAAGGAGAAAACAAAGATGAAAGTTGGATTTATCGGTCTTGGCCGTATGGGCAAGCATATGGCAGCCAACGTAGTGAAGAATGGCTTTGATACGTATGTCAACGATCTGGTTCCTGCGCTGGTGGATCAGCTGGTGGCTTTGGGCGCCAAGCACTGCCCGACCAACCAGGCCCTGGCCGCCGAAGTGGATGTGGCTTTCACCATGCTGCCCAACGGCGCTATTGTGGAGAGCGTGATGTGCGGCCCCGAGGGTGTGCTGGCATTCTGCAAACCCGGCACGATCATTGTTGACATGTCTTCCGTGGCACCTGCTACCACACAGAAGATGGCAAAAATTGCTGCCGAAAAAGGGGTCAAGTACATTGATGCCCCCGTGAGCGGTGGCACTGTCGGCGCCGAGGCCGGCACACTGACGATCATGGTAGGCGCTGATGATGAGACGTTTGCCAAGGTGGAGCCGGTTCTGAAGGCCATCGGCAAGCGGATTCATCACATTGGCGGCACAGGCATGGGCGACGCCATGAAAATCGTCAACAACATGCTGCTGGGCGCCAACATGGCATCTCTGGCAGAAGCGCTGGTTCTGGGCGCAAAGTGCGGTCTGGATCCTGACACCATGTATGACATTATCAGCACTTCCTCCGGAAACAGCTACGCGCTGACCGCCAAGATGAAAAAGTTCATCATGGCTGACGCGTTTGAGCCGGGATTTGCCTTGGACGTGCAGTACAAGGATTTGACTCTGGCGCAGGAGGCCAGCCGCACCACCCATGTCCCCATCCCCATGTCCAATGCCTGCCTCGCTGTATATGAGCAGGCCAGAGCCTCCGGCCTTGGCGGCGAGGATATGTCCGCTGTGATTAAGGTTTGGGAAAAGCTGTGCGGCGTTGAGATCCGCACCCCCAAGGAGAACTGAGGGCTTGACGGTTCGCATCTCGTATGTTGTAAAAAGTAACGGTTTATTAAATGATAGGAGGAGAATCCACGCATGAAGCCATTTGATTTTTATGGGCCTGCTACGGTGGATGAAGCTCTTGAACTGCTGCATAGATATCAGGATGGTGTTTCCGTCGTCGCCGGCGGAACAGATCTGGTTCTGGAGCTGAATGAGCGCAAGACCACGCCGGCTGTCGTCATCGATTTGAAACAGCTCAAGGAATTGGACTATATTCGTGTTGAGGACGGCAGATTCCGGATTGGCGCGATGACGACGCATGCTGAACTGGCGGCAGATGAGGCCATCAAGGAAAAGGTACGGATTCTTCACGATGCCACCCGCCAGGTGGGATCGCCGCAGATCCGCAACTTGGGGACCATCGGCGGAAATATCGCCCAGTCGTCTGTGGCAGGTGACGGTCTGGCGGCCTGTGTGACGCTCAACGCGGATGTGACGCTGCGCAGTGTACGGGGCGAGCGCACGATGAACATCAATGACTTTCTGGCAGGAGAGGGCGCGCAAAAGCGCAATATCCTGGCGGCGGATGAGCTGCTGACGGAGGTTTCTTTCCCGGTTCCCGATACAAAGCACACGGCTACCGCATTTTATAAGCTGGCCAAACGCAAATCTCTGGCGATCAGCGTTATCGGCGGCGGCATGGTGGCTACTGTGGATGATAACGGGATCTGTACGTACGCTTCCATGCGGGCCGGCGCGATGGGCAGATATCCCATGCAGTTCGCAACCTGCGAGCAGCATTTGGTGGGAAAGAAGCTCACGTACGCAGCCATGCTGGAGACGCTGCCCATCATGCACGATCAGGTTCTGGAGGCCAATCGCTCACGACCCTGGTCTGTGTTCTATAAGAAGGAGAGCGTACAGGGCGTTTTTAAGAAGCTGTTTGCAGATATCTTGGGACAGCTGGGAATTGAGGAGGTGCAGGAATGAACAAAATCACGGTACGCTGCACGGTGAATCACAAGCCTGTGATTGTAGAGACCGATCCCAACAAGCGCCTGCTGGATATGCTGCGGGAGGATCTGGATCTGACCAGCGTGAAGGAAGGCTGCAGCGAAGGCGAGTGCGGTGCCTGCACGGTGATCTTCAACGGTGAGCCGGTGACCAGCTGCTGTATGCTGGCCGGTCAGGCCGAGGGCGCGGACATCATTACGCTGGAAGGTGTCAGTGTGGACGGCGGGCCCGACGTGGTGCAGCAGGCTTTCATGGATGTGGGCGCCGTTCAGTGCGGATTCTGCATCCCCGGCATGATTCTCACCGCCGAGGCGCTGCTGATGAAGAATCCCAACCCCACGGAGGAGGACGCCAAAATGGCCATGAGCGGTAACCTGTGCCGCTGCACCGGTTACGCAAAGATGGTGGAGGGCGTGCTGCTGGCCGCGGAGAGAATGAGAGGAGAGGCACAAGCATGAAGGACTATGCCGTTCTCGCCCAAGACCATGTGAAGGTCGACTCGCTGGAAAAGGTGTTGGGCACTGCCAAGTTCGCGGCGGACTACAAAATGCCCAATATGCTCTACGGCGGTGTATTTCGCAGCACTGTGCCCCACGCGTATATCAAGAAGCTGAATCTGGAAAAGGCGCGCGCGCTGCCGGGCGTGGCTTGTGCATTAGACTACACTGCCATCCCGGGGAAAAACCGTTTTGGCATTATCTTTAAAGACGAGCCCTGCCTGGTGGATGACAAGGTCCGCCGCTACGGCGACGCCATCGCTGTGGTGGCGGCTGAAACACCGGATTTGGTGGAGGACGCCATGAAGTTGATCGAGGTGGAGTACGAGACACTGGAAGCCATCTCCACGTTCGAGCGGGCCATGGAGGCGGATTCCCCCAAGGTTCATGGCGATACCAATATCAATGTAAAAAAACATTTGGAATTCGGCAACGTGGACGAGGCCTGGGACAAGTGTGATGTTATTGTGGAGAATACTTATTCCACCCACGTCCTGTCCCATATGTTCATCGAGCCCGATGCCGGCATTGCCTATCTGGATGAGCAGGGCGTCATGAATGTGATTGCCTCCACCCAGAATGCCCACTATGATCGCAACGAGACTGCGGCGCTGCTGGGTGTGCCCCAGAATCGTGTCCGTGTGAAGCAGGCGACCACCGGCGGCGGTTTCGGCGGCAAGCTGGATATCAGCGTGCAGCTGCACTGTGCACTGATGGCCTGGTACACCAAGCGCCCGGTGAAGATGGTACGTTCCCGCACAGAGTCCACCATGGTTTCCGCTAAGCGCCATCCCATCACCATGAAGTGCAAGACCGGCGCTACCAAGGATGGCAGGCTTGTGGCGGTGGACTGCGTTATGACCTGTGATGCCGGCGCGTACAGTTCTTATGCGCCAGCGGTGATTGGTCGTGCGCCGGTGCATATCGTGGGTCCCTATGAGTGCCCGAATGTTCGCTGTGACGCAGTATTCGTTTATACCAACAATCCCATGTGCGGAGCGTTCCGCGGGTTCGGCGTACCGCAGGCCGCTGTGTGCCATGAGGGCCAGATGAATGCATTGGCCAAGGCGCTCCACATGAACCCGCTGGAGATTCGGATGCTCAATGCCCAGCGGGTGGGATCTGTGATCCCCACCGGACAGGAGCTGACGGAGAGCGTGGGATTCATGGACACGCTGATTCAGGCGCGCGATAAGGCTGCGGAGGTCATGCCGGAGGCTCTTGACCGCCTAATGACGGAATAAGGGAGGTCATGTGACATGAAAAGAAAAGGAACAGGCGTCGGCTGTATGTTTTACGGCGTCGGCAATACCGGTCTTCCCAATCCCGCAGCTGCTTTTGTGGAGGTGCTGTCCGATACCAGTGTCAACGTTACGGTAGGCGCTGCGGATATCGGACAGGGTTCTTCCACCGTGGCTGCCTCGATAGCCGCAGAAACGCTGGGGCTGGACTATGAGAATATCCATGTTACCTGGGCAGACACCATGTACGCCCCCGAGGGCGGCGCCACTTCCGCCAGCCGGCAGACTTTCGTCACCGGCAATGCCGTGAAGAACGCCTGCACCACGGCCATGGGCGAACTCAAGCGCACCGCCTCCGAGCAGCTGAATGTCCCCCAGGAAGACCTGATCTTCCGCAAACGGGAGATATACAGCAGTAAGGATCCTTCCGTTAAGATGACCTACCCCGAGTTAATGGCTGCGATGGGGAAACAAGGGCGTCTGGCGGTGGGTGCTGGCTACTATAACCCCAAGACCACCTATCTCAACCCGAAAGATATGTCCGGTGTTCCCTACGAACTGTATTCCTACGCCACCACCATTCTTGAGGTGGAGGTGGATACTGACACCGGCGAGGTCACACTGCTGAAAGCTGTCTCTGCCCACGATGTGGGTACACCCATCGGCATTAAGATGGTGGAAGGGCAGATCGAAGGCGGAACTGCGATGGGCACCGGCTTCGTCATCAGCGAAAAGATTGACATCGATCCCAAGACCTTGGCCATCAAGAACCCCACACTGTCCAAGTATATCATTGAAACCAGTATGGACGTCCCTGTTGTGTACCCCATTGTGGTGTGCAGCGAGGGCGAAGCCGGTCCCTTTGGCGCCAAGGGCGTCGGTGAACCGGCGCTGATTCCCAGCATTCCCGCCACCATTGCGGCGATCAACGATGCGCTGGGCAGCAATTTCACCTCCACACCGATCTTCCCCACAGACATTGTCAAAGCGTGGAAGGAAAAGCAGACAGGGGAAATCTAACTTTAAGGATACCTCAACATCACTCGGAGGCCCGCCGGAAGCTCCCACCTGGCTGAAAGCGGATCTTACCACTTCCGTTTGAGTACCTGTAACATTTGAGTAGTCACATTGAAGACACGTAAATTGAGGGAGGATTTGAATCAATGGCTAATAACACCACCACCGAACTGACTGGCTGGAAAAAGTATTTCAAAGAGCAGAACATTGAGTTTTCCGGCAAGCGCATTTTCATTGACGGCCTGAGCGGCATGGCTCATGGCCTCTTCGCATCGCTGCTGATTGGTTGTATCATTGGCACGATTTCCAACTATGTGAACATCCCGGTTACAATCAATGGTGAAACGGTTAACCTGCTCGGTCAGGTACGCACCTATGCTTATGCGATTCAGGGCAGCGCCATGGCCGTCGCCATCGCGTATGCCATGAAGGCACCCCCGTTTGTCATGTACTCCTGCCTGACGGTTGGCTTCGCGGCCAACGCACTGGGCGGCGGCGGCGGACCTCTGGCCGTGTTCTTCGTAACGGTCGCCGCTGTGTTTCTGGGTAAGCTGGTGTCCAAGCGTACTCCGGTGGACATTATCGTGACCCCCGCCGTTACCATCATCCTGGGTGTTATCGTGGCGCTGATCATCGCCCCGCCGATCGGCAAGATTGCTGTATTGCTGGGCGAGCTGATTATGAAGGCCACTGCGCTGCAGCCCTTCATGATGGGCATCGTGTGTGCCGGACTGATGGGCATCATCCTGACGCTGCCCATCAGCTCTGCCGCAGTGTGCAGTGCGTTCGGCTTGGTAGGCCTGGCAGGCGGCGCCTGCGTGGCAGGCTGCTGCGCGCATATGGTGGGCTTTGCTGTGGTGTCCTATCGTGAAAACCGCATTGGCGGCCTGCTGAGCCAGGGCTTGGGAACCTCTATGCTGCAGGTTCCCAACCTGCTGCGCAAGCCAGTGCTGTGGATTCCGCCTGTGGTTGCTTCTCTGGTCAACGGCCCCATTGCCACCTGCCTGTTCAAGATGCAGATGAATGGCGCACCTATCTCCTCCGGTATGGGAACCTCCGGTCTGGTGGGTCCGATCGGTGTTGTCACCGGCTGGCTGAGCCCCTCTGATCAGGCTCTGGCTGCTGTGGGAGGCGGTCTGGGTGTGAATCTGGATACCGCCTATGCAAATCCTGCCATGCAGTGGATTGGCCTGATCATCATCTGCTTTGTAATTCCTGCAGTGGTTTCTCTGCTGGTTTCTGAGCTGATGCGCAAGAAGGGCTGGATCAAGTTCGGTGATTACAAGTTGGATCTGTAATTATTCATTTGCGGTACTAATTTTCAAGGCATAGCGCTGAAGAAATCGCAATTTCCCAGAGGACCAAGTTCAAACGGAATGGGTACATAGGTGTTGAGTTATGCTGCGCCCCAATCCCGGCGCTTTGCCGCCGGGATTGGGAGCGTATTTAGGAATTTCATCTACTCGGTAGGTGATCGGACGCAGAAGAGTACAGGACGCGACTTTCCCGCATCGTATAAGCCAGAGCTGCTTCTTAATTTTGGCAAGTATTTCTGCCGGACTTTGCCCGGCGGAAGAGTTGCAAATAATGGATTGCCGCTTCTATAGCGGCAGAAGGGAGTCAATCATGGCAACTTTAGTAATCAAGAACATTGGAACTATTGTTTCCGGCGACATTCATAAGCCTATCCTCGAGGGCAACGTCATTGTTATTGAAGATAACCTGATCTCTGCGATCGGTGGCGAAGAACTCCTCGCTAACATCGGGGACGCGACTGTTGTTGACGCCAATGGTACGACGGTAACCCCCGGCCTGTGGGACACCCATGTTCATGTCACCTCCGGTGACTATGGAACGCGGCAGAAGACCGTAGGTTATATTGAGAGTGCCAAAAATGGCGGTGTGACCACCATGATCTCCGCTGGTGAGTGCCATACCCCTGGCCGTCCTAAGGATCCCTCTGGCACCAAGGCTCTGGCAATTGTGGGCCACAAGAGCTTTGAAAACGCCCATCCCAGCAGTGTGAAGGTTGAAGGCGGCGCCCTAATTCTGGAAAAGGGCCTGGTCGAGAAGGACTTTGAGGACTTGTCCAAAGAAGGCGTTTGGATTGTGGGCGAAATCGGCCTGGGATCTGTCAACAGCCCCGAACTGGCCTCCCCGATGGTGGAATGGGCTCATAAGTATGGATTTAAGGTTCAGATGCACACGGGCGGCACCTCCATTCCCGGCAGTTCAACCGTCACTGCGGACGATGTCATCAGGACCAAGCCCGATGTGGTTTCCCACATCAATGGCGGCCCCACCGCGATCCCTGACCATGAGGTGGATCGCATCATGGATGAGACGGACTTCGCTATGGAGATTGTCCAGTGCGGCAATCCCAAGATCGCTACATACGTTCTCAACCGTGCTGCCAAAAAGGGCCAGCTGAGCCGTGTTATCTTTGGCAATGATGCTCCTTCCGGCACCGGCATCATCCCGCTGGGCATCATGCGCAATATCTCCTTCGCCGCTTCCATGGCCGACATTAAGCCCGAGGTTGCTGTCGCCATGGCAACCGGCAATTCTGCCAAGGTCTATGATCGCCTGAATCGCGGCGTTGTTGCCGTGGGCAAGGAAGCGGATCTGCTGATTATGGACGCGCCGATGGGCTCTGTGGCTGAGGACGCCCTGGGTGCCTTTGCTGCCGGCGATCTCCCCGGCCTGAGCTACGTCATCATCGACGGCAAAATCAACGTCAAGAAGAGCGGCAATACCCCGCCCGCCAAGAGAAAGCCCTGCTAAGCAGATCATACTCTGCTTGGAGCCCATAATATTAAAATAGGAGGAATAGTCATGAAGGAACCTAAGATTCGCAAGATCGTAACCAATTTGGAAGAAGTGTTCTACGAGGGTGGAGCGGACATGCCCATCGAGAACGGTGAGAAGAAGTCCATTAAGACCGTATCTGTTGCGGCCGTCATCAAGAATCCGTATGCCGGTAAATGGCAGGAGGATCTGAGTGAGCTGACCGAGTATGGTGAGTACCTGGGCGACCTGCTGACGCGCAAGGGTGCTGAGCTGCTGGGTGCCGATGCTGTGGAAACCTACGGCAAGGGCTGCATCGTCGGTGTTGACGGTGAGCTGGAGCATTCCTCTGCCATGCTGCATCCCAAGGCTGGCAAGACCATCCGTGCCGCGATCAACGGCGGCAAGTCCATCATTCCCTCCAACGAGAAGGTTGCCGGTGTCGGCGGTGCTCTGGATATCTCCCTGCACTATAAGGATGCTGCTTTTGTTCGTACGCACTACGGCTCCTTTGAGGTTCAGATCCCCGATGCGCCCAAGGCTGATGAGATCATTATGGCTGTTGTTCTGGCTGACGGCGGTCGTCCCCATGCCACGGTGAATGGCGTTGGTAGAATTGGCGGTCTGCAGAAGTCTGAGGCCAAGTGCGAGGACGGCATGCACTAATCTTCGCAACGTACCGGATCGCCCCTCTGTTTCCCAGAGGGGCGATCTTTTATCAAAACATTTACTTGAAATGTGTCATATATTATCTGAAATGCATCATATATACGAAAATTCGCAGGTTGGCGGAGAAAAAAGATTACCGGCCATACAGGCTATAATACATAAATGATTTATCCGAATAAAAGAATTTTTTCACTGGCGACCCAAAAGAACAAGAGAAAGAAGGAGAACTATGTTTCGAATCGTCAGAAAAGAGGCGCTCAAACCGACGGTGATCCTGTATGAGATTGAGGCACCTCTGATTGCGAAGAAGGCACAGCCCGGCCAGTTTATCATTCTGCGTGTGGATGAAAACGGGGAGCGAATCCCCCTCACAATCCACGACTATGACCGCGAAAAGGGAACAGTCAGTATCATCGTGCAGACCGCCGGCGCCACCACGGAAAAGCTGAGCCACCTGAATCAGGGGGAGAGCCTGCAGGACTTTGTCGGCCCGCTGGGCAAGGCCACAGAGACTGAGGGCAAGAAGAAGGTCTGCGTGGTCGGCGGCGGCGTGGGCTGCGCCATCGCCTATCCCGTGCTCAAGAAGTTCCATGATGACGGTGCCGAAGTGCACGCGGTAGTGGGGTTCAAGAACAAGGACGTGGTGATTCTGGAGGACAAGTTCAGAGCGGCCTCCTCTGTGCTGAAGCTCTGCACGGACGACGGATCATACGGCCAGAAGGGTCTGGTTACCGAAGCGCTGAAAGAGCTGATCGAGGCGGGCAATCAGTATGACGAGATCTTCGCCATCGGCCCCATGATCATGATGAAGTTTGTCTCTAAGACCACCGAGCCCTACGGGATTCCCACCACGGTCTCCATGAGCCCCATCATGATCGACGGCACCGGCATGTGCGGCGGCTGCCGCCTGAGCGTGGGCGGCGAGATGAAGTTCGCCTGCGTGGATGGCCCGGACTTCGACGGCCACAAGGTGGACTGGGATCTGGCGGTGAAGCGGAATCAGATGTACAAGGACTTCGAAATGCATAAGCACGAGGAAGTCTGCAACCTGTTCAAGAAGGAGGGCGAATAATCATGGCAAACCTGAGTATGAAGAAAAATCCGATGCCCGCACAGGAGCCGGATGTTCGCAATAAGAATTTTGAAGAGGTAACGCTGGGGTATACGGAGGAGATGGCGCTGGACGAGGCGCAGCGCTGCCTGAACTGCAAGAATAAGCCCTGCATGAAGGGCTGCCCGGTGATGATCCGGATTCCGGAGTTCATCAAAAAGGTAGCCGAGGGCGAGTTTGAGGAGGCCTATCAGATCATTTCCACCACCAGCTCGCTGCCGGCGGTGTGCGGCCGCGTGTGTCCGCAGGAGAGCCAGTGCGAGCAGTACTGCGTCCGGGGCCTGAACGGCGAGCCCGTGGGCATCGGCCGGCTGGAGCGTTTTGTGGCGGACTGGCACAACGCGAATGCCACCGCCGCACCCGAGAAGCCCGCTTCCAACGGCCATAAGGTGGCGGTGGTGGGTTCCGGCCCTTCCGGCCTGACCTGCGCCGGCGACCTGGCCAAGAAGGGCTATGACGTCACCGTGTTCGAGGCACTGCATCTGGCCGGCGGCGTCATGGTCTACGGGATCCCCGAGTTCCGTCTGCCCAAGGCCATTGTTCAGAAGGAAGTGGACGGGCTGAAGGCGCTGGGCGTCACCGTTGCCACCGATACCGTGGTGGGCCGCACCATTTCCATCGATGAGCTGCAGAGCGAGATGGGGTTTGAGGCGGTGTTCGTCGGTTCCGGCGCCGGCCTTCCCATGTTCATGAACATCCCGGGCGAGAATTACAAGGGCGTATACTCGGCCAATGAATTCCTGACCCGGATCAATCTGATGAAGGCATACAAGCCGGATTCCGACACCCCCATCCAGCACCCGGCGAAGGTGGCCGTGGTGGGCGGCGGCAACGTTGCCATGGACGCCGCGCGCTGCGCCAAGCGGCTGGGCGCGGAGGTGTACATCGTCTATCGCCGCGGCATGGAGGAGCTGCCTGCCCGGCACGAGGAAGTGGAGCATGCCGAGGAAGAGGGCATCATCTTCAAGACGCTGAACAACCCGATCGCGATTCTGGCGGACGAGAATGACAACGTCAGCAAGATCCGCTGCGTGCAGATGGAGCTGGGGGAGCCGGATGCCTCCGGCCGCCGCCGCCCCGTGGAGATTGCAGGCTCGGAATACGAGCTGGATGTGGACTGTGTCATTATGGCGCTGGGTACCAGCCCCAACCCGCTGATCAAGTCCACCACCAAGGGGCTGGAGATCAACAAAAAGGGCGGCATCGTCGTCAATGAGGAGGGCCTGACCTCCCGCGAGGGCGTCTATGCCGGCGGAGACGCCGTCACCGGCGCCGCCACCGTCATTCTGGCCATGGGCGCCGGCAAAACCGCCGCCAAGGCCATCGACGAGGCCCTGAGCGGGAAATAGATTCCGCTCAAACCGAAAACGGCATGGACAAAGGCCGAAAGCTGACCAAGAAATAAACAAAGAATCCGCTGTGGCACAGGCCACAGCGGATTCTTTTCATTTCGGGATCATCCCGATAAGCTGTGCGGGAGCGCAATGCGTTTTACACGCTTACCGGCAATCCTTTCTGACATACAGACATGCGGCCTGCTTTTCTCACGAAGCTGCAGCCGCTGCTTACAGAAAATTCATCAGGTTGAATGCAATCACCAGGCCCGAGAATACGATGGAAACCGTGGAGCACAGCTTAATCAGAATGTTCAAGGAAGGTCCGGAAGTATCCTTAAACGGGTCGCCCACCGTGTCGCCCACTACGGCAGCTTTGTGGCAGGCGGACCCTTTTCCGCCATGGTGGCCGGCTTCAATATATTTTTTTGCATTATCCCAAGCGCCGCCTGCGTTGGACATAAACACGGCCATGGCAAAACCTGTGACAGATACGCCGCCCAGCAGACCCACGACGCCCGCGGTACCCAGAATCAGACCGGTCGAGATCGGAACGATAATTGCCAGCAGGGCCGGCGCAACCATCTCATGCAAAGCGCCCTTTGTGCACAGACCCACACAGGAAGCATAGTCGGGATCCGTTTTGCCCTCCATGATTCCGGCGATCTCCTTAAACTGGCGGCGCACCTCCACAACGATGGACTCCGCTGCCGTCTGGACAGCACTCATAGTGAATGCGGAGAATACAAAGGTCAGCATCGCACCGATGAACAGGCCCACCAGAACCGTCGGATTGGTCAGATTCAGATCCATGTGGACGCCCTTGGCCTCCACGATATTGACATAGGAGACCAGCAGAGCCAGCGCGGTCAGGGATGCGGAACCGATTGCAAAGCCCTTGCCGGTCGCCGCGGTGGTGTTGCCCAAAGAATCCAGCGCATCGGTGCGGTTACGGACCTCCTCAGGCATGCCCGCCATCTCTGCGATACCGCCGGCGTTGTCGGCCACGGGGCCATATGCATCCGTTGCCAGCGTAATGCCCAGGGTGGACAGCATGCCGACAGCGGCAATGCCGATGCCGTACAGGCCCAGACAGTAGTTGGCGCGGCCGCCGGCGGCAAAAAAGCTGACCAAAACGGCCGCGGCAACCACCAGAATGGATGCCGCGGTGGATTCTAAGCCCAGAGCCAATCCACCGATAATGACGGTGGCGGAGCCGGTCTCAGAGGCATCTGCCAGCCGCTGAGTGGGCTTCGACGCGTCGGATGTATAGTATTCCGTAAAATAGCCAATCGCACAGCCGCCTACCAGGCCGCACAGGATGGACACATAGATGCCCCAGTTGCCGACCGTGTAATAGGTCAGGGGCGCGGCGGCAATTGCGGACAGGATAGCTGCCAGATATGTACCGGTGCGCAGGGATGTCAGCAGAGACTTTTGCGTGGCGTCCTCCTTGGTCTTGACAAAGAAGGAACCAATGATGGAGCAGACAATGCCGCAAACTGCAAGCAGCATCGGCAGCAGCATACCCGCATACCCATAGCCTGCAGCGGCGCTCAGCGCAAAGGTCGCCAGAATGGAGCCGACATAGGATTCATACAGGTCAGCGCCCATACCGGCCACGTCGCCCACATTGTCGCCCACGTTATCGGCGATCGTTGCGGGGTTCCGGGGATCATCCTCGGGGATGCCAGCCTCAACCTTGCCCACCAGATCGGCGCCCACATCGGCGGCCTTGGTGTAGATGCCGCCGCCCACACGGGCGAACAGAGCCATAAAGGACGCGCCCATGCCGTTCATGACCATAATGTTGGCCAGCAGCGTGGCATCGGTAATTCCAAAGACATAGTAGAGCAGATGATACCAGATCGAAATATCCAGCATCCCCAGACCCACAACCGTGAAACCCATCACAGAGCCTGAGGAAAACGCAACCCGCAGGCCCTTGTTCAGGCTCTCAGAGGCGGCCTGTGCGGTTCGCGCGTTGGCATTCGTAGCGATCTTCATGCCGATGAAGCCCGCCAGCATGGACCAGATTCCGCCGGTAAGGAACGCAAACGGCGTAAACTCGGACAGCATCGTGCCGTGCGTTGCAAAGGCCATCACCAGCAGGATCACAAATACCACGGCAAACACCTTCGCCACCGTGGTGTACTGCTGCTTTAAGTACGCGTTCGCACCTGCGCGAATGGATGCCGCGATTTTCTGCATTTTTTCGGTGCCTTCGGAATAGCTCATGACTTTCTTTGCCTGCATTACGGCAAAGGCAATTGCCAGCGCAAAGCCGATGAAGCCGACCCAAAACATATGATTCATGTCTTTCTCCACTCCTTAAAGGTATTGAATTTAAAGCACGTACACTATTTTAGCACACCGCCTCTGTTTTGCAAGAATGTATTACCCAATTTTTTGCGCAACTAAATGGTTTTTTTGCGTAACATTGACAAAACATAGGCAAATTTACCGTTCTTTGTCCCTTTGTGCGCGAACTGCTTGTTTCCTTTTTTGAGAAAGGACAGCGCCCCTGGGGAAAACGGCGACACCGCCGAGGCTCCGGAACTTCTTTCTTCGCGCACAGGGAAACCCATCCCCCCTTATTCACCAATTAAAAATTTGTGAAAGCCCGTCTGACGCTGATTTGCTCATCCATCGCTTCACTCGTTTCGGGGAACCCGGCCGCCGGGACATTGGCCGAGTAGACCGGGTAACAGTTTGGGCTGAGCTGCTGCACGGAAAGCTCACCGCTTTGCGGAGGGGCTGTCCAGCGGCTGGTCTACAGTACGCTGTGTGCTCCGCCAAAATTCCGATACGGTGGAGAATGGATTCTCTCCCGCAGAAATTCATCCGCGATGTCCTCGGCAAACAGAGTGTGCCGATCGTCCGGGTTTTCATGGGAGAAGCCGCTGACGCACGGATCCCTCGTTCTGTGCGGATGGGTTCATCGACACCGCACCGAACGTCAGCAGCAGAAATGAGCCGAAAATCGCCGGCAGCAATCACTTCCGCATTCTCGCTCCTCCTTTCACAAGTCTATGCATCACGATGCATCGTCTTTCCCTTTGCTGATTTTATTTTTGCAGCATAACCGCTTTGATCCGGATATGATATGACATGAGATAATCCTGTACTGTGCAGATAGGAAAAAGCGGAACGGCTGACTGTCAATCGCAAGATCTGTGAAACAGCAGAAGGAGATAAGCGGCAATCTAGGTTCGCAAACGTTTGCGAAAAATGGAGTAAACAAGAACCAGTTCACGGATCTGGTTCTACAATCATCATACACATAATGCTGAATTTTTCAAGATAAATTTTGAGCATTATAGCTTTTCTAGTGAAATTAGTGGAATAATTTCAATCAGAAATACCATTCGATTGAGGAAAGATAAGGGAATTCAATATTTTGTAAACGTTTACTAAAATTATATCATTTTTTTTATAAACGATGTTACGGGAAGCGGCTTTGAATGAAATGCGGTTCGGAGAATCTGAGAATGCCATCTGCCGGCCTATCCTCGAGCTAATCTGCAGCTTGTGACTTTTTTAGAGTTATGAGCAGAGGAAATTTTCTTCCGGCGGTCATCGGAACGATTCGGATCGAAAGAGTGAAAGGTAAAATAAGGCGAAAAAATGATGGCACAAAAAAGGCCCACGGAATTGCTTCCGCGGACCTTTTAATGTTTTGATGAGAAAAGACGTCATAAGAGCCTGTTGGTGGATTTCAATAGCCCAGAATCAGGCCCTTTTCCATGGCGTAGAAGCTGGTAAGCCCCCGGCAGCCCACAATGGACACGTCCTTCACCGGCAGATCCGCCAGAATCTGCTCCTTCAGCTTCAGCGCGCCCCGCAGATTCTCGCAGTGGGAGATGAACACCTGCGCACCGGAACAGTCCTTGCTTTGAGACATCAGTGCGGTTATGGCGCGATAGGTCTTGGTTTCGCCCTTGGACTTATCGACCACATGGATGGTGCCTTTTGATGTGGCCTCCGCGACAACGTGGATGCCCAGCGTGTGCAGAAGATTGCCCACCAGCGGCCGCATCCGCCCGTTTTTAATGAGATTGTCGAAGTTTTCCAGTGTAAACAGAGTGCGAAGAGAGGCCTGATAGGCCCGAACCGCGCTGCAGATACCCTCAAAATCCCCGCCGCCCGCGCAGATCAGTTCTGCGGCCTTTCGGATCAGCAGAATCATCACTCCCGCAGTGCTTTTGGAGTCAATGACACAGATTTTTTTCTCCGGATGCTCCTCCAGAACCAGACTGCGGGCCAGTACGGCGGCGTTGTAGGTTCCGGAAAGATTGCTGGAGATGGTGAAGCAGAGGGTGTTCTCCCCGGCCTCAAAGGCGTGTGCAAACGCGGCGGGGGAGGGACATGCAGAGGAGGATGCGGCCTTTTCCGCCGCCATCTCAGCCAGCAGCATGGGAATGTTCAGATTTTCATCGTCCAGATAGTCGTGGCCGCCCACCTGAATCCGCATGGGAACCACCTGAAACGAGAGGGTAGTGGTCTCCAGATCGCTGGGTTTGAGGTCACAGCTGCTGTCACTCACAATGTTCCAAGTCATATTAAACTCCTCGTAATCTTGTATTGAAAACCATGTTAAACCGAATCACGCGAAATGTCAATTAAAACAGGAAAACATCGGTAAAGAATTACCATATTAGTATACCGCATATTTGTGAACAAATCCAGTTCGCAAAAAATAAGGGCGTTGATTCACACAAAGAAATACAATATGCTTGCCGCGCCTGTTACAGAACGGCATGCGGAACGGCTATGTGGCACGGCTGCCGCTGGCGAGCTGTTTTTCCCGGCTGGGTTTTGGCTTTTTAAAATGCCTCTCCGGAGCCTGCAAAGCCCGCACCGAAGATTCGAGCAAACTCCGGCGCGGGCTTTGAGGGGGACGAGGCGGTCAGGGACTCACCTTGCGGCAGGAACTGCGCTCCAGCAGGACGGGGCAGATGAGCCGCCGGGTGTATTCACCCCGGTCCGGATGACGGATCAGATCCAGAAGCAGGTCCATGGTGGCCTTCGCCTGTCGATTTTTCTGTTGATCCAGCGTGGTCAGGCGGATGTTGGGCAGGGCGGAGTAGCTGATATTATCGAATCCCAGAAGGGAGAACTGATCGGGAATGGAGACGCCGAATTCATCCGCAGACTGCATGATCCCCATGGCGATGGCGTCCGCGGCGGCGAATGCGGCAGTCTCCTCAAAACCCTCCAAAAATACCTGTTTCGCCAGCTGATACCCGGATTCAATGGTGGAGGCGGACCCGGGATTATCAATGACCCGCACCCGGAGCCCCAGTTCCCGGGCGGCATCCACGAATCCCCCGTAGCGTCGCTCATGGATGATGCTGCCCGGGCGCCGCCCCATGTACAGGACCTTCCGGTGCCCCAGATGGTACAGATATTCCGCAGCCATCCGGCCTCCCAGCGCGTTGTCCACGCTGACAATATTGACTGGATTGGACTCGAGGGAGACACAATCCCCCAGCAGAACCGTGGGGACCGTCTGAGAGTATTTATAGAACAAATCGTGGGCGTTGTTGATGGAGCTGACCAGAATGATGCCGTCCGCCCGGTGTCCGATCAGGAACTCAAACAGCTCCTCGATTTTCCCGTCGCCGGGCTGCCCGTTACAGAGCATAACCTGATACCCCAGATCCAGCGCATAGGTCTCAATATTCAAATAAAGCTCGGAAAAAAAGGGGGAGGCGATGTCGGGGATGATGAGCCCGATCAGATTCGTGCGGTGGGAGCTGAGACTGCGGGCCAGCAGATTGGTGCGGTACCCCTCCTGCCGGCAGATTTCCAGAATCCGCGCCCGGGTTTCGGAATTGATCTCCGAGGTATTGTTCAGCGCCCGGGAAACAGTGGTGTAGGAGACACCGGCAAGGCGGGCGATGTCTTTGATGGTTATATGAGCCAAAATCGAATCCTCCCTGTCTCCGAAAACGATTGCATAAATAAGCAAGCGCTTTCATAATCTCTTCCGCTTTTCTAAAAAAACGGGGCTGTTTCAGCAGTATCAGGAGCGGGGCGGTCAGCCGTGCGCCCCTGATACAGAAAGATTATATCAGAAAATGTAAGAAATGCAACAAATGAGGCACCTATAATTGTGCGCAAAGTAAACATATTATTCAAAATAATTGATGCAATTTGTTGAAAGTGACCTGTTCGGCTTGACAGACAAACACAACGATGCTATTTTAAAGACACGTTCGAAAACGATTGCATAAAGTCATCCGTCATGAAAGCAATGAGAGGGAATTATGAAACGAGTGACCATGCGGGACGTTGCTGCCCGAGCCGGGGTCAGCATCGCTACGGTGTCCCGGGTTCTGAATAATTTTCCTGCCATCAGCGAGGAGACCAAGCAGCATGTCCGCGCGGTCTGTGCGGAGCTGAACTATATGCCTGATTTTGCGGCCCGCGGGCTGTCCGGACACGCCACCCATATGCTGGGGCTGATTGTTCCGGATGTGTCGAATCCCTATTTCTCCGGCATGGCCACCGCCATCGGCCGGGCGGCGTCTGAGAACGGATATCAGGTTCTGCTGAGCAATTCCCTGCATGCCCCGGAACGGGAGCTGGAGGTCATTGACAGTATGCTCTCCCAGCAGGTGGATGGCCTGCTGATTTCGGCCTATTCTCCGGAGCAGCAGCGCCAGCGGGATGAACTGATCCGCCTCCAGCCCTGCGTGTATCTGGGCAGCAACCACGGCGACGGCTGCAGCTTCGTGGAGGTGGACAACGAGAACGGCGCCTGTCAGGCTGTGAAGTACCTGCTCCGACTGGGACACAGGGACATTTGCTTCCTGGGGGGCCGTCAGGGGTCCAGCACGCTGGCCGCCCGGCTGAGAGGCTATTACCGCATGCGGGAGGAGAACGGTTTTACCGGCGAGGTTATTACGGCGCCGGAGGAGACCAGAGGCCTTCGCCAGTGGAGTTATGAGCGGGCGCTGGAGCTGTTTCAGAGTGACTGGCGGCCGAAGGCGATCATCGCCTATTCCGATATGATTGCGCTGAAGGTGCTGGAGGCCGCAGAGGAGTGCGGTCTGCGGTCGCCGGAGGACTTTTCGATCCTTGGGTTTGACAACATTTATTATGGTGCGTTCCCCCGCATCCAGCTCACTTCCATCTCACAGAGAAAAATCTGGATGGGGCGGCTGGCGGTGGAACGCCTGCTGGAAAAAATCGCAGGAGATGACCGCACAACAGAGGACGTTTTGCCCACAGAGCTGGTCATTCGTTCCACATGCCGCAGGCAAAAATAAGGAGAGACTGCAATGGACGGATTAAACATCGAAAAAAGAAAGACTCTGGCCGCGCTGCTGGAGACCGAGACACAGGAGCGCGTCATGGCCATGATTCCCCAGTTTGAGGAGGCGGCGATATACAATTTAACTCCGATGCCGGAGTGTGTTGCCGACGAACTGGGCATTCTGGTGTTCAACATGGAGCGGGGCGTGCATCTGGAGGAAATCAAGGATTTTCTGCGGGACAGCCCGGACGTGAAGCCATTTGACGTGATTCTGGCCAATGAGCTGGACGACGGCTGTGTCCGTTCGGGCGGCAGGGATACCGCCAGAGAGATCGCCGAGGCATTCGGTCTGAACTATGTGTTTGGTCTGGAATTTATCGAGCTGGTGAACGAGGAAAATCCGAAGGGCTTCCACGGCAACGCCATTTTCTCCCGCTGGCCCATTCGGCGGGCGAAGGTGCTTCGGCTGCCGGAACAGTACAACTGGTATTTTGACCGACAGCGCCGCATCGGCGGCCGCTGTGCGGTATTTGCGGAGCTGGCCGTGGGCGGCAGGTCGGTGGGAGTCGTGTCCATTCATCTGGAGAACCGCACCCACGGCGAGGGCCGGCAGGCCCAGATGCACGCCGTGCTGCAGGAAGCGGAGCGGATGTTCCCCGGCATGCCGGTTTTCCTGGGCGGAGATTTGAACACGAATACATTCGACGGCCGCGCCAAGGAGGACATCGGCGGGATTGCCGCCAGCGCAGAGTCCCGCCGCCGCTGTCTGGAGGGCGTTTTTGAGTACGAACCCCTGCTGCCGGAGGTTCTGTCCGCCGGGTATTCCTGCGTGCCGGAGGAGCCGAAGCTCACCCGCCGCAAACCCCTGCCCGGCGGGGAGTATCTGCCTCTGCGGCTGGACTGGATCATGCCGCGGGGCGCCCGGCCGATGAGCAGCCGGATGATCTCCACCAGTGCCGCGGACTGCCCTTTTGCCCGTCCCGGCTCCGCACTGGCTGTCTTTACAGGCGCTGAACTGTCGGATCACAATGCCGTCTGGGCATCCTGCCGGCTGGATGACTGAGCGGCGGAAGTTCATTTTGTATTCCCGATTCTGTGAAACGCATGGAATCATCATGGATAGATCTGAATTTTGATGGAAGAAAGGGAGTAAAACGATGAAAAAGGCAACAAAACGTGCAGTTTCTCTGTTACTGTCCGCCCTCATGATGGTCGCCCTGCTGACCGCGTGCGGCAGCGGCTCCTCCGCATCCTCCGGCAGCGCTTCCGGCGGCTCCTCCGCATCCTCCGGCAGCAGTTCTGCCAGCTCCTCCAAGACCCTTACGGTTTACACGGCGTTCCCCGAGAGCGAAGTGGTTTACTACTTCAACAAATTCGAGGAAGAGACCGGCATTAAGGTCAGCTACATCCGCCTGTCCGCGGGCGAGATGCTGACCCGTGTGGCAGCAGAGAAGGATAATCCCCAGGCTTCCCTGATGTTCGGCGGCTCCACTGATAACTACATCGCCGCAGCCGATCAGGGACTGCTGGAGCCGTATCAGTCTCCGGAGCTGTCCGAGACGCCCACGCAGTACATCGATCCCGACGGAAACTGGAACCCCCTGTATGTAGGCGTGATCGCGTTTGCCTGCAACAAGGACTGGTTTGCCTCCAAGGGCTATGACTATCCCACCTCCTGGCAGGATCTGCTGGATTCCAAGTACAAGGGTGAGGTCATCATGGCGCATCCCTCCACTTCCGGCACCGCCTATACCGTGCTGGCCACACTGGTACAGCTGATGGGCGACGACCAGGTTTGGGATTACCTGTCCAAGCTGAATCAGAATATCACCCAGTACACCAAGTCCGGCGCCGCGGCTCCTAACGCCGTCGCCCTGGGCGAGGCGGCCATCGCGCTGACCTTCTCTCATGACGGCCTGCAGCCCACCTCCGAGGGCTATCCCATCGAGCTGTCCTTCCCCACCGACGGTACCGGCTATGAGATCGGCGCTACCGCTCTGATCAAGAATGGCCCCGCCGACGAGCAGGAGAATGCCAAGAAGTTTATCGACTGGATGTGCTCGGTCAAGGGTCAGAATCTGTACGCCGAGAACAATTCTTTCCGTGTGCCCACCAACTCCAAGGCCACCGTCGCCGACGGCCTGGTGACGCTGGACAAGGTCAAGGTTATCGACTATGATGCAGTCTGGGCTGCCAGTGTCAAGTCCGAGTACACTGCGAAGTTCGAGACGGCCGTCGCCACTGCCCCCAAGGAATAATTCCGAAAAATCAAAAAGGGGGCTCCTTCCTTAAAACCGGAGGGAGTCCCCCTCTCGCCCAAGCTGAGAGCGGACAACTAATACTCAGGAGGAAACTACATGGCGAAGTCAGCACGAGCCGGCGGAGCAAGCTCCGCCCGGCTGAAAAAGCGGAACGAATCCAAAATGATCATGCGGCAGCCGGTATTGCTGATCGCGATTATTGTGGTCATTGCGCTCTTACTATTGTTCGTGGTCTATCCTCTGGCCAAAGTTCTGATCTTTGGAATGACCGACGAGAACGGAAATCTGTCCCTGTCCAGTCTTATGTCGATTCTGTCGACACCCCATTATCTGCAGACGCTGAAGCGTACGCTGGGGTTGGGCCTGCTTGTGGCCGTCATCTCCACGCTGATCGGCTATCTCTTTGCGTATACCATCACCCGCACCAACGCCCCCTGCAAGAAGTTTCTGAAAATGATTGCGACGCTGCCGATCCTCTCTCCGCCGTTTATCCTGTCCCTGTCCATTATTTTTCTGTTTGGTAAACAGGGACTGATTACGAAATCTCTGTTGGGAATTACCGACAATAATGTGTACGGCATGGGCAGCCTGGTTCTGGTACAGGTCATGTCCTTCTTCCCAATTGCATATCTGACCCTGTCCGGCATTCTGGAGTCCATCGACGCCTCGGTGGAGGACGCCGCCTGCAACATGGGCGCGGGCCGCTGGCGCACATTCTGGACCGTGACCTTCCCGCTGTCTCTGCCGGGCATTATCTCCGGCATGCTGCTGGTGTTCATCCAGTCGCTGGAGGATTTCTCCAATCCGGCGACCATCGGCGGTGATTTCACCACACTGTCGGTGGAGATCTACCAGACCATCACCGGCAGTTACGACATGCGAAAGGGCTCCGTCTTGGCGCTGCTGCTGCTGCTGCCGGCGGTGACCGCGTATCTTTTGAACAAGTTCTGGGTCAACAAAAAAAGCTTCGTCACGGTGACCGGAAAGCCTACCCAGGCCCGCAAGCCCATCGATGAGGCCCACATCAAATATCCGCTTTTTATCTTCTGTATGATCGTGGCCGCCGGAATTTTGCTGTTCTACGGCACGGTGGTGTTTGGCTCTTTCGTCACCACCTGGGGCTACAATTATACCCTGACGCTCAGTCAATACGCCCGCGCGCTGGCCTACGGCCTGGACAGTCTGAAGAACTCCATTCTTCTGGGTCTGATCTCCGCACTGGTGGGCGGTATGCTGGGCATCGTGATCGCCTATATCACCGCCAAGCGCCATTACTACGGCAGAGGCTTTATTGAAGTTTCTTCCGTTTTGATGTTCGCGGTACCCGGTACGGTGCTGGGCATTTCCTATGTTCTGGCATTCAATGGCAAGCCGTTGGCCCTTACAGGCACCGCGCTGATTCTGATCATTGTATTCACGTTCCGGAACATGCCCGTGGCCATTGAATCCGGCACGACCACGCTGCTGCAGATCGACAACTCCATCGAAGAAGCGTCCACCGTGCTGGGCGCCGACAACGGATATTCCTTCCGCCGGATCACCCTGCCCATGCTGCGCAACGCCTTCTTCTCCGGCATTGTGTATTCGTTTGTCAAGGCCATCACCGCAGTCAGCGCGGTCATCTTCCTGGTATCGCCCAGATGGAACCTGGTGACCAGCAAGATCTACACGCTGTTCGACCAGGCAAAATACAGCCAGGCTGCGGCGTTCGTTACAATGATGGTGCTGATTCTGCTGGTGTTCATCGGCATTTTCAACACACTGGTCAATTGGCTGCTGGCTCCCCGTTCCAGGGTGCCCCGGCAGAGCAAGTCATATAAAACGGAGGGAACGAAATGAGCCATCAGAAAAACGGTGCCGAGCATTTGGGCAAGAAAAGCTCCGGCGTGAATTTGAAAGACGTTACCAAAATTTTTCAGCAGCCGGATACCGGCAAGGACTTTGTCGCCGTCAACCACATTGATCTGGAGATCAAGGATGGCGAGATGGTCACGCTGCTGGGACCCTCCGGCTGCGGCAAGACCACCACACTGCGGATGATCTCTGGATTTGAGTACCCCTCCAGCGGAAACGTGTTCATCGGTGATCGGGATGTGGCAAAGATCCCGCCCAACAAGCGGGGCATCTCCATGGTGTTCCAGAGCTACGCCCTGTTTCCCCATATGAACATCTGGGAGAACATCGCCTACGGCCTGCGGGTGGCGAAGCTGTCCCAGGACGAGATCGTCCGCCGCACCGACGGCGTTGTGGAGATGATGCAGCTCACCGGTATGGAGAAGCGCTTCCCCAACCAGATCTCCGGCGGTCAGCAGCAGCGGGTGGCCCTGGCCCGCGCCGTGGTCATCGAGCCCAGCGTGCTGCTGTTCGACGAACCGCTGTCCAACCTGGACGCCAAGCTGCGGGAGAGCATGCGCGACGAGCTGCGATCTCTGCAGAAACGGCTGGGGATTACCTCCCTGTATGTGACACACGACCAGTCCGAGGCCATGGCGATCTCCGACCGGGTTGTGATTATGAAAAGCGGCGACATCATGCAGCAGGGCGCTCCCTCCGAGATCTATGAGCAGCCCAACAGCCGGTTTGTGGCCAACTTCATCGGCAAGGCGAACTTTATCGAAGGTATTTTCCGGGGCATGGACGGCACTTCCGCCGTCGTGGAGATCTATGGTCAGAACATGGCAATTCCCGCCCCTGGGAAGATGGAAGGCGTGGAGAAGGACGGCCCGTGCTGTCTGTCTGTCCGTCCCGAGTCCATCGACCTGTCCGCCGAGAGCGGCCATCTGCCCGGCCGCATTACCCGCGCCACCTACTATGGCGCGAAGGTGGAGTACGAGCTGACGGTAAACGACCAACCCATCATCGTGGAGATTTATAATCCCCAGTTGACGGAGCGCTTCAGTGAAGGGGACAGCGTCCATATGACCCTGATCGACAAGTGTGTCCGGGTTTTGCGCTGAGACCGGAAAAAATAGGAGAGCGCCGCAAATGCGGCGCTCTTTTTTGCGCAAACCTCTTCACAAACGGCGCAGGCGTGATAAAATACAGGCAGAGTGATTTTGAGCGGAAGAGGATAAACCTCTTGCGAACGTGCCGCACGCGGCGGTCTTCCGCGGCCGGAGAAAAGGGGCTGTGCGCCTGGCCTTCGGACACGCCCAACGTCAACACGGCAGGATCACGAAACCTGATTCGGTTGAGAAAGGATGATCAAAATGGCCAATGAGACACTGAGCGTGCTGCAGCAGCGCAGAAGCATCCGGGGCTATCGGGCGGAGCAGATCAAACCCGAGGAGCTGGATGCAATTCTGCAAGCCGGAACCTGGGCGCCCTCCGCCATGGGGAAGCAGACCGCCGTCATGGTGGTGGTGCAGGATGCCGAAACGCTCTCCCGGATGTCCGCCCTGAATGCGGAGATCATGGGCCGCCCCGGTATGGACCCGTTTTACGGTGCGCCCACCTGCGTGGTGGTACTGGGAGACGCCCGGGAGGGAAACTGGTTACAGGACGGCTCGCTGGTGATGGGCAATTTGATGATTGCCGCCGAGTCCCTGGGTGTGGGCTCCTGCTGGGTGAACCGGGCCATGGAGCTGTTCGACAAGCCCGAGGGCAAGGAACTGCTCAAGAAATGGGGCCTTTCCGAATCCTACCGCGGCGTGGCCACCTGTCTTCTGGGTTATATCAGCGGCGAGAAGCCCGCGCCCAAGCCCCGGAAGGATAACTATATTGTCCGAGTCTGATCCCCGGAGAAAACCGAAGTCCCGGAAGCAAAGCTTCCGGGACTTATTATGCTGTCTGTAGGAAAGGAGCGGCACTGCATCTGCGGCGGTTATCTGAGTGCTTCCAGTGCGGCTTTTGCCGCCAGCAGTGCCTGATACCGCCCTTCCAAAGCGGAACAATCCCGGGCCCGCAGCGGCTCCATCAGAGCGCAGACGGCCTGGTACAGGGCGGTGAGTCCCAGATTTCCGGTCACACCCTTGAGCGCATGAGCCGCGTCAAACGCCTCGGAAAGATTCCCCGCTTTCAGAGCCTTGTCCAACGCGGCGAAGGCGGGGTCTTCCAGAAGCATCCCGAAGCACTCCTCGTAGAGTGCTTCATCCCCCGCAAACCGCGACAATGCGCTGTCCATATCCGCGCCGGAGGCCCGCAGCCGCAGCGTCAGTCCACGCATCGCATGCACCCTTATTCCAGTATAATGAGAGCAATCAGCTCCACATCGGAGTCCGTGCGGTTCTCCAGACCGTGTCCCTGACCGAAGCCGGTGGCAGAGATGTCTCCCGGATGGAGGATCGTCTCCTCTCCGTTGTCGCTGAACACGGCCTCGCCCTTCAGAATGTAGTAGAATTCCGTCTCATGCTCGTGGCCGTGATAGCCGATGGAGCAGCCGGGATGTACCGTGACCTGGGCAAACAGCCGTGCGTGGCCGTACAGTTCGTCCTTCGCGGCCAGGTCCTTGATCTCAATGAGTCCGCTGCCGCCGGCAACGGCGGTTTCCCGGCGGGGGCAGCTGTCTGAGCGTGTGTACATTGCAATCCCTCTTTCCCTTTCCCCGCATATGCTTGCACTGCCTGCCGCGGGGTGATACAATCAACTCACTGGCCGGCGCCGTCGGGCGTCGGTTCTATTAACTATTTTATCAAAAGCTGATGGATTTGTCCATCTGAGATCCACACAAAGCGCGGGGAATTCAACGGAAGGCCCCGCGTAAAAAGAGGGAGCGATTGCCATGCGAAAAATTGTATGCCTTCTGTCCGCGCTGCTGCTGTTGATTCTGGCCGCAGGCTGCGGCGCCTCCGGGGGGACATCCTCCGCGTCGGGCAGTTCGTCCGGCGGCGGCTCAACCGGATCTACCTCCGCCGATGCGGAGCTGCGGCTGGAAACGCTGAATGTGGAACTGCCCCGGACCGCAGACAACACGGCGGCGCTGGCCGCGGCGTTGCAGGAATTTCCCGCCGCGCTGAAAACCGCCCTGGCACAGTCCGGAGTGGAGGTGGACAGCGTCCACGTCACCGTGGGGACATCCACCTCTGCCACCTGCGCGGCGCTCTCTGCCGGAGGGGTGGACGTAGCGTTTCTGCCCTCGGAGGATTTTACCCGGTACGGAGAGGGACTGGCCGGAATCCTGGGCGACGGGGAGGGGATTCCCGGCGGTCAGGTACGAATCTGCGCCGCCTCCACGGAGCGGGGTAAGGCCCTTGCCACCGTTGCGAAGGAGGGAGAAGGCCTTCCCTGGGACGAGTTGAACGGAGCGAACTGGGGCGTGGTAAAGGAGAGCGAGGGCTCCTCCGTGTCCCTGACTGCGGCGGCGAGCCTGTGGCTGTGGTACGAGTACGAGGGAAACACCGTCTCTGATCTCAGCCATGTGGCATTCTACGACAGCTACGACGAGCTGGCCCGGGCGGTGAAAGCGGGAGATGTGGATGTATTTCCCCTGCCGGTGGACCAGCTGCCGAAGCTTGCGGACGGCCTGGCAGACAGCTCCGCACTGTGTACCAGTGGGGCGCTGCTGTATGCCTCGGTGGCGGCGGTGAAGTCTGACAGAGCCGATCTTCTGGACCAAAGATTTTCCGCCGCCCTGGAGGGCGCGGTGGAAAAATTGTGCAAAGAGGACCCCGACCGGGCGAAGGCCTTCGGCGCGGCCCATTTCCTGACGGTGAATGACGGTGAGCTGGACGCCACGCGGCGGCTCTGGACTTTGAACGGGTGACACAACAATGACAATATGGTATCTGCTGATTTTATTGCTGCTGGCATATCTGTATGCCTGCATGACGCTGTTCCGTATGGCGGCTCTCCGCCCGCCTGAGGTGACGGCGGAGGAAAAGCTGGACGAATGGGAACGGGAGCGCCACTGGAATGTGGATCTGCCCCGGGCCGGCGTGGCCTGGTACCGTACCCGGGAGAAGGAGACCGTGACGGCTAACAGCTTTGACGGGCTGAGCCTGGCGGCGGATCTGCTGCCGGCGGAGGGACCGTCCAGAGGCCGGGTGCTGATGTTCCACGGCTATCACGGTGGGCTGGAGGACTTTTCCGCCGCTCTGCGGCATTACCACGAGCTGGGTTTTGACCTGCTGATTCCGGATGAGCGGGCCCACCACCGCAGTGAAGGGAAATTCATCGGCTACGGCGTGCTGGAGAGCCGGGACTGCAAAACCTGGGCGGAGGAGGCGGATCGCCTCTGGGGCGAGGCGCCCACCTTTTTGGTGGGCGTTTCCATGGGCGCCTCCGCCGTCCTGATGGCCTCCGGCGAAGAGCTGCCGGAGGATGTGCGTGGGATCGTGGCAGACTGCGGCTTCTCATCTCCGAAGGCGATCGTGACCCATGTTCTGCGCCGTCGGCTTCACCTGCCGGTGACTCCGTTTTATGCGGTGGTAAACGGTTTGTTCCGCCTGCTGGCAGGCTATGGCCTGACCGACCGCTCCACCGTCGCCGCCATGGAGCGCAACCGTCTGCCGATTCTGTTTGTCCACGGCGGGGCGGACGGCTTTGTCCCTCCGGAAATGACGCGGCAGGCCTACGATGCCTGCCGTGCCGAGAAGGATCTTCTGCTGGTGCCCGACGCGGGGCACGGCCGCAGCTATCTCGAGGATATGCCCGGCTACCAGCGAAAGCTGGACGCCTTCCTTGCACGGTATGGGGCTGCCTGTGAACAAACTGGAAGCTAACGCAAGCCGGCTTGAAGCCCACCCGATCCGCAGATCTGAAAGAGAAGAGACTTGATGCCGGCCTCGCGTTTCCCATAGGACAGAATGACCTGCGGGCAATTATGGCTTTGGCAGGAAAGACCGCACCGGCGGAAGACGCGCAGAAGTCTTCGGGGCTGCTGAGCGTCCGCAGAATGCTCAGCAGCCCCTGCTGCTTGGGAAATTATTTCGGCCCCTGCATCTACTTCCGCCGCAGACCTGCTGGGCGAGAACTCCGTATTGCGAAGCCATCCGCCGCCGGTACAATTGCCGCTTTTGGCGGTTGCGCGGCAGATCGGACAGGAGGTACAGGCTGTCGTGTGGTTGGTGCGGAGGGTCTCACTTCCCCAGAATATCGTGACGGATGTAATCAAACGCGGCATCCTCGCCCTCATCCCGGAGCTTGAGCAGCATGGATTCCAGAAGGCTGGAGGTGTTTTCGTCCAGCAAAAGCTGACGGCCCTTGCCCCAGAGAAAGAAGCGGTAGGGATCGCCGCTGGTGTAATTTTTGCCGCGGTATACTTTGCTGGCTGCCAGCCGGTCACAGAACATCTCCGCAATGTACCGTTTTGGCATTGCCACGCCGATAATGCCCTGACCGTTGGGTCCGTAGTCCGTCCAGTACTCGAAATGATGGGGATTGCGCCCCTTGTGATGCATCCAGGAGGAGCTGAAGCCCCTCTCCCTGCGTTCCGCATCGTTGGGGCTGCGGTCGCCCTGAAAGTACCGCATCCCCACCCAGAACTCCCGGGGAGAGTATTTGGACAGGTCGTGGGTTAGTCCCTGCCAGTAAAGTCCCAGCCGGAAGCAGTATTTGCACACCAGAAAGCGGTGGCGGTTGATGGTGTTCAGATGAGCCCAGAAATGCAAAAGTCGTCACCTCGGCTGCTTTTAAGAAATGATAGCTTACCGCATGATACTCATGCGGTAAGCTGGCCAACCGCCGCCTTTGGCGGCATGGCCGAAATTTTCAGCGTGCGCACACGGAGTGTGCGGATACGCCTATAATAGCTGCTTTGCAGCTATTATAGCATGGGGTTGCTGAAAAAACGAGAGGAATATTTTAATTCCATACAGGCCGTGAAGACAGCGCACGAAAAAGTCCCCCCGCCTTGGCGGGGGGACTTTTGATGGATGAAATCGGGAGAATCAGCCTCCCAGATATGCCTTTTTGATGGCGGGAGAGGCCAGCAGTTCCGAGCCGGTGCCGGTGGTGACAATCTTGCCGGTTTCCAGCACGTAGCCCCGGTTCGCGACGGACAGGGCCATCTGCGCGTTCTGTTCCACCAGCAGAATGGTGGAGCCCGCCTTGTGGAGATTGTTGATGATGTCAAAGATCTGCTCCACCAGAATGGGGGCAAGACCCATGGACGGCTCGTCCAGCATCAGCAGCTTGGGGTGGCTCATCAGAGCCCGACCCATGGCCAGCATCTGCTGCTCGCCCCCGGACAGGGTGCCGGCGATCTGCCGGTAGCGCTCCTTGAGGCGGGGAAACAGCCCGTAAACCATGTCCAGGTCGGCAGCAATGCCGGAATTGGGCTTGGTGTAGGCGCCCATCTCCAGATTCTCCTGTACGCTCATCTGCAAAAACACCCGCCGTCCCTCCGGAACCTGGGCGAGCCCCCGCTCCACGATCTTGTGGGGAGGGACCTTAAAAAGATTGCTGCCCATAAAGGAGACGGAGCCGGTCTTGCTGTGCAGCAGGCCGGAGATGGTGTTCAGGGTGGTGGACTTGCCGGCGCCGTTGGCGCCGATCAGCGTGACGATCTCACCGTCGTTGACCTCAAAGGAGATGCCCTTGATTGCATGGATGCTGCCGTAATAGACGTTGATGTCCTCAACCTTCAGAATTGGTTCCATGCCCTATGCCTCCTTCTGCTTGCCCAGGTATGCCTCAATGACGGTGGGGTTGGATTGGATGTCCTCGGGACTGCCCTTGGCGATCACCTGGCCGAAGTTCAGCACGCAGATCCCCTCGCAAATGTTCATCACCAGGCTCATGTCGTGCTCGATCAAAAGAACCGCGATTTCGAAGGTGTCCCGGATCTTCCGGATGTTTTCCATCAGCTCCGACGTCTCCGAGGGGTTCATGCCCGCCGCCGGCTCATCCAGCAGCAGGAGACTGGGGTTGGTGGCCAGCGCCCGGACAATTTCCAGCCGCCGCTGTGCGCCGTAGGGGAGAGAGCCGGCCTTGGCGTTTGCCAGATCCTGCATATCAAACAGAGAGAGCAGCTCCAGCGCCCGTTCGTGGGCGATTTTTTCCTCTTTCCAGTAGGCGGGCATCCGGAAGATGCCGCTCCACATGCTGTATTTCATCTCGTTGTCCATGCCGGACTTCACGTTGTCCTCCACGCTCAGGTTGTTGAACAGCCGGATGTTCTGAAAAGTCCGGGCAATTCCCGCGCGGTTGACCTGAATGGTGCTCATACCCTGGGTGTCCTTGCCGTCCAGCAGAATGGTGCCGGCGGTGGGCTGATAAACCTTGGTCAGCAGGTTGAACACGGTGGTTTTTCCGGCGCCGTTGGGGCCGATCAGACCGGCGATCTCGGTGCGGCCGATGGTCAGATTGAAATCCTCCACGGCTTTCAGACCGCCGAAGGTGATGCCCAGATTGATACACTGCAGAATGGGGGATTTGTCGATATCCCGATCCGGAATCATAGCGCCGGAGGGGACGGAGACCAGTTTAGAGAACATTTCCGTGCACCTCCTTCGATTGCTTTTTGCCGAAAAGACGGGACTGTATTTTACCGAAAAACGCCTTAATAGATGGGTTGTTTGTGACCAGCATTACCAGAATCAGCACGATGGCGTAGACCAGCATCCGGTAATCGCTGAACTGGCGCAGCAGCTCGGGCAGAATGGTCAGGGCTGCTGCCGCGATGATGGAGCCCATCATGTTGCTCAGGCCGCCCAGCACCACAAACACCAGCACCAGAATGGAGGTGTTGAAGTCAAACTTGTTGGCCACGATGGTGGAGAAGTTCATGGCGAACAGCGTGCCCGCGGCACCAGCCAGCGCTGCGGAGATCACGAAGGCCATCATCTTGTACTTGGTGATGTGGATGCCGATGCTCTCGGCGGCGATGCGGTTATCCCGGATGGCCATGATGGCCCGCCCAGCGCGGCTGTTCACCAGGTTGAACACCACAACCAGTGTGACGAGGATCAGCAGGAAGCCGGCTGTGAAGGAGGACAGATGGGGGATAGAGCCGATGCCCATGGGTCCTCCGATGATGAGTTTGCCGCCCTCTGCCAGGTTCGTCTTGTCGCTCAGGAGGCTCATGTGCAGTCCTGCGCCATCCACACCGACGTAGAGGTTATTGAAAATGCTCTTGATGATCTCGCCGAAAGCCAGCGTTACGATGGCTAGATAATCGCCGTTCAGACGCAGCACCGGGATTCCGATCAAAAAGCCGGCCAGCGCCGCAAACAGCGCACCCACGAGCATGGACACCGCCAGCCGCAGCGGAGCGGAGGGGATTGTGCCCTGCAGAGCGATGGCGGCGGTGACGCCGGTGAACGCGCCCATGGACATGAAGCCCGCGTGTCCCAGGCTCAGCTCACCCAGAATGCCCACGGTCAGGTTCAGGGAAATGGCCATGACCACGTAGGCACAGATGGGCACCAGCAGGCCCTGGAGAATGGAGCTGATGGAACCTGTGCCCCGAAGTATCTGCAGGATCGCGAAGGCCGCGATCACCAGCAGGTAGGTGGATGCGTTTTTGCGGGTGGTTCGGCTAATATGAGATTTTTTCAATTTTTCCATCGATTCCACCTTACACTTTCTCCCGGATCTGCTTGCCCAGCAGACCGGTGGGCTTCACCAGCAGTACCACAATCAGCACCGCGAACACGATGGCGTCGGAGAGCTGGGTGGAGATGTATGCCTTGGCAAAAATCTCGATGACGCCCAGCAGCAGTCCGCCCAGAAGCGCCCCGGGGATGGAGCCGATGCCGCCGAACACCGCGGCGGTGAACGCCTTGATGCCGGGCATTGAGCCGGTGGTGGGCATCAGGGTCGGGTAGGCCGAGCACAGCAGCACCCCCGCGATCGCCGCCAGGCCCGAGCCGATGGCAAAGGTCATGGAGATGGTGAGATTCACGTTAATGCCCATCAGCTGTGCCGCGCCCTTGTCCTCGGACACGGCGCGCATGGCCTTTCCCATCCGGGTTTTTCCGGTGAAGGCCGTCAGCGCCAGCATGATGACCACACAGGTGGCGATGGTAATCATGGTGACGTAGGAGAGCTTCAGCTGACCCCCGAAGAGGTTAATGCCGGTCTTTCCGCCGAAATGAAAGAAGGAGGGGAAGACCTTGGGGTTGGAGGTCCACAGCAATAGCGCTGCGTTCTGGAGGAAATAGCTGACGCCGATGGCGGTAATCAGGACGGCCAGAGAAGGCGCCTGACGCAGCGGCTTATAAGCCAGCCGCTCCACCACAACGCCCAGCACCGTGCACACCAGAATGGCCAGCAGGATGCCCGCCGCGGGCGGCAGGGAAAAACGGGAGACGGTGAAAAAGCAGATATATGCGCCCACCATGATGACGTCGCCGTGGGCGAAGTTCAGCATCTTGGCGATGCCGTACACCATGGTGTAGCCCAGAGCAATGATGGCGTAGATACTGCCCAGACTGATTCCGCTGATGAGAAAGTTCAGAAAACTCATGAAAGCAACACCTCTCGCAGTTTTTTGTGGGCGGCTCACCGCCCCGGAACGTCGAGTATGCGTATCTGAAAAACATCATGGCCGAAAATGTCTTTCAGATACGCACCGAATCCCGGACGACGGCGGAGGGGAATCCCCTCCGCCGCGCGGAACCGCTGTTTAAGAGAATCAGTCGAGGCCGACGTAGGCGCCGTCCTTGATGACCATGCCCTTGGGGCTCTTGGAAACCTGGCCGTTCTTGTCCCAGGTCATGCCGGTGCCGGTGAGGCCGTCGAAGGTCATGGTGGTGAACTGCTGGATCATCAGATCGCACAGGGTCTTGGCGTCCATGTCGGGCGTGGCCTTGGCGTTCTCCAGCGCCTGCTTGTAGGCGTAGACGCAGTCATAGGCGTCGGCGGCGAACTGGTTGGGAACCTCGCCGTACTTATCCTTGTACGCCTTGACGAAGGCGGTGGTCTTTGCGTCGGTGGCGTCGGCGCTGAACGGAGTCAGCAGCATAACGCCCTCAGCCAGAGACTTGTCGAAGCCGTCCATGGTCAGGATGCCGTCCATGCCGTCCACGCCGAACCACTTGGGGGCGTAGCCGGTGGAGCTGGCCTGCGCGAAGATCAGGGAGGCGGGCTGATAGTAGATGGGCAGGAACACCAGATCCGCGCCGGCCTTCTGGGCGTCAGACAGCTGGACGGAGAAGTCGGTGTCGTTGCCGTCGGCAAAGGTGGTGTCGCTGACAACGCTCAGGCCCAGATCGCCGGCCTTGGAGACGAAGGTGTCGTGGATGCCCTTGGAGTAGACGTCGTCGTTCTTCCAGATGACGGCGATCTTGGTGCCCAGCTTCTTATCCGCAATGTACTGCGCGGAGGCGGAGCCCTGGTTGGGGTCCATGAAGCACATCTGGAACACGTTGTCCTTGCCCTTGGTCACGGCCGTGGAAGAGGCAGAGGGAGTCAGCGCGAAGATGCGGTCCTGATAGTTCAGGGCGGAGGTGGCCTCGCAGGGCTTGGAGGTGACGGAGCCCAGAGACAGCTGCATGCCCCAGTCCTTCAGCGCGTTGTAGGCGTTGACGGCCTTCTCGGCGTCGTGGGTGTCGTCCTCGTACTTCAGTTCGAACTGGATGTCGCCGCCCATGGCGTTGATCTCGTCCACGGCGATGGTGGCGCCGTTCTTGGCGGCGGTGCCGTAGATGGCGGCGGGGCCGGTCAGGGGGCCGGTGCCGCCCAGCTTGAAGGCCGCGCCGGTGGCGGTGGTGGTGGAGCCGGAGGCAGCCGCGGAGCCGGAGGCGGCGGCGGAGCCGGCAGCAGAGCCGGAGCTGCCGCAGCCGGCCAGCATGGTGACGGTCAGGGCCGCCGCCATGGCAAGACAAATAACTCTTTTCTTCATGGTTCTTCTCCTTTTCATTGTGTATCTTGTTTGTCGATGGGGAATCTTGATACCCGCCGCGCGCCGACGGCCGTTCGGCTGCGCCGCGGGCCCCCGGCGTATGCCGGGAGTATACAAAAAAACAGCCCCGCCAAATGAGCGGAGCCGTTTTCCGTATCAGGAACTAAACGGTTTTTCTGCTCTTTGGCACATGGTTCGCGAGAATGGATACCAGAACTGCGCATACGACCAGCAGGCCCGCCAGTACCAGCACGACGATTTCCTGCTGAACGGCACAGATAATCCCCGCCCCCAGTACAGCCAGCAGGGTAATCAGGGCAGAAAGCAAAATGGACGCCACAACAGTGGCGTCCATGGACAGAGCGGCAGTATGAAAGCGGGAGGAAGAAGCGCAGCAGGAGAAAGCCTCTGCCTGATGGGCAGCCGGCATCCGACGGGCGGTATTCGTATCGTAACGGCACTCGTTCATCGTCGGGCTCTCCTCTCGCAAAAATCAATCATCACTTTGCATTGTTAAATGGTGCTTTCATTTTATCCATCGCGGGCCGGGAAGTCAATGGTTGTTTTGACCTATTTTTACGGAAAGGTTCTACACAAAACCGTAAAAAACGGTGAAAGCGCACAACCTTTCTGATATTTCGGCGGCAATGCCCCCTCCGGAGGGCAAAAAAACGCCCCCTCCGGAGACCGGAGGGGGGAAAAATCAGCCGGTGCCGTCGGCGGCCTCCATGGTGTCCGCCCATATGCCCACCATGAATTTGCCGTCTGCGTAGGCGCCCCACGCGCCGGAATAGAACACGTTGAGGCTGCCGTCCTTGTTCTGGGTCTGGGCGGCGTACTGGAACTGTCCCGTGCCGGGGTTGTACTTGTACACGCCGAAGGTGCCCCTGGAGGTCACGGCGGTTTTGTCCGCCAGATAGACCCGCAGCTCCACCTTTTTGGTGGACTTGTTCGTATAGGGGACGACGGCCCACTCGTAGCCGCTGAGCAGAGATTTCTGGGCGTCCGTCATCCGGGCGTACATCTGCGCGGCGGTGCTGCCGGCGTCGGACAGGGCGGAGCTGTACGCCCGCGCGCTGGTGCTGGTGGAGTAGGCGGCGCCCTTCACGGCGGTGTAGGCCTCCGCCAGACCGTTGCCGGTGGTCTGGGCCGCGGCGGTTCTGGAGAGGGGCTTCTCCTCCGTGGTCTCGCCGGAGTGCTTGCTGCAGGTGACGGTGAAGGCGCCGGTCTCGCTGTTCTGAGTCAGCGTCAGCCTGCCGCCGCCGGGGCAGGTGTACTCCCCGCCGGTCTTTGAGCCGTCGTACTGCTTTTGAAGATTCCGGACGGTATCCCCGTCCCCGCTGAGATAGGCCACCGCGGCGGCGGCCAGCAGGGAGCGGCGGTTGGCGGCGCAGGCGGCGGAGCGGCTCCTGTCCAGCGCCGCGGCGAACCGGGGGATGGCCACCGCCGTCAGCACGCCGATGATGGCCACGACGATCAGCAGCTCCATCAGAGTGAAACCGCGCTTTCCGCGCATTTCAAGACCCCCTTTCAGCCCGTCCCGCAGGCTTTTTCTGCCATTTCCTATAGCTTACGCCGAAAATCCGGCGCTGTAAAGGCAAGAGGGGGAAATATAATAAAATTTTTTATTTTTCTGCGGAACGGCGCTTGCATTTTTGCGGCGGGACGCCTAAAATAGGGCATGATCGAGTAGCAAAAAAGCGTAAGCCCAGATCGGCCTGCGCTTTTTTGCTGCTTTTTTTGCTGCAAATTTTCGGAAACAGAGGGATTTTTCATGGAACAACAGAAAAACGCATTTCTGACGCAGGAGGGGCTGGGCGCGCTGATGCGCCGCTACTCCGTGCCGTGCATCATTTCGCTGCTGGCGGCGGCGCTGTACAACATCGTGGACCAGATCTTCATCGCCAACGCCGGCTATCTGGGCTCCAACGGCAACGCCGCCAACACGGTGGTCTTTCCCCTGACCGTGGCGGCGCTGGCGGTGGCGGTCATGATCGGCGACGGCTGCTGCGCCTTCGTCAGCATCAGCCTGGGAGCCCGGCAGGAGGACCGGGCCCACCGCAGCATCGGCTGCGCGGTGCTGCTCTCCGTGATCTGCGGCGCCGCGCTCACGGCCGTCTATTTCGTCTTTCAGAATCAGCTGCTGACGGTGTTCGGCGGACGGGTGAACGGGGAGACCTTCGCCCGGGCCAGGGAGTACTTCGCGTGGATCACGGCGGGCATCCCCTTCTATGTGTTCGGGCAGGCCATGAACCCCATCATCCGCTCCGACGGCAGCCCCCGCTTCGCCATGGTTTCCACGCTGGCGGGGGCCGTGCTGAACGTGATTTTCGACCCCGTTTTCATCTTCGGCTGCCGCTGGGGCATGATGGGCGCCGCCGTCGCCACGGATATGGGCCAGCTGCTCACGGCGGGGCTGTCGGTGTGGTATCTGTTCCACATGAAAACCGTCCGGCTCCGGAGGAGCAGCTTCCGCCTCAGCCCGGCGCTGATGGCGAAATTCCTGCCGCTGGGCATCTGCAGCTTCCTCTCCCAGATTTCTCTGGTGGCCTCCATGGCGGCGGTGAACAACATGGTGCGCCGCTGCGGGGCGCTAGACCCCGTGTTCGGGCAGGAGCAGTACGCCCAGATCCCCATGGCGGTGATCGGCATCGTCATGAAGGTGTTTCAGATCGTCATTTCCGTGGTGGTGGGCATGGCCGCGGGGTGCATCCCCGTGGTGGGATACAATGTGGGCGCGGGGCGGAACGACCGGGCGCGGGGGCTGCTGACCCGGCTGCTGACGGCGGAGGCGCTGGTGGGCGCCGCCGCGCTGGCGGTGGCGGAGCTGCTGCCCCGGCAGCTCATCGCCGTGTTCGGCGCGGCGGGGGAGAGCGCCGTCTACACCGACTTCGCGGTGCGGGCGTTCCGGATATACCTGTGCATGGTGGTGCCGGCCTGCGTGAACAAGGCCGCCTTCATCTTTTTGCAGTCGCTGGGCAGGCCGGTGGAATCCACCCTGCTCTCCATGCTGCGGGAGGTGGTTTTCGGCGTGGGGTTTGCATTGCTGCTGCCCCGGTTTTTCGGACTGAACGGCGTGCTGTACTCCATGCCGGTGTCCGACGTGCTGACGCTGGCGGCCTCCGCGGTGGTGCTGCGGCGCACGTACCGGGAGCTGCGGACGCCGGGGGCCGCCCTCACGGCGGCGGGCGCTGCCGGCTGAGGGGCGCGGCGCAGAAAGAAAGGGCCGTCCGAATGTTCGGACGGCCCTTTCCTTGGCTTCTGACAAAGGCTCCGCGAGCCGCGGGGGGGCGGTGCGCTCAGCCCTGCCGGTCCCCCTCGTAGTCCAGGGCGATGAGGGCCGCGCCGATGGCGCCGCACAGCTGGGCCTCCTCCGGCACGTGGACCGGCGCGCCCAGCTTCTCCTCCAGCGCCTTCACCACGCCGGGGTTCCGGGCCACGCCGCCGGTCATGATGTACTCCGGCTCGCCGCCCAGACGCCGGGCCAGCGCGGCGGTCTTGGCCGCCACCGCCCGGTTCAGGCCGTGGATCACGTCCGCCGCCGGGGTGTTCTGGGCGATGAGGGACACCACCTCACTCTCGGCGAAAACGGTGCACATGCTGGAGATGTTCACCTCGTTCTTCCACTGCAGCCCCAGCTCGCTCATCTCGCTCAGGGACAGCTCCAGCGTCCGGGCCATCATCTCCAGAAAGCGCCCGGTGCCGGCGGCGCACTTGTCGTTCATGATGAAGTTGGTCACGTTTCCCTTGGCGTCGATGCGGATGACCTTGGAGTCCTGACCGCCGATGTCCACCACCGTGCGGGCCGCGGGGTACAGGAAGTGGGCGCCCCGGGCGTGGCAGGTGATCTCGGTCACGGAATCGTCGGACAGGCCCACGGTCTCCCGGCCGTAGCCGGTGGTGACCACGGAGTCCAGCTCCTCCCGCCGCAGGCCGGCGGCCTGCAGCGCCTGCTCCAGCGCCCGCTCCGCGCCGGCGGCCGCCCCTGCGCCCGTGGGCAGGATGGCGGAGCCGAGGATGCGGCCCTCCCGGTCCATGATGACGGCGTCGGTGCTGGCGGAGCCGCTGTCCACTCCGGCGGCGCAGCGCACCGCACCGCTGCGGCCCGCGCCGGTCCGGGCGCCGGCGTGCAGCGTCTCCGCAAAGGCGTCCAGCCGGGTTTGCAGCTGCCCCGCGCTCTGGGGCGTGCAGTCGGTTTCAATCTTCAACAGAGGAACCCCCTTCTCCTTCAGGTCGTGGTATTCAAAGCCGTAATAATCGCAGAATTTGACGGTGTGGCACACCAGCCCCACGGTGCCCTCCTCGATGTCCCGACCCCGGCGGTCCATCATGCGCATACAGGGCCGGGCCTGCTGCAGCAGGGCCGGGGCGTAGGCGGTGAAGAACGCGGCCTCGCCGCCGCAGGCGGTGGGGCAGGGGGGCAGCTCCCGCCGCCCGGTGCAGGTGTCGTCCGTCACCGGGAGGGAGAAGCGGGGCGTCACGGTGTCCAGCAGCAGCCGGCCGCCGTGGGCGCCGGTGACGCTGACGTGGGGCCCGGCCACGGCGGATTCCGCCGCCTCCGTCCGGCCCGTCTCCCACGCGGCCAGCGCCCGCTCCAGCGAGAAGGCCGCGCCGCTGTAGGAGGCCCAGCGCTCCGCCAGCCGCTCCAGCGCGTCGGCGAACAGGCGGCACTCCGCCGGGCCGGTCTTGTGGGGCAGGAGCAGCAGGCAGATGAATTTCAGCTGCCCCGACGCCTTCAGCACGTCGTGGACCCGGCGCATCACGTCGCAGCAGTCCGTCAGCACCAGCGCCTCCACGCCGTCGGCGTGGACGGCCTCGATGACGGCCTTGCCGAAGCCGCACAGGTTGGGATGGGCGCACTCGTCGGCGCAGTCGAAGGCCGCGGGGGCCGGGTCCAGCCGGACGCACTCCGTGCCGAAGCCGGCGAACAGCTCCAGCGGAGTGTATTTGCAGGCGTAGAAAATCCGATTCTCACTCATGCTTTTGCCCCTCCAGCATCTCCAGAAACGCGTTGAGCCGGGTGGCCACCTGACCGTCCGATGAGTTGGCGCGGTCGCAGCCGTCGCCGTTGAGGATCAGGGTGGGGAAGCCGTCGGCCTCCAGCGCCTGCTTGAACTCGGCGGACAGGCCCATGGTCTGCTTGCAGCCCCAGTGGCAGAAGCACACCACGCCGTCGGCGTTCATGGCCCGGGCCATGTCCCGGGCGGCGGCGATGCGGTTCTCCCCGCCGCCGTTCCAGCTGCTGCCCACCAGACGGCGGGCCATGGATTCGTAGGGCCGGTCGGGGTCGATGTCCACCAGCCCCTCAAAATTGGTGTCGCAGGTGAGGATTTCGTACCGGTCGGAGAAGTTGAAGGCCTTCCGGACGGGACGCTGCCAGTAGGGGATGGTGTGCAGCCAGAGAATACGGGTGCCGTGGGCCTTGGGTGCGGCCCGCAGGTCGTCCAGCAGCATGCTGGAGTAGCGCTCGGACTCTGCGGAACCCAGGCCGGTGTGGGACGTGTAAATCTCGTACATCTCGGAGGTCACGTCCCCCGGCAGGGAGTGGTTCCGCTTCTCCCCGATGGCGGAGCGGAAATTCTCAATGGTGTTTCGCGTGTGGACCATGGATTCCCGCAGCCGCTCCGGGTCCAGCTTCCGCCCGGTGTGATCCTGCAGGAAAACCGCCAGCTCCCGCAGCTGGTCCGCCACGTAGCGCAGGGTGTCCTCGCCCCGGCGGGGCGGCACGTCCACGTAGAACTGGGGGATGCCGAAATCCTCCGCCAGCGTGCGGAAGGTCAGGTTGTTGGCGTCGCAGATCAGGGAGGTGTTGACGATCAGCTTCGGCTGAGGCAGCACCCCGGCGTAGGCGCTGCCCATCAGCACCTTATGATAGGAGCAGTAGGTTTCGGGAATGCCCTCGGCCTCCGCCGCCTCCACAAACGCCTTTTCCGCATAGACGCCGGTGATGAAGGCGGAGTACAGCTCCGCGCACATGGGCTGAATGTCCATGGCGTGAAGCAGCTCGCAGGGCTGAAAAATGCTGACCAGCGCCGCCTGTTCGGGATGAGCCAGCATATTTGTTACTGCGTGGTTCAGCAGCACGGCAATGTACTGCCGGGACGCGGGCAGCCGGGGATCAGGCTTCACTTTCAGCTGCAGCCCGTAAGCCCGGAAACCCGCCAGCAGCAGCCGGCGGCTGGCAAGGGGATGCTCCGGGACTTCCCGGCAGATCCGCTGGCCGAATTGTTCGATTTTGTTTGCCGTATGATCGCCTCCTGAGAAAATGACAGTTCCGTTTCGATTCTGATAGTATAACAAAAAAGACGGGCCCCGTCTACCGACAATGGGCTCCGTCTGACAAAAAGAAAACAGGGCTCCGTGCCTGCGGCACGGGCCCCGGTCTCACATGGCCTGCGTCTCCACGCAGCGGGCGATGTAGGGACGAACCTCATCCATGGAAATGTGCAGCGCCACAGCCAGTTCGCCGAACAGCAGCCGTTCCGCCTGACGGCCGTATTTTTCGTCCACGGCGCCCAGCCGGCGGTTGCGTTCCTCGGCCTCCCGGCGCTTGGCGTGGACGGACATGGTCAGCTTCAGCAGATCCAGACAGCTGCCGCTGGACAGCGCGGACTGATACCGCTGGGCCAGCAGCTGCAGCGTCCGCTCCCGGCAGGGCTCCGCCTGCACCGAGGGGATGCGGTCGATGAGGCCCCGTGCCTCCTCCGCCGACATGACGGGCCGCATGGGCACCTTTCCGCCCTCCACCGGGGTGTAGATCACGCCGTCCTGATAGAGCGGGTTCAGCTGGTAAAAATCCTTCTCCCGCTCCGCCCCCCGCGTATAGGGCCGGACCACCTGTTCCACCCGGCAGACACCGGTGTTGCCGTAGACCACAAGGTCTCCGCTTTCGTACATGCGCGCGCCTCCTTTTCAGTCGCAGCAGGCGGCCCGCCCGAACCGGCAGGCCGCTGCTTACAGACTTAGTATACACCTATTTTCTCCAAAATGTAAGGAAAATTTCAGAAATTTCGTAAAAGTTCAAAAAATGCCGGGATTTTTGGACTGAAAAACGCCGGGAAAAGAAAAAACCGCTCCGCCGTCCGGCACCCCGCGGCCGCCGAAACCCGGAAAAAACGGTAAGAAGTGCAAAAAACAGTCCGATTTTACACAGACTTAACAGAACCGCGGTGTCGGATTTCACGCGCCGTCCGCTATACTGAAGCCACACCGAAAGAAAAGTATGATGAATGAAAAGGAGATCGCAAAGCTATGAAAAAAATTCTTATGATCGCCCTGACGCTGGCCGTTTCCGCCGCTCTGCTGGCGGGCTGCGGCTCCGCGGGAAGCAATACCTCCGCCTCCGCCCAGACCGGCGGGGATCAGCCCTCCTCCCAGCTGTCCGGCGGCGTGGCCACCAACGGCTCCACCTCCATGGAAAAGGTCATCGGCGTGCTGAGCGAGCAGTTTATGGCGGACAACCCCTCCGTCCGCGTCACCTATGACGCCACCGGCTCCGGCACCGGCATCGAGTCCGTGGCCAACGGCTCCTGCGACATCGGCCTGGCCTCCCGCACGCTGAAGGACGAGGAGACCGCCAAGGGCCTCACCGCCACCACCATCGCGCTGGACGGCATCGCCGTCATCGTCAACGCCAACAGCCCCGTCAGCGACCTCACCGTGCAGCAGATCGGCGACATCTTCACCGGCAAGATCACCGACTGGAGCCAGCTGGGCGGCACCGCCGGCGAAATCGCCTGCATCGGCCGGGAGGCCGGCTCCGGCACCCGGGACGGCTTCGAATCCATCACCAAGACCAAGGACACCTGCAAGCTGGCCCAGGAGCTGACCTCCACCGGCGCGGTCATCGAGGCCGTGAAGAACAGCCCCAACGCCATCGGCTACGCCTCTCTCAGCGCCGTGGACGGCAAGGACGGCATCAAGGCCGTCACCGTGGGCGGCGTCGCCTGCACCGAGGACACCGTGCTGGACGGCTCCTACGTCATTCAGCGGCCCTTCAATCTGGTGACCAGGAGCGGCGTCACCCTCTCCGCCCAGGCGCAGGCGTTCTTCGACTTCGCCACCTCCTCCTCCGCCGCCGAGCTCATCAAGGCGGCCGGCGCCGTGCCTTCCGCGGGCAAGTAAACCGTCCCCCTCTCCGGGGAGAGCCTCCGTTCGGCGGACCGCCGGCGGGGGCGCTTCCCGTCCCATCCATTCCAATCGACGTGAAGGAGCGAGTTATGGAAAAAGCAGTGTTTCAGACCGCGCCGGAGGCCTCCGGCCGGGTTCCCGCGGCTCCCCGCCGGCGCGGCGGAAAACCGCTGGAGACCGTCATGCACCTCATCTTTCTGCTGTGCGGCATCGTGGCCGTGGCCTTTGTCCTGTTCATCAGCGTGTATCTGGTGATCTCCGGCGTCCCGGCCATCCGGGAGATCGGGCTGAGCAAATTCCTGTTCGGCAAGGTCTGGGCCCCCACCAACACCACCACCGGCGCGTCTTTCGGCATCCTGCCCTTCCTGCTCACCAGCGTGTACGGCACCGCCGGCGCGGTGGTGCTGGGCGTCCCCGTGGGGCTGATGACCGCCATCTTTCTGGCCAAGGTCGCCCCGCCCCGGGCCTCCGCGGTCATCCGCGGCGCCGTGGAGCTGCTGGCCGGCATCCCCTCCGTGGTCTACGGTCTGGTGGGCATGATCGTGCTGGTGCCCGGCATCCAGCGGCTGTTCGGCCTGTCCTCCGGCGCCACGCTGCTGGCGGCCATCATCGTGCTGGCCATCATGATCCTCCCCTCCATCGTCAACGTGTCCGAGACGGCCCTCCGGGCCGTGCCCGGAGAGTACGAGGAGGCCTCGCTGGCGCTGGGCGCCACCCATCTGGAGACCGTGTTCCGGGTGACCGTCCCCGCCGCCCGCAGCGGCGTGGCCACCGCGGTGGTGCTGGGCGTGGGCCGGGCCATCGGCGAGGCCATGGCCATCATCATGGTCAGCGGCAACGTGGCCAACATGCCCGGCCTGCTGACCTCCGTGCGGTTCCTCACCACCGCCATCGCCTCCGAGATGTCCTACGCCGCCTACGGCAGCCTCCAGCGGCAGGCGCTGTTCTCCATCGGACTGGTGCTGTTCCTGTTCATCATGCTCATCAACGTGCTGCTGAACGTCTTTATCAAACGGAAGAAGGAGGACTGACGATGAAGGGACTTTCCGCCAAACGCCGCGCCTACGACCGGACGCTGCGGACGCTGCTGTGGCTGTGCGGCCTGCTGACCTGCGCGCTGCTGGTCTTTCTCATCGGCTATATTTTCTACCGGGGAGCGGGCAGCCTGTCGTGGAAGCTGCTCACCAGCCAGAGCAGCTATCTGAAGGACACCATCGGTATTTTGCCGAATATCCTGAACACTTTGTATATTATATTGGTCGCAATGGTGATCGTCCTGCCGCTGGGCGTGGGCGCCGCCATCTATCTCACGGAGTACGCCTCCAACCGGCGGCTGGCCGCGGCCATCGAATTCGCCGCCGAGACCCTCACCGGCATCCCCTCCATCATCTTCGGTCTGGTGGGTATGCTGTTCTTCATCAGCCTGATGGGGCTGAAGCAGGGAATTCTGGCCGGCGGACTGACGCTGGTCATCATGATCCTGCCCACCATCCTCCGCACCACACAGGAGAGCCTGAAAACCGTGCCCCAGTCCTACCGGGAGGGGGCGCTGGCGCTGGGCAGCGGCAAGTGGCACATGGTCCGCACCGTGGTGCTGCCCGGCGCGGTGGACGGCATCGTCACCGGCTGCATTCTGGCCGTGGGGCGCATCGTGGGCGAGAGCGCCGCGCTGCTGTTTACCGCGGGCTTCGGCCTGGTGCTGAACAGCTTCGCCGGCTCCCTGCAGTCCTCCTCCGCCACGCTGACCGTGGCGCTGTACGTCTACGCCGCCGAGCGCGGCGAGACGGGCGTGGCCTTCGCCATCGCCGCCATCCTCATGGGACTGACCCTGCTCATCAATCTGGCCGCCGGTCTGGTGGGCCGCAAACTGAAACAGTAAAGGACGGAGAGTTATGTCTGCCATTATGCAAGCAAGGGACCTGAACCTGTGGTACGGCGACCATCAGGCCCTCCACCACATTGAAATGGACATCCCGGCCCACGCCATCACGGCCCTCATCGGGCCCTCCGGCTGCGGAAAATCCACCTTCCTCAAGACGCTCAACCGCATGAACGACCTGATCCCCGGCGTCCGCATCCAGGGCGAGGTCACCTACAACGGGCGGAACATCTACGATCCCGACGTGGACGTCACGGCGCTGCGCCGCCAGATCGGCATGGTGTTCCAGAAGGCCAACCCCTTCCCCATGAGCATTTACGACAACATCGCCTACGGCCCCCGCACCCACGGCGTCCGCAGCCGCCTGAAGCTGGACGAGATCGTGGAGCGCTCCCTGCGGGACGCGGCCATCTGGGACGAGGTGAAGGACCGCCTGAAGTCCAGCGCGCTGGGCCTTTCCGGCGGCCAGCAGCAGCGGCTGTGCATCGCCCGGGCGCTGGCCGTGGAGCCGGACATCCTGCTGATGGACGAATCCACCAGCGCGCTGGACCCCATCTCCACCGCCAAGATCGAGGATCTTGCACAGCAGCTGAAAAGCAAGTATACTGTCATTATGGTCACGCACAATATGCAGCAGGCCACCCGCGTTTCCGACAAGACCGCCTTTTTCCTGCTGGGGGAGCTCATCGAGTTCGGCGACACCGAGCAGATCTTTTCCAATCCCAGAGAAAAAAAGACCGAGGATTACATCACGGGGAGGTTCGGATAATATGCGAGACCGGTTTATCGAGCAGCTGGAGCAGCTGCACATCGAGATGATCCAGATGGGCGCCCTGTGCGAGGACGCCATTTCCGCCGCGGCGGAATCCCTCATCAAGCGGGAGCCGGCCATGGCGGACAAGGCCATCGCCGCCGAGCGGGAGATCGACCAGAAGGAGCGGGACATCGAGGCCCTGTGCCTGCGGCTGCTCCTGCAGCAGCAGCCCGTGGCCCGGGACCTGCGGGAGATTTCCGCGGCGCTGAAGATGATCTCCGACCTGGAGCGCATCGGCGATCAGGCGGCGGACATCGCCGAGCTGACGCCCTACGTGCAGGCGGCGGGGGAGAGCGGACGCATCCACATCGGCGACATGGCCCGGGCGGCCTGCCGCATGGTGACGGACAGCGTGGACTCCTTCGTGCGCCGGGACCTGGAGCTGGCCCGCAGCGTCTGCGCCGCCGACGATCAGGTGGACCGCCTGTTCATGCAGGTGAAGCAGGAGATCATCGCCCTCATCGCCGCCGACTCCGGCAAGGGCGAGCTGGGACTGGACCTGCTGATGGTGGCCAAATACTTCGAGCGCATCGGCGACCACGCCACCAACGTGGCCGAGTGGGTGGAGTACTCCCTCACCGGCCTTCATCCCGAGAGCAACGACAAAGACAGGTCGTGAGGGCCCGCGCCCTCCCCCTGCCGCTTCGGACGCCGGCGGCCTGCCCGCCGGAGAAGGGGAGAGACGTATGCTGACTTACGAGGACATCAAAAACAACGAGGACATCCGCACCTATATCCGCCGGGCCGACGAATCGCTGGAGGCGCTGGGCTTCACCGAGCACAGCTTCGCCCACGTCACGCGGGTGGCCGAGACCGCGGGCTACATCCTCCAGACGCTGGACTACCCCCCGCGGGAGGTGGAGCTGGTGAAGATCGCCGGCTGGCTCCACGACATCGGAAATCTGGTCAACCGGGTGGATCACTCCCAGTCCGGGGCCGTGATGGCCTTCCGGCTGCTGGACAATCTGGACCTGCCCCCGGCGGAGATCGCCGACGTGGTCACCGCCATCGGCAACCACGACGAGGGCACCGGCGTGCCCGTCAACGCCGTGGCCGCCGCCCTGATCCTGGCGGACAAGTCCGACGTGCGCCGCACCAGAGTGCGCAGCAAGGACACCCTCCACTTCGACATCCACGACCGGGTCAACTATTCCGTCACCAAATCGGAGCTGAAGATCAATCAGGAGCACACGCTCATCAAGCTGAAGCTGGCCGTGGACACCCGCTACGGCTCCGTGATGGACTACTTTGAAATTTTCATGGACCGCATGGTCCTGTGCCGCAAGGCGGCGGAGAAGCTGGGGCTGCAGTTCAGGCTGATGATCAACGAGCAGCAGCTGATCTGACCGACACGACCCCTGCCGGGGAGAGAGGAGCGCACACCCAATGATCTATCTGCTGGAGGACGACAACAGCATCCGCGATCTGGTCATTTACACCCTCGCCAGCCAGAAGCTGGAGGGGCGCGGCTTCGCCCGCCCCTCGGAGTTCTGGGCCGCCATGGACGAGCAGCTGCCCTCGCTGGTGCTGCTGGACATCATGCTGCCGGAGGAGGACGGCCTGTCCATCCTCAAGCGGCTCCGGGCCGGCGCCTCCACCGCCCGGCTGCCGGTGATCCTGCTCACCGCCAAATCCACCGAGTACGACAAGGTGCTGGGGCTGGACGGCGGCGCCGACGACTACGTGGCCAAGCCCTTCGGCATGATGGAGCTGCTCTCCCGCATCCGGGCGGTGCTGCGCCGCACCGAGCAGGTGCAGACCGAGGAGCTGCGCCGGGGCCCCCTGCTGGTGAACCCCGCCAAGCACATCGTGCAGGCGGACGGGCGGGACGTGACCCTGACCCTGAAGGAGTTTGAGCTGCTGTGCCTGCTGCTGCGCAACCCCGGCACCGTGTTCTCCCGGGAGCAGCTGATCTCCCAGGTGTGGGGCTACGCCTTCACCGGCGAGACCCGCACCGTGGACGTCCACGTGCGCACCCTGCGTCAGAAGCTGGGGGACGCCGGTGAGTGCATCGAGACCGTCCGGGGCTACGGCTACAAGCTCGGCGACTGAATCCGCCTGCCGGGCAGAGGAGTGAGATCATGACAAAACGAATTTTCCGGGCCATTCTCACCGTTTCGCTGGCCGTGCTGCTCAGCTGCCTGGTGCTGATCGTCGGCGTGCTCCACGGGTACTTCGAGACCCGGGTGGAGCGGGAGCTGCAGAGCCAGACCGTCTACATCGGGCAGGGCGTGGAAAACGAGGGCATGGCCTATTTTAAGAATCTGGATTTCCAGAGCCGCGTCACCTGGGTGGCCGCCGACGGCACCGTGCTGTTCGACTCCTGGGAGGACGCCGCCAAAATGGAGAACCACGCCGACCGGCAGGAGATCCGCGACGCCCTGAAAACCGGCGAGGGCCGCGCCGTGCGCTTTTCCAAAACGCTGTCCCAGAAAACCATCTACTACGCCCTGCGCCTCACCGACGGCACCGTCCTCCGGGCCGCCGACACCCAGTATACCGCGTGGGCGCTGGTGGTGCAGGCGCTGCAGCCGCTGGCCCTCATCGTGCTGATCGCCTGCGTGCTGGCGGGCGTCTTCGCCTCCCGGGCGGCCCGGCAGATCGTCCGGCCCCTGAACCAGATCGACCTGACCGACCCCAGCGACGACGGCGACTATTACGAGGAGCTGACGCCCCTGCTCTCCCGCATCCGCAGCCAGAACCGCCAGATCGACCACCAGATGCGCAAGCTGCGCCGCCGGCAGGAGGAGTTCACCGCCATCACCGAGAACATGGGCGAGGGCTTTCTGGTGCTGGACACCCGCACCCGGGTCCTCTCCCACAACACCGCCGCCCTGCGGCTGCTGGACGCCGCCGAGCCCGCCCCGGAGACCAGCGCCTACGCCCTCAACCGGGAGGAGGGGTTCCGCCGCTGCGTGGAGGAGGCCCTGTCGGGCCGCCGCTCCGAGCAGCTGCTGGAAAAGGACGAGCGCTGCTGTCAGGTCATTGCCAACCCCGTCTTTCAGGAGGGCCACCTCTCCGGCGCCGTGCTGGTGATTCTGGACGTCACCGAGAAGGAGCGCCGGGAGGCCCTGCGCCGCGAGTTCACCGCCAACGTCTCCCACGAGCTGAAAACGCCCCTGACCTCCATCTCCGGCACCGCCGAAATTCTGGAGAACGGGCTGGTGAAGCCCGAGGACGTGGCCCACTTCGCGGGCAACATCCACCGGGAGGCCGGCCGGCTCATCCAGCTGGTCAACGACATCATCCGCCTCAGCCAGCTGGACGAGGGCCAGCCCGCCGCGGAGTGGCAGACCTGCGACCTGTACGACCAGAGCCGCGCCGCGCTGGAGCAGGTGCGCTCCGCCGCCGAGGGCCGCAGCGTCTCGCTGGAGCTGCGGGGCTCCGCCGCCCCCGTCCGGGCCGTGCCCCGGATTCTGGAGGAGATCGTGTTCAACCTGTGCGACAACGCCGTGAAGTACAACCGGGAGGGCGGCTCCGTGACCGTCACCGCCCAGCTCCGGGACGGCGTTCCCACCCTCTCGGTGACCGACACCGGCTGCGGCATCCCGCCGGAGCTGCAGGAGCGCGTTTTCGAGCGGTTTTACCGGGTGGACAAGAGCCACTCCGCCCCCGGCACCGGGCTGGGCCTGTCCATCGTCAAGCACGGCGCGGCCTATCTGGGCGCCTCCGTGGACGTGGAGAGCGCCGTGGACCGGGGCAGCACCTTCACCCTGACCTTCCCGCCCCTTCAGCCGTGAGTTTGTGAAATCGGCCCGCCGTTTTTCAGCGGAGGGCCGATTCTTTTGTTGCAAATCCCCTATCTCCACTGGGAGATATGTGGTATACTGACTCCGTATCCGAAACCGCCGGGTTGATAATCGGCGGCGGACACCTTATAATAAGACGGTCCCCGGCGCGGAAAACATGCGGACAGGGAGAAATCCCTGCCCGCATCGTGACGGTTCCGGCCCGCCCGCGCTTCCGGGAGGGGGAGAGCCGCCGGAACGCCTCCGCCGCGGCGGGATTCACGAAGAAGGAGCGCAGCCCCGGAAATGAAGACCATGGCCGGCGCCGCCGCGAAGCGGATGCGGAGGGGGCGGCCCCGGATGCCGCCCGGTCCCGCCGCCGGACCGGCGGCGGCCATGGGAAGGCCCGGATTGCCGCCCGGCCCCGTTCGTTTTCCGCAGAAAACCCCCTCTCCCGCAGCGGCGGCGTGTGGGATTTTGCGACAGTCCGCCGGGGCGGCCCGGCGCCCACGCCCGGCCGAATCCGGGAAAAAAACAGACAACCGTTTTCCTGTCCATCAGGGGAAAACAGACCAATGCGGGAGCTTTCCGCAGGAAAGAAGGACATCCATGTTGAATTTTGAAAATGTGACGCTGCGGAGCGTTTCCCGCCTGCGCCGGTATTACGAGAACTGTCCCTACCAGCTGTGCGAGTACGCCGCCGGCACCAAGCTCATGTGGCAGGAGGCGCTGCGCCCCGCGTGGGCCGAGGCCGCCGGCTGCCTCATCATCCGCAACGTCAGCCACGGGCAGGTGGTGTTCGACTACCCCGTCCCCGGCCCCGAGGGGGACGAGGACGCCGCCCTCTGCGCCATCGAGTGCTACTGTCTGGAGAAGGGCATCCCCCCGGTGATCTCCGTGGTGCCGGAGGAGAAGGCCCCCGTGCTGCTGCGGCGCTACCCCTACGTCCGGGTGGGCAACATCCGCACGTGGCAGGACTACATCTACTTCTCCGAGGATTTACAGTATTTCGCCGGGCGGCGCTACGCCGGCCAGCGCAACCACATCAAAAAGTTCCGCACCGCCCATCCCGACGCGGCCTTCCGCCCGCTGGGCGCCGGGGACCTGCCCGCCATCGAGCGGTTCTGGGAGGATTACGGCGCGGAATTCTCCAAGGGCGACGACCCCAAGGCCGCCGACGAGCTGCGCTACGCCAGGCGGATGCTGAAGCTCACCGGCAAGCCGTGGTTCCGGGTGGGCGGCTTCTTCGACGGCGACCGGCTCATCTCGCTGGCGCTGGCGGAGAAGTGCGGCCAGACCCTCATCATCCACATCGAGAAGGCGCTGTACTCCTACTCCGGCGTGTACCCCGCCATGGTGCAGGCCTTCGCCCAGGAGTTCGGCGGCGACGTGAAGTACCTCAACCGGGAGGACGACGCCGCGGATCGGGGCCTGCGCACTTCCAAGCTGCAGTACGGCCCGGAGCGGCTGGCCCCCAAATACTGCTTCGAGCCCCAGAACGAGCTGCTGCGCCACGTGCGGGAGATTCCGGAGCTGACCACCGAGCGGCTGACCCTCTCCGCTCTGACGGAGGACGATCTGGACGACTACAACGCGCTGGTGCTGGACCGGGAGCGCAACCGCTGGTGGGGCTACGACGACGTGGCCGGACTGGGCGGGCCCGTGGAGCGGGACAGCTTCCTGAAGGTGGCCCGAAGGGACTTTGAGAACCGCGCCGCCGTCAACTTCGCCGTCCGGCTGGACGGGAAGCTCATCGGCGAGGCCGTGCTCTACCGCTTCAACTACCGGGGCGACGCCGAGCTGGGCTGCCGCATCGCCCCCGCCTTCGCCGGAAACGGCTACGGCACCGAGGCCTTCGCCGCCGTGGCCGAGTGGGCGCTGTACCGGGTGCATCTCAACCGGGTGGTGGCCAAGTGCTACAGGGAGAACGAGGCGTCCCGCCGGATGCTCTCCTCCTGTATGCGGCCCAACGGCGAGGACGAGACGTTCTACTATTTCCGCAAGGAGGTCTGATCTCCGCGGAGCATCTCAATACAAAGGAGTTCCTGCTATTTTGGATTGTCTCAGGCAATGGCTGACGGAGAACAGTTATTCCCGTCAGGAGGAATTGAGCTTCGGCGACTGCGACGCCTCCGGCCGCGCCCGGATGGGCACGCTGCTGGGCCTGCTGGCCGCCGCCGCGGGCCACGACTTCGACGCGCGGGGCCTGCCGTGGGAGCGGCTGTACGCCATGCGGCAGGTGATCCTGCTCTCCCGCATCGCCCTGCGGGTCCGCCGCAGCCCCGTCACCGGGGAGGTGGTCACCGTCACTACCTATGAAAACGGCAGCCGCGGCGCCCATATGCGCCGGAATTTCGAGATCGCCGCCGGGGACGGCACGCTGCTGCTGAGCGCCAAGAGCGACTGGATTCTGGTGGACCCCGTGGAGCGGAAGATCCTGCGGCCCTCGGCCTTCACCGGCCGGGTGCTGACCCTCTGCACTAAGGAGATCGACGCGCCGGAGTGCGGCAAGCTGACCCTTCCGGCGGAGGGAACCGAGGAGCTGGGCCGCCGGCCCGTCCGCTATTCCGATCTGGACTGCAACGGCCACGTCTATTCCGGCAACTACGGCGACATCGTGTGGGACGCCCTGCCGCCGGAGCTGCAGACCGCCCCGGTGCGGGAGTTCGCCCTGAACTACAGCAAGGAGGCCGTGCCGGGGGAGGAGCTGACCCTCCGGGGCCTGCGGCAGGGGGACGAATACCGCATGGAGGGCCTGTGCGGCGCGGGCGTCTGCTTCACCGCCCGCTGCCTGTTCGGGGAGCCGGACTGAGCCCCGGCACCGCGCAGTGAACTCTGCCGCGAACGACTGACGTTCGCTCCGCGAGAAGTGCTTTCGCCCGCGTATACGCCGCGGGCGAAAACAGAGTTTGCTTTTTTCGCGCCTGCGGGCGCGAACGCTGCGAGGCTTTTCTGACAGCCTGCTCTGCCGCGAACGACTGACGTTCGCGGCAGATTTTTTGCCCTGCGGGCCTTTGGAGGGGGAGCGCGGGGGCGGCGGGGGGACGGCGGAGGGACGAGGGCACGGGAGCGGGCGCGGGGACTGCGGCGCGCCGGGAGACTGCGGATGTTCA
>Ga0183097_10310_pt1 | contig 117121 bp, 96 predicted proteins | sample BioMet8_FD_128883 | JGI IMG/M metagenome (GOLD analysis project Ga0183097, IMG submission 128883) | Microbial communities from bioreactor (seeded with sewage sludge) at Lawrence Berkeley National Lab, California, USA - Biofuel... | ecosystem: Engineered > Bioreactor > Anaerobic > Unclassified ... | reverse complement strand
TTTTGAACATTTTGGGATTCAAGTCAACATCATTGATTTTATTGAGCATGTGCCTAAATATAATCCAATAAGTTTATACAGTTGTTGAAAAAATCACCTTATTTTTGAGAGGGGGTCGAAATGTGAAATGTAACAAAAATTCCTGACATTTAATATTTTTCTTTTTGTAATTTTTCATTTGAGATGGCAGAATATTAATATTACTTTATTAATATGACTTTTCAGGTTTTAAATCCAGATATTTCAAATCTTAATCGAAGAAAATCCAGGTAATTGGAGAAAATCCAGGTAATCGGAGAATTCTCGGTAAAATAATCTGGACCTTATTCGGTCTTCAAACCAGGATTTTAACTTTCGAATTATCTTTAATTTGTAAATCTCATTAAACTTTGAATGCTATAATAAAAACAGCTAATTTATGATCACCATGACAAATGCACCAAGGCTTATCGCATGGGAACTGACTGCAGGGTGCAACCTGAACTGCGTACACTGCAGGGGAGCTTCCACTTCCTCGGTTCCGGCAGGTGAACTTACAACTGACGAGGCTAAACACTTCATTGATGAAGTTGTAGGGCTTGGAAAACCCATTCTCATTCTGAGCGGAGGCGAGCCTCTGACCAGGCCCGACGTTTTTGAAATCGCACGTTATGGCACTGATGCCGGGCTTCGAGTCGTACTCGCAACAAACGGGACTCTTCTTACGCCTGAAATTGTTGAGAAATTAAGAGCTGCCGGAGTGCAGAGGCTCAGCATTAGTATTGACGGGGCAACTGCAAAGACACATGACAATTTCAGGGGCATGCCCGGGGCTTTTGAAAGAACGCTTGCAGGCATTGAAGTCCTCAGGAAAGCCGATTTTCCTTTCCAGATCAATACTACGGTTTCAAAACACAACCTTGAAGAAATCCATAAGACTTTTGAGCTTGCAAAAGAGCTTGGTGCAGTTGCATATCATGTCTTTTTCCTTGTACCCACAGGCAGGGGAGAAGAATCCGATGAGGTATCCCCTGAAGATTACGAGCGCATTCTACACTGGTTTTATGAGATGCAAAAAGAATCGAAAATCCAGTTGAAAGCAACCTGCGCTCCTCACTATTTCAGGATAATGCGCCAGCAGGCAAAAAAAGAAGGCATTGAAATCTCGGTTAAAACCCACGGCTATGAAGCAATGACAAAAGGCTGTCTTGGAGGTACAGGCTTCTGCTTTGTATCAAGTGTGGGCAACGTCTTCCCTTGTGGCTACCTGCCTGTGCTTGCCGGCAATATAAGGGAACAGCCCTTCAGTGAAATCTGGGAAAACGCCGAGGTCTTTAAAAAACTTAGAAATCCCGACGAACTAAAGGGAAAATGCGGGATCTGTGAATACAAAAAAGTCTGTGCTGGCTGCAGGGCAAGAGCCTATGCTGCTACAGGCGACTATCTCGAAGAAGAGCCTTACTGTATTTACAGGCCCCGAAAAAATAGTAGTGATCAGGATGATTGACATTGATAATTTAAAAGATCAGCTCAAGAAAGAGGCTGCCGATTTTTCCTGTGATATGGATCTTAATGACAGGGAAGTTCCGGTAATAGAACTAGATGAGACCGACAAGAAAATTCTCAACCTTATCCAGCAGGAAGTCCCCCTTGAAGTTGAACCTTTTGCAAAGTTAGGTGAGATTCTCGGACTTTCCGAAACCGAAGTAATTGAAAGGCTGCGAGATCTTAACAGGAAAGGGGCAGTAAGAAGGGTAGGTCCTGTCCTCAGCATGAGAAATATGGGGGGCGTAAGTACTCTTGTAGCTCTGAAAGTGCCTGAGTCCCGCATAGAAGAAGTTGCTATTTTTATTAACGAGTATCCCGAGGTTTCCCATAATTATCTCAGAAGTGCTGCACAATATAATCTCTGGTTTACACTTTCTGCTCCAAGTAAAAACAGGCTTGAGAGGATTCTCAGCGAAATTCGAGAGAAAACAGGCTGTCCTCTGTTAAATCTCCCCACAAAGCACCTCTTTAAAATAAATGTAAAGTTCGATATCAGGTGAAAAAAATGGATAAAACGGATGTAAAACTGCTAAAACTCGTGCAGGACGGAATTCCAATCACACATTCTCCTTTCAAAGGATTTGCTTCTGAACTTGGAATCAGTGAACAGGAGGTTGTTGACAGGCTTAAAAACCTCCAGAAAGCCGGGAAAATCCGTCGCTTTGCGGCTTCAATAGGGCACAGAGCCATAGGCATAACAGCCAATGCAATGTGTGTCTGGAATGTTCCTGATGAGCAGATCGAAACGGTAGGGAATATCATGGCTGAATTTCCCAAAGTAACACACTGCTATGAACGCCCCCGCTATCCTGACTGGCCGTATAACCTGTTTACAATGGTCCACTCCTATACTCCTGAAGACTGCGAAAAAGTAGCTGAGAAGATTTCGGAAGCTACCGGGATTAAGGACTACAACCTTTTCTTCAGTGAAAAAGAGTTTAAGAAAACCGGAGTCAGGCTTTAAGGGCTGGCTATAAAAGCTGGCTTTAAGGTATTTATTATCCTTTTATTATTCATTTATTAAGCACTTATTACCCAATATCACCCATTTATTATGCATTTACTTAGAGTTTATTAAACACCAATCTATCATTAACTCAAGCTTCATTTGCGAGGTCCCTGAAAATGGCTGAAATAAACAATTTTCTCCCCCTCATGCTTGACCTTTCAGGCAGGAAAATAGTGATTTTCGGAGGCGGGTCTGTCGGGGAGCGCAAAGCCGAACTTTTCTGCGGCTGCGCGGATACGGTTGTTGTCAGCCTCGACTTCTCCGAAAGGCTTCAGGAACTTGGGGCATCAGGACAGGTCAGGCTTTCAAGGCTTGACCTTACGGAAGCAGAAGACTCCAAACTCAGGGAAATTATCTCAGGGGCTTTCCTTGTTATCCCTGCAACAAGCAGTTCCGAACTTAACCGGAAGATCACTGATATTGCCAGGGGAAGCGATATTTTGATTAATCAGGTGGATGCTTTAGGTAGTGTTGTAATCCCGTCAGTCATCAAAAGAGGAGACCTTGTTATAGGGATTTCCACCCTCGGGCACAGTCCTGCGGTCTCTAAATATACACGTAAACAGATAGAAGGTGTGATAACTCCTGCTTATTCGGATATGATCCGGCTTCAGGATGAGCTCAGGAGTTACCTCAAGCAGCATGTGGCAGAACAGAGGCAGAGAAAGGCAATTCTCTGGAAAGTCCTGGAAAGCGAGGCTGTATGGAATGGTTTTTCCGAGTCTTACGAAAAAGCAGCTGAAAGGGCGTACGCGATAATTTCAAGTTATCTGGAAAATTCCGACAGATAAAAGCCTGAAAGGAATCGAAGAGGCTGGACGGAAACTATAAACGTTAAGAACTTTCAAAGTACATCTTTAATTAAGTACTCTCAAAATCTCAGTACTCTCAAAATCTCAATGCTATATGAATCTCAAGACGACCTGAATCAAAATATTCTGCAAATGGAAGCTTTAAATAAAAATAATCTGTAAATAAAATTCGTTTGTGAAAAAAGGCTCAGGAGTTGCGGACAAAGTTTAATTTACAGCTCCTTATATTATTACTCTATTCCTGTATTCATTCTATCCGGAGGCTCTCTGTGACAGAAATCTCAAGTATGGTTATATCCCATAAGAAAGCAAAAGTTGAGGAAATGGAGTCCGCCTGGCACGGAGATCTGGACGGTCTGCTCCATAATTTGTATAATCATGAATATGTTTATGAGTGCGTTGTCTTAAAGACCTGCAATCGTGTTGAAATTTACGTTGTTTCCCCCAGCAGCAGTATACTTTTCTCTTTTGCAAAGGAAATGGGAGCTTCCACCCATATTATCGACTTCTATGGGCATGACGAATCTCTTGAACACCTGCTCAGGCTTGCCGGCGGGCTTGAATCCATGATTGTTGGGGAAGACCAGATTCTCGGGCAGATAAAGGAACTCTACGCTTATTCCAAAAAAGCGGGAACAACCGGCAAAATCCTTGACACTGCCTTTGATAAAGCTATTCAGGTAGGAAAACGTATCCGTAACGAAACCCGGATCAATAAAGGTTCGGTGTCCATAGGTTCTGCGGCTGTGGACCTTGCAGAGGAAATTCTGGATGGGCTCACAGGAAAATCCGTGCTCGTGATAGGAGCAGGGGAAATAGGAGTCCTTGTAGCAAAGGCCCTGGCTGAAAAGGATATCGAGGCAATTTACATTGCTAACCGTACCTTCAAGAAAGCCGAAGAAATTGCCTATGAACTGGGAGGACACGCGGTCAAGCTCAATGATGTCCAGACTCAACTTAAAAGCGCTGATGTTGTAATTAGTGGTACAGGTGCTCCTCATTACATTTTAACCCGGGAAATGGTTGAAAAAGCCATAAAAGACCGGGATAAAACCCGTAAACTCCTCTTAATTGATATAGCAAATCCCAGGGATATCGAGGAATCGGTCGTTGAACTCGATAACGTGGAACTGTGCAATATTGACAATCTCAGGGTGATCAGTGAGAGGACGCTTAAAATGAGGAAAGAGGAAGCTAAAAAAGCCGAAGCTATAATTCAGGAAGAGATCAAGCTTTTAAACCTCCAGTACAAACGCCAGAGAGCCGATAAGATTATATCTGAACTTTATAAGCAAATTTATGACGTGAGGATGCGGGAAAGGGAAAAAGCAGTTAACAGGCTCTGTGCTTACCATACTATAGGGAAAATCGAAACCGAGGTCCTTGATGACCTTACCCATTCCATCGCAAACAAAATTCTTGCCGAGCCCACCAAAGTTCTCCGCCAGGCCGCAGAGCTTGGAAACGACGAGTTCCTTGATGTAGTTTCAAGGGTCTTCTGCCTCGAAAAAGACACAGTAAAAGTGAAAAAAATGAAACCCGATTGCGAGATAAAGGTGGAAAAAATGAAACCCGATTGCGGGAGTGCGGCAGATCGGGTCTCTGAAAAAGGTAACTAATAAAAAAGAATTAGAAGCTACACAAAATTCGTAGATAATTCGCAGATAATTCGCAGATAATTCGCAGATAATTCGTAGATAATTCGCAGATAATTCGCAGATAATTCGCAGAGAAGTGATCAAATGTTTCCAGATGTCAGGTTAAGAAGATTGAGAAAAGGAAAGATCAGGAACCTTGTGCGTGAAACTACCTTATCCGTAGACGACCTGGTCCAGCCCATTTTTGTGAATGAGACTATCGATTCTGCTGTTGAAATTCCTTCCATGCCCGGAATATATAATATTCCTCTCTCTGAGGTTGTAAATGAGGCAAAAGAGATTGCAGAACTTGGGATTCCGGCGGTGATCATTTTCGGAGTGCCTGCATTTAAGGACGCGGAAGGCAGTTCTTCGTATGGGGAAACCGATGTCGTCCAGGAAGCTGTCCGGAGAATCAAGGCCGAGCTTGGAGACGAACTTGTGGTGATTACAGATGTCTGCATGTGTGAATATACAAGCCATGGGCACTGCGGAATCGTTGATTTCGAAACGAAAGAAATCCTGAATGACCCCACCCTTGAGATCATCGGAAAGATTGCAGTGAGCCATGCAAAGGCAGGTGCTGACATGGTGGCTCCGTCGTGTATGATGGATGGGATGGTAGAAGCCATCAGACAAGCGCTTGACATGAACGGATTTGAGAATATTCCTATCATGTCCTATGCCGCAAAATATCATTCGTGTTTCTATGGGCCTTTCAGGGAAGCCGCTGAGTCCGGATATTCCTTCGGAGACCGTTCTACCTATCAAATGGACCCTGCAAACAGCGATGAGGCTATCAGGGAGGTAACTCTTGATGTGGCTGAAGGCGCAGATATAATAATTGTAAAGCCAGCTCTTCCCTACCTTGATATTGTTTATAGGGTCAAGGCGGACTATGGGATGCCAACGGCTGCATACAACGTAAGCGGAGAATATTCCATGATCAAAGCCGCCGCAGCTAATGGCTGGCTTGACGAAAAGAAAGCAATTTACGAATCCCTCATCTCCATCAAAAGGGCAGGAGCCGATATCATCATTACTTACTTTGCAAAGGATGCTGCCCGCATGTTGAAGTAAGCACCTCTTTTTCAGGTGCTCCTTCTTTTCAGATTTATTCCGTTTTTCCCTCTTTCCGCCTTTCCTGCCTTCAAAACTATTGCTGATTCCGTTTACACACCCACCAAGTTCATTAATAACTGCTTAATAGAGGGAGTCTCTGTTATAAGATAGAAAAGCAATACAGTAAGGTGTAAAACGCCTTAACTTTAAAGTGCAGATTGATATATAAAATCAGTTTAATATTAATTTAGTTCAACATAATTCGGTTCAGTCTAAATTCAGTTCTATGTGCAATTTAATTTCAATCCAGAACTTAACTTAACATCCAGAACTTAACTTAACATCCAGAACTTAACTTAACATCCAGAACTTAACTTAAATTTAAGAATAACTGTTACAGATTTTCAGTCCAATCCGGTGAGATTTCCATGATATCTGAGGTAACACTTGAGAAGTCCAGACAGATGTATGAGAAAGCAAAGACCCTTATTCCGGGTGGGGTAAGCAGCCCTGTACGCGCAATAAAACCCTATCCATTCTATACGGCGTCAGCCAATGGCTCAAAGATAAGGGATCTTGACGGGAACGAATACATTGATTACTGTCTGGCTTACGGCCCTGCTCTCCTTGGGCACAATCACCCTGTGATAAAAGAAGCTATTAAAGCCCAGCTCGACAAAGGCTGGCTCTACGGAACCCCTACCGAGCTTGAAGTAACCCTTGCCGAGAAAATTGCAGGATATTATCCAAGTATCGATATGCTCCGCTTCGTATCTACAGGCACCGAATCCACGATGAGCGCCCTTCGCCTTGCCCGCGGCTTTACGGGCAGAAACAAATTCATCAAAATTGAAGGCGGATTTCATGGGGCTCATGATGCGGTACTGGTAAAAGCAGGTTCAGGAGCTACAACTCTCGGAGAGCCCGATTCCCTGGGAATACCTGTAGATTTCACAAAATACACCCTGCAAGCTCCGTATAATAATATCGAAGCAATGACAGAGCTTGTGGAGAAAAACAGAGATGAGCTGGCCGCAGTCATCATAGAGCCCGTGCTCGGAAACATAGGTCCGATAACTCCTCTCCCAGGATACCTGGAAGAGCTCAGGAAGCTTACCCTGGAAAACGACGTGCTTCTTATCTTCGATGAGGTTATCACCGGATTCAGGCTCGCAATGGGAGGAGCACAGGAATACTTCGGGGTCGTGCCTGATATGACCACCCTTGGAAAGATCGTGGGTGGAGGGATGCCTATAGGGGTTTTTGGAGGAAAGCGGGAAATCATGGAAATGATCTCACCATCCGGCCCGGTCTACCAGGCAGGAACTTTTAGCGGAAGCCCATGTTCCATGGCTGCGGGCATTGCAGTGCTTGACTATCTGGAACAGGAAAAGATCCACGAAAAAATTAATTCGAAAGGCGATTACATACGGGCTGTACTTACAGAAATTGTTGAGGACGAAGGGCTTGATTACAGCGTATGCGGAATTGCTTCAATGTTCAAGATTTTCTTTGGAGCCGAACCTCACAACTATCAGGAAGCTCTGGAGTGCGATAAGGAGGGTTACCTTGCTTTCTTCCACAGGATGCTCGCAAGCGGAATTTTCCTCCCTCCCTCGCAGTTTGAAACCAACTTCGTCTCCGCAGCCCATAGTGAAGAGGACATCGAAAAAACCCTTAAAGCATACACTGAAAACCTTTAAGCGGATTTATTTTGAACGGATTTACATCTTTGAAAACGAGGATTCTATATGATTATAGGTACGCGGGGCAGCCAGCTTGCACTTGCCCAGGCCGAGACTGTTGCACGCCTTTTGAAAGCACAGGGCGTTGAAACCAGCTTGAAAATTATAAAAACCAGCGGAGACCGGTTTACTGACCGGCCTCTACACGCAGTATCAAGTGGAGTTGGGGCTTTTGTCAGGGAACTGGACGAAGTTATGCTTGAAGGAAAAATAGATATTGCTGTCCATTCCATGAAGGATATGCCAACGATTCGCCCACCAACACTTCCAACCGTAGCCGTTCTGAAGCGGGACACCCCATTTGATCTACTGCTGACTTATGACGGGACCCCCCTGGACGAACTGCCCGAACAGTCCATTATAGGCACCAGTTCACTTCGGAGAGCAGCTCAGATCAAACGCTACAGGCCTGACCTTGTTACACAGGATTTAAGGGGCAATATCGATACAAGGCTCAGGAAGCTGAAAGAAGGAAAATATGACGGGATCCTGCTCGCTAAAGCGGGGCTTGAACGCATGGGCTGGGAGCTTGAAGGGGAAATTCTTTCTCCTGATTTCTTCTGTCCCTCTCCCAATCAGGGTACGATTGCAGTTGTCACAAGAGCAGACACTGAAGCGGAGGCTGCGGTTTCCAGACTCGACCATACTGACAGCAGGATTGCCACCGAAATTGAGCGCATCCTGATTTCCGAACTTGGGGGAGGCTGTACCACGCCTATAGGTTCTTATGCCGAAATTATGCCTGACCGGAAAGAACTCCATGTGCGGGCCGAGGTCCTTTCCCTTGACGGTGAGGAAACTGTCGGTATAAATGAATTTATCCCTATGGCAGGAGGCATTGAAAAATCCAGGGAACTTGGGAGCAATCTTGTACATATGGGCGGAAAGAAACTTGCTGAAGAGGCGCTCCTGCAGCTTTCCAGAGATTCGTGCGACTCAGATGATTTACACGAGTAATAACATAAATGGTAACACGAATGATAATGCAAATGACAATGCAAATGACAATGCAAATGATATTCTAACGGGGCAGAAAGGAGCCAGCTATGTATACTCTTACCGGACTTAAACTGAAGAACCCAACCATTCTTGCAGCCGGGATACTTGGCACAACCGGAGCATCGCTGTGCAGGGTTGCACATGAAGGAGGAGCTGGGGCAGTTGTGACCAAATCCATAGGCCCTATACCTAAAACCGGGCATTCCAACCCGAGCATGGTCAAACTTGACTGTGGATTTTTGAATGCTATGGGACTTCCGAATCCTTCCTATCCCGGCTTTTTTCAGGAACTCGAAATTGCAAAAAAGGACTCCGGAGTCCCAGTAATCGCAAGCATCTTCGGCGGAAGTCCTGCCGAATTTAAGGAAGTTGCCGAGGGCCTGCTCCCTGCGAAGCCCGATGCTTTTGAGCTAAATGTGAGCTGCCCTCATGCAGAAGGGTACGGAGCAGCAGTTGGCTCTAATCCTTGCCTTGTGGAAGCAATTACAGCCGCAGTAAAAGATATAGTGAGTGTGCCTGTGTGGGTTAAGCTTACCCCTAATGTTTCTGATATTACGTGCATAGGAAATGCAGCGGAATCAGGGGGAGCAGACGCGGTTGTTGCAATTAATACATTAAAAGGGATGGCTATAGATATAGAGTCCGGATATCCTGTACTGGGAAACCGTTCAGGTGGGCTTTCAGGAAAAGCTGTCAAACCCGTAGCTGTCAAATGTGTTTATGACCTCTATACGGCCCTGGAGATTCCTGTAATAGGGGTAGGGGGAGTATCCTCCTGGCAGGATGCGGTAGAAATGATGATGGCAGGTGCTGCGGCTGTCCAGGTCGGATCGGCTGTATATGACAGGCTTGACATCTTCTCAGAAATCAGTAAAGGTATTGAAGCTTTCCTGCAAAGGAAAGGCTATTCGAATGTAAAAGAATTAATAGGGCTTGCCCATGAGATGGTCTGATGCTTCCTCTTAATGCTACAATAGTACGGATAAATGAAGAGTCTCCTGCGGTCAGGACTTTCTTCTTTGATTTCCAGTTTGAGACTATGAAGCCCGGGCAATTTGTAATGGTCTGGGTCAGGGGCGTGGACGAGATTCCCATGGGCCTATCGAGTAAGAATTCCATAACTGTCCAGAAAGTGGGAGAGGCAACTTCAAAGCTTTTTGAGTTGAAAGAAGGGGATTCTTTCGGGCTCAGAGGGCCTTTTGGAAAGGGCTTTTCCTTGCCGTCAGAGGGAGAAAAAACTCTGGTTATTGCAGGCGGGGTTGGAGCTGCTCCCCTTGCTCCTTATGCCGAAGCAGCGCGGAGTGAAGGCTCGGAAGTTCATACGGTGCTTGGAGCGCGAAGCGCAGACGACTTACTTTTTGAGGAACGCTTTGCAGAAGCAGGGGAGGTCTACATTTCTACAGATGATGGCTCAAAAGGGACAAAGGGCTTTGTGACCGATGTGCTCAAGGGCCTAAACCTTTCGGTTTATGACAGAATAGCGGTTTGCGGGCGGGAAATAATGATGGCTTCGGTTTTCAGGCTCCTTGAGGACAGAGAGGTTCTTGAAAAATCCGAATTCAGCCTTCACCGTTATTTCAAATGCGGTATAGGAGTCTGCGGGGCATGTTGTATAGACAAGTCCGGGCTTAGGGTTTGCAGGGACGGGCCTGTGTTTTCAGGTGTGCAGCTCCTGGATTCCGAACTGGGAAAATATGCACGGGACGCCAGTGGGCGAAGAGTTAAAATTTAAGTTTGAATATATCCTTTAAAAAAATGAAGGAAAGCAGGCGAAACATCCCAAAAAGCAGGAGAAGACCGAGACATGATAGGAAGGTTCAGATCAGGAGATGAAATTTTTTACGGAGAAATCGAAAATGGACGCGTGTATCCAAAAGGAGGGACTCCCCCCGGGATTTTTGACCTTTCAGAACTTCGTGTCCTTCCGCCTGCGTCTCCCTCGAAAATTGTATGTGTCGGCCTGAACTACCGGGATCATGCTGAAGAGCTGAACATGAAAGTCCCGGAAAACCCTGTGCTTTTTTTAAAGCCTCCGTCAGCCATTATAGGGCATGAAGACAAGATAATTTATCCGGCATCGAGCTCCAGAGTAGAACATGAAGCAGAACTCGCAGTCGTTATAGGCAAACGCTGTAAGAACATCTCAGCCTCAAAGGCCATAGATGTAATTGCAGGTTATACCTGCTTTAATGATGTGACCGCCCGGGACCTCCAGCAAAAGGATGGGCAATGGACAAGAGCAAAGAGTTTTGATACCTTTGCAGCTTTCGGGCCTTATCTTGCTTTTCCCAACGAACTCGATATTACGGATACAAAAATTGCCTGCAGGGTAAATGGGGAAACCAGGCAGGCTTCCAGCACTTCAAACCTTCTTTTTGACATTCCTTATCTTATTGAATTTATCACCGAGATCATGACCCTGGAAGTAGGAGATGTCATTGCCACAGGAACTCCTCCTGGCGTTGGAGAACTTCAGCGAGGAGACATTGTGGAAGTTGAGATCCAGGGAATCGGAACACTTAGAAACGAGGTTGTCTGATGCTGCTTGAGCCTATCGGAAATGAACTTGAACTTACAGAGCGCCATCTTCTGGTGCTTAAGAAAGTGATTGAAGAAGCTCCTATTGGGATTCTGAAGCTTTCAGAAGTCACCGGAATGCAGAACCATAAAGTGCGCTACTCGCTTAGAGTCCTTGAACAGGCTAACCTTATCAAGCCCTCGGCTCAGGGTGCCGTACCCGGAGATGCGGTTCCAAAATTCCTGGAGGAATTTGAGTCCGAGTTTAAGAAAATCAACGAGAAAATATCCCGCATCCAGGAAATCGAAGCTTCCATTCCCAAATAGAGGCTCCTGCATGCAAGAGAAGCTTTTTGGAAAGGTCTTTTTCAGTTTTTGCCGGGAATTTCTTCCCTTCGGTGACTTTTTATAACCCTATTTACATGTTTTTTCCTCAATCACAATCACTCTAAATCATTGGATCCAGTTTATTTTTGGAGAAATTCTATGACCTTAAGTCCTGAAGACCTTAAGACAATTGAAAAATACGCCTATCAAAACGCTGTAAAATACGGGAAAGCCCCTCAACCTAAAGCTGTAATGGGCAAGGTAATGGGGGAGTGTCCTCAACTCAGATCCGATCCAAATGCAGTATCTGAGGCTCTTAAAGTTATTATTCCCGAAATTGCAAAAGGAAATCCGGAAACCTGGGAGGCAAAGCTTTCGGAAATTGCCCCTGAGCTTATCGAAGCCCTTAGTGTAAAAAAGGAACCTGATAAAGGCTTAAAACCTCTAGAGGGGGCAGAAACTGGGAAAGTTGTAATGCGTTTTGCCCCGAATCCAAATGGGCCTGCAACCCTTGGCAGCGCCAGAGGCATGGTAGTTAATTCCGAATATGTGAAAATGTACGGAGGAAAATTTGTCCTGCGTTTTGATGATACCGATCCTGATATAAAACGACCTCTGCTTCAAGCTTATGACTGGTATCTTGATGACTTCAAATGGCTTGGGGTTGTGCCTGACAAGGTCGTCTATGCTTCTGACCATTTTCCTCTCTATTACGATTACGCAAGAAAACTTATCGAGATGGGAAAGGCTTATGTCTGCTTCTGTAAAGGAGGAGATTTCAAGCGGTTTAAGGATGCAAAGCAGGCCTGCCCGCACAGGGATACCAGCCCTGAAGAAAACCTTATGCACTGGGAGAAGATGCTTGCCGGGGAATATGAAGACCAGCAGGCAGTGCTGAGGATCAAGACCGATATAAAGCACAAGGACCCTGCATTGAGGGACTGGGGAGCATTCAGGATAAGAAAGATGTCGCATCCCCGCCCTGAAATTGGGAACAAGTACGTTGTCTGGCCGCTTCTTGATTTTGCAGGGGCTATCGAAGACCACGAACTGGGAATGACCCATATCATCCGGGGCAAAGACCTTATAGACAGCGAAAAGCGACAGGGATATATCTACAAATACTTCGGCTGGAAATACCCGAGAACAACCAACTGGGGCAGGGTCAAGATCCACGAATTTGGAAAGTTCAGCACGAGTACCCTGAGAAAAGCTATTGAAGCAGGGGAATACAGCGGCTGGGACGACCCGCGGCTTCCAACAATTAGGGCAATCCGGCGCCGTGGAATCCAGGCTGAAGCTCTCAAGAAGTTCATGATAGAGATGGGAGTCGGAATGACTGACGTAAGCATAAGCATGGAGTCTCTCTACGCCGAAAACCGCAAAATCGTGGACCCTATTGCAAATCGCTATTTCTTTGTCTGGAATCCGGTAGAACTGGAAATTACAGATGCGGAGCCGACAGTTGCTAAGCTTCCTCTTCACCCTACTGACCATAAAAGAGGATTCAGGGAAATTGCTGTAGGAAATAAAGTACTTGTCTGCACGGAGGATGTCGAAAAGCTGGAAGTCGGCTCTATTATCCGCTTAAAAGATTTCTGCAATATAGAGATTACTTCTCTTTCCCCACTTCAGGCAAAGCTCTCTGATGTTTCTCTTGAAGCCCTTAAAAAAGCAAAGGCAAAAATCATCCACTGGGCCCCGCTTGACGGAATAAACGTGAAAGTACGCGGTCCTGAAGGCGATCTTAACGGTATCGGTGAGCAGGGGATTGCAGCCGAGCTTGACAAAATCGTGCAGTTCGAACGCTTTGGTTTCTGCAGGATAGATAACGTAAGTGAAGAAGAAATTGTGGCTTACTTTGCCCACAAATAATATGTCTAGAAGAAGGTGAACAGGAAACTGTTTTCTATATGTCTGGAAGAAGGTGAACAGGAAACTGTTCTATATGTCTAGAAGAAGATGAACAGAAAACTGTTCTATATGTCTGGGAGAAGGTGAACAGGAAACTGTTCTCTTTTCTTTTGCTCACTCTTTTTATTCATTTATTCATTGTTCCTTATTTCTTATCTGAAAGTGTCTGTAAGTTGTTGATTTGATATTTAATAATAAGCTCACCCGTCTTTTTGGTCATTTTTTAGAAAGATTTTAATTTTGTGATTTTCAGTAGCGCTCCCTATCTAATTTCTTAACTCTTTTAAAGCTCATTTGAAATTCTCAAAAGTTTTTCTTTTATCTTTTTTATACCGAAAAATTTTGCTATTTATGTATGGATTTACTGTAAACTTATTCTTTTTCTCAAAACAAATTTTCTAAAATTACGCACTTTTTAAATTTTTTATATAGATGACAACGTTTAAAAATGTATATATCTCTAAATTATTTATCTTTAGATTATTAACATTTTTTATATGAAAAATAAATTAAAGATTAAGGAGTAGGATAAATGGGAACTAACAAAAAATGGCAATCAGTAGCCTTAGCATCAGCAGTTCTGATTTTATTTTTGATTATCGTTTCATCTACTGCATCGGCGGTTACTGAGCAAACCGCTTCGCTCACGATCAATAAAACTCAGATAACCGCCAGTGGATCAGCAGGGGGTCCTTCCATATATGGTGACAGGATAGTATGGCTGGACTGGCGTAATGGAAACCGGGATGACGGGCCCTTCAATATTTACATGTACAATATCTCCACTCACAAGGAAACCCAAATAACTACCAGTGGATCAGCAGGGGGTCCTTCTATATATGGTAATAGGATAATATGGCTGGATGGGCGCAATGGAAATAGTCAGAATGATACCGAGGGAGGAAATGATGTATACATGTACGATCTCTCCACTCACAAGGAGACCCGGATAACCAATAGCACAATCCCTGAGGATGGATTCGGGTATGACCTCGGGATCGCTATCTCCGGTAACAGGATACTGTGGGGTGGCGCATATCGTTATTGCATTTATGATATCTCCACTAAGAAGGAAACTCATCTCGACCATGTGCCAATAATCAATCCTGCTTTTTCTGGTAACATAATAGTGGGGGTATCTGATATTGATGCACGTCCGAGTAATCTCACAATGTACGATCTCTCCACTAACAAGAAAACTCAGATTACCACCAGCCATTCAGCATTCAGTCCTGATATCGACAATAACATTATAGTGTGGGCAGATTGGCGCCAGGGAGATAATGGAGAATACTACTCCGAGATCTACATGTATGATCTTTCCACTAAGAAGGAAACTCAAATTACCAACAGCGGATCAACATTATATTATAGTCCTGAAATCTCCAAGGACAGGATAGTCTGGCTGGATGACCGAGACAATAAATATAATATTTACATGTATAATCTCTCAACTCAAGAGGAAACTCACACTAATAATACATCAATTAGAGGATTTGATTTGTATGGTGATAAGATAGTGTGGTCGGATTGGGACAATGAAAAACCCAATGTCTACATGGGTACTCTCACCAGTTCAAACCTGCCAACTGCTGCCTTCTCTGCATCTCCAACCTCAGGAAAAGCCCCAATGAAAGTGCAGTTTACTGACACAAGTACAGGAACACCAAAGAAATGGAAATGGGATTTTGGAGACGGAACAACTTCAACCAAACAGAATCCAACGCATAAGTATTCAAAAGCAGGAAAATACACAGTAACCCTCAAAGTAACCAATGCAGTAGGCATCAACACAGCAACAAAATCAAATTATATAACCGTGACAGCAAAACCAGTTGCTGCCTTCTCTGCATCTTCAACCTCAGGAAGAGTACCATTAAACGTTAAATTTACTGACAAAAGTACCGGAACACCCACGAAATGGAAATGGGATTTTGGAGATGGATCAAAGTCATTCCTTCAGAATCCAACGCATAAGTATTCCAAAGCCGGAAAATACACGGTAACTCTCAAAGTAACCAATGCGGCAGGCATCAACACAGCAACAAAATCAAAGTATATAACCGTGACAGGAACTTCGCAAGCTCCGACTGCAGATTTCTGGGGCTGGCCATTATCAGGAAAAGCTCCGTTAAAGGTAACATTCACAGAGACGAGCAAAGGATCGCCAACCTCATGGAAATGGGATTTCGGAGATGGTAAATCTTCAACAGAAAAGAGTCCAACACACACATATTCATCTGCAGGAACTTACACGGTTAAACTCATAGCAACAAATGAAGCAGGAAGTAGTACAAAATTAAAATGGAAATATATAAAAGTGACAAAGTGACTGCAATTTCGAAAACGGTTGTAAATCTCCTGGTTCTATAAGATTACATTTACAGGAAGTAATGTGGTAGACAGCAGTACTGTAACGAAGACAAACTTCATAAAAGTGACAACAAACACAAGACCGGGAATATACTCCGAAAGTAAATACAAACTGCTTTCTTTTCTTTTGCTCACTCTTTTTATTCATTTTTTCATTGTTCCTTATTTCTTATCTGAAAGTGTCTGTAAGTTGTTGATTTGATATTTAAAAATGAGCTCACCCGGCTTTTTGGTCATTTTTTAGAGGGATTTTAATTTTGTGATTTTCAGTAGCGCTCCCTATCTAATTTCTTGACTCTTTTAAAGCTCATTTGAAATTCTCAAAAGTTTTTCTTTTATCTTTTTTTTATACCGAAAAATTTTGCTATTTACGTACGGATTTACTGCAAACTTATTCTTCTTCTCAAAACAAATTTTCTTAAATTACACATTTTCTTAAATCTTTGATTTAAATGACAAAGTTTAAAAATGTATATATCTCTAAATTATTAACATTTTTTATATGAAAAATAAATTAAAGATTAAGGAGTAGGATAATTGAAACTTAACACAAAATTGTATTCAGTGGTCTTAGAATCATCAGTCCTGATTTTATTTTTGATTCTCGTTTCATCTACTGCATCGGCGGTTACTGAGCAAACTGCTTCGCTCACGATCAATAAAACTCAGATAACCACCAGTGGATCAGCAGCGTTTCCTTCTATATATGGTGACAGGATAGTATGGCAGGACTGGCGTAATGGGAACAAAAATGATGGACCCTTCAATATTTACATGTACAATATCTCCACTCACAAGGAAACTCAAATTACTACCAGTGGATCAGCAGGGGTTCCTTCTATATATGGTGACAAGATAGTATGGAGGGACTGGCGTAATGGGTACCGGGACTCTTTAGAGGAAGAATCTGATGTATACATGTACGATCTCTCAACTCACAAGGAGATTCGGATAACCAATAGAACAATATTTTTTGATTACTTTTTTGGCTTCGGGCCGTGTATCTCCGGCAACAGGATACTGTATGGTCGCACATATGATTATTGCATTTATGATATCTCCACTCAGAAGGAAACTCATATCGACGATATGCCAATAAACAATCCTGCTTTTTTCGGTAACATAATAGTGTGTACATCTGATCTGGAGGGACGCCCGAGTAATATCATAATGTACGATATCTCCACTCAGAAGGTAACTCGGATTTCCAGCAGCGATTCAGCATTCAGTCCTGATATTGACAATAACATTATAGTGTGGGCAGATGAGCACCATGAAGATGAATATTACTCCTCCATCTACATGTATGATCTTTCCACTAAGAAGGAAACTCAAATTGCCACCAGCGATTCAGCATTTTATTATAGTCCTGCAATCTCCAAGGACAGGATAGTGTGGTTGGATTATGATAGTATTTACATGTATAACCTCTCAACTCAGGAGGAAACTCATAATAATCGCACATCAATTAGTCTAGGATTTGATTTCTATGGTGATAAGATAGTGTGGTCGGATTGGGAAAATGAAAAACCCAATGTCTACATGGGTACTCTCACCAGTTCAAACCTGCCGACTGCTGCCTTCTCTGCATCTCCAACCTCAGGAAAAGCCCCAATGAAAGTGCAGTTTACTGACAAAAGTACAGGAACACCTACTTCCTGGTTCTGGAATTTTGGAGACGGATCAAAGTCATTCCTTCAGAATCCGACTCACAAGTATTCAAAAGCAGGAGTATATACTGTTAGCTTAACAGTAAAGGATGCCGCAGGACGTAACACGGTAACAAAAACAGATTATATAACCGTGGCAGCAAAACCAGTTGCTGCTTTCTCTGCATCTCCAACCTCAGGAAAATATCCATTAAAAGTTAAATTTACTGACAAAAGTACAGGAACACCGACAAAGTGGATATGGAACTTTGGAGATGGATCAAAGTCATTCCTTCAGAATCCGACTCATAAGTATTCAAAAGCAGGAAAATACACAGTAACTCTCAAAGTAACCAATGCGGCAGGCATCAACACAGCAACAAAATCAAAGTATATAACCGTGACAGAAAAACCCGTTGCTGCCTTCTCTGCATCTCCAACCTCAGGAAAATATCCATTAAACGTTAAATTTACTGACAAAAGTACCGGAACACCCACGAAATGGAAATGGGATTTTGGAGATGGAACAAAGTCATTCCACCAGAATCCAACTCATAAGTATTCAAAAGCAGGAAAATACACAGTAACCCTCAAAGTAACCAATGCGGTAGGCATCAACACAGCAACAAAATCAAAGTATATAACCGTGACATGAACTTCGCAAGCTCCGACTGCAGATTTCTGGGGCTGGCCATTATCAGGAAAAGCTCCACTAAAAGTAACATTCACGGAGACAAACAAAGGATCGCCAACCTCATGGAAATGGAATTTCGGAGATGGGAAATATTCAACAGAAAAGAGTCCAACACACACATATTCAGCAGCAGGAACTTACACAGTTAAACTCATAGCAACAAATGAAAAGTGACAACAAACACAAGAACGGGGGCATACTCCGAAAGTAAATAAAAACTGTTCTCTTTTCTTTTGCTCACTCTTTTTATTCATTTTTTTCATTGTTCCTTATTTCTTATCTGAAAGTGTCTGTAAGTTGTTGATTTGATATTTAAAAATGAGCTCACCCGTCTTTTTTGTCATTTTTTAGAGAGATTTTAATTTTGTGATTTTCAGTAGTGCTTCCTATCTAATTTCTTGACTCTTTTAAAGCTCATTTGAAATTTTCAAAAGTTTTTCTTTTATCTTTTTTATACCAAAAAATTTTGCTATTTATGTATGGATTTACTGTAAACTTATTCTTCTTCTCAAAACAAATTTTCTAAAATTACACATTTTCTTAAACTTTTGATTTAAATGACAAAGTTTAAAAATGTATATATCTCTAAATTATTAACATTTTTTATATGAAAAATAAATTAAAGATTAAGGAGTAGGATAATGAAAATTAACAAAAAATTATATTCAGTAGCTTCAGTATTAACAGTTCTGATTTTATTTTTAATTCTGGTTTCATCTACGGCATCAGCAGCTTCTTTATCTGCAATCACTGAAACTCGGATAACCAACCATGGAACGGCATCCAGTCCAGATATCTATGGTGACAAGATAGTGTGGCAGGACAACCGTAATGGAAACTGGGATATATATATATTTGATCTCGCCGCTAAAACAGAAATCCACACTACCAATTTAACAAATCAGACAGTTCCCGCTATTTATAAAAATCTGGTAGTTTGGGAAGATGAGCGCAACGGAGGTCATGACATTTACGTGGAAGATCTCTCTGCAAAAATACAAACTCGTATCTCTAAAAGTGGAGAAGCACATAATCCTGCAATCTACGGTAATAGAATAGTATGGCAGGACGAACGTAATGGAAGTTCGAATATCTACATGTATGATCTATCTACTAAAAAAGAAACTCAGATTACTACCAGCGGTAAAGCATTTTATCCTGCTATATACGATAATAGAATAGTGTGGCAGGACGAACGCGATGGAGATTATCGTCACCCTGATATCTACATGTACGATCTTTCCAATAAGAAGGAGACTAAAATATCAACAACAAAATTCACCACTGGTGGCCATTACTCACCTACAATTTACGGGAACAGGGTAGTGTGGGTAGGTGCAACTACTGATGATGATTATGTTTACGGTGTTTATGTGATGGATCTCTCTACTAAAACGCAAAATGTGCTCTTCAAATTCACTGATCCAATAAGCAACCCTAAAATCTACGGTGATAATATTGTATATTCTCTTTCTCAAGCTGGCGGCATGTCCCCTGATGTCTGCGTGTACAATCTCTCCACTTCCGAGGGGAAAAAGATATCCACTAGTGAAACAGCAGAAGCGCCTGATATTTATGGTAACAAAATAGTATGGGTGGACTGGAGAAATGGAGGTTCGGATATTTACATGGGTACTCTCGGTTCAGACCTCCCTGTGGCTGCTTTTTCTGCATCTCCAACTTCTGGGAAAACACCATTAAACGTTAAATTTACTGACACCAGCACTGGCTCCCCAACTTCCTGGTTCTGGAACTTTGGAGATGATTCAAAGTCATTCCTCCAGAATCCGACTCACAAGTATTCAAAAGCAGGAACATATACTGTTAGCTTAACAGTAAAGAATGCGGCAGGACGTAACTCGGTAACAAAAACAAAATATATAACCGTGACAGCAAAACCCGTTGCTGCCTTCTCTGCATCTCCAACCTCAGGAAAATATCCATTAAAAGTTAAATTTACTGACAAAAGTACCGGAACACCCACGAAATGGAAATGGGATTTTGGAGATGGAACAAAGTCATTCCACCAGAATCCAACTCATAAGTATTCAAAAGCCGGAAAATACACGGTAACCCTCAAAGTAACCAATGCGGTAGGCATCAACACAGCAACAAAATCAAAGTATATAACCGTGACAGGAACTTCGCAAGCTCCGACTGCAGATTTCTGGGGCTGGCCATTATCAGGAAAAGCTCCGTTAAAGGTAACATTCACAGAGACAAGCAAAGGATCACCAACTTCATGGAAATGGGATTTCGGAGATGGGAAATATTCAACAGAAAAGAGTCCAACACACACATATTCATCTGCAGGAACTTACACAGTTAAACTCATAGCAACAAATGAAGCAGGAAGTAGTACAAAATCAAAATGGGAATATATAAAAGTGGCAAAGTGACTGCAATTTCGAAAACTGTTGTAATTCTCCTGGGGTTCTATAAGATTACATTTACAGGAAGTAATGTGGCAGGCAGCAGTACTGTAACGAAGACAAACTTCATAAAGGTGACAACAAACACAAGACCGGAAATATACTCCGAAAGTAAATGAAAACTGAATTGGAAAAAGAAAAAGATCAAGGAGAAAGGGCAGTGATGGTATCATTGATAATATATGATAAACACGCCCTTTGACCTTGTTTTACAATATTTGAGAGCCATCCTCATACTCGCAGTTTTTCAATAACTGGCTCCCAAAATCTAATTTCTTAACTTTTTTAGCTAATTTGAAATCTTCAATCTCTTCGTTTCACGTTTTTGTGCTGAAATACCAAGTGTTTCTATGCTGATCGGCTTCAACCAGTCTCTTCCTTACATAATGAGCTGATCCCAAAACTCAATATTTATTCTCTGAATATCATATTCTGGATTCTCAATAGGACTTCTGATCCTGAAAAATAATTCTGAAACTCTTCCTGATGCGGGAATAAAACTGGTTTTGGGATGAGCTCAATCTGAAATTAGAGGATTTTTATAAAGCTAAAATTCAAAAGAAAAAGTTTAAAAAATTGGGGGGGAGTTCAAATTATTAACATATTTCATATGATAAATAAACTAAAGATAAAGGAGTAGGATAATGAAATTTAACAAAAAATTGCATTCTGTATTTTTAGCAGCAGTAACCATAGTTTTATTTTTGATTCTCGTTTCATCTACAGCATTGGCATCTACTTTAGAAAATCCTTCGTTTACGATGAATAAAACTAGAATAACTACCAGCGGGTCAGCAGAATACCCTGAGATCTATGGTGATAGGATAGTGTGGCAAGATAACCGCAGTGGAAACTGGGATGTCTACATGTACAATCTGTCCACTAAAAAAGAAGCCCAGATTACTACTAATAAATCAGCTCAGACTAATCCTGTCATTTATGGTGATAAAGTAGTATGGCTAGATATGCGAAATGGGGAGAATACTAATGATTTTAATTATGGAGGACAGGATGTATATATGTACAACCTTTCCAGTAAAAAAGAAACTCGGATTACCGCCCATACATTTGAAATCAATCCAGATTTCCCTACAGCGCTGGACATTTATGATAATAAGATAATGTGGAGTAAAGGCAGCGGTTTCACAATCTATAAAGTTTCTACTAAAAAAGAAACTTATACCGAGACATCCTCAGTATATTACCCCGTTCTCTATTGTAATACAGTAGTTTGGAAAACTGAAATGAATTCAGACGAAGGAGGGAACATGTGCATGTACAATACCTCCACTAAAAAAGAAACTGAGATCGTTACTAGCAATTCAGCGGGGAGGCCTGCTATCTATGGTGATAGAATAGCGTGGACAGATGCACGTAGTAGTAATAACTGGCCTTATAATAACTGGAATATTTACATGTATAACATTTCTACCCAAAAGGAAACTCAAATTACTACCAGTGGATCAGCAGGTGATCCAGTTATCTATGGTGATAAAATCCTGTGGGTAGATGGGCGCAGTGGAGACTGGGAGGTCTACTTGTACAACATCTCCACTAATACTGAAACCCCCACTATCAATATTTCAGCATCTATTGATGCCATTTATGGTAACAAGATAGTGTGGACGGATTGGGACAATGGAAAAACTGATATCTACCTGGGTACTCTCGTCAGTTCAAACCTGCCAGCTGCTGCTTTTTCTGCAAGTCCAACTTCCGGAAATGCCCCATTGAAGGTACAGTTTACTGATAAGAGTACAGGCTCACCAGCTTCTTGGACGTGGAGTTTCGGAGACGGAACAACTTCGACAACTAAGAACCCAACGCATACCTACTCTAAAGCAGGAAAATATACTGTTAGCTTGACAGTAAAAAATGCTGCAGGTAGTAATACCATAACAAAAACAAATTATATACAGGTTAAAGCTGTGAGAAAGCCTGTTGCTGCATTTTCTGGAACTCCAACTTCAGGAAACGTTCCACTAAAAGTTCAGTTTACTGACAAAAGCACAGGAACACCAACCAAATGGAAATGGAGTTTTGGAGACGGAACAACTTCAACCAGGCAGAATCCAATGCATAAGTATTCCGATGCAGGAAAATATACGGTGAAACTGACAGCAACAAATGCTGCAGGTAGTAACACAGCAACAAAAACTAATTATATAAAAGTTGTAACTGTGACAACACCGGTTGCTGTTTTTTCTGCGTCTCCGACCTCCGGAAAAGTTCCATTAACAGTAAAATTTACTGATAAAAGCACAGGCTTACCAGTGAAATGGAAATGGAGTTTTGGAGACGGGACAACTTCAAGAGATAAGAATCCAGAACATCAGTATTTACAGGAAGGAAACTATAAAATTACGCTTACAGTAAGCAATGCAGCAGGTAGCAATACTGCAACTAAAATAAATTACATAAAAGTGACAACAAATACAAGACCGGGGATATACTCTGAAAACAAATAAACTCTTAAATTGAAACACGAAAAAAGATCAAAGCTAAAAGGTAATGAGCGCATAAGGTTTGTTTCTGTCACATACTATGTTTTCTCCATTGTGGCGGGAATGGACCTTAATCCTGTTTCCAAAATTTCTTAGAGCTTTTTAAGTTTTGTTTTTGTATTTGAATAATTTGAAATTAATAAAAAAAGTACTTACTTAGAGTCAGTCATTCTCTAATAACCTTATAGTGTTTTATATTATATATTTTTTAAATTTTTTTGAAAAAATACAAAAATATTTTATAATATAACCTGTATAAACCTTGGATGTCAACTTAGCAATTAAACAACAGAAAGGAAAAAAACCTTTCAGAAAAGTTGACCTGGCTAGAGGCCGTATTAGTAAAACAGGAAGTATTGACCAGAAGAATAACATCCTGTGGTCAGTAACAGGTTTTGAGTGATAGAAGCCAAAACTTCTAATATCCGGCCCCACCTCCAATGACTAATCCCTATAATGTGATTGGAGAGTGAGACTCTGTGTGCAACGTGTCTGCCCCACATAAATCGCAGAGAACCGAATGGATAGATTCAAAAATATTACGCAGACGTAATTAGAATCTTTGAATTACCGTATAGACCCGGCATAATTAGATATTTGATATAGACTCGGTCTAATTAGATAGTTCGGAAAAACATTACGAGTACGTAATATGGAATTTTGAGAAATATCTGGGAAAGAGTATGCGATTATCCTGGATTTTTGAGTTTACTCAAATTTTAAGTCCAACCTTATAGGCGATACAATGCTAAAAAGACAGACAGGAACCCTATTTCTGACAGCAGGTCTTATTTTAACAATCGTATCAACTGTTGGAAAAATATAACTATCTTATAGTTTTTTGAGTTTACGCAGATTCCAAATCCAACCCAAAGGTGATACGATGCTAAAAATAAATCCGGAACCCCTATTCCTGACAGCATGTCTTAGTTTAACGACCGTATGTGCTTTGGGAAAGAATAGACTCTAACCCTATGATTTTTTGAGTCCACTCAAATTCCAAATCCAACCCAAAGGTGATACGATGCTAAAAAGACAGATAGGAACCCTATTCCTGGTAACATGCCTTATTTTAACAACCGTACCCGCTGTTTTAGGCGCACAGAATACAGTAACTGTAAATCCGACGTCTGGATCAGGTGCCCAGACAGCAATTAATAATGCAATAAATTCCGTCGCATCAGGAGCGACATCAAGTAACCCTGGATATGTTCTCCTTGGTGCTGGCACTTACAAGATAAGTGCACCTATAATTTTGAAATCTAATGTGGTACTGAAAGGTGCAGGCGACGATACAATAATCTTTGCTACCGGTTCAGTTTGTAACTCTGATGGATCACCTGCATATGTATTAGGATCAGGTGTTTCTAACGTTGAGGTATGTGACCTTCAGTTCAAAAGTACAGCGACCGGCCCTGGTGATGGAGGTCACGGAGATTATAGAAACTGCATACAGTTCAGGTCTTCGAGTGATAGTAAAGTACATGATATTTTATTCACTCGATATCTGTATAGTGATGGTGTCAGAATCAGTAAAAGTTCTGGAATAGATATATACAATTGCAGAATGCATTCCGTAGGACACGACGGTGTATCATTCTTATCAGGTACTAAGAATTCCAGAATGTATAACTGTGATGTTGAGGTTCAAACCAATACGGGTGTCAGGATAGACAATTGCGCAAATGTTGAAGTGGATCACAATACCTTTTCAGGTAGTTCCGGGTCTGGCTGGTGCTGCGTTGAGATGGAAAACTCACTGACAAATGCGAATGTCCATCATAATATCATGCATGACTTCAAAGGGTCAAGCAGCAGTGCAGGCATTGGAAATATTCATGCAAGCGGGTCTATTAGCGTTCATGATAATGTTATGTGGAATGTGTCACCTTACGTTGCGGTAGGGTCAGGCTCAAACATACTGGGGCCATCTGATCACAGTGTTGAGAATTGGGTAGCAAAAGGATATGGCTACGGTTCTTCTGACAACTAATTCAACAAACACGATGGAACATTATTCGACAGATGGAACGTATTTAGCGTTAAGAGTCCTGCACATACGTACAGTACATGACCGTACAATTCGAACTCGTATAGTTCGAAAGCTTCGGTTTTTGCAGGATTGATGAAGAAGAGGAAGACAAAGTTGTGGCCTACGTTGTCCATAAGTGACTTTCGGAAATAAAAAGTCGGAAATAAAAGGGGCAGATAACTGTCCTTTTTCTTTCATCTACTTTCCGTTAACTTTTTTGTTTTTCCAATAATGAGGGAGTGTAGATTAATCAGTCTCCTTAAAATCTACTTGTTTGAAGTATGTTAATACTACCCGTTATCAAATTGTGGAAATAGTTTAAATTTTAAGGCAAACTCTAAAAACAATTATAGATTATAAATTAACATATTTATTTTCATGAATTTTCAGTTACGATGAGGAAATCATAAATATTTTGGCTCTTCGTCATTCCCCATGGATAAGATGATTTTCAATTCAAGACCGCATTGGTTTTTATGAGGACATCATGAGGATATCCACACAAAACAACGAAGGGCCAATATTTTCTTATTCAATTTCTAAAAAGTTTTATTGTTGTATTTTTAATTTTTGAAGTTAATAACAGAAGTATTCAATTAAGTTCAGTTATTCTTTTATAACTTCTATAATTTTTTGAGATTTTGCAGTATTTATTTTCAATTTTTTTTAAAAAAATACAAACTATTTTATAATATAATCTCTCTAAATCTGAAATGTCAACTTAATAATTAAACAATAGAAAGGGGAAAACTTTTCAGAGAAGTTGACTTTGCTAGAGGCCATAGTTAGTAAAACAGGAAGTATTGACCAGAAGAATAACATCCTATGGTCAGTATCAGATAGATTTTGAGTAACAGAAGCCAAAACTTCTAATGTCCAATCTTACTTCCAATGACTGATCCCTATAATGTGATTGGAGTGTGAGACTCTGTGTGCAACATGTTCGCCCCACATAAATCGCAGAGAACCAAACTGGACAGATTCATAAATATTTCCCAGACATAATAGGAATCTTAAAACCCATATTGATTTGACATTATTATATATTTGGCACAGACTCGGTTTAATTAGATAGTTCGGAAAATCATTACGAGTACGTAATGTGGAATTTTGAGAAATATCTGGGAAAGAGTCTACGATTATCCTGGAGTTCTTGAGTTTACTCAAATTATAAATCCAATCCAGAGGCGATACGATGCTAAAAAGACAGGTAGGAACCCTATTCCTGACATCATGTCTTATTTTAACAATCGTGTCAACTGTTGGAGAAATATCAACTATTCTATAGTTTTTGAGTTTGCCCAAATTCCAAATCCAACCCAAAGGTGATACGATGCTAAAAATAAAGCAGGATACCCTATTCCTGGTAATATGTCTTAGTTTAACGGCCGTATGTTCTTTGGGAAATAATAGACTCTAACCTATGGTTTTTGAGTCCACTCAAATTCCAAACTCAACCCAAAGGTGATACGATGCTAAAAAGACAGATAGGAACCCTATTCCTGGTAACATGTCTTATTTTAACAACCGTGCCCGCTGCTTTAGGCGCACAGAACACAATAACCGTAAATCCGACATCTGGATCAGATGCCCAGAATGAAATTAATAATGCAATAAATTCCGTAGCATTAGGAGCGACATCAAATAACTCTGGGTACGTTCTCCTTGGTGCTGGTACTTACAAGATAAGTGCACCTATAGTTTTGAAATCTAATGTAGTGCTGAAAGGTGCAGGCAACGATACAATAATCTTTGCTAACGACTCAGTTTGTCACTCAGTGGAATCACCTGCATATGTATTCGGATCAGGTGTTTCTAACGTTGAAGTATGTGACCTTCAGTTCAAAAGTACAGCAACTGGATCTGGTGATGGAGGTCACGGAGGCTATCGAAACTGCATACAGTTCAGGTCTTCGAAGGATAGTAAAGTACATGATATTTTATTCACCCGCTATTTGTATAGCGATGGTGTCAGAATCACTAAAAGCTCTGGAATAGAAGTATATAACTGCAGAATGTATTCGGCAGGGCACGACGGTGTAGGATTCTTATCAGGTACTAAGGATTCCAGAATGTATAACTGTGATGTTGAGGTTCAAACCAATACAGGTGTCAGGATAAACGATTGCACAAACATTGAAGTGGATCACAATACCTTTTCAGGTAGTGCCGAGTCTGGCTGGTGTTGTGTTGAGATGGTAAATTTACTGACGAACGTGAATGTCCATCATAATATCATGCACGATTTCAAAGGATCAAGCAGTAGTGCAGGCATTGGAAATTTTAATGCAAACGGGTCAATTAACGTTAATGATAATGTTATGTGGGCTGTGTCGCCTTACGTTATGATAGGGTCAGGCTCAAACATATTAGAACCATCTGATCACAGTGTTGAGAATTGGGTAGCAAAAGGGTATGGATACGGCTCTATTGACAATTGATTCAACAAACACGATGGAACACATTATTCAACAGATGGCACGTATTCAACATAACATGTTCTGCACATACGTACAGAACATGATCGTACGGTTTGAAAGCTTTGGATTTTGCAGGATCGAAGCGGTAGAAAAAGACGAAATTGTAGCGTACTTTGCCCACAAATAATTGCCTGGAAGAATGTGGACGGGAAACTGTTCCCTCTTTATTGATTTTTAATGTTTTTTATTTCTGTTCTTTTTATTATGTTTTCTCTTTTTCTGTTTTTTAACATCACATCTTCCTATATATTTAATACGCATGGGCATATAAAATTAAATTTTTTTATAAATATACAAATAAAACTCACTTTTATAAATATATAGTAAAAAATGAAAAAATTTAATTATAGTTTTTAGAATTTAAGCAATTGAATTAAATTTTTCTAACTGAATCTTATAGGTGAGTTTAATGAAGAAAAGAGGGACTATCTATAAAAAAATCTTATTTTTAATATCCTTAATTTTGCTTTTATTTTCTTCCGCAGCATCAGCAGCTACAGCGGAAAGCATTTCGCCAAAGATCACTGAAACTCAAATCACCACCAGTGGATTAGCAGACAACCCTGATGTCTATGATGATAGGATAGTGTGGCAGGATGACCGCAATGGAAATCGTGATATCTACATGTATGATCTTTCCACTAAGAAGGAAACTCAGATTACCACCAATACATCAGGTAAATGGGATCCTGCAATCTATAGCGATAGGATTGTATGGACAGATGATCGCGATGGAAACTACGATATCTACATGTATGATCTCTCCACTAAAAAGGAAACTCAAATCTCTAATTATGAATTTGGATATGAAAACACGGGGAATCCTGCAGTCTACGGCGACAAGATTGTGTGGACACATGGTTACGATGAATTCTGGCAGATCTACATGTATGACCTTTCCACTTCCAAGGAAACTCAAATCACCACCAATGGACGAGCATACAATCCTGCTATTTATGGTAATAAAATAGTTTGGCTGGATGACCGAGATGGAGATTATAAATATGATATTTACATGTACGATCTCTCCACTAAGAAGGAAACTCAGATAACCACCAGTGGATCAGCAGACAACCCTTCTATTTACGGTAACAGAATAGTATATGCCGACGACCGCAAAGGAAACTATGATATCTATACTTATGACCTTTCTACTAAAAAGGAAACGCAGATAACCAGCAGTCCAGATAACCAGGTGTCTCCTGATATCTATGGTAACAGGATATTATGGAAAGATGTTGGTGGAGAGGATGATGGAGGGGAATATCATGGTATCTACATGTGCGATCTTTCCACTAATCAGAAATTTAAAATTACCAGCCATGGAGATTGGGATGATCCTGCTATCTATGGTAACAGAGTAGTATATACCGATGATCGTAATGGAAACTACGATATCTACATGATTACTATTTCAAGCGAAGAACCAGAACCAAACCTTCCTGTTGCTGACTTTTCTGCATCTCCAACTTCCGGAAAAATCCCAATGAAAGTGCAGTTTACTGACACAAGCACAGGAACACCAAAGAAATGGAAATGGGATTTTGGAGACGGAGCAACTTCAACCAAACAGAATCCAACGCATAAGTATTCCAAAGCAGGAGTTTATACTGTTAAACTTACAGTAACAAACACTGCAGGCAGTAACTCAGTAACAAAAGCAGATTATATAAAAGTACTAGCAAAACCCGTTGCTGCATTTTCTGCATCTCCCACCTCTGGAAAAACCCCAATGAAAGTGCAGTTTACTGACACAAGCACAGGAATACCTACTGGATGGAAATGGAGCTTTGGAGACGGAACAACTTCAACCAAACAGAATCCAACGCATAAGTATTCCAAAGCCGGAAAATACACAGTAACCCTTAAAGTAACCAATGCGGTAGGCATCAACACGATAACAAGGTCAAATTATATAACCGTGACAGGAACTTCGCAAGCTCCCTTTGCAGATTTCTGGGGCTGGCCACTCTCAGGAAAAGCACCACTAAAGGTAACATTTACGGAGACGAGCAAAGGATCACCAACTTCATGGAAATGGGATTTCGGAGATGGGAAATCTTCAACAGAAAAGAGTCCAACACACACATATTCAGCTGCAGGAACTTACACGGTTAAACTTACAGCAACAAATACAGCAGGAAGTAGTACAAAAACAAAATGGAAATATATAAAAGTGGCAAAGTGACTGCAACTTTGAAAACGGTTGTAATTCTCCTGGGTTCTTCAGTCCCAGGTAAAGATGAAAAATGCAGTAATACAAAAGTCATTTGTGGATGTTATAGTATCTAAAAATGAGATTGAGATTCAAAAGTAGATAAAAATGTTCTAAGGTAGAGGGGAGTGGGGGTTTATTAATCGAATCTCGCGAAAAGGATATACTCAGGTTAGTCTGGAATATCCTAGTGCTTCGATTCCAAAATAGATTCTTTATTTCCTGGAAAAATCCATGATCTCAGGTTCTATTCAAAAGTCAAGTTTTACGAACCTATTTCGGAATCAATACACTAGAATGTCTTGCTAATGGATATTCAACTTCACAAAAATCTAATTAAATAATATTCTTTTTTAAACTTTTGTGAATATCTAAATTCTTATTTTACATATCAATAATATACTTTCATTATTTCTAAACATATATTATTTTACAAATTTGTTTTTTCTTGTAAATAATCTAAAAATATTAACTTTTATAAATATAAGATTTAAAAGAAAAAATTTAAGTATAGTCTGTAAATTTTTACTAATTGAATTAAAATTTTCAAATATAACGTTAGAGATGATAATATGGATAAACAAATGACCTTTTGTACTATAAGCTTAATTTCAATAGCCTTTATTTTGTGTTTGTTTTTGTCTACGGCATCAGCAGATACAGCGGAAAGTGTTTTGCCTACAATCACTGAAACCCGAATAACCACCAGTGGATCAGCTAGTGATCCAGATATATATAATGATATAATAGCATGGGTCGACTATCGCAATGGAAACAGCGATGTCTACATGTACAATATCTCTACCAAAGAGGAAATTAAGATTCCCACCAATGGATCTGCAAATTGTCCATGTATCTACGGTGATAAAATAGTTTGGGAAGACGATAGCCACATGCGTCCCTCTTGGGACTTATCCGATATACATATGTATGATCTCTCTACTAAAAAGGAAACTCAGATTTCCGCCCATCTTGAGGAATTAGTGGCAGAGGGGCAACCTGATATTTATGGCGACAAGATTGTGTGGCACGATCTTTACGATGAGGATTGGGGTGTTTCTATGTATGATCTTTCTACTAAAGAGGAAACTTTCATCACCCACGATGCATTGTATCCTGCTATCTACGGTAACAGAATAGTATATTACGTTTCCCACCCTCGCAAAGGGACTGATTCGAATATTTACATGTACGAGCTCTCCACTAAGAAGGAAACTCAGATAACTACCAGCGGGTCCGCAGACTATCCTGCTATTTATGGTAACAGGATAGTATACGCCGACGACCGCAAAGGAAACTCTGATATCTATATGTATGACCTTTCTACTAAAAAGGAAACCCAGATAACTAGCAGTCCAGATAACCAGGTGTCTCCTGCTATCTATGGTAACAGGATATTGTGGAAGGATGTTGGTGGGGAAGATGATGGAAGAGAGTATCATGGTATCTACATGTGCGATCTTTCCACTAATCAGAAATTTAAAATTACCAGCCGTGGAAGTGAAAGTGATCCTGCTATCTATGGTAACAGAGTAGTATATACCGATGATCATAATGGAAAGTCCGATATTTACATGAGCACTATTTCAAGCAAAGAACCAGGATCAGTACCACCCGTTGCTGCATTTTCTGCTTCTCCAACTTATGGGAAAGCAAAGTTAAATGTTAAATTTACTGATACAAGCACAGGAACACCGACAAAGTGGATATGGAACTTTGGAGATGGATCAAAGTCATTCCTTCAGAATCCGACTCACAAGTATTCAAAAGCAGGAGTATATACTGTTAGCTTAACAGTGAAGAATGCTGCGGGCAGTAGTACAGTCACAAAAACCGGATATATAAAAGTGGTAGCAAAACCTATTGCTTCATTTTCTGCATCTACTACTTCAGGAAGAGCACCATTAAATGTTAAATTCACTGACACAAGCACAGGAACACCCACGAAATGGAAATGGGATTTTGGAGATGGATCAAAGTCATTCCTTCAGAATCCAACGCATAAGTATTCAAAAGCCGGAAAATATACAGTAACCCTCAAAGTAACCAATGCGGCAGGCATCAACACGGTGACAAGGTCAAATTATATAACTGTGACAGCAAAGCCTATTGCTGCATTTTCTGCATCTCCCACCTCCGGAAAATCTCCATTAAACGTTAAATTTACTGATAAAAGTACCGGATCACCAACGAAGTGAAAATGGGATTTTGGAGACGGAATAATTTCAACCAAGCAGAATCCAACGCATAAGTATTCCAAAGCCGGAAAATACACAGTAACCCTCAAAGTAACCAATGCCACAGGCATCAACACAGCAACAAAATCAAATTATATAACCGTGACAAAGTGACTGCAACTTTGAAAACGGTTGTAATTATCCTGGGTTCTTCAGTCCCAGGTAAAGATGCAAAATGCAGCAATACAAAAGTCATTTGTGGATGTCACAGTATCTAAAAAAGGAAATAGCAAAACCCGTTGCTGCATTTTCTGGATCTCCTACCTCCGGAAAATCTCCATTAAACGTTAAATTTACTGACAAAAGTACAGGCTTACCAGAAAAATAGAAATGGAGTTTCGGAGACGGAATAATTTCAAGAGACAAGCATCCAGAACATCAGTATTTACAGGAAGGAAAATATCAGATTACACTTACAGTAAGCAACGCTGCAGGCAGTAATACGTTAACAAAAACAAATTTTATAAAAGTGACAACAAATATAAAACCGTGGATGTATGCTGGAAGCAAATAAACCCTAAATTGAAAAACAATAAAAAAGATCCACTAAAGGGTGTGTATAATCATTGATCAAATCTACCAAAACTACCCTTTAGTTTTTTATGATCAGAGTTGAAAGCAAGTCTCAGGTTTGTGATTTTTGAAGAGTTTCATGTTCTTTTTAGCTAATTTAAAGTTTCAATTTCTTCATTTCACGTTTTTGTGCTGAAATACCTGGTGTTTCTACATTGGTTTGCTTCATTCAGACTCTTTCTTGGATAAAGCCTTTTTTAATTACAAAATTATTGCGGAGTCTAACTCAAAAAAGAAAATTTTAAAAATTAACAAAGAGTTTAGATTATTAACATAATTCATATGAAAAATAAACGAAAGATGGAGAAGCAGGATAAATGAAAGCTAACAAAAAATTGAACTCAGTAGCCTTAGCCTCAGCAGCTCTGATTTTATTATTAATTCTTTTTTCTTCTACAGTATCGGCAGCTGCCGAGCAGCCAGAAGAAGAACAATTTACTCTCACAGAGGAAAAAATCAACGACACTCAGTCTGAATCTTCAACTCAATTTATGGAATCATCACAGAATATCAATAAGGTATATGGCATAAATTTTAGCCCCTATATGGATGGGCAGAATCCAGATTATGGGTCTAAGATAGATAAAAAACAAATCACGAATCGTATGAAAATAATAGCACCGTATACTAAGTGGATACGAACTTATGGGACGGAAAACGGTCTGGAGTATGCTGGCCCAGTGGCTCGTGAGATGGGGCTCAAGACTGCAATTGGCGCATGGCTTAGTGGAGATACTGAAGCCAATGAGAGGCAGATAAGTAAACTGATTGATGAAGCTAAGGACGGTAACGTTGATCTAGCCATAGTAGGTAGTGAAACGCTATTAAGAAATGATCTTTCAGAAGATCAGCTTATTAAATATATTAAGCGCGTTAAACAGTCAGTGCCCTCCGGCACCAAAGTTACAACAGCTGATACATATAGCGAGCTTCTGGATCACCCTAAGGTAATGGATGAGTGCGATGTTATCATGTATAATAGCTACCCCTACTGGGAAGGTATCAGTATTGATAACGCAATAGAAGTTCAGGATAAATACTATAAAAATTTAGTTAAAAATGCAAAGAATAAACCAGTCATAGTCTCAGAAACCGGATGGCCCAGCGCAGGAAACACGATTGGAAATGCTGTGCCATCAGCTAATAATTCTGCCAGGTATTTTTACGATTTTGTCTCATGGGCACGTAAGAATAACATTCAGTATTTTTACTTTGAAGCATTTGACGAAACGTGGAAAAGTGTTCATGAGGGCACCCAGGGCGCTCACTGGGGAATATGGGACAAAAATGGCAATATGAAGCCTGGAATGGAAAAGGTCTTTCCAGACCCTAAGGCAAACTTTTCTGCTTCTCCAACTTATGGGAAAGCAAAGTTAAATGTTAAATTTACTGACACAAGCACAGGAACACCGACAAAGTGGATATGGAACTTTGGAGATGGATCAAAGTCATTCCACCAGAATCCGACTCACAAGTATTCAAAAGCAGGAGTATATACTGTTAGCTTAACAGTGAAGAATGCTATAGGCAGTAGTACAGTAACAAAAACCGGATACATAAAAGTGGTAGCAAAACCAGTTGCTGCTTTCTCTGCATCTCCAACCTCAGGAAAATATCCATTAAAAGTTAAATTTACTGACAAAAGTACAGGAACACCGATAAAGTGGATATGGAACTTTGGAGATGGAAAAACTTCAACCAAACAGAATCCAACCCATAAATATTACAAAGCAGGAAAATACACAGTAACCCTCAAAGTAACCAATGCAGCAGGCATCAACACAGCAACAAAATCAAATTATATAACCGTGACAAAGTGACTGCAACTTTGAAAACGGTTGTAATTATCCTGGGGTTCTTCAGTCCCAGATAAAGATACAAAATGCAGCAATACAAAAGTCATTTGTGAATGTCACAGTATCTAAAAAATGAAATCGTAAAACCCGTTGCTGCATTTTCTACATATCCTACCTCAGGAAAATCTCCATTAACTGTAGCCTTTAATAACGAAAGTGCAGGAGTTCCTACTTCATGGATATGGAGTTTTGGAGACGGGTCAATTTCAAGAGAAAAGAATCCAGAACATCAGTATTTACAGGAAGGAAAACTATAAGGTTACACTTACAGTAAGCAATGCTGCAGGCGGCAGTACTGTAACGAATATAAATTTTATAAAAATGACAACAAATACAAGACCGGGAATATACTCTGAAAGCAAATAAACTCTTAAACTGAAACACGAAAAAATCAAGGCTAAACGTGATGAACTTAAAGGTCTTTTTCGGTCACAACGGAAGAATCATAGTGGGTGGCTGAAACAGACCTTACTTCTGTTTTCTCTTATTCTGTTTTTAGAATTACCACCAGATTTTCTTAGTTCCCTGTACCTTAATCTCTTTTAGAGTGATGAAACTTCAACCTTCTGCATAGGTTGAAATTCAAAAACTGACTGAGTCTAATTTTTATCGAGTCTAATTTTTATCTAATGAGCTCATCCCAAAACTTGAAATTTGCTTCTTGGGCCTTGTATTTCGAATAATCAACCAAGCTCAAGATCATGAAAACAATTCTGAATATTTCCAACGATTGATAATAAAATGGCTTTTGGTATAGGCTCAATGTCTAAGTATCAATATCCAAGAGCCTACCTTAAATTTACATTTGATTTACAATTGGGGTGGGCTGAAGACCGAGTTTTTCTTGTAAATTCAGCTTGAATTTGGATTTCATATTATAAAGCCGCATCAAATAACACATAAAACAGAGATTGTAACCAAAAAAGAAGTTTTTGAACAAGAATTAAAAACGTTTTAATATAAAAAATCTAAATATAGAACGAATCAGTAATCGTGGAACAAAAATAGCTAATCTATTATCATGAAGGATCTAACATATAATCGATATAACAAGGTCCCTATAATGGTTTTTATAGAGAATGTGGCAACGATATTAGACTTACGCAGTTGAAATGAAAAATCAACAGTATCAGATCATTAACTGTCTAAAATGTGACTTTAATCCACAGTATTTGCCGTAATTGAGTTTGTTCCTCAAGTGTGTAAGTCCTGGATATAATTACTGACGATGGACCAGTTCAAGATGGAATGACGTAAAAATTGAACTACATGGATCAGGCACTTAATATATTTTTATTAGGCCTGCAGATTATCTATAGCTACATCCCGATTTTCATGATTTTAGAAACTCTGGTTCAATCTGTTAATTAAAAAACGTGGTTATGTAGAAATCCTATGAAATCAAGAACTTCCAATTGTTTAAACTGAACTACCTGATACACTATTACATATTTATTTCAGAGCCTATTGAAACTGATTTAAATAGGTCTTCCACAAAACCAAAAACGAAAAAACTACTAGATTTTGGAGCTGGGTTTTAGAGCAACAAAACCTGTATTCGGCAGGTCAACATTAAGATTTGGATATTTTTCAGGATAGGTATCCTCTTCAAACTGTACGGGAAAATATAGGTTTCATATATTTGCTGAAAGTTTATAAATATACTCAAGTCTAAATAATAAATTAAGACTAAAAAATATGTTAAGACTAAAAAATATGTTAAGACTAAAAAATACATTAAGAAACCAGTTTAACTTTCAAAATATGTGAGAAAATTATTCTAAGTTTTTTCATTAGAATATTTTCCTTTGAAATGAAGAGGATGTCAGGATAGCGCTTTTCAAACACCCTATTAATTTGCCCTGTATTTAACACGTGTTAACATATGGCCCGAGCATCACCATAAAACAACAGGTCATTTTTGCAGTCATTTAGTATAGAACTAATGTAAGTTTCCACAAAAACGCTATCAATAAATGTCTTTGGAAAAACAATTTACCTGCTGGATGTAGGACGAAATATAAGGAGTGAGACAATGAAAATGAACAAAAAACTATGTTCAGTAGCTTTAGCTTCAACAACCATTGTTTTATTTTTAATTTTGATATTATCTACTGCATCGGCAGCTACTGCACAAAGTACTTCGACCGCGTCTGGATACGCCTACATTACGAATAGCGGCAGCACCACTGTCTCTGTAATTGACATTACAACAAACAAGGTTACAGCCACGATAAACGTAGGAAAATATCCTTACGGAGTTGCAGTAAACCCCACTGGAACTAAGGTGTATGTATCGAAAGACAAAAGCAGTGTCATCTCCGTAATTGACACAGCAAAAAACAAGGTTACAGCCACAGTGAAGGTAGGAAAAAATCCCTGGGGAGTTGCAGTTAACCCGGCTGGAACAAGGGTATATGTAGCAAACGAAGGCAGTAAGACCGTCTCTGTAATTGACACAGCAACAAATACGGTTACAGCTACAGTGAAGGTAGGAAATTATCCTTGCGGGGTTGCAGTTAACCCGGAGGGAACAAAAGTATATGTGACGAACACTCTCGATAACACTGTCTCTGTTATTGACACAGCAACAAACAAGGTTACAGCCACAATAAAGGTAGGAAATCTCCCTACCGGAGTTGCAGTTAATCCAGCGGGAACAAGAGTATATGTGACGAACGAGTACGATGTTTCTGTAATTGACACAGCAAAAAATAAGGTTGCTGCCACGGTGACTGTAGGAAAATACCCATGGGGAGTTGCAGTAAACCCGGCTGGGACAAAGGTATATGTGACGAACTATGGAGATGGTACTTTCTCTGTGATTGATACAGCCACAAATAAGGTTACAGCCACAGCGAAGGTAGGAAGTTATCCTTTAGGGGTTGATTTCAGTCCGGATGGGACTAAGGCATATGTGGCGAAAGAAACAGGTGGCGCAGTCTCCGTAATTAACACAGCCACAAACAAGGTTACAGCCAAAGTGTGGGTAGGAAAAGAGCCTGTTGCATTCGGGAAGTTTATAAGGTCTGCCGCAACATAACACCTATACTTCCCTTTGCAAATTTCAAAGGCTCGCTACTTTCAGGAAAAGTCCGTTAACTGTTGTCTTTACTGACAAAAAGCACAGGAATACCGACTAAATTGAAATGGAGTTTCGGAGACTGAACCTCCTTAACCCACAAGATCCAACGCATAAACTGCTGAAGTGTCAGTTTACTGATAAAAAACGATATCAAGGCCAAGGAATGAAGGTTCAGTCTACTGACAAAAACACCAGATCAAGGCCAAGAGATAGCGGAAAAAAGATAAAAGCTAAAGGGTCTATGATCACAGATCAAATCTTGAAAAGATGGACTCTTTCTCCTTTTTAATAGGAGTTTGGAACGACCATTTTCGTTACATTTTATAGTTGCTGACCCTCAAAACCTGCTATCCTTTTCGCGATTATATAGTCAAGTTTCTCTCAATTTTTACTCAACTTGTTTTCGGCTTTCTCTTAACTATCTCTCAATTTCTTCTCGACTTTTCTACTTGTTCTTACTTTGTCTCCACTTATTTCATTATTCTCATTTTTTCATATCTTTTCTAATTTTAGATTAATTATCTCTTTTCTTCACCTGTTCCGCCTCAGGAAATAAGCTGCTCCTACAGCCAGCCCCACAATTCCAGGTTCAGGGCCAGGCGATTCTTTTTCTCCTGAACTCTCTTCATTGGTAGCATTTTCGTCAGTAGTATTTTCATTGGTAGCATTTTCAGCTGCCTGTTCTGTAGCTTCTTTGGTTTTGTTTACAGTGGTTTCGGAACTGGTTGCTTTTTCCCTGCCGGCCAGGCCCTGCTCATAAGCGCTGGCATTCAGACTGTTTTCAAGGGTTTTAACGGCATCCGGGACTTTTGGGAAGAGCGGGTAATTATCGTTTCCTCCGCCTGTGATGTTATATGAGGTATCGCAAATTCCGTTGCTGTTTTCGTCCACGCCGGTTTCGCTGTAACCTTTACCTTCAAGGTCGGCCCAGAAGTTCCCTCCTATGTAAGGGCCCCGGACAATATTCTGTTTTGTTTTGAGGGGGCTTTGCCAGAGATTTTCTGCGTTTGCGGCTTTTTCATCCACGTTTTCGGCGTTTTTGAAGTAATTATTATAGATAAGATTCTTGCTGCTCGCCTCAAGTGAGATTCCCGGGCCGTAATTATAGGCAATTGTATTGCCAATGATATCATTTGAGTTTGAGTTTTCGAGCCTTATTCCTTTTTCGTCAAGGGTAATGAGATTGTTGCTTATGGTATTGCTGTCAGAACCTTTGAGAAGAATGCCATATTCGGCTTCCTTGACTCTATTGTTGTTAATGTAGCAGCTTTTAACTCCTGTAAGCAAGATTCCTGCTTTTTCCGAGCCCTCAATGGCAAACCCGCTAAAAGATGCGTTATCCACGCTGATTTCAACAGCGCTTTTCGTAGGATCGGCTGCCTTTATCACGGTTTCCTCTGGCTTTCTGGATTCCGACCAGATCTGGACTTGCTTATTTATTTTGAGATTTTCGACATAGGTTCCAGGGCTTACAAAAATCGTGTCTCCTGCTTCTGCTTCATCGATTGCAGCTTGTATAGAGATATAGTCTCCTTCAGTTGCCGAACTTACCCTTAAATTTGCGGCCGAGGAGGCAGAGCATGTGCAGAGAACTGCCAGAGTAATCGCAAGTGCTGTCAGCTTAAAAGCTCTGAAATTCTGTCTTTTTATTCTTCTCATAATAGTTCTTCCTTTACATTCTGAAGCTTCCGTTTTCTTTAGTCAGGCTTTAACTTTTTAGAAAAAAGAAAGCCTTCCTTTTCCAGGTTTTTTATTGTTTTTTAGTAAAAAGCTCTCTCAATACTTTGTCAAGTAAGTAATTTTATCCCGAAATTAATATACCTTTGGAAATAAAAAATTCTAAACAGCTATCCTTAAATAATAGTTCAATATCCTCTGATAAAAGAAATTAATCTTCAATTAAAGCCTTAAATACTGTAAAATCTGATATTACACTGAAATTTTATTGTTTTATTATTGTCTCGAATGGAGGCCTAAAAATGGATGAGAAGATTGCGCCCCACCTTGAAGAGTTAACCAGGGCGCTTGGAGATCTTGAAAAGACTGGCATCCGGGCAGAGTTTGAGAAACTCATTGCTTTTCGTGTCCCGCCTGATGTCGCAAAAGAGAGTATCCTCCGCAAGTTCGGAGGGAAAAGGAAAGTTTTGAAAGTAAAAGATCTGTCTGCCAATCTTAAGAATTTTGAGCTTACAGGCAGGATTCTTGACCTCGGGGAAAAATCAATCCGCCCACAGGCAGGGACTCAGGAAAAACCTTCCAGGCTTTATACCGGAGTTCTTGCGGACGAAACCGGGGCAGTTCTGTTTTCTTCCTGGAAGGAGCTGCCAGGTTCAATTGGGGATGTGATTAACATCAAAAATGCCTATACCCGGATCTGGCAGAACCGTATCAGGCTTTCTATAGGAGAACAATCTCCTGTGTCGAAAATTTCGGACTCTTCGCTTCCTCCCTTATCCGAACTTTCAGCAAGCCAGAAAAAAAAGTTAATTGACATAGGAGCTGTGGATTTTTCCGTAGATACAATAGCCTGCGTGCTTCAGCTTTCATGCAGGGAAGTCCTTGTAAAGGGACGCCAGTCCAGAGTGGTCTCGGGCGTACTTGCGGACGAGACCGGGAGGCTGCCTTTTACGGTCTGGATTGAACTGCCTGGTATTGATATCGGGAGTATTATTCGAATTGAGGGAGCTCAGGTGCGGATGTTCAGGGGAATGCCATCAGTAAATATTCTGAGCAGCACAAAAATTTCTTCGATCGGGCCCGACGAGGCCGGAAAACTTGCGTTTACCTTTGAATCCGCAGCAAAAGATCCAACCCCTATCAAAATCCAGGAGATCAATTCAAGAGACAGCATGTTTGACGTGTCCGTAGCAGGCAACCTGGTTTCAGTCAGGCCCGGTTCAGGCATTATCTCCCGCTGCCCTGAATGCAATCGTGTAATCCAGAAAGGAAACTGCAGGGTTCACGGGAAGGTCGAAGGCATATGGGACATGCGGATCAAAGCCATACTGGATGATGGAACAGGTTCCGTGTTAGTTATGTTTCCAAGGGAACTTGCGGAAATTATCTATGGAAAAACTCTTGAGGAAGCCGAACAGCTGATGTTCTCTGACGTCTCAAAAGATGCAGTCTATGAAGATTTAAGGCGTTTTCTTACGGGTCGTTATCTTGCAGTACGCGGGAACTCTTCAAAAAGTGAATTTGGGATTTCTTTCGTAGCTGACAATGTCTGGGTACCTGAAGATGATCTTGCGGTGAGGGTAGTTGAGCTCCTTCGCAGGCTCGGGCCGGATGAAGAAGATGGACAGGATAAAAATTCACAGGTTTCCAGGGGAGGAATTGAGCTTGCTTAAACGAGAGGTTGCAAAAAGAGTTTTTGCAAGAGAATTCGAAGCCTGCAGAGAACTTGAAAAACCCGAACGGACCGACTCGGAAGCCACAGATTCAAAAACTCCAAACCTGCTTATTAGCCCTGTGGGTTTTATTCTCAATCGTGTTTTTGTGGTTGGAGTAATCACAGAACTTGACAATATCGGAACACAGAGTGATATGTGGAAAGCGAGAATAGTTGATCCCACGGGGGCTTTTACGGCATACGCAGGGCAGTACCAGCCTGAAGCTTCAATCTTCTTTTCAACGGTACAGGTTCCTGCTTTCATTGCCCTTACAGGAAAAGCCAGGACATATGAACCCGAACCCGGATCGGTTTTTGTTTCTATTCGGGCTGAAGAAGTAACTGTAGTGGATGAGGAAATTCGCAACAGATGGGTCGTGGATACCGCAGAACAGACCGTTGAGAGGCTTGAAGCCTTCTCGGAGGCTCTGGCCAGCGGATATCGTGGAGAAAAACTTCGGGAATACCTTCTTGAGAAAGGTGTTTCTTCCGAGTTTACGGAAGGGATTATAATTGCGCTTGAACGGGAACGCTCTCCTGATGAATTTGCAAAACTCCTTCGGGCTTCTATCAGGGAGGGCCTTAAAACCCTGGATCTGGATTCAGAAAATAGTACAGATGCTAAAGCTGACCAGAAGGAGTTCGTGCTCGAATTGCTCAGGGAAATGGGTGGAAGCAAAGGAGTTGATTACGCAGCTTTTATGGATGCTGCGGCTTCCCGGGGCATTTCTGAGCAGGTTGTAGAAGAGGTTATCCGTTTTCTGCTTGCAGGCGGGCAATGTTACGAACCTAAAATAGGGATAATAAGGCTTGTAGTGTAAAACCAGAGATGGGATTTACAAGGTTTGTAGAGTAAACCAGAGATAGGATTTACAAGGCTTGTAGGAAAATTATGCAGGGAAGAAAACCTGTGGTAAAGATTAAATTAGAAGGGATTAGCTCTTATCTGTGTGATAATGCTTAAGTGTGATTAGGTTAATTGGTATTCTCTGTTAAAATTTAATATCTCATGTTTATTGTATTAATTAATTAATTAATTAATTGGAGAAATTGACATGAAAGTATTGGTCAGCGATTCACTCTCCAATGAAGGTTTGGAGATTCTAAAAGAACACTTTACGGTTGATGTTTCCACCGGGCTTTCCGAAGAAGAGCTGGTGAAAAAAATTAAGGATTACGATGCTCTTGTAATACGCAGTGGTACCCATGTTACCCCGAAGATAATCGAAGCTGCCGACAATCTGAAAATTATCGGGAGAGCCGGGGTTGGAATTGACAATGTTGATGTGGATGCAGCTACAAAGAAAGGCATTATTGTGGCTAACTCTCCCGAAGGCAATATGATTTCGGCAGCAGAGCACACAATTGCTATGATGATGGCGATGTCCAGGAACATCCCCCAGGCAAATGCTTCCTTGAAAGCCAGGGAATGGAAACGCAGCAAATTCACAGGTGTCGAGGTAAAAGGCAAGACCCTGGGAATTATAGGTCTCGGAAGAATCGGTTCCGAAGTCGCAAAAAGGGCTTCAGGACTTGAGATGAACCTTATGGGGTATGATCCTTTTATTTCCGAAAAGCGGGCTGTCGAGCTTGGTGTCAAGCTAGCTACAGTTAACGAAATCGCAAAAGAAGCCGACTATATCACAGTGCACACTCCTCTTATTAAAGAAACGAGAAATATTCTTGATGAAGAACAGTTTGCTCTGATGAAGCCTGGCGTAAGAATTCTCAACTGTGCCCGCGGCGGCATTATCAACGAAGAAGCTCTGGCAAAGGCTATTGAAAGCGGAAAAGTGGGCGGCGCAGCAATAGACGTTTTCATCGAGGAGCCTCCTTTTAACAGCCCTCTCCTGAACTTTGACAACGTTGTAGTAACCCCTCACCTTGGTGCCTCTACACAGGAAGCTCAGGTCAATGTGGCAGTAGATATTGCAAAGGAAGTAACGTCTGTCCTTACAGGTGGACCTGCAAAGAACGCAATCAATATCCCCTCGGTAAAGCCGGAAGCTATGGCAGTCCTTGCCCCTTACATCAGGCTCTCGGAAATTATGGGTAAGATTGCGGGGCAGCTCGTAGACGGAAACTACGAAAAAGTCGAAATTGGATATAATGGAGAGATTTCCGGAAAGGATACACGGCCTCTTACAGTCTCGGCTCTTAAAGGGTTGCTTGAAATGGCTCTCGGTTCCGGAGTCAACTATGTCAATGCCCCCACTCTTGCAAAGTCCAGAATGATTGCAGTTGTGGAAAGTAAATCCGAATCTTCTGAGGAATACTCTTCAATTATCAGTATCAAACTTAGCAGCAACGGCAAGACAAAGCTGGTTGCAGGTACTGTTGTCGGAGACGAACCAAAGATCGTCGTAGTCGATGACGATAGAGTAGATATCTTCCCTGCAGGCCATATGATTTTTGCCAAACATATCAACAGGCCCAACGTTATCGGACCATGCTGCCTGGTGCTCGGCAAAAACAATATCAATATCTCAGGTATGCAGGTTGGCAGAGCAGAAATCGGAGGCATAACCATGATGGTTCTTAACGTAGACGCTGAGGTCTCTGACCCAATCCTTGAGGAAGTCCGAAAAGTCGATGGAATACTCGATGCCAAACTTGTGACACTCTAAACTTTCCTTTTCAGGAAGACTTTACTACGGCAGAAGTTCGGGATGGAAATCCTGAGCCGAAGCCTTTAAATTTTTGAGTCTCTATTTTATATTTCTTAATTTTAGACTTCTTTATCTTAAACGTTTATATTACATTCTTAATTATATTATATTTTTTCAATAATATTATATTCTCAATAGTAGTTTACTTTCAACAATATTATACATTTAAACTATTATACTCTCAACAATATTATACTTTCAACAATATTATACTCTCAACAATATTATACACTCAAAATATTATACACTCAAAATATTATACTTTCAACAATATTATACTCTCAACAATATTATACACTCAAAATATTATACATTCAAAATATTATACACTCAAAATATTATACTTTCAACAATATTATACTCTCAATATCAAATTAAACTCTCCTTGCCAGATCAATTTTTATGGGTGCAGTTAATGGAAGAACTTAAACGCGTAGTCTCCGTTCCTTTTAAAAAAACTCTTGCAACTTCTCTCTCGGAAAAAGATTTTGAGTATTCCCTGGCTTTTGACCTGAAATGGTTTTCCCCGAAAACTGCCTCAAAAGTAAAGGAGAAAGCCCTTGAAGCAGGTTTTCTCATACTTAAAGCCGGGGCTCTTGTGCCCGGTTTTGATGTGGAAAGTATCCGGGTTCCGCATGCTTTCAAGCCGTCGGAGAATTTTCTTGAAAATCCAGACAGTTCTGGAGAAAAAGTGCAGGTTAAAGAAGAAATTTCCTTTGAGCAGGTTCTGGAATTTATCTCTGCAGACATTGGGATAAGCCGGCAAAAATTGGTTTCCGAGATTAATTTCATGCAGGACAGGCTTTCCTATCTTGTGGATATCAGGGTCGTGGCACTTATTGTAGCAAAAAAGTTCGGATGCAATATTTCGGGAATTTATGACAGGGTTTCGAGGTCGGTACTTGGCATATCTTATTAATAGATTTTCTGCAACTACTTAAACAGAAGAGAAGTCGCAGTTTTCTCGAGCAGTAATAATTACTCAAAGAGTTAAAGTTTACTCAAGTAGTTAAGGCGAAAGCAAAGTTTACTCAAATAGTTAAGGTGAAAGCAAAGTTTACTCAAATAGTTAAGGTGAAAGTAAAGTTTACTCAAATAGTTAAGGCGAAAGTTGTACGAGAAGGCAACTCTCCTGCAACTCCGTAATAAGGTTAAATTATGCATGTTATAAGTTTTTGTGAATAGTTTCCATAAGCGGGGGAGCCGATAATTTTGGCGTAATTATCTCTATATATGCACCCGTTTTGGCATTATCCAGCTCTCTCATGACCTTATCAAGGTCCCCGCAGGTAGTAACTTTTCTCGTAATCCAATCATTGCAGCCGAGAACATCCGGTAATTTATAGTATTGCCACTCTGTAAGGTCATTATAGCAGTAATCTAATTTTTCAGACAGCATTCTTTCTATCAGGTAGCCGTGATTATTCAGCACGAAGATAATCGGCTTTAGATCATGGCGATAAAACTGGCTGATTTCTTGAGCAGTCATCTGGTGTGACCCTTCTCCAGTAATAAGAATTACTCGCCTGTCAGGTGCAGCCAGTGCAGTGCCAAAGGAAGCTGGAGTGGCCCAGCCAATTGCTGCCCAGAGCATCTGGTTCTCGAACTTAGTTCCTTTTGGTAAAAGTAGGGGCAGTAACCCATAAAAGGATGAGCTTGAGTCAGCTATAATTATGTCATCGGGCTTAAAAAATTCCGCGTACTTCGCGTATAAATAGTCAGCCGTTATTGGATCTTCAGAATTTACCTCTGGAACGGCGGGACGTCTGGCAACAGGGCCACTGATGTCGGTACGCTTGTTAAGCCTTCTGTTGAGTTCCTCCAGTACATCAAGCATTTTTACATTGATATAATCAGTATACCCTATATGGACACTTGAAGGCATGATATTGATAATTCGGGACTTATCCAGCTTAGCCGTGAACTTACCCGTGTTAACATCAGATAGGATAGTGCCTATAGCAAGGATACAGTCGCAGGATTCCACGAATTCTCGGATTTCAGGATTGATAAGTTGTCCCATGTATAATCCCAGGTAGGAGGGATTAGTCTCGTCAAGCACTGACTTATCCAGAGCCATAGTAACATAAGGCAAGCCCGAAGCATTAATAACAGCCATAGACAGGTCCTTGAGTCCAAACCTGTCAACAAGAAAACCTGGCATAACACAGGCTTGCTTTGCATTCGAGAGTTTACCTGCAATAATCGAAACCACTTCTTTAAGACTCGCAGGGTCGCTTTTTACAGGTTTTCTTGCAGGTGCATTAAAGGATGAAATATCTGCATTCACATAGTCGTGAGGTATTGCAATATAAACAGGACGGTGGTTCTCCAGGGCGGTTTCGATAACACGCTCTACTTCTTGAACACAGTTTTCGGGAGTAAGCATCGTACTCGCACATACTACTGGCGTAGCCATTTCCATAAATATGCTGGATTCTCCGTCGCCCAGCGAGTGATGCACTATGGCATGTTTCTTCTGTGCCTGCATTTTTGGCATTCCGACAATATGGAATACCAGATTGTACTCAGCGTAAGAGCCTGCTATACCGCATAGTGTGGAAAGTTCACCTACACCAAAAGTAGTAGACAGTGCAGACATGCCTTTAATACGAGCATAACCGTCAGCAGCATAAGCAGCGTTTAGTTCATTGCAGCAGCCTATCCAGTGAAGCTCTTTATCATCACAGATGGCGTTGTTGATTGGAAATGCAAAGTCCCCCGGTACGCCGAAAATATCCCTTATTCCCAGTTGCTTTAATCTATCCAGAAGGTATTGAATAACTGTCAGCATGATAATACCACCCATTTTCTGTCTGCGTTTTTCTGTCTGCGTTTTTCTGCTCGCTTGCCCGCTTATTTCATATTTTGTACTAGGCGCAGTAATATATTGGTGACACTCATTAGAAAGTCTAGATTCGTTTGCCGCCTGCTTATAGATCGGATACTAATTGTATGCGAGATTTCCCGCTTTCACAACACTGATTATTCCCCAAAAACTGATTATTCCCCAAAAACTGATTATTCCCCAAGTAATATAATTCGTTTAATATTATAAAAATGGGATTTCTTTCTAATACATTCTATCTACGAGGTTAGCTAAGAAGCAAGTTTTATAATTAATAAATAACGAAGATTGAGGCTATAAATAAACAGAATCAAAAAAATATTAGAGACGAAAACAGATTTTTATTTGGAATTCTTGCAAATAGGACTAATGATGCACATAATCTTTATGTACTAGAAATGTTATTCACATCATACCAATTCCGACTAATCGCTTGTTCTTTAAATTTGCTGCTTTTGGATTCAAGTTCCGAAGGGGCAGCTATAGCGATGTTCGAACGCGATAGGGAATTTTTTTCCGCGTGAGTGAGGTTTATACAAATCTTGCGGAGGAACATACATTGGGTAAAAAATCACTGGTAAAACTGACAAGAAAAACAAATCCAAGAATCGTTTCCCTGATTCTTACCCTGAAAGAGAGGGCAAATACAAACACTGCCCCCATCTGGAAGGATATCGCGAGACGTCTTGAGATGCCGTCCAGAAACTATGCGGCTGTGAATATAAGTAAGATTAACAGGCACACAGCAGAGGACGATGTTCTGCTTATTCCGGGAAAAGTACTGGGCGCAGGTCTTCTTGACCACCCTGTAACTGTTGCGGCTCTAACCTTCAGTGACTCCTCAGTTGAAAAGATCACTGAAGCTGGTGGCAAGTGCCTGAGTCTCGAAGAGATAATGGAAGCAAATCCAAAAGGGTCCGGTATCCGGATATTCCGCTGAGGTGTCGAAGATGACGGTTATCGATGCAAATGGGCTTATTCTAGGACGTCTTGCAAGTACAGTTGCAAAACAGTTGCTTTCAGGAGACGAAGAAATATATATTGTAAACGCTGAAAAAGCCGTAATTTCTGGCTCAAGGGCGACCACTCTCAAAGAATACCGGGAAACCCGGGAAAGAGGTGCTACGGAATTCGGGCCTTACTTCCCGAAACGTCCGGAACGCATCCTTAAGAGGACTATCCGTGGCATGCTGCCCTATAAGAGAGCAAGAGGCAGGGACGCAATGTCCAGGCTCAAAGTCTATGTAGGTGTTCCCTCTGAACTCAAGGGCGCTGAAACAATCACAATTGCAGATGCCGATATGAGGCTTCTAAGCTCCAGTAAATATATCGAGCTTGGTGAAGTGAGCCAGAAAATGGGTTCAAAATTTTAAAGGGTGAGTCCTCATGGTCAAAGTAGTTAATTCATCTGGAAAGCACAAGACTGCAACTGCACGTGCAACAGTCACAAAAGGAACCGGGAAGGTCAGGATCAACAAAATTCCGCTCGAGCTATATACTCCAGAGCTTGTGATGATGAAGATCTCAGAACCTCTGCTGATCGCAGGAAATGAAGTGGTCTCCGGACTTGACATTAATGTAGATGTCCGGGGCGGTGGAATTATCGGACAGGCTAATGCGGTAAGGACCGCAGTTGCCAGAGGTATTGTGGAATGGACAAATGACACAATCATCAGAGATAACTTCGCAAGCTATGACCGCAGTTTACTTGTAAGCGATTCCAGGCAGAAAGAATCAAAGAACTTCGGTGGACCCGGAGCAAGGGCTAAATACCAGAAATCTTACAGGTAAGACTATGATCCCAGTCCGATGTTTCTCATGTGGAAAAGTAATCTCAAACTATTGGGATGAGTACAAAAGACGTGTCAGTGATGGCGAAAACGCTGCCGTAGTATTGGATGATCTTGGGATCACCCGCTACTGCTGCCGTAGAATGCTGTTAAGCCATGTTGAACTCGTTGATGTGCTTTCGCCGTACCAGTAAGGGACCGTAGGGTAGCTTGGTCCATCCTTCGGCGTTCGGGACGCCGGAACCTGAGTTCGAATCTCAGCGGTCCCATTTCCCGATTTTATGGGTGCTGGTTTTAAGGCATGTGTACTGTAAAATATCAAACTTATCATGATTCTCAATTATCGGAATTCATCGGAGCGTTTTTAAATTTCAGGGTGATCAGTTGGTCAAGGAAAAGTATACCCGGTTTGAGCGTGCACGGATTATAGGCGCAAGAGCATTGCAAATTGCAATGGGAGCTCCTGTCCTTGTTGAAGATGACGGGCGACTGGACCCTCTTAATCTTGCTATTGAAGAGTTGAAGGCCGGAGTTATTCCTATAACGGTCAAACGTAAATCCAGTTAAAAACGCAGTGGGATACATTTTCAGATATCGAATGTGTTTTATTGTTGATTCTATATTATGAGGTGACTTTATGGAGGAAATTGAGCAGACAGGGCAGGAGGAAAACAACGAACAGCCTTTGCCTGAAGAAGATGTCGTGGCTGAAGCAAAACCTGAACCTGAAAAGGAAGCCGCAGCAAAAACCGGACCTGTGCCTGTAGAAACAGAGGGTGAAGAACCTTCTGCTAAAGAAGGTTCTACATCTCTTGTTTCTATTGATGAATACCTGGCAGCAGGCGTTCACATAGGTACCCAGCAAAAGACCCAGGATATGATGCGTTTCGTATACAGGGTCAGAACTGATGGATTATATGTGCTTGACATCCAGTCAACAGATGAAAGAATAAGAGTTGCAGCAAAATTGCTGTCTCACTATGACCCTTCAAGAATCCTTGTGGTTTCTTCAAGGCAGTACGGGCAGCATCCTGCAAGGATGTTTTCCAGAGCATTAGGCACAAGAGCAATGCTCGGAAGGTTCATCCCAGGCTTACTTACAAACCCTCAGATCCATGGTTTCTTTGAGCCTGACGTTGTGATCGTAACTGATCCTGCAGGCGATGCCCAGGTACTAAAGGAAGCTTCAAGCATCGGAGTACCTGTTATAGCACTCTGTGATACTAACAACCTGATTTCAAATGTGGATCTTGTAATCCCCACAAACAACAAAGGTAGAAAAGCTCTTTCCCTTGTCTACTGGCTGCTTGCAAAGGAAGTCTCCAGGCTTAACAGCACTCCTTTCAATTACGAGTTGACTGACTTCGAAACACCTCTCTGATTCCGAAAGGCAGCCCTGCAGACTGCAAGGATATATAAAAATAGCCCGTATCTTATATGGGTGATCATAAATGAGACAGCCAGCAGTTGCAGGGCAGTTCTATCCCCTGCGTCCTGAAAATCTGGAGAAAGAACTTAAGCAATGTTTTGAAGGTCTGGATATCCGGGAAAGAAATATCCTGGGGGCAGTTTGTCCGCATGCAGGATATGTATATTCAGGGAAGGTTGCTGCACACATTTATGCAGTTCTTCCCAAAGCCGATACATATGTCCTTTTTGGTCCTAACCATACGGGATATGGTTCACCGGTATCAGTATCCATGGATACCTGGAAAACTCCCCTGGGAATTATCGAGGTTGATCGGGAACTTGCCGAAGGACTAGCAGGAAGTATTGTTGATGTGGATGAGCTTGGACACCGATACGAGCATTCGATCGAAGTTCAGCTTCCTTTCCTTCAATACCGCTTTGATCAGGATTTCAGGATTCTTCCTATTTGTCTGGGTATGCAGGATGAAGAGACCGCAATTGAGGTGGGGACCCTTATTGCCAACCTTGTTTCAAAAAGTGGGAAAAAAGTAGCCTTCATTGCATCCAGCGATTTTACTCATTACCAGCCTGCAAACCTTGCAAGGGAAACGGATAACGAAATTATAGAAGCTATCCTTAATCTGGATGTTCCAGGAATCTATGAAAGGCTTTATAGAAGAAATGCATCCGTATGTGGATATGGACCTATTTCTGCGATGCTAACAGCCTCAAAGAAGCTTGGTGCAACCCGGGCTGAACTGCTTAACTATTCAAATAGTGGTGAGGTTTCCGGAGATATGAATGCAGTTGTAGGATATGCCGCAATTATTGTGGAGTAAGAGTAATTCCGTAGAAAAACGGAGTACATCTGTTTTTAATTAAAGATACAGAAACACTTACTTGTTCCGAGTAAATTTTTTACGGATTTTAGACTTTATTAACCTAATTGAGGTCTGTAAACGAAATTAATTGAGGTCTGTAAAAAAAATAAAACAATAAAAAATAATTGAATAATACATTAAATAAATTTATTACTGAGTTCGAAGACAATATGCTTTCATTTCGAATGTAAATTCATTACTTTATATGCTCAAATCGAATTTATTAATTTCAGAGGAGTAATATGATTTCGTGTTCTGCCCCCGGGAAAATTTATCTTTTCGGAGAACATGCGGTTGTCTACGGAGAAACCGCAATAGGATGTGCAATTGAATTAAGGACCCGTGTGCGGGTGGAATTATGTGACTCTATAATAATTCAGTCGGAAATTGGCCAAACAGGGATTGATTTTGAAAAACATCCTTATATCTCCGCAGCCATTGAGAAAATGGGGGAAATAGTACCAATAGATGGTGTTCGTCTGAAAGTTAATTCTGAGATTCCTGTGGGCTCGGGACTCAGTTCATCTGCCGCTGTTACGATTGCAAGTATAGGTGCACTCAATAAAATGTTTGGCTGTTGCCTCTCTCTCGAAGAAATCGCTAAAATGGGGCATGAAATCGAAATTCAGGTACAAGGGGCCGCAAGCCCTACTGACACTTATGTTTCTACATTCGGAGGGGTTGTGACCATTCCTGATCGGAGAAAGCTGAAGACGCCTGATTGCGGAATTGTTATTGGGGATACAGGAGTTTTCGCTTCTACAAAAGAGCTTGTAACAAATGTGAGAAAACTCCGTGAAAGTTATCCACATCTTATAGAGCCTCTAATGGTCGTCATTGGAAGAATTTCCAAGACCGCAGAACCCTTTTTCCAGACAGGAGATTACTCTTCAATTGGCAAACTTATGAATGTGAACCAGGGCCTTCTAGACGCACTTGGTGTAAATACGTTTGAACTCTCTAAATTAATATACTCTTCTCGGGGAGCTGGAGCTTTCGGAGCAAAGAGTACCGGAGGTGGAGGTGGGGGATGTATGGTTGCCCTTACGGCACCTGACAAATGTACACAGGTTGCTGAAGCCATTGCAGTTGCAGGGGGTAAAGCAATCATAACAAAACCCACGGAACAGGGCTTAAGGTTAGAATGAATAACTCAAGCCTTGAGCTCTTTGGAGTCTTATTTCGTAATTTCGCGTTATTCATAAAGGAAGCTGGAAGTTTTAAAAAGGTATTAAGTGATATTGCATGAATATCTCAACTGAACCTGTTATCCTGAAACTTGGGGGCAGTGTCATTACTGACAAAGCCGCAGATCAAGGGGTTGTAAGAGAGGATGCCCTTCTGAGAATTGCAAAGGAAGTTTCCGAATACCGGGGAAAAATGATTATTGTACACGGTGCAGGTTCTTTTGGGCACACCTACGCTAAAAAATATGGGCTTGGCAGGGTTTTTGATCCTGAAGGAGCAATTGTAACACATGAGTCTGTCAAGAAACTTGCATCCAGGGTGGTAGATGCTTTAAATGATTACGGAGTCAGGGCTATAGCCGTACATCCTATGTGCTGTACGGTTTGCAGAAACGGGCGAATCGAGAGTATGTACCTTGACAACATAAAGCTCATGCTCGAGAATGGGCTTGTCCCGGTGCTGCACGGAGATGTTGTTATGGATCTTGAACTCAGAGCGTGCGTGCTTTCAGGAGACCAGATAGTCCCCTATCTTGCAAAAGAACTCAAGATTACCCGTCTCGGGGTAGGCTCGGCAGAGGATGGAGTGCTTGATAACGACGGAAAAACCGTACATGAGATCACCCCCGAAACCTTTGAGAATTTCAAGCGTTACATAAAGGGGTCGGGAAGTACTGATGTTACGGGTGGTATGCTCGGGAAGGTGCAGGAACTTCTGGAACTTAGCAAAACGTCTTGTATTACATCATATATATTCAATGCCAGGAAAGAGAATAATATATATCGGTTCTTAAACGGAGAATCTATGGGAACCACAATCAGTCCGGACAAAAGGGTATGAAGTATGATTAGCATGACCTCAAAGCGAAAGATCGAACATCTGAAATTGTGTGCTGAAAGCCCGGTTGAATCCCGAAAAGTCAGCGCGGGCTTTGAGGATGTGACCCTGATCCACAGGGCGCTTCCGGAACTCGATATGGATAAACTGAACCTGTCTATAGATCTTCTTGGAAAACGCCTGAAAGCTCCTTTTCTGATCGCTTCGATTACTGGAGGTCACCCTGACACTACTCCTGTAAATGCTGCACTTGCCGCTGCGGCTGAAGAGCTGGGGATAGGAATGGGAGTTGGAAGCCAGAGAGCTGCAATTGATGACCCTGCCCAGGAAGAGTCTTTCAGAGTTGTCAGGGAAAAAGCTCCGAATGCTTTTATATACGGAAATGTGGGCGCTGCTCAGATTCGCCAGTATGGGATTGATGGACTTGAAAAACTCATAGAAATGATCGACGCCGACGCCCTTGCTATTCACCTTAATTTCTTACAGGAAGCCATCCAGCCAGAAGGGGATAGGGATGCCACTGGCTGTCTTGACATGATAAAAGAAATCTGCTCCGTACTGGGCAAGCCAGTAATTATTAAAGAAACAGGAGCCGGGATCTCAAGGGAAGATGCTCTTCTCCTCCAGAAAGCAGGCGTGTCTGCAATTGATGTAGGAGGCGTGGGAGGCACAAGCTGGGCAGGCGTCGAGGTCTACCGGGCCAGGAAAAGTGGAGATTATGCCTCCGAACACCTTGGGGAACTCTTCTGGGATTTTGGAATTCCTACAGTTGCCAGCATTATAGAGTCCAGGGTTTCTCTTCCAATTATCGCAACCGGCGGGGTCCGAACAGGAATTGATATCGCAAAATCCATTGCTCTTGGAGCCAGTGCGGCAAGTGCAGCCCTGCCTTTTGTAGGTCCTGCCCTTGAAGGAAAAGAATCGGTTGTCAGAGTCCTTTCCCGCATACTGGATGAATTCAGGATTGCGATGTTTCTCTGCGGCTGTGCAAACATACAGGACCTGCGTAACGCACCTGTGGTTGTTACTGGCTGGACTCTTGAATATTTGGGGCAGCGTGGCTTTAACGTAAAAGACTATGCCGTAGCAGGAGACTCGTTCTGAATTCTGGCACAGAATTCGGTTTACTTGTACCTGTAATCTGTATTAAAATCCAATCTGTATTAAAATTCGGATTATACCGGTAAGGTATAATAGCAGATATGTTAATTAGAAGGGTCGTTCTACAACAATATTTATACATAATATGAAAGTAATGTTCGGGAATAAATCGTTAATATGAACAAGTGGTCCGTGTTCCGAATCTTGGAAAACTGACTCAGGACTATACGGACAGGCATAGGATTCACCTGAATTATCTGGAGTTAGTAGCAATTACACTGGATCTACTTCAGGTTCATAAACTGCCAGAATATTATTGCTGTAAAATCGATGAAATTCAGGAGTTAGTTTCATAAAAATACCGTAAAGGCGATGAAACTAAAGAGTTCTTTCACAGTTATTCAGGCTGAAATTACTTAATATGAAGGAATTTCGTTACAGAAATAAAAATAATTATGATAATTGTAAACTCAGGAACTTTCTGGTGAAGGTTAGGATCACCTGATGAGGTTATCATGATAGGAATTATCCAGACGAGAATGGATTGATGAGAAGCAGCTGGGATATAATCAAAATAGATTAGAATAAACTAAAATAAATTATAGTAAATTAAAATAACTCCGAATAAGTCAGAATAAATCAGAGTGGATTGAATAATACCAGGAATTAATTAGAATAAACCAGAATAAAGCCATGAATAAACCAGAATAAAGCCATGAATAAACCAGAATAAAGCCATGAATAAACCAGAATAAAGCCATGAATAAACCAGAATAAAGCCATGAATAAACCAGAAAACTAGGTATAAAAAAGTCCTAATAATAAAACCAGGAATAAAAAACCCCAACTATAACAAAGCAGGTTGCTGAATAAGCTCTAGAAGAATCGGCTAAAATAGAAAAGTGGATGTTTTCAAAGCATTTTCAAGGTGGAAATCTAACTTTATAGGATTGATTGAAAACCAGGTTCTTAAGAAATACTAGCCAGTAAGATAAGAGCACGTAAAGGCTCCTGTTAATTGAAATAATAGCAGATTTTGTTTGATATGGAAAGGTAGAATCCTTTAACGAAATGTGTATCTAAAGAGAAGAGGATATAAAGGCAGTTCTGGGGCAATTCTGAAGTGTGCTTGACAGACATTTGATTATCTGTATCTAAACAGATATATTAAATTAGAATTCTTCTGCAAGAGCTGTAGCCTGATTCCGTCTCATCGGGAGTGGAGTTATTCCTGCAACAGGGCTGGGTATGGCTGCTCTAAGGCTAATTCTGTGTTAGGCTCTATACTATGCTGTACCATTCATATCGCAGCTATCATTTTAAGGTCATCACCTGATCCGTTTTCTAAGGATTGGGGTTCACAAGGATAAAAAAATAAATAAGAGGTAAAAATATGACTGAAATAGGAATTGTTGCAGTCGGCGGTTACAATGAGATGGGCCGTAACATGACTGCAGTTATTGTAGGTGAAGATATCATCATTCTGGATATGGGGCTTCGTCTCGATAGGGTTCAGATCCATGAGGATGTTGAAATTGATAAAATGCATTCTCTAGAACTTATCGAGATGGGAGCAATTCCTGATGATACTATTATGAAAGAAATCAATGGAACTGTCCGGGCAATTGTCTGTACTCACGGGCACCTTGACCATATAGGTGCAATTCCGAAACTTGCCCACAGGTATAACGCCCCAATTATCTCTACACCCTATACAACGGCTCTTATCAAACAGCAGATCGAGGCCGAACGCAAGTTTGAGGTTTGCAACAGGGTTATTCCGTTGAATGCGGGCGGAACTTACCAGGTTACGGAAGATATTTCCATTGAGTTCATCAATGTCCAGCATAGTATTATTGACTGTGTGCTTGCAGCAGTTCATACTCCAATTGGAGCGGTCCTTTATGCCTGCGACTTTAAGCTGGACCGTACTCCGACAATGGGTGAAGCTCCTGATTTCGAGCGCCTCAAAACACTCGGCAAGGAAGGAGTTGTCGCAATGATTGTAGAGAGCACGAATGCCGGACGTTCAGGAAAAACTCCGTCGGAACAGATCGCAAAGGATATGGTCAGGGACGTATTGCTTGGAACAGAAGAGTCCGAAGTAGGGATGATTATTACCACCTTTGCCTCCCACATTCCCAGACTAAAAGCAATTATTGAAGCTGCTGGGGAAATGGGCAGGATTCCTGTGCTCCTTGGGCGTTCAATGGAACGGTATGTCGGGGCTGCTAGAGACCTTGGCTATCTGGAACTGCCTTCCAATGTCGAGATGCACGGCCAGAGGAAGGATGTAGATAGAGCTCTCAAACGCATTATCCAGGACGGAAAGAACAAGTACCTTCCAATCGTCACCGGGCATCAGGGGGAGCCAGGCTCCATACTTGTGCGCATTGCAAACGGGGAAACTCCATATACAATTGAGCCAGGAGATCGGGTTATTTTCTCTGCAAATGTGATCCCGAGTCCTATGACTCAGGCTAACCGCTATGCCCTTGAGACCAAGCTCAAGATGCGGGGCGCCAGGATTTATGACAATGTGCACGTATCAGGGCACGCATATAGGGAAGATCATTGGGAACTCTTGCGTATGGTCAATCCTGAACATGTAATCCCTGCCCATGGGGATATGGAGATGCACGGACACTACATCGAGATGGCGGAAGATGCCGGGTATGTACTCGGAGATACAGTACACCTTCTCAGAAACGGTGAAGTGTTATATATAGAAGAATAACTGTATACGAAATATTCCGTACCTCGTGATATTTATGACGTTAGTTGATGAGATTAAAAAAAGAAGTGTCCATGTTGACGCCGCAATTGACGAACTGCTTCCGGTGGCCCATCCAGAGGAGCTATATAAAGCCTCTCGCTACCTGGTAGATGCAGGAGGAAAGCGCCTTCGTCCCTCAGTTCTTATTCTGACAGCTGAAGCTACAGGCTCGGACCTCAAGTCTGTCTTACCTGCAGCGGTGGCCGTGGAACTTGTACATAATTTCACTCTGATCCATGATGACATAATGGATAAGGATGATATTCGCAGAGGGAGACCTGCAGTCCATATGATATGGGGTGAAGCCGGAGCAATTCTTGCCGGTGACACTCTTTATTCTAAAGCTTTTGAGATCCTGTCTAAAGTTGAAAACGAGCCTGCAAGGATTTTAAAATGTATGGATGTTCTTTCAAAAACCTGTACCGAAATCTGCGAAGGCCAGTGGCTTGATATGGATTTTGAAAAGAGAGAAAAGGTTAGTAAAGCTGAATATATTGAGATGGTGGAAAAAAAGACCTCAGTCCTTTATGCAGCTGCAGCCAAGATCGGGGCTCTTCTTGGAGGAGCTTCTGATGAGATTGCTGAAGCCTTATCCGAATATGGGCGCCTTATAGGAATTGGGTTCCAGATGTATGACGATGTTCTGGATATGGTCACCCCGGAGGAAGTGCTCGGGAAAGTAAGAGGCAGCGACCTTATGGAAGGAAAACATACTCTTATTGTGATCGATGCTTTCGAAAAAGGTGTGAAACTGAATATTTTCGGAAAAGGGACCGCTACTAAGGAAGAAACTGATGAAGCCGTCCGAATTTTGACCGAATGCGGATCAATTGATTATGTAAAAGACCTTGCAATTTCATATATCAATGAAGGCAAAGCAAAACTGGACGCTCTGCGGGACTGTCCGGAAAAGAAGCTTCTCCTTCAGATTGCCGATTATATGATCTCAAGGAACTACTGAAAGTTGCCCAAAAGCTAGGGGACTCAGGAAGGTTGCGGCTAATTGAGGTCGCAATAACCTGTATTTTTCATAACTTTTTTATTGACGAGTTAATCCCAAAACCAATTTTACTCTCAAAATCAGTAAAGTTTCAGAATTATTTTTTGTGATCTTAAACTTGATTGATTATTCGGAATGCAGGATTCAGAAAAGCAATATTGAGTTTTGGGGCCATTATTATAGATGTGAAACTCTAAAGCCAAATTTTAGACATATAATGACTTAGAGCCTATCCGAAAAGTCCCGCTGCTCTGAAAGTTATCCATGCACATGCGAAATGAAGCATAGCAAGGTAATTCTCAATTTTCTTTTCCCATCGAATAAGCAATCTTCTGAATCTATTCATCCAAGAATGAGTCCTTTCTACAACCCATCTTCTTGCCTTATGACCTGGTATCTTTTTTTCTATTTTTTCTTCTCCACGTCTCCGTATATGGGTAGTATACCCATACTCTTCAACCAATTCATCGATATCGGGATAATCATAACCCTTATCCATGCATATATTCTGAATTACATTATCAGGAGAAGGTCTTTCAATAATTATACCATCAAGAGTCTCTTTTACAAGCATTTTATCGTGGCGATTGGCTCCATCCACAGCAACAGAAAGTGGTATGCCTTTACCCTCAGTTAATAGACTCCTTTTTGTTCCTAATTTACCACGATCAGTAGGATTAGCTCCAGTTCCAGCTCCTCCCAATGGTGCTTTTGTCATAGCTCCATCAATTGATTGCCATTCCCATTCTAATCCTTTTTTATTATCATATTCCAGAAGACCAGATTGCCACATTTTCTCAAATAATCCTGCTCTTCGCCATTCCTGAAATCTATCGTGTACGGTGCTTGGAGCACCATAACATCGCGGCAAGGCTTTCCATTGACAGCCAGTACGAAGGAGATAATAAATACCATTCATTATTTTTCGATCATTCTCTCGAGGTCTTCCAGGCTTTTTCTTAGGCTTAGGAAGTGGTAGTAAGGATTTGATCTTATTCCAGAATTCATCTGAGATCTCATAATCGTGGCCTGTTTTTCTTGTTGTCACTAATAAAAATTACCATACATCGTAGTTCTTTTACTTTTCGGATAGGCTCTTAATACCCATTGCAAATAGTTGGGAGTTTCAGTGAAGCAGTTTTTAATGTTTTTCAGTTTTCTAGCGATGGTATAGCCAGTAGAAGGTGAAATGTCAAACCCTCTAAAAAATGGTTATTTTACCTTAAAATATGAGCGTTATATTAAAAAATCAAAAAAATTGAGCATAAAAATAAGTAGGGAACTTAGACATGTACCTATACCAAAACTCACTATTTGATTTTTGGAACTCAGATTTGGAACAGTTAATCGAATATATGATCATGGAAAATGATCCTGAAAATTCTTGATGATTCAGAATAAAACAGGTTTTAGGATAGGGTCATAAAACCGACACATAAAAAAGTGAAAACGATCACAAGAGAAGGCCCATAGCCTGATACGGTTTGATAAATTTAAATATGTAAAATGTATATATTAATATATGAAATTTTTTAACATAGCTTTTGGGACAACAAATCTGTTTCATAATAAATGTGAATACAGATCGATGTGTGCTGGGTATAAAGATGATTCTTACACATGTACAAAAACATTGGATAAAAACTACTGTGGAATTTATAATCATTTTTTACAAGAAGCTTCTGAAATTTTAAATACACAACTATAATAAGATTATTTAGAGTTATTAGGTTACGCTGACAAACTTCTGTTTTTTTTGTTTTGCTGTGAATTTAATCGTAAAATATCAAACTGAAAAACAGGAGTTTTATTCTCTTTTATCGTATTTGAAGGCCGTTATTTTAAATGCGGTCTAAGTAACTGACTGTTTAAGGAATTATTAAACCCGAAAAAACTTACGAAAAACCACTAAAAGTTGACGAAACATTATTTTACGAAAAAGAATAATGAAGCACCTTATGCTCACCCTTGGGATAGTAAATACCTACGATAAGATCAAAGTGCTAGATGCACATTATCGGGCAATAGCAAGAGCTGCTCCGATCTGCCATGCTTTTGGATTCCACCTTGCTCTTTACGATTTTCCTTTCAAGATGACTGCAGAAGAACTGGTAGCTTATGTGATGGAAAAAACCACAATAGGAGAATCGGGAAGTTATCTCAAAATCCTTTATGAAAAAAACCACCTGTCGGTATCCGATCTTCCAAAAAAAGGGTTCCCTTCCCAGTTTGGGGAAATCGTAATCACTACCTCAAAACCGGATCCAAAAAGACAGGTTCCGCCCATAAAGATTGCCGAAGAAGCTCTTCGAAACCGTTCATTTCTGTTTCTTGTAGGGCTCGGGCACAAAGGGCTTCCAAAAGAACTTTTCGAGAGAGGAAAATACCATCTTGATATTACCTGCAAAGGACTTTCTCTTGAGACCTGCACTGCCATAGGGGCGATTCCGGCCCACCTTTCAGGGCTCATGGCAAATTTTGAAACTAAAAAATAATTTAATTTCATAAATTTTTAAAGTTATAAAAAATGTGAGTTATTCCAATCGTTTGATCAAAAAATTTGACTCAATTGAAAAAATTTTAAGCTGCTCTAAAAGAAATTCCGGAATCAATATATATTACGATTGACAATTAATACTTGTTGTGGGTAAGAACAACGCTTGCTGCGCTGTTGTGGGGTTTTTGGCCCATAGGAAATAGAATTCTGCCTGCTCTCAGGTTTTAGCCAGAACGATTGAAGGTTCTGAGCCTTATTGCAGGAGTTTGTCCACAGGGATTTGGAGAATGACTTTGATTGAGCTTCCCTGAGGGGACTGAGAATTCTAACCTGCATTCAATTGCCGCTCCCGAAAAGGCTGGGTACTTTAACCCGGATTGCAGGGCTCTTGCATCCACAAGGACTACTATGACCCACATTTAAGCGCAGGCTTTGAAGAGACAGGAGGAAATTTTATGAGTGAATTAATGCATGAACACAGAAAAAGAAAAGAATATAGACATAAGCACCAGGAAAATGGTTATCATGCCGTTGTAAAAGGCTGCACCGACAACCTGGACTCAGATGAACTAGACCTTTACCGCTTTATGATAGGCGGGGTGCAGGGTAAATAACCTGCAAAACCTTTTTTTATTTCTCGTTCCTAAAAAAGAAGCATGTACGACGTATATGCGGTCCGTGAAGATTTCCCTGTTCTTAAAGAAGTCGTGTACCTTGACAGTACGGCAACTACTCAGACTCCGATACCTGCAGTTGAAGCTATGGTCGAGTACTTTTACAGGTATGCTGGAAATCACGGGAGAGGAGCCCATCGTCTTGCCAGGGAGGCTACAAACCGCTATGAAGATGCAAGGGAAACCGTTGCACGTTTCCTGAACGCTGAGCCTTCAAAGACCGTTCTTACGAAAAATACCACTGAAGGAATCAATCTTATCGCAAACAGTTACCCATGGGAAGCCGGAGACCATATCGTTACAACTGTGCTTGAACACCATTCTAATCTCCTGCCCTGGCTGCGCCTGCAGAAAAAAGGGGTAAAAGTTACGATTGTGAGTCCAGACAGTAAGGGAAAAGTCGATATCTCTTCGATAGAGAAAGCCTTTACTGAGGAAACAAAACTGGTAGCCATAAATCAGGTTTCAAATGTCTTCGGTTCCGTTCAGGATGTAAAAAACATTACTAAACTTGCCCACCGATACGGCATAAAAGTCCTGGTCGACGGGGCTCAATCTGCAGGACATATGCCGGTCAGCCTTAAAGATCTGAACTGTGATTTTTTTGCAACTGCCGGACATAAAGGCCTGCTTGGACCGCAGGGCACTGGCGTCCTCTATATCAAAGAACCGGATGTTCTCGATAGTGCCTCAGTGGGAGGAGGTACGGTTTCGGATGTTGAGGGATGTACTTACGTGCTTGAACCTTCTCCAGCCTGTTTTGAAGCTGGCACTCCGAATATTCCTGGAGTTATAGGCTTAGGAAGAGCAGTCGAATATGTCGAAAAAATAGGGGTGCCGGAAATTGAGGCACATGAAATAAAGTTGTCCAGGGAAGCTGCAAAAAGGCTCTCCGAACTTGAGCATGTAGAGGTATATGGGCCTGAGGACAGGGCAGGGATAGTGCCGTTTAATGTAAAAGGGCTTCATGCCCACGATGTTGCCCTGATCCTTGACCAGACAAGGAAAATCTGTGTAAGGAGTGGGCATCACTGTGCAATTCCAACCATTCGCTTCCTGAATGTAGACAGCACTGTAAGAGCTTCTTTTGCACTCTATAATACCGAAGAAGAAGTAGATATACTGGTAAATGCAGTTGCAGGGCTTAAGGCACTGGTTTCTTGAGAATTTTTACAGAGCCTTTAAATACTTGATTTTTAAACAAGCGTGAAATTTACTTTGCCCATAAAATTTGAAAGTGATACAATTTATTATTACAGAATATTATTTAATTTTTAACAGTATATTTTCACTTTTTTGGGATTGTTGATAATAAAAGAAATTGGTTTTAGAGTATGCCTTAATGCCAACGTATGCCAAAATTGTGACAATATAAATGTGAAGTTTCTGTTTTTTGAAAATTTTATTTTCAGCACTTCGATGGTGTTGTCAACGAAGTGTTTATATCCAATGAAAGACATTTTTAAAAAATATAATCTGTTTGGAAACTAACATAGCCGCTTAAACAGAACATTTTCTGTGAAAATCGTTATAAACAAGAAAATACCTGCCAGACAGTGTTAAATAAATATTTCTGTTGTATTGAATATAAAATTAATCAGACAGAAGGAGAACAAATGTCAACTAAAATATTTTACATGTTGATAGTACTTAGCATATGCTTAATGTCGATGTTTGTGACACCAGCTTGCGCGCTAAGTAACGAAACTTCACCCAGTAACAACGCTTTACCCAATAACGAAACATACGGTGGAATTCAGGGTAATGTAAGTCAACCACCAGAAGGCACTCAGATAAATTTACTGCTATCACGATACTATCAGTTACCAGTAGCAACCGAAAAAGGAACAACATTTTGGTATGGACTAACATATTGGCATGTTGGTGGATACTGGTTCACTGCAAAAGAACTAATGAAATTACCTTATGATTACATCAAAAAAAACCGGTCACCTTACTACGGTGGGATTATAGATGATGATATGCAGAATGTTCCTGTGCCTGTGAGCTGGATTACACTTGCTGGATTCGCCTGCTTCGCTATTGTAATAAATAAAAAACGATAAAGGTGTGCAGATGTTATTGGATGAAATTGTAATGATTTATGGGATAGCTGCATTATCCCACCTTTTTTTACAATTGTCTCTTGCGCATTTCAGTGAGTTCTCAAAAAACAAATTCAATCTAATTGATTATCCCCGTGTGGCTATAGTGATTCCGTGTTACCAAGAAGAGCCAACATTATTTAAAAAATGCATTCAATCTGCAATATCCGTAGATTATGCTGGCGAATTTCATGTGTTTGCCATTGATGATGGCAGTAGAGATAAATCCGCGTTTAAACTGGTAGAGAAAATTAAATCTGAAAAACTCACACTTATTTCACTTGAAAAAAATGTCGGCAAACGAAAAGCGCAAAAATATGCATTTGACATTATTGGCAATAAATACGATGTAATAGTAACACTCGATAGTGATACTATACTGGATCAAAATTCTATTAATCAGCTAGTAAAGCACTTTAATAATAAAGATATCGGTGCTGTTACAGGTTATGCCTCGGTAATAAACCGAGAATTTAATTTACTAACGAAATTGATATCTTCTAGATATTGGATTGCATTTAATATTGAAAGAAGTGCACAAAGTTTGTTTGGTGCTGTTCTGTGCTGCACAGGGGTCATTAGTGCTTATCGAAATACTATCATTCAGAATGTAAAAGAAATCTATGCCTCCCAGGTTTTTTTAGGTAAAGAATGTACATATGGCGATGATAGAAACTTAACCAATCTAGTTCTTATGAACGGCTATCAAACAGTCTACGAAAGTCAGGCAATTGGGTGGACTGATGTTCCTAAAAACATGAAACAATATTTAAAGCAGCAGCTCCGGTGGAACCGCAGTTTTTACCGCGAAATATTTGTCACAGCAAAGATGATAATTAAGCATCCTACTCGGTATTCCATATACATGACCTATGACCTGATGATGCAGGCCGTTATGCCAATAGCTCTCATATGTTGTATACTTTATATGATCTACAGGGCTTTTTCCATCAGCCACATTTATATTTTATCCTTTGTAGCTACGGTTATTGGCATGGCATTACTCAGATCTTTCTATGCAATAGTCATGACCAAGGACTGGAATTTTATTCTATTCCCTGTCTACTCTTTTGTATACATATTTCTGCTGATACCATTACGGATATATGCATTGTTCACAATAACTGGGAAGGGGTGGGGAACTAGATGAGAATCGAGATAGACAAGGCAATTAGGTTTTCAGTGTTGTTTATGGTACTGAGTATTACTGTGATTGGATACCCAGATTACGCTCCAATACCACAAATCACAGCTCTACTAATAGCTAAAATACTCAGCTACTTTCTCGGGGCCGTTCCTGTTGTTTATGGAAATTCCGTTCTCTTGAGAATAGACAATGAAATAATATCAATGGATATCTCACCTGAATGTTCTGCATTGATCGCAATGTTGCTATTTATATTTGTAATATTTATTACACCTGGTATAAAATTACAACATCGATTGTATTCATTACTGTTTATTCTGGTATTATATATCGTGAACCTCTTTAGGATAATCTCTGAAGTACTCATTGGTTCAAGATCAAATATTGAAACGATGTCAATCTACCATGCTGGTGTTGGGCAAGTTGTATTTTTCAGCGCCATGATACTGTTATATATAAGCTTTCTCAAGATGTTTGGGTATATGAATAATAGAGATAAGCATGCATCTACCGATTTTAGAAAAAGAATGGAATAGTGAACAAGCCATAGAAGGGTAGTCATCTACTCTTCAGCGTTTTTCCTTCTTTTAGGTTAATCTTAAGTCAAGAAAAGAGGTCAAAAACATATTTATGAGCTTATTACCAAATGGAATAAACAAGCAAATACATTATTAAAAACTACATTGAAATTATAAAAGTAACTGCGTGTAAGGACTCAGTACCAAAATCTGGTGATGAATATAAAATTCAAAATCACTAGGTTTTATAAATGGTCATCATCCGTGTAATACAACTTAGTGATTCAAGTCTTTAGATAGCGAATATCGATTTTGAGAAAAACTGGATTCTTCTTGCTAATTCAGATTTTCTATCAAAAATGCAAAAATCACTGGATTTTGTAACAGAGTTCGTGTAAGTAGTTACTGATAATAATAAAAGGTCAGATAGTTTTTTAAAACACTGGATGCCTGCAATTTTGAAGCTAGAAAAAGAGAGAAGGAACAGAAAAATTTAAAAATTGTTTTTGTAATGTTAAAAATTTAGTATCCTCTTCAAATTGTATGGATAAAAGTAAATTTCACGTATTTGTAGAAAATTTAAAAAATTTATTAAGTATGATCAACAACATCAAGCGATGTATTCAACTTTATAACTATATGGTAAAATTATGGAATATTTTTCTAGTTGGAAAATCCTCCATCGAATTTGAAGAGGATATAATTTATATTAAAACAGATAATGTATCAATCGCAAACAATTTAATAATTTTGGCAAAGAACGTTATCCAATATAAAGTTTTCTTATTAATAATCTAATACGTGTATTTATAAATGGTAACTATAATTAGTTCAAATAAGTTCTCATAAGAAGTTCTGTGCTTGATTTTCTCTTTTTTTCATTAGCTTCATATTATAAAAATCTGTATTTCTCACGAAGACTAAAATCCTTTTGCCAGTAAATTAATCCAAAATCAGCATTTTACGACTAGAATTTTTTTCTCTTGTTTTTCTTGTTTTTGATTAACCGTCTAGATGGATATAGTCCTCAATTAATTCAAAATTTTAAGATCATAATGAAAACACTGTATTCATAAAAATAAAAAGAGAACAGACTAAAAAAGTTTATATGCTTTCATGTAGAATCAAATTTATCAAGGGAGTACTATTAAGGGAGTATACTCATGACTGAAAGTGTAAATTCTACAGGTAATTCGCAAAGAAGCGTGCAGACACAACCGCAGTTATCAAAGAGCGATATTTTTGGAGTACTGCAAAACGACAGGAGAAGGTGTGTCTTGGAAAGCCTTCGAAGGCAGGGAGGGCAGAGCGTACGCTCCCTGTCTGAAGAAATAGCCCGAGCTGAATCTCAAACCGAAGAGCCGAAGAGCAACGTAAGAAAAAGTATATATGTTTCACTGCTCCAGACACATATCCCAAAAATGGAAAGCCTGGGAATAATTACCTACAATAGGGAACAGGACATTGTGGAACTTCTTCCCGCTTCCCAAGACTTTAATGTTTACATGGAAACCGTCAAAAAAGGGGACATCCCCTGGAGCCAGTTCTATCTTGGCCTGAGCACGCTTGCCGTTGTCGGCAGTCTCACGATTTTTTCAGGGCTGACCCAGTGGATCTCAAGCTTTCAATGGATGCTCTTTACAAGCATAATCTTCTTTGTATCCTCCGCCACCCACCTGCACCACGTCCGCAAGATTGAGGATTAACCCGCCGCATTTGCGGCGCAACCGAAAATCGGCTTCAACCGATTTTCAACTCCTTTTTTTACTTTTTTTCTAAAATGTCTTCCGATTGCGATAACTCGCCATTAAATAATTGAAACGACTCAAACCCTCTGTTTTTTTCCAGAATCCCTTCTGCCCTCTCAGGGCGCAGGTGGTATATCCACACCCTGACTTTCTCATCAATTTCCAAGGTTCCTCCAGAAGACAGTATATAAACAAACCCCAAAAAAACGGATTTTGGTTCAAAAATCAAGAAAGTTTCTCAGGACATCCCCGATAATCTCTCCTTTTCTTGAGCATCCCGACATTAATCTATTGTTACTTCCCTGCTGAGCTGCAATGCCTCTTGATAACGTTAATGTTACCTTGACCGCTCCAGATCCAGGCTAATCCGCCAATAACTATCTCCGTACAAGCCATAAGTGGGAATAGCTCAGATCGCAGGAGTGGGGTGAAGGATCGGGTCTAGAAATGGGCTCTTCTCTTTCCCTTGAAGTGGTCTGGGAATAAATGAGTAAATGAGTAAATTCTTTCGATCGAGCGGGATGAAGGGGCAAAGGATGGAGCTCAAAAATGGGACCCCTTCTTTCCCTTGCCACGGTCGGGGAGTAAATTGACAACTGAAAATAATAGGATTAACCAAAGTTCAGATCGTGGGAGTGGAGTAAGGAATCGAACCATATGGGCGTCTTCTCTTTTCCTTGCACTGGTCTGGAGTTTAACTTCAGATCGCGGGATTAGTGTGAAGAATCAAGCCAGATAGAATTCTTCTCTTTCTCTTGCAGAAGTTTGGGAGTAAATTGACAGTTGGCAATGAATAGGATTAATCAAAGAGGTGTAAAGAAATGGTTAACAAGAAAATGCTTTTGAGCATACTTATTATAGGATGTGCTGCCACTGTGGCAGGCGCAGGGACATGGGCATTCTTTGACGATTCGCTAAACGTTAATAATAACACCATTACTTCAGGAAATCTCTCAATTGTTCCTTACCAGTCTACAGTTGATAAGTTTACAGTTGGACCGATTGCCCCTGGAGATTCTGATCCTGCTGCAAAGACATATACTTTAAAGAACGATGGGACTGTTGATGGTCACCTTTATGCAGAGATCAATGCAACCGGTGAAAGTAATATACCAGACTTGACAACTACGCTCAACAATGAGGAAATGACTGATGGTGCAAATATTGACCTTGGTTTGCTAGGTGCAGGGGATAATGTTACAATTACCATTGGATACGACTTTGCAGAAACTGGCATTGACCAGAATGCTCAGCAGGACCAGACCGTTGAATACGATATTACATACCACCTGGTTCAGGAATAAACAAACTATCTGTGTGAAATATTATCCGGATCCAAAAATCCGGAATTTCACACCATATTACACTGTGCAATAAAAGCGTTGCAGTGGCGAATGATAGACATTAGTAGGTGGTGGTAACGATGTTCAACAAAAAAACACTTTTAAGTATACTAATGCTTGGGGTAGTTGTATCTATTGCAAGTGCTGGTACGTGGGCATACTTTGACAGCTCACAAACAGTTACCGATAACCAAATTACTACTGGTAAAATAGAGCTTGATGTAATTAACCTAGCTTACAATAATCCACCAGTGCTCATACCAATGACAGCAATAGATGCAGTTCCAGGTGATGAGAATGTTAGGTTAGAGCCGATTCCAACTTACGTTCGTAATACTGGTTCAATCAACGGTGTACTATATTTAGAAATTATGCCAAATGTCAACGACGATGGCATTTTATCCACAAACCTTGTGATTAATGCATCGACTTCTCCCTATCCAAGTAGTGGAACAGTTGTAACTCTCTGGGATGGAGTTTCTACTGGACCACAGAAGATAGGCGATCTCGATGCTGGCAGTGAAGACCCGGTATCCATTTTTTATATATATTCTTTCCCTGATACTGGTGAACCGCAAAATGAAGCACAAGGTCAAAATTTCAAATTCGACGTTGAGTATTCACTGAAGCAAAAGTAAAGTACACTGTTGAGTACAAATCCAGTATTCAACAATTATTTTTTTCAATGATAGGAGAGAGCGTCGCAAAAGTCAAAACGATTCTAGAATTGGATAATCGGAACGTTGACTTTATACATGAGTGTAAATTTTTTTCATGAAATTTGGCTAAACATCTATCTTATTTGGATTAATTTTTCCCATTTGTAGAATCCAATGAACTTTTACGACGCTCTCATAGGAATTTCAAGTGGATCTATATATTGGTCAATATTGTTGATATGAAGTTCATGTAAAACCAAGGTGCAGCCAATAAAGAATGATGGCACTGTAAAAAGTAGGTTAATACTTTTTTATTTGAAATAAGTTGCAACAAACCTGTGAGATAAAACATGGAGAAAACAGAGACGCTTATCTTGGTACTGCTGGTCATTGTGGCCATGCCAATTATCTGTACCATGATACCTACAGGTCCAGTCAGATTCATGACTGTAACAGGCACTAGCATGGAGCCCACAATAACAGCTAGTGATATAATTGTAGTAGACACTGCAAAAGCGCAACCTGTAGTTGGGGATATAGTGTCCTATCACCATACATTTGAAGAAAATCAGAGATTTATAGTCACACACAGGGTAGTGGGAGTGGAGAAAGGGGGGTACAGAACCAGAGGGGACGCATATACAAAGGCAGACAGCTACATTGTTGCTCCTGAAGACATTTTAGGAGTTATGCGTTTCAAGATCCCATACCTGGGCGGAATCGTTCATTTTGCAGGGACTTCTAATGGACTTTTATCGCTTGTAATTTTCCCTGCTCTAATACTGATTGTGCAGGAATTACGGGAAATAATTCAACTAATTGGAAGATAAAGGGGGATAAAAATTAAGGGGAGATAAAATTGAGGGCATTCAATAAAATATTACTTTTCGGAATAATATTAACCTCTCTCGTTTTATCTGAAATCACATTCGCTTGTTTGACAGGCAATGCGTTTGCTTATTTCAGTGATGTGGAGTACAGTACAGGAAATACAATAACGTCAGGCACATGGGGCAATGACTCCAGATTCCTTACAATATCCGAAAGCAAACTCACCGGAAATGGCGAAAAGCTTCACGGAATAACTTTGAGTGTCAGTGGAACTCAGAGTGCAACTATTGACAAAATTCAGGTGTGGTGGAGCAACTCTCAAGGTGATGCAAACCATATAATCGAGATAAAGCTGGACGGAAAAGAATTCTTCAATGGAAGCAAATCGACGGGGGAAGTGATCGATGGGACAAACTATGTGCTTGAAGGAAGTTCTTCTACAAAGCTTGAGTTATATTTTGACAGTGACGTTTCCAATCTTGCCCCTTTCATGATTAGTATTATTATGGGTGATGGGTCTGTGAAGAGTATTGTAACGGATCCTAAATACCGTTCAGATGTTCCGGAAACCTCTGGGACAAATCCAGAATCCCGCCAGGTCGAGCAGGAAACAACTGTGACAGATATAGAAGAAGGTCAAGCACAGGAAGAATCTGTAGATAGCCAAAAATCTATAACAGATACCGGAGAACAGGATTCTCAGGAAGCTTCTACAACAGATCTGGTAGGGAATCAAGATGAAGAGATCCAGGATGGACAGAAAGAATCTGTAGACAGCCAGGAATCTGTAATATATGAAGGAGAAAGTCAGGATACTCCGGAAGCGCCAGTGATAAATGCAGGTCAGAATGAGCTGGAAGAATCTGAAGCAGGCATAGAAGATAATCCAGCACAGGAAGACAGTCAAACACAGAAAGACAGTCAAACACAGAAAGACAGTCAAACACAGAAAGAATCTGTAGATAGCCAGGGACCTATGAAAGACACCGTAAAAAGTCTGGATATTCCGGAAACTTTCATAATAAATACCAAAGAAGAGAATCCGGACGTACAGGAAGCTCTTATTGAGAATTAACGGGTGAAAGCGGAACATGAAGGAAAAAGAAATTATAAAGGATGCAGTTGTCCTTCTGATTGCAGTATTTCTGGTCAGTGCCTTAATTCCGTTCTTTACAGGGTCAGCGCAAACCCTGATTGTGCTGAGCGGGAGCATGACGCCGCTTATGCTGCCAGGAGATATGATAATTGCAAAATCGGTCAATTCGGATGAGCTTACCGTCGGGGATGTCGTAGTTTTCCGGGGTGTTGGGGACAAAGCTGACAGTCTCGTAACGCACAGGATTATAGATATACAGGAAGGAAAAGAGCGCGTCTTCCAGACAAAGGGGGATGCAAATGAGGAAAAAGACGACTTTACAATTCCTGCATCAAACGTTGTGGGAAAACTGACTTTTGTCATTCCATTTGCCGGATATTTACCTGAAGCCTCTAAAAATAAAAACCTGTTCTTTCTGACTGTCATGCTGCCCGCGGGCCTGATCATCCTCGATGAAATAAGAAACATGATAAAATACAGCTCCCCATCCCGAGCTCGAAAAGTCGAACGTGAACAGAAAAAAGCTGTCAGGCGCACTTCTTATATAATAAATGGAAAAAGGCTGACTGCGCTCATTTTCATAACCGGCTTCATTTTCACAGGCGTATTCCTGCAAAATCTGGGAGGGAATGGGCCTGTAGTCCTGGAGGAAGAAAACACAGTAAAAAATTTGGGAGTTCTGTCAGCCGTATATGTTTTTATACCCACGGATCCGGAGCAGAAGTTTGCTATTGAGCCCTGGTACGGGGTGGTTCCTTCAGCTAATTCGACTCAGGTTATTGCACCGGAAAACACGCCTGCAAAATTGAGTACAGTACCTTATATCCTGCCGGTTTTCTGGATAACAGCACTTGCGGGAATAAATCCCTATTTCCCTATTGCTGCTGGCATCCTTCTTTATGTATCAGTCTTTACATTGCTCATGTTTCCCTTTTGGTACCAGAAATCGGGAATTGGAGCGCGTAAACAAAAGATCAGGATTCAGCGGATGTTTGTACAGTGTAAGCGGGCTCTCAATCTGGGGTAAATATATCCATCAGTTGGCCAGGAAATTACCAAAGTTATAAAAGAGTTTCACACAATCAATAAAATTTTTAAATGTTTAAGTGCTTACAATAAAATGGAAAAATGGAGGTAAGACTCTGAAGATTGTATTCCTTAAACTTAAAAATACAGTAATTGATAGGTTTCGAATACTCGTCCTCATATTCGGAATAACTATGATCTTTTCCGGGCTCTGGGCTTATGAAGCATATGCGGGAACCGAGTACGAAGAAAAGGAGGAAATAGTTTCTTCCTATACGCAGTATGGTTCATACACTTATACAGCGCCTGTAACGGAGTCTAATCCCCTTTATACAAAAGGAACCGTGCTTGAAATGAGAAAGCCTGCGTATTTTTTTGCGGTATCTCCTACTGTTGACATTTCATTCACATACCGCCTTAAAGCTACAGATTCTGCTGACGTTAGTGTGGAAAGAGATACAGTAATTGTTGCAACCAGTAAAGAAGCAGCAGGGGAAGATGGGAAAGAAGACAGAATCTTCTGGCAAAAAGAATTTCCTTTGAAGTCTAAAAGAGCGGTTGACATTGAAAATGGGGAGCTCCTCACCGAGACATTTTCCGTTAATGTGTCCGAAATCCAGTCAATGGTCAAAGGTGTGCAGGACCAGCTTAAATATCCACAGGGAGCAACGGTAGAAATCGTAAATCGCGTCAACTGCGAAGGAAAAATTAATGGAAAGCACGTCAACAGCACAAAAAATTTCACTATGCCATTAGTAATGGATTCCTCATACTATAAGATGCCTGAAGAACTGGAGTTCAATGAAAGTACTGATGTATATAAAAAAATCAGAGTACAGAAGGATTCATCACCGTCAAGCATTAAAAAGCCACTGTCTATTTTTCTGCTCAGTATGGTTCTTATAGGGACTATTCTCCCTTGCAGGAAGATGAAAAAGACTGACCCGACATATATCAAAAAATTGGAAATAGAACAAAGACGTTCACCTTTTAAAGAATTTGTCAGCAAAGGCAGGCTTCCCGAAAATGCAAATTCCCTTATTAGAGTTGAGATATCTTCTCTCCAGGAGCTTGTAGATGCCGCTGTTGATATGAATGAACGCGTAATCTCTGATGCAGAAACCGGAGTATATTTCATAATTCATAGTGGTGTGCTATATATTTTCTGGGATAGCTCAAAGGAAAAAATCTGTAAGAATTAAAAATAGGGTAAGTTCTGATATTATGCTAAAAACTCTACAAAAAGGGAATTTAATGCTTAACCGATAACGCATTAATTTGCTTATTTTTTCCTGCGTATTTACCTTTATTTTTTATAGGTGTAGTGGCTGATCGTAATCAGTAAGTTGAGGGTTCGAATTTCTCCGGAAGCTGTTTTTTGGTTCAAAATATGTTTTCCTAGATCATCAAGTAACGAAATAGCTATTTATAAACTGAGCTGTTAATTCCAAAGTAATCCTGTTCTTTCAGAAAGCTGTCTACGGTTTACATTCAATAATAATATATAATGTTGTAATACCCCTGTTTTGACTTTAATCACTTTTATCAAACGGTTTCATCAGAATGTTTCCGGCATAATATCTACTTCTTTTGACATCTCGTTGATGTACTTTCGATATCCTACAAGTTCTGCAATCAGGTAATTTCTTGCTTCAGACAACTCACGGATAAACGCATTCCGACGAGAAAGCATTGTTGTAGCATCGGTTACCGACATGCGATCTTTCTCTTCTTTGAAGTAATCTCGTGAAAGAGATTCTATGGCATCACTAAGTTTACACAACGCATCTTCTATTAAAAGATCACATTCTTCTATTGAATTTGTAATATATTCTTCAGTATATTCATTTGTATTCTGATTCTTTTCAAATGCTGTATATGAAGAGTGCATCACTGTACTTGCCGTTTCACCAATTGTCATTTATTACCATCCTATGGAAAGTTAGCCACAATATAGAAATGTATTACAATATATACAAAGTTTTCCATGGATTCGATTCAAATGTAAGTCATCTATCAAGACAAAATATTGTAAAAAGATGAAGGTGGTATATTAATTGGACACCAGAAGGATTTACTAATGAATCTCTGAACTTTCTTTAAAGTGGTAATATATTGTCACATTAAAAATATTGAGGGTGTATATCGAGAAGAATAAATTTTTTCCATCACGAAAGACGAAAATATTAGCTTAAGTTTAAGAATTTGTAAATTTTTGAAGAAAGTGAGTTTCAGAACACTATTGCGCAGGAATGTTTCAATAACGCAGAAATGTTTCAATAACGCAGAAATGTTTCAATAACGCAGGAATGTTTCAATGTGGTTATTATTTATACTACGTTATATAACGTGCAATAATTTTATTTTATCATTACCGCGATTAACCTGAATTTACAGAATTGAATATTAAATGGGCTTTTTATTTTTAAAGTTGAATACCAGTTGTATGAAATAAGCAACTGGAACTTTTCATAAACCAGATTATCAAAACAAACATCAGTAGATAAAATATTAAAATCCTGGGTATATGACTCAGTATCAAAACCCAGTGATGAACATAAAATAAAAAATCACTAGATTTTGTAATTAGTCACAATCCTTGAGATACAACTTCGATGTTGAAGTCTTTAGATGTCGAATATTGATATTGAGGAAAACTGGATTCTTCTTGCTAATTCAGATTTTCAATCAAGAAATGCAAAAATCACTCGATTTTGGAACGGAGGCTATAAGTTTATTTTTATATTACGTTTATATAAATAATCATATATGCCAGAAGAAAGCAAAACTGCCCGGACCTTCAGGGAACTTAAATGGAGTGACCTCCAGGATTGGGCTGGAGGGAAAGCAACTGCAAAGGGGATCAAGTACCAGGAAGAGGAGCGGGTGAAAGAAATCAAATGCACTTCCTCAGGCAGCCTGGTCGCGCGGGTAGAGGGGACAATAGAGTATTTCACCGAAGTTTCCCTGGAAAACGGGAAACTGAGTTCTATCTGTACCTGTCCTGTCGGGCATGACTGCAAACACGGAGTTGCAGCCGTACTTGAATATCTTGACCTTATTGAGCAGGGAGAAGATGTGCCGGTTGTTACTGAGGAAGATATCCTTATTAAAAGATCCAGAAGAGGATTTACAGGAGCCGAAACTTCTGAAGCCTATGAGGCCGAAGCATCTTCACAGATTCTCCGCGAGTATCTGGAAAAGCTGGAAAAACCGGAATTAATCCAGATACTGACAACGTTTGCGAAAAAAGATAACATGCTTGGCAGATATCTGAAAGACCGCCAGAGCCTTGCAACCAAAAATCCGGAAAGAGTTATTGGGAGTATCTATTCCGAGATGGATGGGCTCTGGAGAGAATTAAAGAGTTCTGATTTCTGGACTTACGAAGGCGAAGAAATGCCTGATTTTTCAAAGGTACAGGTTCGGCTTGAAAGCCTCCTTGACTCAGGTCATCCTGATGAGATACTTGATATCGGGAAAGAACTCATGGACAGGTATAATGAAATTGAGGAATATGACGAAGAAAGGGATATAGGAACACAAATCTCCGGCTGCATGGATGTAGTATTCAGAGCCTTATCTCAATCCTCTCTTCCTGCACATGAAAAAATGCTTCATGCCCTTGAGCTTGAGCTAAAAGACGATTATAGCATTCTTAATGAACCTGCTCTCTGGAGAGAAGCCTATTCTCAGGAAGAGTGGGAGCTATTTGCAGAAGCCCTGAAAGTCCGGTTGCAAGAAGCTGAAAAAGAAACAGATATCCTGTACGAGTCATTCTGGGAACGAGATTATGTTGTTGACAGGCTTATCGATGCCCTGAGAAAAGCTGGGCATTCGGAAGAGATTATTCCGGTCTCCGAGATCGAAGCCGAAAGGACAGGCAATTATACAAGGCTTGTCAGAGAACTGCTCGATTTCGGACAAAAAAAGAGAGCAGAAGAATGGATTTATAGGGGAATCAAAAAACTAAGAGAATATGAACCTGGTACCGCCTACGAGCTCTTGCAAACCCTCATTGAAGTTAAAGAGAATGAGGAAAACTGGTCTTTTGTAGCTGCTCTTGAAACGGAGGAGTTTTTCAGATATCCCCAACTTTCCAGTTATATTAAAATGCAGAAAGCAGCCATAAAAATTGGGAAATGGAATGAAATCCGAGAGGCTGCCCTCAAGTACTTGAGAAGCGGGGAGTTGCCAGCCAACAAGCCCAAAACTAAGGAAGAATTTTCAATCCTTCCTGGCATCCTCCCGAAAACAGGGCTGCTGGAAGCAAGCTCATTAGGAATAATTAAACCTCCTGTCCTTGATCTGTTGATACAGATAGCTATTCAAGAAGATGACGCTGACGAGGTAGTTCACTGGTATGAAGAGCTTAAAAAAAGCAAAGGCGAAACCGAGAAATTCAGACGATCCACCTTAGAAGAAGAAATTGCGAACGCCGTAAAGGACAAATATCCTGAGGTTGCGATTGAAATCTGGAAAAACATTGCAGAAGACTTAATTTCCAAAACAAAAGTAAGCTCATATGAAGCAGCATCGATATACCTCCGAAAAATAAAGGAGATGCTGGAATCTATTGGAATGAAAGAAGAGTGGGAGGCTTATCTCAAGCAGATTCGGGAAGTCAACAAGTTCAAAAAGAAGCTGCTTGAAATTCTGAACCGGCTGGAAAAATCCCGAATTATTGGCGAGTGAAAAAAAGAATATAAAGGAAACTTTGCCGGTAAAATGGGTTGGAAAATTTATACACTCAAATTTATATATTTAAAAAGACATAATTAAAAAATAGGTTCAGGCTAACCTTGACTTCAGACTCATATAGATTTCAGACTAATCTGAACTTTAGACTTCCCTGAACTTCAGACTAATCTGGACTTCAGACTAATCTGGATTTCAGACTAATTTGGACTCTAAATCCGGATCTGATTTAAAAATGCTAATCAAAAACACTGATCTGAATAGAATAGCATAAGAAATGTATGAAAAAAGGTTGGAAAAAATAAAGGAGCCATAAAATGCCAGCAAAAGTCAATAAAGAAGAGTGTACGGGCTGCGGAACCTGCGTGGACGAGTGTCCGGTAGAAGCAATCGTTATTGATGAGGAAGAAGGTTGTGCAGTTGTCGATGAAGATGAATGTGTCGAATGCGGAGCCTGTGAAGAAACCTGCCCCAATGGAGCCATAACAAGCGAATAACCTGGAAGAGATTGAATTCCACGTTTTAAGTAGGTTCTGCGAACAAAATCCGATTATTCGGAAGAATGGGTACAAAGCTGGTCAGTAAAGAAGAGTCTATCAACGCTTGAAAGCTGCTTCCCAGTCTGATTTTCTACTTTTTAAAGATCGCCGGTTTGCTCCGCTTGACGAGGGGAGGACTTTTGTTTCATACCCCATTGCCTTTAGAATCGGTTCATACTCTCCGGATTTCTTGCCGTTAAAAAGAACCAGTTTCAGGTTCGGAGCCATTTCTTTCAGCATTGGAAATTGGTTTATTTCTTCGTCCTTTATCTTTGTATCCTCGCTTCCGTCCCTTTTTCCGGCTTTGAAAACATCCCATAGCCCTATTTTATTTCGTTTCAGGGTCTCAAGCCGATTTTGATAATTCATGCTCTGAAGGTCTTCTCCGATAATACTACCGAGCAGTCTCCAGAAATCATTGCCTGGATGCCCGTAGTATTGATGCTTCCTTATAGAAACGTCTCCTGGAAGAGACCCGAAAATCAGGATTTCAGTATTTTCGTCAACGACTGGTGGGAAACCTTGTTTTTTCATTACTTAAATAAGCTGGAACTTAAGATTATTTCAAGCTTTGGGAAAGAAAAAAACTGGCTCTTCGTTGTTTTGTGTGGCTATCCTCGTAATGTCCTCATAAAAACCAATGCGGTCTTGAATTGAAAATCATCTTATCCATAGGGAATGGCGAAGAGCCAAAAAACTAAATTAGCTAAAAACTAACTGATTAAAAACTAAACTGATTAAAAAACTAGATTAGTTGGAAACTAAACTGTTTGAAAATTAAATTGGTTAAAAAATTAAATTTGAGTTATTTGTTCGGACAGGTCTTTGTAATAGTCAAAAAGTTCCTGCCCCCATACAAGGGCACTTTTCTCAAAACTTACCATCTCATGGTTATAGTACCTTCCTTCTTTAGAGATCATGGATAGGGAGATAAAGCGATCTGTAACAATGCTGGAAGCAAGCTCAATTTTATGGTCGCAGACAAAAAGGTGCGCATTTTCCATGTTTAAGAACTCTTTCACATCTGCCCTGTAGTCGGAAATTAGTTTTTCACATATTTGCCTTTCCAGGACAAGCGAGACCTCAATGCCTCTTTTTGCAAGGTCCAGATATAGACTCGGATATCCGGGGCGGAAAATTGAAGAAATCTCCATGACTGTCCTGGACTTGTAAAGAGGATCCATAATTTCAGGAGGGTAATCAAAAATATGGGTTTTTCCAGGTAAAAGCTCTTTACAACTACCAAGTTCTCCAATTCGGTCCAGCAAGTGAGGAGGAAGAGTCCGCAAATTCTGTCTTGCCCAGTATTCATGGTTTTCGTCGAAAACCTGAAAAGTGGAGAGAAGAGGTTCCATTTTTGGGACGATAAGCTTTCCTTTTACAGAGAGACAATAACTGTCTCCTTTTTGCACCAGCAGTCCTTCTTTGAGCAGGATTCGGATCTGGGCCATTATAGGACTGGAACTGACTTTAAGCCCTTTCTTAATTTCTTCAATTGTCTTTGGCCCGTCCTTCAGGAGTAAAAGCAAATTTTTCCTCTTGTCCGAAAAAAAAATTGTATCTATTAACTGAAGTTCTGTACTCATTTAATTTAACCTCCAGAAAGGGATTTTGAAGCGATTCTGAAATTTGGTTGGAGATTCGACTCTGATGGTTTACATCTGAACAAACTACCTTGCCAACCACTTACAAATTGCCTTATAAACGGCCTTGCCAACTGGCCTACAAACTGCTTTTCAAATTGCATATAAGCGGCCTTGCAAACTGGTTGCTCTATCTATCAGTGTAGGCTGAACATCATGGATTCTGGGAAAGCTTCGCTTTCGGCTGTACCAATAAAATTATCGATACATTGCTCGTTCTCAATCTGCCAGGCTCTTGATTTATAGAACTCAATAAGCTCTTTTGCCCAGATTATGGCCTCAGGTTCGGAACAGGACATATACTCGTAATAAAATCTTCCATTGCTATCAAAGAGAGAAATTATCATCCCACGGTCTGAGACCATAAGTTCAGCCAGCTTGATCCCGTCATTACAGACAAAAAGCTCGGTGTTTTCCAGCGTAGCAAGTTTTCGTATCTTCTTTTCATAATTCTGCATAATTTTTTCGAGTACCGACTCAGTGAAAATAAGGGTAACATCTGACTCCAGCCTTCCAAGCCTTGTGTAAAGTGGAAGGTACTCAGGCCTGTAGAAGGACGAAAATACCATCAGATAACGTGATGAAGAAAAGAAATTCAAAAGTTCCGTACTCGGCTCAAAAATCTGGCTCGGATCGGGTTCAATCAGCTTGCAGTCCTTCAGGTCTCCTATTCTGTCAAGGAGATACTTAGGAATTCCACCGAGGTCATGTTCGATCCAGTAATTGTCTCGTTCGAGTAAAGTAAGGACATTGACAAGAGATTGGACTTTTTTAAAGACCTGATCTCCCATATCTGTCAATTCATAGTTGCCATTTTTTTGAATAACAAGGTCACTGTCTGTAAGCCTTTTGATCTGGGGTAAGATAGCCGTGGGAGAAACATCAAGAAGAGTCTTAATTTCTTCCATTGTTCTTGGTTTCTCTCCCAAGAGTAAAAGGAGGTCTTTTCTTTTCTGGGAACGAAATACTACATCTATTAACTCATGTTGCATTCAAACCACTTCTATCGCGTTTTGTGTTAATATAAAATCTCTGTATCATGTGACACTAAAGTCTCCGCACAAAGACAGATATAAATTCGAGTTTCAGTCTGACTTTATACGACCTGAATAGGAAGAAGCGTTTGTGCCATATATTGAGATTCGATATACCCATTTATATAAAAGAGTTTGGATTAATAATTTTAAACGTGAAAGCATCTTATCAATATAATTTAAAGGATCTCAAAATAATTTTAGATTATCATAAAAACGATAGCGTTAGATACACTTTGAAGGTGTTAGTGCCTTAAATGACAGAATAATTGAGTTGTGTAAAACTGAAAGAGTAGAGTATGATCATTGAAATTTTTGATAGGCTTTATCTGAATAATCACATTGTTTAAACTATTTTATTATGTTTTTCATCACGCATCTAAAAACTCATGAATCTAAAAAAAATATAGATGCTCTGCAAATTTACTTCAAAAATTTAAGGACGAGATCTCACGAAAAGCGGGTGCATAAAATTTCAGGGCAAAATGCTTTGTAATTGGTTCAAAATTTCAGACCTCTTTTTGCCCTGTAAAAACCAGAAAAAAATTTCCGTCGGTTATGGTATATGTGATAATTTCCCCTAATAATGCTGTAAAGACGTGTCAGCATTAGCAGACATGCAAATTAATCAAAAAGGAAAAGTTCCGGTGAGAAGGAGAAAATTCTTTCGCTAAAATTCTTTCGCTGGTAGACCCTGAGTAAAATCTAGAATCCTGTAGAATGGATGAATTGTAGATTTTTTCAGGGCTGAATATCCTCGAAAGAAGGACTTCACGGAGGTAAAGCCGGAACCTCACGACACCGAACATGTCCGGGACTGCAGACCCGGTAACGGTAGCTACCTTTTTGCTAAAAACCAAAACGGAGGTTTAAAAATATGTTGGACTTTACAGAGGCAAGTCTGAAAAAGATTTTAACCAGATACAATGTGGCTCTGGAAAAGGCAATGACGCCTGAAGAAGCCGCAGAAGAGATCTATCCTAAAGACGAACTGATTTACCCGATCGCAAAGGCCATCTTCGAAGGAGAAGAAGATGACGTTATCGAGGGTCTCCAGGCCGCAATCGATGCAGGCAAGGACCCAATTGCTCTCATCGATGACGCTCTCATGGTCGGTATGGGCGTTGTCACAAGACTCTATGATGAAGGTATAATCTTCCTTCCAAACGTCATGATGTCCGCTGACGCCATGCTCGATGGTATCGAATTCTGTAAGGAACACTCCGAAACTGCTCCTGTAACCAAGGGAACCGTTGTCTGCCACGTCGCAGAAGGTGACGTTCACGACATTGGAAAGAATATCGTTACCGCTCTCCTCAGGGCAAACGGTTACAATGTAGTCGATCTCGGAAGGGACGTTCCTGTGGACGAAGTTCTCAAAGCAGTTGCTGCAAACAACCCAATCATGGTCACAGGTACCGCACTCATGACCACCACCATGTATGCATTCAAGGAAGTTAACGACAAACTCCTTGAGAAAGGATATAAGATTCCATTCGCATGCGGTGGCGGCGCAGTTAATCAGGACTTCGTATCCCAGTATGCACTCGGCATATACGGTGAAGAAGCCGCTGATGCCCCCAAGATTGCTGACGCAATCGTTGCAGGTACTACAGATATTGCAGCATTAAGAAACATGTTCCACAAGCACTGAGGTGAGTTAAATGGCAGCAAAAAGATACACTTCAATGGCATACGCAAGCGCAGACGAAATGACTTTCGGCGTATCCAAGTACCCTGTAAAGGCAGGTCTCGACCTCGAGATCGGTGCAGGTTACACAATTCCTGAAATTAATTACGCTCCGAGACCTGAAGCTGGTGCATCCAAGGAAAAGCTCGTAAAGGAATACGAGAGGATCACTACTGACATTATGGAGAGAATGGTTCAGGTTGGTTTCCCAGCAGTTATCCTTGAAACCGAACACGTTCAGCAGATGTCCAACAACCCCTCCTGGGGAGCAGAAGTTGCACACGCCCAGAAGACCATCATGGAAGAGTACCACGATGAGTACGGCATAAAGTGCGCACTCCGCCACACCATTGGTGACATCCGTGAGAACAGAGACTTCCTCCAGCTCAGAGGAGACAAATACTCTGTCTTCCTCGAAGCCTTTGAAGAATGCGCCAAGGCAGGTGCTGACCTTCTGGCTGTAGAGAGCATGGGTGGTAAGGAAGTATTCGACTACGCAGTTCTCAGAAACGATATCGCTGGTATGCTCTACTCAATCGGCTGTCTCGGCTCTATTGACATGGAACTGATCTGGTCCGACATTGCAGCAATTGCAAAGAAGACAGGAACTATAGCTTCTGGTGACACAGACTGCGCCCAGGCAAACACCGCAATGTTCATTGGTGGCGGACTGCTCAACAAGAACCTCGCCCACACCCTTGCAGTTCTCGCAAGAGCAATTTCTGCTCCCAGGTCCCTCGTCGCATACGAATGCGGTGCAGTTGGTCCAGGTAAGGACTGCGGATACGAAAACGTCGTTGTCAAAGCCATCACAGGTATGCCAATGACCCAGGAAGGTAAGACCTCAACCTGCGCTCACTCTGATGTAATGGGTAACCTCATTATGCAGTGCTGTGATTGCTGGTCTAACGAGTCTGTTGAGTATCACGGTGAATTCGGCGGTACAACTGTTCAGTGCTGGTCCGAAACCCTCGCATACGACTGCGCCCTCATGAACACCGCTCTTGAAACCAAGAACGACAAGATTCTCAGGGATCTTCTCATGCTCTCCGACAGGTACAGAGACCCACAGTCCTACGTGCTTGCATACGACAACGCATACAAGGTCGGCCAGGCAATTGTTAAGGACGGAGACAATATCTACCTTAGAGCAAAGAACGCTGCAGTCGAATGTTGCAACATTGTCGAAGAAGGTGCAGCTGGAAAGCTTGAGCTCTCCAGGTTCGAAGCCAAAGCCCTCGCAGACGCAAAGGCAGCTCTCGAAGCTCTTCCAGACGACATGGACAAGTTCATGGACGATTGCCTTACAAAGTACAAGAGTGAAGTTAAAGTCTTCCTTCCGGAGAACTACGGCTTATAAGCCGAACCCTCCGTTTCTCTTTTTTTATTATTTAAACTTGTTTTGAGTCAGCAAAACCCGTAAAGTTTCTTACTATCCTGGTTTTGAATGTTTTTGCCATTTATCCCATGTTCTATGTTCCTGTGTAATTCAATTTTGCATGTAAGCGCTTGCCTTTTTATTCATACAATTTATAATCACAAGCGTCTCCTCGCTTGACCACGCCTGCACGATTTTTTTGCTCAAGCTTTTTTTGATAGGTTTTTGTCACAACCGTTGACCTGTAATCGTTGAGCCTCAGCCGTTGAGCCTCAGCCGTTGAGCCGTTTGATTACGTCGACCACGTCGTTGCTAGGGTTTTTTCTCTCAAGCCTTTTTTGAAAAGGGTTGTGACACAACCGTTGCGCCGGTTGATCACGCCGATAGGATTCGGGGATAAGTTCCTTAAATTCAAACGTTGCCGGGTTTTCGCTCAAGCCTTTTTTGAAAAGGCTTGCAGTCAAGCAATTATTAATAAGGCTTGCGGAATCCGGGCGAGATGTTCACTAAATTAATAAACCGATCAAAAAAGAAATTAATATATAGAATAGAATGGTAAAAATAAAACAATCAAGGTCAAAATATAGTGAAATTAAGTTTGAGGAACAAAATATATTCTCAGATAAAGAACAAAATATATTCTCAAAGCATAAAAATATATTTAATTTAATAATTACATAGAAAAAAAGAAAAAACATATATACGTGAGGAGAGTATCAATAATTAGTAGCGTGGGGAAAAAAATATACGAACAGACCAAAAACCGTGCCATCAATAAGGAGTTTAAATAACTCTCCCATGTTACTCTTTCTTCCTTTAATTTTGAATTCTTAAAATGATCCCGTTTTAGGGGTTAATAAGTTTCATTTATATATGGAAGCTGTTCCAGTAATTCCTCAACAATTTCTAAAGCTGAATTTTTAATCTGTTTTTCCAGGAGAACTTCTATCAGGTTGTGTCTAAAATAAGCACTCAAAATGATCAGTTTTGCGAATGCTCAGTTTATATACTGATTCTGATATACATTACCATTTTTTGACTGTTAAAATGGGTCAGAGTTTAGGTGGACTAAGACTTGCCAGTAAATTCTATGAAGAGAGTCTGGAATATAGAATTACAAATCAAAAATTAAGGAGAGAACAAAGAGAAATAAATGCATTTTTAAGGGACGGATAAAAGTGAAAATAATTATTCTTATATGCGGAGAAGGTCTTGGTCATACTAGCCGGTGCCTTGCGCTGGGGAAAGAATTCCTATCTGGCGAGCACGAAGTGCATTTCGGAGCTTATGGATATTCAAAGGAGCTGGTCGAAAAAACAGGGTATTCGGCACATGAAATCCCTTCAGAAATAAAGCTGATCGGAAAGGCTGGAACCCTGGATCTTACAGGCTCAATTGAGGCTACTCTTAAAAGTGCTGACATTTTAGGAGGACCAAAACTCCTTAAACTGATAAAAGATATAGGTCCTGATGTAATTATTTCGGACAGCTATTATCTGGGAACGCTCGCTGGCTTTACACTTAGAATCCCGATATATCTCATCCTGAACCAATCAAATATGGAAGAGTTTTTCAAAAATCGTGGAGTATCCTTGAAGCTTCTTGGGGAAGTTACCCGAAGGTTCTATACCCAGATTTTTGAAAAAGTAGACAAAATAATTATTCCTGATTATCCTCTTCCCTATACCGTTTGCAAGAAAAACCTGAATTTTCGGGGTAGAGTTCAGGAAAAGCTATTCTTCAGCGGTCCCCTTATAAAAGAAAAATACGAAGATGTGGAGTCAATTCCCCTTAAGAAACCACATATTGTTTCACTTATAGGGGGCTTCGGATACAGGGAGCCTATTTTCAGAAAGGTGCTCGAAACAGCAAAGCTTGATCCGTCCATTAATTACACCCTGATTTCAGGTCCTTCACTCGATCCCTCAAATCTGGTTGGCCTGCCAGAAAATGTACAGATTCTTAAGTTCGTAAAAGATACATATCCATACCTGAAAAATTCTGACGCAGTAATAGCTCCAGGTGGGCACAGTACTATGATGGAAGCCCTGAGCTTTGGGATTCCTATCCTTTCTTTTCCTGACAGGGGGCATAGTGAGCAGGAAAATAATGCTGAAGTAATTGAGGAAGAAGGCTACGGAAGGATGCTCAGCTATTCCACGCCTCCTGAGGTCGTACTTGAATGTATTCGGGAAGTTCTCGAGGAAAAAAGATACAGGAATAAAACCGAAAGACTACGAAGACTTGCCAGAGAACTGGACGGGCCTCGTGCTGTAAAAGAAATGCTTGAAAAAGAGTGTAGAGAGAGAACTGTGTGAAAAGCCTCTTCAGTTTCTACAACACTTCTGCCAATCCGGCGGAATGAAGAAAACGATCAGGATAAGCCCATGATCACTTTGGAATGAGACTCTTCAGATACTTGAAAAGGGCAGCATGGTTTTCGAGCACGAGATCCGCATGCTCTATCTTTTCAGGTTCAAGCATACCCGTAACTGCAACACAGTAAAGCCCTGCCCTCTTGGCGGCAGTTATCCCCAGAGGTGCATTTTCAATTACCATGCACTCGTTTTTTGTCAGGTCAAGTTTCTCAAGGGCTTTGAGGTAAGGGTCTGGATCCGGTTTTCCGCGCTCAAGGTCACTCCCGGTAATTATGACATTAAAACAGTTGGAAAAATACTTATTGACAACTTTATTTACTGTATCAGTATGTGACCCTGAGACCAGAGCGAGCTTGAAATGCCGTTTCAATGCCTTTATGCAATCTTGGATACCTTCATAAGGCTTTATCCGATCAAACTCGAGAACCTCACGTTTTTTTTCAGGCAGTTGCTCTAAATGCCAGGGCTCCGGCTCTTTTCCGGCCTTTTCGAAAATTGATTTAATTAATCTTTTGTTGTTTGAGCCTTCGAGCTCATAAATGTCTTTTCTGGTTATGGTAATTCCAATTTCCGTGAAGGTTTTAACCCAGGCATCGGCCTGGAAACGCATGGAATCTATAAGAACTCCGTCCACATCAAAAATTATTGCTTTTAACATCTATTTAATAGATTGTTATAATCTATAATAAATATTATGAAAAATAAAGTTCTATAAAATCTCTATATAGAGATCTATTAGGTTGTGATAACCTGATTATTTTTTGAGCAGATTTTTCATTTTAAATACTTCTCGTACAGGATCCCTCCCAGCCAATATCCTAAGAGGGCAAAAAGGAGTGTGCCCGGAACATAAATAGAAGACCCTAATCCCTTAACAGAAAATAATATATTGAAAAATAAAATATAGGAAATTAAGAAGACAAAAAATCCAATTATCTCAAAGTATATTTTTGCTGGTTTCAAGTTTTATCTGAGCCTCCTCTCCCCAATCCATAAACTTATAAATCACAAGACTTGGCTTGTTGAACTTTACTTTCTACTCTTTTTACTTTCTACTCTTTTTACTTTCTTTCTCCGCCTTGCTTGCCTTCTTCTCCTTCTTTTTTGAAATTAAGAGAAACGGAGTTAATACAGTAGCGTTTTCCGGTTGGTGCAGGTCCATCTTCAAATACATGACCCAGGTGGCTTCCGCAGTGAGAACAGACTACTTCTATTCTGTTCATGAAATAACTGGTGTCCTCTTTGAGCTTTACCCTGTCACTGGAAATAACATCATAGAAACTTGGCCAGCCGGTTCCGGACTCAAATTTAGTGTCCGAAGAAAAGAGCTCCTGCCCGCAGGCAGCACAGGTGTAAACTCCTTTTTCCTTGTTATAGTACATGTTGCCGGAAAAGGGCCTTTCCGTACCTTTCTGCCTCAGGACGTGATATTGTTCAGGCGTGAGTACTTTTTTCCATTCTTCTTCAGATTTTTCAACCACTTTCTGTGCCATTTGTGAACCCCCTTTGTTATGAGTTAGTTGTTCCAGCGATATTACTATTTTTCGAGGCAGCAAAGAACAATTGTTGGTTTGAAAGTAAAGTCAATGGTAAACTTGCATATTGGAGCAATTGGAAAAATTATTATTAGTAGTATTATTATATAGATTTAATAATTAAATTACATGCGTGAAATAAAATGGTAAAAATTGCATGTTAAAATCAAGAATCAAATGATGAGTATAATTATAATGAATTAATTATATTATATTTATATAAATGATTATCCTGAAATAAAACATGTTGGTTTGTGGCAGCATGGGAGAGAATCTGACAGGGAGAAAAGACCATAGTATAATAGTCGCTGCACTTATCTTTATGCTTCTTGCAGCAATCTTTGCAGTTATCGTTTTTAAGCAAATTAACCCTGGAAAGTTTACTCTACCTTTTTATTTTCTAGTAATGGGAATGTTTTTCTTTGCTACAGCTATGGAATCCGAAAGTAAGCTAGGAGAACGGCTTGCTTCTTTGAGCTGGACTCTTAACATGATCGGCTTTGTTCTTTTTTATCAGCGCTTAACAGGAAACCTGCAAAGCTGGATCTATATGTGGCCGCTGGTTTTTCCCTCCGGAATTGGATTGGGGCAGGTCTGCTATGGAGCGGTTAAAGCCAAAAAAGGTCCAATTGAGCGTGGAAAAGTGCTCATCAAGATGGGTTTTGGACTTTTTATTCTGATCCTCGTAATCTTCAAGCTCTTTTTCCAGTAAAATCTTATTTGAACGGTCAATACTTTAATCTGATTTATTTAAGGCTATATGCCCGTAAAATCCTTTAATAAATGAATTTTGCAAAATTAACCCTTTTAAGTGCAGTTTAGAATATTACAATAAATATGTCCTCTCAAATAATTGAAAAACAGTTTTTTTACCCATAAGGGAAAAAGAAGATTTTAAGTGAGTAAAACGGGTTTAAATTACTTAAGAGGTTTAAAGAAGTCAAAACCAAAAACAAAAAAAGGGGGAGATGAAAAAATCAAAGAAGTGAGATCAGGCTTGACTCACCGTTTCTAAACTCGGGACCCGTAAGAGGGGAAGTCGAGACCAATTTTCCGAGTTCTCTTGCTTTTTCAAGCAGCTTGGGCCTGAATGAGACTTCAAGATTATCCGTGCCAGCCGCAATAACCGTTTCCAGGACATCAAAGCCAAGATAGTAAAGAAGGCCGGCTGTGTATTCAAAATATGGCTTGAAGGCATCCCTGTCCGAACTGCCCTGGGAAAACACAAGGATCAGTTTTTTATTATCAAGTCTGCTTGAAAAATCAGGTTTTAAAAAGGCTGTCAGGCGGTCAATTAAGAGTTTAGTCTGGGCAGTCATCTGCCACATGTAAACAGGAGAGCCGAGTACAATAGTGTCTGCAGCCTGGATTTCGTGGTAAAGTTCCTGCATGTCGTCGTCTATTGCACAGCAACCTGATTCCTGGCATCTGAAACAGGCGTCACAGCCTTTAATATTTAGAGAGGCTAAATTGTAAATTACTTTTTCTGCACCTTTTTCGGCAGCTCCGTCGAGAATTGCGTTTACAAGCTTTGCAGTGTTCCCATTGATATTAGGACTACCCACCAATCCAAGAATTTTAATGTTAAGACCCCCGTAAAAGAGTTTAAAAAGTAAAAATCTCAAACAATATAACAAAAGTATAAATGATTAGTAAGCATAAAAAAGTTTCTCTTATTCAAAAAAATTAATAAGTTTGTGTGAATGTTCGGAAGAAAGACAAAGAAAGTGCTTGATTTTGTACTTCAAGTGCGTAAGTCCTAAAATTGAAGAAGATAGATATATTTTTAGAAATTAAGTTTCTGATTACAATTTTTCCATGACATGAGCTTCTCTCCGGGTAGTCTTATTCTTTTTTGAGTTAGGCATACTATGATTTTGACTTTCAATTAATTGACTTTCAATTAATATTCATTCCGTATTTATTTTTCTCCTAATATTATATTCATTAAATACTAAACTTCAGGTGATACAATTTGAAATCGAGACTTTCTATTATTTTCTTTACTTTTGAGTGAATGCGGTTAATCGCTAGCGGAATTAATGGTAAAGTTTGGTGATTCCAGAGGAGGTTAAAGTCTCTAAAAATAATAATTGTATCCTAAACATCACCAAAATTTTGTTTTATAAATCTCATTAAGGGGGTAAGTAAACATGGACAAAGGACATTCAATGGGAACGCACACAATGATGCATGCTGGAGCGATGCCTGCTATTGTGGAACTTATGACTGAAATATGGGGACTTCTAACTGAAGAACAGAAAAAGAAAGTTATGGTAATGAGAATGGAGATCATGACTCAATGGATGGAAAATGAAGTAATTAATGAGGAAAAGATGATCGAGTTAAAGAAAAAAGCTATAGCTGACATTCGAAAGGTACAAGAAATGATGAAATGAAAAATAAATTCAACAGAAGAACAATATCAAAATTTGTTGACGTCCAGGTTTCTACCTGGATTTCAACGTAGTTAAAGTGGTAGGTTTTCCACATCTACTGAAAAATGTAGCCCATAAAAGTATCTCCAAATGAATATGGATTCTACACAGTACAAGTTAACAATGTAAGTAACTTTGCTTCTTCACTAATTTGTTGGGTTATAATCAATGGTTTCCTGCTGATTGATACTATAAAAGATGTGATAAGGAGGTCGGCTATGACTAATATAAAAGTAAATGTCAGGTGGATGGATGGCTATTATGAGTCATTTGACTGCACAGAAGTTAGATTTGGTTTAGATCTTCTATGGATGATGTTGAATGACAACAAAAACCGGCATATCCCACTTCGAAATGTACGCTGGTTTTCAGTTACGCCGGTAAGTCGCGAAATAATATGACTTATAGTTATTATCTTATGTTCTTAAGGCAATGTACATTAACGGTTTAGGGTTTATCGAAAGTTGTCTTTACCTATTTCCTGCTTTTTTTGAAAACTTACCCGCTGAAAGGTTACTGGGAAAAGGTGTCATGGGAAAATACCTTAATGATGACGTTAGGACTTACGCACTGAATGTGAAAACTCAAGCACAGTAGACGCTGCGGCTAAAGGCATATTTTAGGTAGTTGAAGGTTTAATTCTATTGAGTTTTCATTTAAACCGCGTAAGTCCTGGTAACTTTTCAATATACATTACTGAACTTTCATGATCGGCTTTTAACTTCTCTTTTCTTTTAATAGAGCAAAAGCTCCAAGCCCTGCAAGAATCACTGCGAGGGTGTTAAATCCGGGAATTGGAAACTCCTTCTCTTCTGTTTGTGTTTGAGGCAGTCCTTTATAAGTATTGTAATTGAAAATCGAGACTCCCAGGAAAGCCGAATCATTGGAATAATAGTCTGCCAGGCCGGTAAAAAGCTGCTGTATTGAATATTTATCCTTAAAGCCTTCTCCCACAGAGATTTCTATTATTCCTCTTGAGCCAGCACCTCTTATTTCTCCCATTTCCAGGGCAACGGCGTCAACAATGTTGGAAACGGAATTAAGCTTTTTATTTTCGCCGGGATAAGCCCTGATAATGAAGAAATCAACAAAAGGAGCGATTTCCTTGATTTGCGATGCAGTATAATTAAGTGGAAGGCTTGCTGAGATGGATACGTTTTCTTTAGCCTCTTTATCAGCTGTTTCAAACAGTGCCCTGTAATCGATTGCGTTTTCTTCAGAGCTTTCCCAGGCAGAAGAGTTTACGTCGATATCAATCCCATCAAAGGGAGCAAGGGATTTTTCATTATAATCAAGTACTGTGTCCAGAGTATTCTGGCAGAGGTTACCAGCTCCTTTTTTTGTGCAATTTACGTCTTCCAGGAGCACGGCATGTACGGAAATCCCCTTTTCATGAGCCATTTTCACAAAGCGCTCGTATTGCCATACGTCTTCGCTGTCTACGCTGAGGAAAATCGTGTCTGTGCCTGAGGTATTCAGTTCATTTACAAGGGTAGAGAAATTGAACTCGTATGGGGAAGAAAGCCTGATTCCGGAAGTTTCGGAATTTGGATTGGATCCAGCCGCGGTTTGAAGCTCGGAAATGTTTTCAGAGCTGTTTTTAAAGCTATATTCAAAGTTATCTTCAGAGACGTTTTCAGAGTTATTTTCAGAGATACTCTGTTCAGAGGTGCCATCTGAAGAATTTCCCAAAGAGTTTCCAGAGTTATTTTCAGAAACGCTTTCTGAAGAATTACCTTCGTTCTGAGCTGAAATGATCTTCGCTGTGGGCTCGTTTCCGACAAATTTTCGAACCAGCACATAATCGACTGCCATATAGCCTGTATTCTTCGAAGAATCCTTGTAAGAAGCAGCATACAGGTAAACATGCATTGGGGAATTGGTAACGGAATCGTTTGAGGCGAAGTCCATTCTAGGATCACGAACACCATTTTTAAACCAGGATACTTTGCGAGTATTGTTTTCCTCATACCAGGCAAGTCCTGAGACATACCATTCTCCTTCAGGAACATTGACATCGGTAAGATCATAGAAATTCTTTTTTTGCTTCCCGTAAATTGTTTCCAGATTAACTCGACTTTCGTTGGCAAGCTCGGTCTCATGCTTGATTTCGTTTTTTTTGTTGTCTATCTTGTCTATGAAACCCTGCTGCAGCACAGGCCCTCTATTATCCTTACCTGTGGTGACTTTCATTCTTTTGACCACAAACATAGAATTGATCTCAAAACTTTTTTTGCTGTAGATCATAGAGGAATCATAGGCATGGACCTTGGGAGCTGAGACGTTACAGATCCCGTTTTTAACCTCAACCAGACCTCCTCCCGCACTTTCAGAATTCCAGTCAAGCTCATTAAGGTTATTGCCATCAAAATTATCAAAATAGTCAAAAGTTTTTTCACCACTGCTTACGGCTTCAGCCCCGGGGTTCCCATACTTCATAAGAATTTTAGTGGTTTGATTCGCAGAAAGAGACGGAAGCCTGACCCAGATAAGAGCTTCCTCGTTTTCAGTATTCCAGGTTTCAATCCAGTAATTGAGTGTTCGATTTCCTGAAGAGAATCGAAGGTCAGAGCCATCAATTTTTGCCTCTGAAAAGTTAAAATTAGAAGAGTTCAAAACAACAGCAACAGGGTACCCTTGCAGGTCTTTACCGGCGTTCTCAGTAATTAGGATTTCCTTGGAGCAATTCCATGAATTATCTTTTGTGGAAATACCCGACGTACCGTCAGTGGCAGCCAGGGCACAGCCTGTTAATAAGAATATGAAAAATACAGAGAAAATCACGTATGCAGTAGATCTTTTTGTTATCATTAGAAGCCTCTCGCAAGCTCTTTATTATACTCGATTGAGCATTAGTATGAATATCTTGATAGGTAATAATTATGAATCTCTTGATAGGTAGTGATTATTTACCTGATAAGAATAAATCTTTTCATAAATTCCTGTCTAATATAATAAAGATTATAATATTATTAAGTAATATAAAAAATCAAAAAATATAATGCCCAGAGGAGAATAAAACCATAACATGAATCCGAAACAGTAATAAAGAATCTTTGCAATTACAGTTCTGATGACGCTTCTATCCAGCACCGAACTAAGAAAACTTATACAGGCAAAGCCTCCTTTGCTTGAAAATGCCGTTGATATAGAAACCCAGATCCAGCCTAACGGACTTGAGCTTACCCTGAAAGAAGTAAAAACAATAGAAGGTTCTGGAGCTGTGGATTTTGACAACTCTGAAAGAAAGCTTCCAGATGGAAAAACCCTTGAATTCGGGGATGATGGTTGGATTCACCTGCCTGAAGGTATTTACAAGGTACTTTTCAATGAGATCGTGAATATTCCCATGAATCTGGCTGCGATTGCAAAGCCGCGTTCAACCCTTATTCGATGTGGAGCTACCCTTGAAACCGCGGTATGGGATGCAGGATACCGGGGGCGCAGCGAGTCGATGCTGGTGGTTTATAACACCGCAGGCTTCAGGCTGAAAAAAGATGCCAGAATTATGCAGTTTTTATTCTATACTCTGGGCGCTGAAGTCGAAAAAGGGTATTCAGGGATTTATCAGAACGAAAATACAAAATAAGTCATTAAAAAGCGTTTAAGTTTTATATACTCATTATAACTTTTTTTAACTTTTCCCTAAATCTTTTAAGTTCTTTATAATAACTTATTTTATAATAACTTATCTAAATTTTCCAAAGCATTTTAAGCTTTTTAGTCTCTGACTCACGAAAATCTGATTCATGAAAAGTAAGCAAGAGAAATCCTGACATTTGGTTCTTTAGAGAATATTCTATAGAGAATATACTGATAAAGTTTATATCCTCTAATTCGAAATATGCAGCCTATGAATACTATAGGCAAATCCGTAAGGCTGGAACGCATATTCAATCGAAGTACCGGTAATGCAATTATTATCCCTATGGACCATGGAGTTAGTGCAGGTCCGATTGAAGGGCTTAAAAACCTTCAGGAAACTGTAAACAAGGTTGCAGAAGGCGGGGCAAACGCCGTGCTCGGGCACATGGGGCTTGCAAAGTACGGACACCGTGGATACGGGCATGATGTGGGCCTTATAATACATCTTTCAGCTTCAACGTCTCTTTCTCCTGATCCGAACCATAAGGTTCTGGTAACAACCGTAGAAGAAGCTATAAAAGTCGGAGCTGATGCCGTATCAGTTCATGTAAATGTCGGGGCTGAAGACGAGTATGAAATGCTGCAGGGGCTAGGCTATGTGGCAGGAAAGTGCGATGAATGGGGAATTCCCCTTCTTGCGATGATGTACCCACGCGGAAAAAAGGTTCGTTCTGAATATGATGTGGATGTTGTAAAACATGCAGCTCGAATTGGAGCCGAACTTGGTGCCGATATAGTCAAAACAAACTATACCGGAAGCCCTGAAACTTTTAAAGAAGTAGTTGAAGGATGCCCTGTACCTGTAATCATCGCAGGCGGCCCGAAAATGGATTCTGAACAGGAACTGCTGGAAATGATCGCAGGATCTCTCGAAGCCGGAGGAAAGGGTGTTGCCATAGGAAGAAATGTTTTCCAGGCCCAGGACCCAATAGGCCTTGTCCAAAGAATTGCAAAAGTAGTTCATGGGGGCATAAGTGTGGAAGAATTATTCAAGTTGGATCGGTAAGCCTGAAGATTATAAATATTGACGTAAAAATTAAAAGGTAAAGTTTAACCGGAAAGAAAAAGTGGAATTTAAAATCATACCGAAAGAAGAAGGTCAGAGGGGTAAATTCCACTTTTTCCAGCGGAAATACACGGGTCACAATTTTTTAGATAGATTCCCCTCTCCAAAATATTATGGATAAACACACGATATGAATTTAATAAGGGGCTTAAATAAGACTTAAGAAGTTCCTAATAATAAAAAGCCCCGATTAAAAGCTTTAAATTTCAGGTTCTGGACTCACTACTATTAATCATAGATTGTTACTTTCCAAAACTTTACTCCAATATCCAAATTTATTCATTTCTCTATTTTTTAAGCTGCTAACCTAATATCTATCTAAGTTGAACCTTCTTTTTAAAGCCAAATCTTTAAGGTCTTATTTTAAGAACACTGTTTGAAGTTTCGTTAACTGCTTTCAAGTTTCATTCTTTCTTTTTGAAGTTACCGCCCTTGAAGTTGCAGTTTTATTTTCTTTTTATTCTTACGATCCTGAAAGTTATAATTTTAAAACAGTTTTCATGAACATTACTTAAAAACAAATCACCTCAAAACCATCTCACGCGCTATATGCAGAACAAACAATAAAAGAAAAAAATACCGAATGATAAATGAAAAAATGAAGAATAATAAAAGAAAAAATGCAGAATAAGAGAAAGTGTTTTTTAAGCGACATGAACTCTTTTCGAGATATTTTTTGCATTTGCTGAAAAAAGTCTGAGTTTAACTCAAGTGCATGTATATACTCCAGGAAAAACCGGCTGTTAACCCATAGATTCCAGTGGAAATAATGGGGTACTGAAATTCTCAGAAACGAAAACAAAAAGATAAGAGTGAATGCAATAATAAAACAAATATTTGAGCACAGTAAGCGAATTGCAGATGGGTTATAAGAGCTATAACTGGATAAAAAGTGTTCCAAAATTTTTAAAAACCGCATCAAAAAAGTAAACCGCACCGTTTTCGCATGAAAATTAAAACTCAATGAACAAATTAAAAAAATATATAGAACTATAACAAAAAAGTAAAAAGTAAAATTATCAATAGTAGCAAAAAAATTAACCCGTGAAAGTTTCCAGTAGAAATAATGGGGTTTCTCTTAGAAGAAATAAAAGCAGGAATTATGTGGTTGAAATGGGAACCAATAGAATTAAACGTTTAGTTGCCTAAAATGCAGGTTTAACAGAAACTTCTATTGTACCTGGTTTTACTACTCAAATGCGTAAGTCCCATTTAAGATGGGCTTTTTGAGAAAAATCAAATTTTCAAAAGAAAAATAAAAACGTGGAAATTAAAAATCAATAAAGGGGACAAGGTCACAACCTGTACATTTCAGGCACATAGTCTTTGCAAGCCCTGGATCAAGTCCGTATTTCTTGAGAATCTCGGCTTCAAGCTTTGCAAGCTTTAAAAGGCGCTCAGGGGACGGACGTTCCGTAAAGCAATCTCCGGCCCTCAGAGGATGTGGGTTTACCGGCCGCAGGACAGGAATCACTCCCATTTGTGCAAGGGTCTCGATTCCATCTCTTACAGAATCGTCACTTTCTCCAAGCCCTATTATAAAATTACTGAAAACCCGGTTTTTCCCGAAAACGTCAACAGCTTCCCTGAGTCTATCCAGAATATAATCAAGGGAAAGGTCTCCGCAGACTTTTTTGAAGATCTCCCGGTCCATAGTTTCAACATTGTACTTGACTTCAGAAGCTCCTGCTTCATAGAATTTTCTGGAACACCCTTCAGTAGGATACACCGAGACCCCAATAGGGACATTGTATTTTTTGAGAGCAGGAAGCAGTTTAAGCACACGTTCAACTTCTCCTTCTATTGAGGTTTCAACTCCCGAAGTAAGGGAAATAGCTTTCAGATTTCCTGTTCGCAAAACCTCATCAATTATACTCAGGACTTCTTCGTCACTCTTAACGTGCCCCTGCAATTTGGGCACAGGGCAGTATTTGCAGTCAAACACGCACCTTTCACAAAGAGTTATAAAAGCCTGATCAGGGCAGTGTGCAGGTGCAAGCTCAAGTTTTCCCCGTACAAGTTCTTTTCCTTGATAGAAAATTCCAACATCTCCTTCACCTTCAACTTTTAAAATTGAAAGTGGAGAGTCTTTATTTATGCTGAGCCTTACCCGTTTTTTTCCCGCTCTGAAAAAAACTGAACTCGTACCTGCCCCTGGACCCGCAGTCGAACCCCGAGACCGGGGGATAAGCGAGAGGTCTATGGAAACCGAACCTATGGAAATAAGGAAAGCTTTCATTTCCGGCGTAATTAGCTTGCTTTGCATGCAAATGCTCCTGAGAGTGATTACAAAGTGATTACAAGGTAATTAAAAAGTAACTATCAAGCGACTACTAAGTGATCACAAAATGATTACAAGAGATCGATCACTAGTGATTCCAATATTAATCTAGTTCTGCAGCTTCTTTATTTTCCCTCATCTTTAAAGAAATATATAAATTATTCTGTTGATATAAATTAAATTGTTTTCAGCGAATTCAAAACAGATAAAAAATTTTTAGATATTGCCCTAACCTTTACCCCTAAAGGATCTTGCCCTGGACTTTGCCCTAAATTTATGCCTCAAGTTTAACAGAGTAAAATAAGGTGCAAAGCCCACTTATAGAGGCATAAAATAATTTTATCAGGACTTACGCACTTGAGGAACAAAATCAATTGCGCAAAAGACCGTGAATTGAAGTTATGTTTTAGACAGTTGACGGTCTAATGCTGTTAATTTTTCAGTTCAACCGCGTAAGTCCTGGCTATAACAATCATATAAGCTTATAATAATGGATTGGAATTGTAATGATATGCTAATATCAAGATAATTACATAATATTCTGTGCTAAAAATATTATATATGGTAAGCGCATAGTATGAATTGCGTTCTCATCCCTTTAACACCCCATTCATTAATATATACTCCACAAGTAAGGGGATAAAACGGAAAGAGAATTAACCAAAACTCACAACCCGTGAGTCCAGTACCTCAGTATCTCTTCCCACATAAACAAAACCTCTTAAAGCCGTTCAGAACTTCCAGGTTCTTTGATGAGAACGCAATCTTTTTTCAATATTAAAATCATGTTGGTAATTATTCACTATTACCTAGAAATGCCAAATGATATCATTGATTCCAATGCTAATGCCGTAAATGGAAACAAAGTTGAATGGCACATGCTCAAGGTATCACAGATGAGAGAAGTCTATGCAAAGTGTGAAACACTATTTTTGCCTGGACTGAAAGTATTCAGTACTTTGTGTATTCTATTGACAGCGTTATTCTGATTAAGAAGAAGTAAACCAGTTATATACTAGTGTCGAGTCAATCATCAAGAATTCGATGATCCCGAATAACTGCAATCGATTTTATACGACATTTTGTAGTTGACTCGACACTAGTATTATATTTTTAGTTTTAGAATAAAATCAAATGGTGTGGAAGTTTATGAAATTCGGATTCAGAAAACCATCTTTGAAAAAATCTATTAAAGCAAGGACTACAGGCAAATTAAAACGCAAAGCAAAAAAGGCTGTAGTACCATTTTATGGAAAAAAGGGAACGGGAATTGTAAAAAATCCAAAAAAAGCAGTGTACAATAAGGTTTACCATAGGACATCGTTTAGTATATTCGGTTTTTTTAAGAAGCTATCTAAAAAATAAATTCAACGCTTCTATTTAGAATCATGCAAATTGACTGGGAGTCTTCAGAATATGTTGATAAAATAAGATACAAGAAATTTATATCGAGATAACAGGAGGAGAAAGGGATCTTTGAACTTTCTTGCTATGGAAAACAACCTGTTTAGTTCGTCTCTTATTTGAATTTCCCCTGGAATTCTTTTTGATTCAGGTTGCATGTTGTCGAGGTGCAGTCGGGAGAAAAAACGAAACTTTCTAAATTTGTCCTCGTCAGTAATTAAAAAACAGTTTCTTAATCCATAAATTGGCTTTGTTGTCTTGCAACCGTTGCGCCGGTTGATCACGCCGGATAGGGTTTGGGCATAAGTTTCTCAAGCTCAAAAGGTGCCAGGGGTTTCGGTCAAGCTTTTTTTGAAAAGGGCTGTGATCACGCAAACTAAGACGTTTTGCTAGGTTTTCGATCAACCCTTTTTTTAAAAGGTTTGTGATCATGCCGACCATGCCGTTGCCTGGGGTTTTCGCTCAAGCCTTTTTTGAAAAGGCTTGCAGGCAAGCAGTTTTTTGAAAAGGGTTGAGCTACAACTCTGCTGATTCGGGCGGCACTGCTAATTTTATATATATCTTAAAATAGATTATGCTTCTTGACCGTCTAAAAAACAATTTTATTTTTGAAAAAAGGAGAGAGACATGAAAGTCATGATCATAGGAGGTTTTCTCGGAAGCGGGAAAACAACCACTATACAGAGAATCAGCAGGCAGCTCAGTAACGCAGGGAAGAAGACTGCAATTATTGTAAACGAAATCGGGGAAATCGGGCTTGATGGGGATATTCTTACAAGACCTGGTATTGTAACCAAGGAACTTACAAGCGGCTGCATTTGCTGTACACTCAGGATAAGCATGCAGTATACCCTTCAGACTCTTGAAGAAGAGTTTATGCCTGACGTTGTTATTATCGAGCCGACAGGAATCGCCTTTCCTGGTCAGATACGAGAAGAAATCGAAATAATGGGACTCTCTGAGCTCTCCTTTGCCCCAATAGTAACCCTTGTAGATCCTGGCAGGTTCGGGACCGAGGCAAAAGAGATCCCGAGGTTTATAGAGACGCAGATAAAAGATGCTGAAATTCTCTGCATAAACAAGATCGATGTAACTCCTGTAGAAACTGTCCTGGCTGCTGAGAAAATGCTCTATGAGATGAACCCTGAAGCCCGGATTCTGAAATATTCTGCAAAACATGAAGATGAGCAATTCGAAAAGCTGCTTCTCCACCTCGCTGTGCCGGGATTTAAAAAGCCTTTCCAGGAAAAGAAAAACTCCATTGAGCTTTCTGAAGTTTCAACTTACTCAGCTCTCTATACCCTTGGATCACGGGATTTCAGTCCTGAAGATAGTGTACGTTTCGTAGAAGAAAACCTTCAGACCATTCAGGATCGGGTTAGGGAACTTAATCCTGAATTTATAGGGCATTTAAAGCTTTCCATGAAACTCCCGAAATCTGCGGTTAAGGGCAGTGTAACCTCTTCTAAAGAAGTGCCTCAGGTAGAGCTTCTCCCTGGTCGGGAAAGTGGGAACACAGAACTCAGGCTACTTTCCGCAATTACAAAGATCCCAAAATATAAACTCATAGATATAATTGAAAGTACTCTTGAAGGAAATCTCGAGAAATCAGGTTTTATCTTTGAAAAAGAAGTTCACGAGCATGATACTAATGCTCACGCTGAGAGTCATGGTGAACATGAAAATGAGCAAATATGCAAGGTTAATATATACAAGAAAGACGATTGAAAATAAGTAAGGCTCAACTTAAAGCTAATTTAAAGCTGAACTTAGGCTGGACCCAAAGTTAACTTAAAGCTGAACTTACAACTAAACTTTAAGCTATGGTAGAAACCTGCGACTTAACTGAAAGGTTTGCAATCACACTTATCCTTTTCGGAACTATTTAAAAAAAGGTTGATTCTAATAATTACAAAAAAATAATGGAGTTTTAACATGAGTGAGGAAATTGATGACCTTGATGCTTATTTTGAGAACAAAAGCGAGCCTACTGAGGGCGAAGCTGTCAAACTGGAACACATGATGATGGAAAAGATTTCCGTAAGTCCTGAAAGAAGAAAGCTCCTCCGGATTGTTGGAATCTTTGGAAAGACTGAAAAACAGCTAAAGGAAGAATCTGGATTAAATGACTTCTTCTTTAAGTTCCATATGGATTTCCTGCTAAAGGAAGGCCTTCTGAAACTCGAAGAGGGAATGTACCGCCTGACTGCTTCTGGAATTGCCATGCACGATTCGGTGTGTTAAATAAATTTTTTTCAATATTCCCTTTATTTTAGAACTTTCAATAAGATTTTCTAGTTGCCTGATGGTTAACTCCATCCTGATTTTAGAAGGCTTCCTTTTGCTAAAAAGCGATAAGTTTTTATGTTTGTCTTGTCAATGGCGTTATGACCAAACTTTTCGATATCCTATGGAAGTTTCAAAAACGTCCTATTTAATTTCCGTATATATCGAGTAATCAAAAAGGAGTGTGAATAAATATGCCAGCAATAGTTAATGCAGATGAATGTTCTGGATGTGGAACCTGTGTCGATGAATGCCCCAATGATGCAATCACTCTTGATGAAGAGAAGGGAATCGCAGTAGTCGACAATGACGAATGCGTAGAATGTGGTGCATGCGAAGAGGCATGCCCGAACCAGGCAATTAAAGTAGAAGAGTAAAACGACAATTCGTTGGAATAATCTATTTATTCCAATTTTCTTTTTCCTTTTTATCAACCAGTTTTGTCAATCAGTTTTATTAATTGGTTTTATCAATCAGTTTTATTAATTGGTCTTATCAATCAGTTTTATCAATCAGTTTTATTAATTGGTTTTATCAATCAGTTTTATCAATCAGTTTTATCAATCAGTTTTATCAATCAGTTTTATCAATGACTCTTATCTTTCCGGAGGTAGCTTTTTAAATGGTAGCAATTAAAGCGGGTATTTTAGGCGCCACAGGCGCTGTTGGGCAGAGATTTGTAGAAGCACTTGCAAACCACCCCTGGTTTGAGATTACAGCCCTTGCAGCATCCGAGAGAAGCGCCGGCAAAACATATAAAGAAGCCGCAGGCTGGAGGTTAGATACAGCTATGCCGGAAAGTGTTGAAGATATCAAAGTTGTCCCGGTAAATCCAAAAGCCGTAGATGCGGACGTGGTGTTCTCAGCACTTCCTGCAGACCTTGCCCTGACAGTGGAACCCGAATTTGCAAAAGCTGGGTTTGCAGTGGCAAGCAATGCCTCATCCTACAGGATGGAAAAGGACATTCCCCTTGTAATTCCTGAGGTAAATCCAGAACATCTCGGGCTTCTCGAAGTCCAGCAGGATGCAAGAGGATGGGACGGATATATCATTACAAACCCCAATTGCTCCACTATTGTCATGACCGTTACCTTAAAGCCTCTTATGCAGTTTGGACTCGAAACCATACAGGTAGCCACAATGCAGGCGATCTCAGGAGCAGGTTTTTCCGGAGTTGCCGCAATGGCAATTTATGACAATATAATTCCTCACATAGGAAACGAAGAAACGAAGATGGAAACTGAAACTTTAAAGCTCCTCGGAGAGTTCAACGGCTCTGAAATCGCGCCTGCAGATATGAAAGTCAGTGCTTCCTGCCACAGGGTCCCTGTAATAGATGGGCATACTGAAGCCATCTGGGCCGGAATGAGGGATAAACCGACGCCTGAAGAAGTAAGGAAAGCTTTCCTGAACTTTGACCCCAGGCTGAAAGAACTTCCTTCCGAACCTTCAAAACCTTTAATTGTAAGAGATGAAATTGACAGGCCTCAGCCGCGCCTTGACCGCAACATGGGAAAAGGCATGAGCGTCTCAGTGGGCCGTATAAGAGAAGGAATCCGCTACATTGCAATGGGACATAACACCATCCGTGGAGCAGCCGGGGCAAGTGTATTGAACGCGGAACTCCTGCATTCTATGGGCAAACTTTAAATCCTGGATGGCTTACAAGCAAAATAGAATGAAAAGTGAAAGCCTCACAGCTTAAGAAGGCTTTTGCTTTCCAGCTTTACTTTTCAGCTTTACTTTTCAGCTTTACTTTTCAGCTTTACTTTTCAGCTTTACTTTTCAGCTTTACTTTTCAGCTTTTCTACTCATTTTAATCTATTAAGTCGTTCTTTATTTGTTACTATTCAGGTACCTTAAATCGACATCAAAAGCCGTAATTTAGAATGTTTGGCATTTACAATTTACTTTAGTCAATTTTATAAATTGATGACAACTGAGGTCATTTTTAATTTTGCTATGAATTCCTTATTAGACATATCCCTGTGACCAAAATCGATGTTAGTTGACTTATTTAGGGTACCTGAATAGTTACAAAAATAATAGAAAAATTAGTTAAATTCGTTTTTCTGTGGGTCTTCAAGCATAGTATTCGTCTCTTGCCTCGACCATCGCTTTGATATGGGAAAGCGGAGTCATAGGTGCAATTCCGCAGCCAGGCGCCAGTACATCTACACCTTCGGAAATAGCTTTTTTTGATTCTTCTTTTATCTTATCGATCGGACCTGGAAGCAGAACAAAGGGACTTGAGATATTTCCTACGAGCCTTGCCCTATCCCCAAGCACTTCCTTAGCCTTCTTAATACTGCCAACTTTTTCTTCAACGCTCAAACCTTCAAAACCACAATCTGCCATATAGTCAAGGATCGGGGCCACACTTCCACAGATATGCAGGACCGTAACCGAATTTACGTTTGAGGAAAACTTCTGCAGCCTTGACTTGAGGTCATTTTTGAAAGAATCCGGACTCATCAGGTCAGGAGATGCTACAGGATCGGCAACGGAGATGATGTCCGCACCTGCAATAACCATTGAATTTGCATACGCTATTGTGGCATTGGTCGCGAAATCCAGTGCCTGATGTAATAGATCGGGCTTTTTAATAGACCATTTCATAAAGGACTTCACACTTGCCAGATCGGAAGCAAGAGTAACAGGTCCTTCCATTCCTCCTATAATAGGTACATCTGGCCCTACTCTTTCCCTGATAATTTTGATAGAATCAAGTACAGCCCGGATCCTGCCCATATCAAGCAGGTTCTCAGGCATCTCCATACCCTCGAGGCCTTTGGGATACGGATGTGCAGTAACTGACGGCTGCCTGTTTTTAGTCCCCATATTAACCTCACAACCCATAGCTTCGGCAAGCACAGTCAGGCAATATGGAACTCTTACAGCTTCAAGCCCGCTTAATTCATAGTTTGCAATCGCGAGCTTTGCCATTTGTTCAGGATCAGAATGAGCCTCTGGCCAGGGAGCCCCCACTTCATCCATTAGTTCAACAATTCCTGTCTGGGTTACAGAACAGACCGGGACTTTGTCAACTTCTTTACCTTCAAGCGCATTTAAAAGTCTCTCCTTAAGTGTCATCTCATTCATAATTATCTCCCCATGTTAAGTTTCAATTTGTAAGTTTTTAATCTTTTGAGTTCCCTACGACATTCTCGTATGCTACTGATCTTTCAGATCAATAACTTATAGTCTTCTAACCCTTTGAGGCATATCAAAATTTATAGAGTTACCGTCAAAGGCAAGTAACCACCTTAGGAAAACCTAAATCCCCATGCACAGATTGACTAGTGTCGAGTCAACCGCAAAATGTCGTATAAAATCAATTGCAATTATTCGGAAATCGGTAAATCCTTGAGAATTGACGCGACACTAGTATGGTCTGAGCCGGTTTCCCGGATTGCCTCTTCCTGTTTCATTCTTTTCTCCGAAGAGAATAAGTCTACAGGCTTTTATCCCACTATCCGTAGAAAAAACGTGTTTGGTTATGAAATAATTTTGCTTATCAGATATTATTTGAAAGTGTGATTTATTTTATCTTGACTTTGCCACATTTCTTTTTCACGTCAACAGTGAAGTATATTCCCTTTATAAATTTAGCCTTGCATTTGTAAATTTAGTCAAACTGTGCCAGAAATGAATTTTTTTGAAAAACCACGGAAAGCACGGAAATAAATAATAAAGGCGTGGTTCTTCCGTGCTTTCCGTGTTTTCCGTGTTTTCCGTGGTTGTAATATCCAGATCGAATCAATTTACAACCGGCTGCGTTTTCCGTGTTACAAAATTCCATGTGACTTTAAAAAAATATTTACATTATAATTTATAATTATTTTTTTATTATGTGTCTATTTAAGAATCGATGCAGTAGATATGAGTAATGTTTACAAAAGAATTATTATTTCGTAACTATTCAGCCTGGATAAAACAACATCAATAGCCATCGTTATTAAGATTCAACGTACAAATCTCTTTGAATGGATTTTATTTGATTGTTGGCGATTGATTGTGCTTTTTCTGTGTTCATCAGTCATTTATTAAACTCCTTGTTTTCATCAAAATCAATATCAATCAACTTTTTTTTGGAGGTTGGATAGTTACGTTTAAATAATATAAAACAAATTTTACAAAAATTTTGATATATTGTCAAATGTTAAAAGCATTTTCATTTATTTATGTATATTATTCAAAGAAAATTGTGTTCGTTTTCAAAAATGTACATTTAATATTTTCAAATACAACTGTTTGTAATATAAAGAAAAAAGGACTTGATGATATGGATAATCTTCATGAAGCACTGGAGAGAAAAAATATTGCTTATTTTTCAATGGAGATAGGTCTTCGTAGTGAAATCTCGACATACGCAGGAGGATTAGGGGGTCTTGCAGGTGATGTCATCCGCTCAGCTGCGGATCTGAATATTCCATTGGTAGCAGTAACACTGGTAAGCAATAAAGGCTATTTTAGACAGATTCTTGATCCTGCAGGAAATCAGATGGAACAGACTGACGAGTGGGATCCTTCGCGTTTTATGACTCTTTGCGAAGAAGAGGTAAAAGTAAAAATTCAAAATAGAGACGTTAAACTCAGAGCCTGGATTTATACTTACAAAAGCCATATAGAAGGTTGCGTGCCGATAATATTTCTAGATACAAATGTTGAAGGAAATGAATCGGAAGACCGCAAGATTACGGATTTTCTATATGGAGGCGATCAACGTTATAGACTCAAACAGGAAATCGTACTCGGAATAGGAGGAGTACGGATGCTTAATGCCCTTGGGTTCAAAGTCAGAAAGTACCATATGAATGAAGGGCATTCAAGCTTGCTTGCTCTAGAACTTTTGAAGCAAAACAGCGTAGACCCAACAAAAGTAAAGGAGCTTTGTATCTTTACTACCCATACTCCAGTGGAAGCAGGGCATGATAAATTCAATTATGGGCTTGTAGCAGATCTAATCCAGGATAAAAACGATGTTGAGATCCTCCGCAAGTTTGGAGGAACAGACTACTTTGATACAAGCATTTTTGCTATGAACTTGTCGAACTACATCAATGGCGTTACAAAAAGACACAGCCAGATCTCAAGTGCACTTTACCCTGGCTACAAAATTCATGCCATTACAAATGGTGTTCATTCCTATACATGGACTTCCCCTTATTTCAGAAAGCTTTATGATCACTATCTTCCGGATTGGGAAAATGAACCTGAACTTCTGATAAGAGTCGGAGAAATTCCAGACACCGAGATATGGGAAGCACATTGGAGTGCAAAAAGAAATTTGATCGACGAGGTGAACAAAAAAACAGGTGTAGGTATGGATTATGATACTCTTACAATAGGCTTTTCACGGCGTATGACATCATATAAGCGTCCAACTTTAATTCTGTCTGATCTTGAGATGCTTAGGAGTATAAACAAAAGAGGCAAAATTCAGCTTATTTTTGCAGGTAAAGCCCATCCTAATGATGAAGCCGGAAAACAAATTATAAGGGATATTTTTAAAGTAATGAAAACACTTCGTGACGAAATAAAAATTGTATTTCTGGAAAATTATAATATGGATCTTGCTACAAAAATGGTTTCTGGAGTTGATGTCTGGCTTAATACTCCTACCTGTCCCTACGAAGCATCAGGTACAAGTGGTATGAAAGCTGCTCATAATGGAGTAGTGAATCTTAGCGTGCTTGATGGTTGGTGGATTGAGGGGTGGATTGAAGATGTGACAGGTTGGTCTATTGGGCCCAAACCAGATGAAAAAATTTCAATAGAAGAAACAAGAATTGCTGAGCTTAAAGATCTCTATTACAAACTCTACTACATCATCGTCCCTATGTACTACGAACAAAAAGACGAATGGTTCAAGCTAATCAATAATTCAATAGGTATGATAGCATCTTATTTTAACAGTCATAGGATGATGAGGTATTATGTCACACAAGCTTATCTTTGAAAGTCTTTAAAATCTAACTGGACTCAATTTCGAAGAAACTTAAACTGACGAATAAAATGATACTTTATGATGAGATCATATAAAGAATAAAATGATACTTTATGATGAGATCATATAAAGAATAAAATGATACTTTATGATGAGATCATATAAAGAATAAAATGATACTTTATGATGAGATCATATAAATTATAGGCAGTTCTGTTCAATTGTTTGGCTCTTTAACAGTATTATTAGCAGAGAGAACCGTAAATTGAGGGATTAGCAAAAGAAATGAATTACAAATATTTAGACGTAAAAATAAAGAGAGAACTATTTAAAGCCTATTCAAAAAGTGATTATATGTTATAACTTTTACAATACGAAATATAAAAAACGGAATATTCTAATACTACAGACCTATTGTAACTTTTTAACATTCATAACTGACCTTTCGGATAAGCTCTCGTTCTCTTTTTTACAAAAGGAGTAAGTAGGTCTATGAAAAAGATTAGAATAGGAATGTTTGCCTGGGAAAGTTTATATTCAATACGTGTAGGGGGGATTTCACCCCATGTATCTGAACTCTCTGATGCTCTTGCAGCAAAAGGACACGAAGTACACCTGTTTACACGAGACCGTGAAGATAAAGATGAGATAATAAATGAGGTCCATTATCATAAGATTGCCTGTGATCGAAACGGGGGAATTATTGAACAGATGAACCGGATGTGTGATGCTATGTACTGCCGGTTCCTTGAAGTGAGAAAAAGCACAGGAGAGTTTGATGTATTACATGGACACGACTGGCACCCTGTAAATGTACTTTGCAGGATAAAAGCCCAGTTTGGACTGCCCTTTGTGCTGACCTTCCACAGTACGGAATGGGGGCGTAATGGAAACCGCCATGGAGATTGGTGGGAGGCAAAGGAAATCTCACACATGGAGTGGCTTGGAGGCTATGAATCTTCGGAGATTATCATAACCTCGACCATATTGAAGGAAGAAATCAAGCAAATTTACAAAATTCCCGATTACAAGCTCTGGGAAATTCCTAACGGCATAAACGTGGGAAAAATAAAAAGGCAAATAGACCCTGGAGATGTGAAAAAGCAATACGGCATCCATCCCTGTCTTCCAGTGGTGCTTTTCACGGGAAGGATGTCTTATCAGAAAGGGCCTGACCTGCTGGTGGAAGCGGCTGCTAAAGTCCTGAAGAAAAGGAATGCACAATTTGTGCTTATAGGAGAGGGGGAAATGCGCTCTCAGTGTGAATATAGGGCTCAAAAACTTGGCATTGGAAATTCCTGTAATTTCCTCGGGTACGCTCCGGATAATACCGTAATAGACTGGTTCAATGCCTGCGACCTTGTGTGCGTGCCCAGCCGGAACGAGCCCTTCGGAATTGTGGTGCTTGAAGCCTGGGATGCAAAAAAACCTGTAGTTGCAAGTGATGCAGTCGCCCTCGTAGAAAATTTTCAGACAGGCGTCATTACTCATAAAGAGCCATCTTCTATTGCATGGGGTCTCAATTACGTTCTTGAAGGGCTTGGCCACAACAGAATGGGAGAGAAAGGTTATGACCTTATTAAAAAACGGTATAACTGGAAAATAATAGCTGAAAAAACTCTCGAAATATACAAAAAAATTATTGAAAAGCAAGAATTAAAGGACAAAAACGCATAGAACAAATATTTTAAAGTCACTGTGCTTAATTTAACATGAAAATGTTGCCATCTGCAAGCACTTTCATTGGTTGTGCGTGCTATTCAAAGAATATCATGTTCGTTTTCTGTAAAATTTGCTCTATACCACTTAGTCTTCTTTTTTGGAAGCTGTTCAGCCTTGACTCGAGCTTTGAGATTTTCCGGTCTTTAGCAATCAGTTCTTTCTTTAATTCCTCAAGATATTCCTGAAGGTTCTGAATCTGCTCGCTCTGCCGCTGGACAGTCTCCTTTTTTGATTACTAAACGAGGCATTCAACTTTATAACTGTATAATAAAATTGTTATATATTAACAGAAAGTTGCAGACAATACAAATAATATATTGTAAATACATCAGACGATATATAAAGAACCGAAGCAAAAGAGCAGATTATGGTACGTATTTCGGACAGGATAACAGTAATTCAGGGAGATATCGTAAAACTGAAAGTGGATGCAATCGTAAATGCCGCAAATTCGACTCTTCTTGGAGGCGGAGGAGTCGATGGCGCTATCCATAGAGCTGCAGGGCCAGGACTGCTGGAAGAATGTAAGGGTTTAAAAGGCTGTGCCACAGGAGAAGCAAAAATTACAAAAGGATATTTCCTGCCTGCAAAATGGGTAATACATACTGTCGGACCGGTATGGCAGGGGGGACAGAAAGGAGAGGATAGTTTGCTGGCTTCCTGCTACAGAAAAAGCCTTGAACTTGCAAGAGAGTATAATATAAAAACCATTGCCTTTCCAGCTATAAGTACAGGAGCATATAACTTTCCTTCAGAGAGAGCTGCAGGAATTGCAGTTTCCGAAATAGCTAAATTCCTTCAGGGAAATGGATTGCCTGAAAAGGTTTTTCTTGTTTGTTTCAATAAAGAAACATGCCGGCATCTTCAGGAAGCATTTTCATGAGTCTTTGCAGTTTAATTTAAATTTAAAACGAATTAACTTTATGTATTATTTTAGATATTATAAGTATGTTCATTAACAGTATATTTATAATACAGTTGCCAGCAAAGTCCATGAGGACATTTGTTAAAAAGACATTTTAAAAATAGACTGAAAATTAGTCTCCCGAGCTCAATTATTGAGGATCGTTTATCTCGACTATGTCAGATTAGACAGTTATTCCAATTGCAGTTATTGATTTCACTACGAACAATATACTAGTGTCGAGTCAACAATAAAATGTCGTATAAAATCAATTGCAATTATTTGGAATTATTGAATCCTTGACGATTGACTCGACACTAGTGTCGAGTCAACCGCAAAATGTCGTATAAAATCGGTTGCAATTATTCGGAATCATTGAATCTTTGATGATTGGCCCGACACTAGGGATATGAGATCTAATGATGACGTTTTACCTTGTAATGTGACATAGTCAAGTTAGATTCTAAACAAAAATTAATAATGATAACAGACTTCGGGTTGGATGTAGTACCAAATTTAACGGTTAACACTGGTAAATCGTTAACATTTTGAAAAAGATTTTAAATTGGCAAGTGAGAGGCAAAAGCTCGCAAAAACTGATAAGTCGGAGAAAACAGAGCAAAATATTATAAAGGTCTGATAAAAAACTAGTACTCAAGTTTCAGATCTTCGAGCTTTCAGGAACAGAAGCAGGAAAGTACAGGAACAGAAGCAGGAAAGTGTAGGAATAGAATTAGGAAAGTGTAGGAATAGAATTAGGAAGTACAGGAACAGAATTAGAAAAAAGGACCGGAGGAGTTGGTTATCAATCACGATGAAGCTTTTCAAAGAGGACTTGGCCTGATTAAACAGAAAAGGTACGAAAAATCAATTAATGTCTTCAACAAGATTGTAGACAAAGATCCAGGTCACACAGGAGCTCTATTTAACAGAGGACTCGCGCTACTGAAAATCAAAAAACCAGAAGAAGCCCTCGACTCCTTTTACCAGGTCCTGCACTTAGAGCCCGAAAATTTCGATGCCCTGTACAAAAAAGGAATTGCTCTGGCCACCCTTGGAAAGTTTGAAGCAGCTCTCGAAGCCTATGACAACGCACTTGAAATAAATCCTGAAAATCCAAAAATCTGGTACCATAAAGGACTGGCGTTTGCCGAACTGGAAAAAAATGAGGCTTCAATTCTTTGTTTTGAGAAAGCACTTGAGCTTGAACCGGAATGCGGAAGCGCCTGGTATGCCCGAGGCACCGTAACTGGAAAAGCCGGCAGCTACGAAGAAGCACTGGAATGTTTTGAGCACGCACTTGAGATCAACCCGAAAAATACAGACGCTTGCTACTCAAAAGGCCTGGTTCTTGCAAAGCTTGATAAGTACGAAAAAGCGCTGGAATGCTTTGATTCTCTGATTCGGGAAAACCCCAGACATAAAGATGCCTGGAAACAAAAATATTTATCGTTGATAAAGCTGGGGAAGAACGAAGAAGCTCTGGAATGTGTTGACGCATTTTTAAGGAAATTTCCTGTCAGTGAGACTGCTCTCTATCAGAAGGGCATTCTTTTAAACGAACTTTCCCGCTATGAGGATGCCGAGAAAACTTTTGCGAAAATTTTGAAAATAAACCCAGGAAATAAAGAAATCTGGCTCAAGAAAGGTCTTGCTCTTATCCAGCTACTCAGGCTCAATGATGCCATAAAAGCTTTCGAAGAAGCCATCAGGCTGGACCCTACTTATTTCGAAGCCTGGAATTACAAATGTCTTGCTCTGATGAAGCTTGAGGTCTATGAAGAGGCTCTTGAAGCCTTTGACTCTATGCTTGAAATTTATCCAGAAACTAAAGAAATTTGGTACAACAGAGCTCTTGCTCTCGTGAAACTGCAGCGCTTTGGAGAAGCTGCAAAATCTTTTTCAAGAACTGCCGAACTGGACCCTACATACGGTGATGCCCTGTATCAGCAGGGGCGTTTGCTTGCCAGAGAAGGAAAGTATGAAGAAGCTCTCAAAGCCTTCGATTCCATGCTTGAACAGAATCCAGAATTTATTAAGGCCCAAAAGCTCAGGGGTACTATGCTGATTAAGTTAGACCATATCGAAGAGGCTCTTGAATCTCTTACACAGAGCCTTGAAAAAGAACCCGAAAACTATGGGCTCTGGCTGCAGCAAGGATTAATTCTCCTTGACAACGGAAAATTCGAGCCTGCCCTGAAAGCTCTTGATAAAGTTGCGGAACTCAAACCCGATAACGATGCATGCTGGATGAATAAGGGTTCTGCACTCTATTCCATGGATCGCTACGAAGAAGCCCTGGAAGCCTTTGAAGAGGGTCTGCGGCTAAACCCGTATCTCGAGAAAGGCTGGAATAATAAAGGAATAGTGCTGGGAAAGCTTGGAAGAACTGAAGAAGCCCTTGAAGCTTTTGAAAAAGCTGTAAGCCTCAGGCCTGACTTTGAAGATGCCTGGAGAAATAGAGGACTGATTTTGCTGGCTGCCAACGAATATGAAAAAGCCAGCGAAGCCTTTGCCGAAGTTATTAAAACAAGTCCTGAAGACCTTGATTCCATTTACAACAGGGGAACAGCCCTGCTAAAACTCGGAAAAACGGAAACTGCCCTGGAATGCTTTGAAAAAATCCTGTCCCGTAATCCCGATTATCCCGAGATATTATATAGCCTTGCGGTTGCGCAGGCGAAACTAGGAAAGCAGGAAGAAGCCCTGGAAACTTTTGAAAAACTAGCTGCTAAAAATCCCGAAAATCCGGAAATCCAATGCAGGAAAGGAAAATTTGCAATGGAAATCGGAAAGTATGAGACTGCGCTTCAGGCTTTTGATCAGGTTCTCAGTGAAAAGCCGGAGTCCAGGGAAGCCTGGTATAGAAAAGGGCTTGCCCTGATAAAACTGGAACGCTTTGAAGAGGCTATAACAGCCTTTGACGAAGTAATTGTAAAAAATCTAAATTATAGAGAGATAGGTAATTCTGATAATGAGAAGTTAAAAAATCTCGATCGTGATAATATAGACAAACCAGAATGTGATGAGATAAAGAGCCCCGACTACGAATACGGGAACCCTGATTATAAAGATGAGAATCCTGACTACGAGAACGCACGTACTTACAAAGGATTTGCGCAAATGCAGCTTGAAAGGTATCTCCCTGCCCTGGAAACCTTTGAGAGCGCTCTTGAAGAAAAGCCGAATTCCGATATTCTCTGGTACTACAGAGGCCTTAGCCTGTATAAGATAAACATGTTAGAGGAAGCAACATGTGCCTTTGAGTCTGCAGTTCGCCTTAATCCTGAAATGAAGGAAGCCCTGGAGTACAGGGCCTTCTGTCTGTTTGAGACCGAACAATACAAAGCTGCCCTTGAGGCTCTTGAAGCTGTACTTGAAAGAAATCCGGAGAACCTTTCTGCACTACATAAAAAAGCTATTTGTTTCCTGCAGTTAAGGAAGTACGAATCCGGAGCTAAAACCCTTTCCAGAGTACTGGAACTTGACCCTGGCAACAAAGAAGCAAAGTTTGAGCTGGGGATCGCCAGTTTCGAATCAGGAGAGTACGATAAAGCCCTTTCTCTTTTTGAAGAAGTAAGTGAGGGCTCAGATAAAGGCTCTTTTGTATACTGCCCTGAAAAGAACTCATCTGAACAAAATAACTCTAAACAAAATTTCTCGGAACAAAATAACTCTAAACAAAACTTATCTGAACAAAATAACTCTAAACAAAACTTTTCTGAACAAAGTATCTCTGAAGAAAAGTACTCTTCGTTCTACTGGAAAGGGCTTGTGCTTATCAGGCTGAAAGCTTACGAAAGAGCGCTTGAGGTTTTTTCAAGGCTTACCGAAGAGAATCCCCTGTTTGTAGAGGCCTGGTATTTGAAAGGAATATCCCATTCAAAACTGAAGCAGCATGAGGAAGCAGCAAAAGACTTTGAGAAAGTCCTTGAGCTTGACCCTTCCTATCGGGATACCTGTTACCATTTGGGACTTTCCTATTTTGAGCTTGGGAACTTTGAGGAAGCTATAAGGGTTTTTGAAGCCGCCCTGAAAATAGATCCTGAAAACCTTGAGACCCTTTACATGAGAAGCCTCGCTTTACTGCGGTCAGGAAGATATGAAGAATCGGCTTCAGGTTTCAGGGAAGTCCTTAAAAGAAATCCATTCGATACTGAAGCTCTTGCACACCTGAGTACAGCCTCCTTCAAGCAGGGGTTTTATGAAGAAGCCCTTAAACTCTTTGATCAGGTTCTGGAGAATAATCCGGAGAGAAAAACTATCCTTTTCAGGAAAGGAGTTGCTTTAAAAGCCCTTGGCGAAGTAAAGAGGGCTTCGACTATGTTTGACTCTGTCCTTAAATTGAAGCCTGACTGCACTTATGCCCTTGAGCAAAAAGCCTATACTCACTTCGAGCTTGAGGAATATCCGGAAGCCGTTGAAGCATTTAAGACGGCTCTGGAATATTGCCAGAAAAAGGAAGATCTGCATTACTACAGAGGCATTGCCTTTTTCAGACTGGGGAATTTTGAAGAGGCCATAAAATCCTTTGAAAACGCTCTTGACCTCGGCTGCCAGCAACCCGAAATTTCTTATTACACAGGAATTGCCTACTTCGAAAACAGAGAATATGAAAAAGCCGTGGAAGTCTTCAATGTTATCCTTGATTCCGGGGCACCTGACCTCGAAATTCTGTACAAAAAAGCCCTGGCCCTTTTCGAACTTGGAAAGCCAGAAGAAATGGTTTCTACAGTTTACACTCTTCTCGAACTTGAAACCGAGAACTTTAATATTAAAGACGCTGGAGAGTTTGAAGAAGAAAGCTATGAGGAAAGCGCAAGAGAAGAAAACACAGGAGAAGAAAACACAGGAGAAGAAAACACAGGAGAAATTCCGGCTTTCGAGAATACAAAAGCTTTTGAAAAACTCCTTGAAAAATTTGCATTCTCCCTTATAGAGCTTGGAAGGTATGAAGAAGCTCTGCTGCCGCTTGGAAAACTTACAGCAAACGAATCGGCTTCAAAAGAGGTCCTTTACGGCAAAGGGATTGTGTTTCAGGAGCTCGGCAGACCTGAGGAAGCCCTTGGAATATTTACAGAACTTTTATCCTTTTATCCTGACTTTGAAAAAGCCTGGTACAGGAGAGGGCTCATTCTATTTTCTCTTGAGTACTATGCTGAAGCCCTAGAGTCCTTCGAACAGGCTACTCTGGAAGATCAGACGGAACATATTGAAGAAATTAACGAATTGAGTTTGGACGAAATTCAGAGAGAAAAAATGAGAGAAAGTTCTGAGTTAGAAGATGAATTAAGATTAGAAGATGAATTAAGATTAGAAGATGAATTAAGATTAGAAGATGAATTAAGATTAGAAGATGAATTAAGATTAGAAGATAAATTTGGATTAGAGAAATTAAGTAACAATGAAATCGAAGATGCCTGGATGAAAATTGGGCTTTCCCAGCTCAAACTGGAACATTACGAAGTCGCCATTGAGATATTTGAGAAAATTTTAGAAGTAAAACCCGAAGCTTCCGACCTCTGGTATGTAGCAGGGCTTGCTCTAAGGGGGCTTGACCAGGATGAACAAGCCGTTGAAGCTTTTGAAAAGGCCGTGGAACTCGATTCAACTCTGGAAGCTGCCTGGGAGCAGATAGGGCTTTCCCTTCTTAGATTAAATATTTACGAGGAAGCAAGCCAGGCTTTCAGTTCTGCTCTAACTCTGAACCCTGAAAATGTAAACGCTCTCTACAGCCGATCAGTTGCCAGTTTCAATCTCCAGCATTTTGAGGAAGCGGCTCAGGATCTCGAAAGGATACTCCTGTCTACCCCTAATTTCCCGGATTCTATTGAAGCCTGTTACAGGCTCGGGATTGCCAGAATGGAGCTTCAGGAGTACGAAAAAGCTCTTGAGGCTTTTGATAGAATTCTGCAGCAGGACCCGGCGCATAGGGAAGCTCTCTATTACAGCGGGCTTGTGCTTTTCAACCTAGGTGAGTACGAAGCTGCCGCTGAGACTTTTGGAATGCTACTGGAAGCCTCGCCCGAAGACCCAGAAAGCCTGAACTATCTCGGGCTCTGCCTGCTGGAACTCGAAAGCCCGGAAGCAGCGCTGAAAGCCTTTGAAAAAGCCGCCCTTTTCAATCCGAAGAATGAAGAAGCTCTGTATAACGCAGCCACGACTCTTATCAAGCTTAACCGTCCCCAGGAATCAATCAGCTATTTTGACCGCATCCTTGACATTTCCCCGGAGAATATCGACGTCCTGAACTACAAAGGGATCGCTTTCTGCAAGCTTGAAATGTACAGGGAAGCCCTGAAAGCCTTTGACCTTGCACTGGAAAAGGATCCTGAAAACATCAAGTCAATTTATAGTGTAGGGGTTGTCTGCTTCAAACAGAAACTCTATAAAACTGCCTGCCGGGCCTTTGGCGAAGCCCTTGCCATTAATCCCTGGCACGAGAAGTCCCTGAAATATCTAGGGATCTCACTTGCAAAAATGGAAGAGTACGAGGATGCCCTTAGAACCTTTGACAGGCTGCTCAGGATAAGACCTCACGATGTGCAGGCCATGAACTACAGGGGAGTTATTCTCGGAAAACTGGGAAGGTATACCGAGGCCATAAACACCTTCAATGAAATCCTTCGCCTCTATCCCGAAATGGCAGACGCGAAAAGAAAAATTGAAGCCTTAAAATGCATTGAAAATAAAGAGGATTCCAGTGAAGATCTCTACTAAGGTTTTTGGGAGAGGTTCTGGAAAGGTAGAAGAGGGCTTTTACATATTTTTTTTCTTAAGTACCCGCAACGAAATAACCTATGCAACTTATAATTTATTGTAACTTTGATTGGCTACATTGATAGTGAAAATCAAAACGTTCAATTGGAAATCTGCATAGTTTGTTCTGAGACGGGGCCTAAGGCGAATAACCCAGCTTTACAAAAAAATAATGATATAGAAGTTTTAATGAAACTAAAAAACAAGGGTTCACGTCATCCCTACTTGAAGGACAGGAAATTTCTGATCCTCAGCACTCTAGAAATGATAAAAAATTAAAAAATAAAAAGAAGTAGAGTTAAAAAAATAAAAAAAGGTTGCTTTATCTTCAAGTATTCGAGCCTGCTTTATAGCCTCTTGGGAAACAGTCACTATAACCTCTTTCATAGCCTCTGGCATAATCGCTTTTACTGGCTTCTTTCTTTATAAACGCACTGTAGGGCTTCCTGCTGTCGGCTTTGCCTTCTCTAAATCCGTCTTTATAGCCGTCTCTGCAGCCATCTTTGTAGCCTCTGTCATATTCTTTTTGATTTCCGCCTGCCGACCCAGCTTTCAGGCCTGCTTGATAGCCTTTCGGGAAGCAGTCGCTATAACCTCTTTCGTAGCCTCTGTCATAGTCGCTTTTCCTGGCTTCTTTCTTTATAAATGCACTGTAGGGCTTCTTGCTGTCGGCTTTACCTTCTCTAAATCCATCTTTATAGCCATCTCTGCAGCCGTCTTTGTAGCCTCTGTTATATTCTTGCTGATTTGCGCTTACCGCAGCAACTGTCACTGATACTATAAAACAAACTACCAGTAAAATAGCCAATGTCTTTTTTATACCCATTTATTCACTCCCACAATCTGTTTCAACTTTACCAATTGCCAACAAAGTCAATTTCAAACATATGCAACATAACAGTCATTAGTCATAGAATATAATATTAATAGAAATATAAATAAGGAATAAATAAAAATCTCCGCATCGAAAGAACCAGGCTGTACATAGGCACAAAAACTTGACTTTAAAAAGTATATTCGAATTACTGATTATTTTCCGGCAGTGTCTCGAATTTGCTGTAAATTCGAAATCAAATTGTTGTGTACAGAGGGAATTAATCTTTTAATATCTTACGTTCCGCATTTTTAGGCGCATAAAGGGCCTTCGATGTTGTATTATGCGCTTAAAATATAAGCACATAATTTTTTGATTGAATTTCAAAATCGACATCAATTGAGAGTATATATCTGTAATAATGCTTAATATGCGCTTAAAATATGGGGACTAAGGTTAATATGGTGTTTTCTGCCATAGAACTTTTTGAGGTTGTGATTTTACAGAAAAAGAATATGATATTCTTTGAATAACATGCACAACCAATGAAAGTGCTTGCAGATGATGGCATTTTCATGCCAAATTGACACACTGTCAGATTCATCTTTGAGTGCTCCTTCATCTATATCTGTTTTCTAAAATTCCCAGCATATAGTAAACTGGACATATGTAAAGCAGAAAATGAGAGTAGAATGAGAATCTGTAAATGCTGGAAATATTAACTGATTATTGATGGACCATCAAAGTTGGATAAAAAAGTTTCAAAGTTAAATTGTTCATGATAAAGACTTAATATTCAGTTAGAAAAATTTATAAATATAAATTCAATATTGCCTGCAAATTAGATAAGTGTGATAATTGAAGGTAATATATTCCTTTTTATAAATAGATTATTTTAAAATTGTTTGAATTTTCTTTGTGGCTAAAATTGCCACGGTTATTCTAGTTAGGAATATACTTTGAACGACGCGCATACCGGCATGTTCAACATTTATAAAAGTTAGGTAGATAAATTTAAAAATAAATGAATGTGACTGAAAAAGTGATGAAAACATATGAATCTTCAAAAAAACAGAATAGAAGAAATTGATTATCTAAGAGGACTTGCTATATTGGCCGTAATAGCTATTCATACTTCTGCTAATTTTGCAGAAATACGAGATATAAATCTGTTATTAATAATAAATGTGATAATAGACGTATTTTCACATTTTGCGGTTCCATCGTTCATATTTATATCTGGTTTTGTACTATCTCATATTTACAAGGGTCAGTTTTCAAAAAAATCATTTTACGCAAAAAGAGCGAAATCAATACTTCCTCAATATATTATATTCTCAGTGTTTTATACACTATTAAGTATAGGATTATCTGCGATAAATGGCAAAGCCAGTTCACCTTCTATATTAACAATGATAATTAATTTACTCACAGCAAGTAGTTCCTATCATTTATGGTACTTTGCTGTGATAGGTCAGTTTTATATATTCTACCCCTACATAATGAGAATATATAGTAAGTTTGCAGATAATAATAGGACACTCTATTTTGCAGGTATAATTTTAATAATCCAACAAGTGTGGATAATAGTGAGTGATTTTGCTCAAACCGTCTTAGAGGCTGTCTGAATATTATATTTCTCTTATTTTCTTACGTTTTTTATCCGACCTAGCCGTCTAATCATTATATGGATCATAGCAGCATATATTAATGCTTGGCTTGATTCTGTTAATCCTTCGTAG